>Ga0210403_10001541_pt1 | contig 21791 bp, 15 predicted proteins | sample IncBWC19MmetaG_FD_150863 | JGI IMG/M metagenome (GOLD analysis project Ga0210403, IMG submission 150863) | Forest soil microbial communities from Barre Woods Harvard Forest LTER site, Petersham, Massachusetts, United States - Inc-BW-C-19-M | ecosystem: Environmental > Terrestrial > Soil >... | reverse complement strand
CTTGCTGAGGGTTTCGCGAACGCGCTCCGTCGGGTACGGCCGGATGGTCCGCAGGCGAACCATGCCGACTTTCAAGCCCTTCTCGCGCATGTGGTTGATAGCGAAACGCGCCGTGACCGCGTGGCCGCCCTGCAGGAAGAACACGATCTCCGCGTCGTCGGTCTTGTATTCCTCCAGCCATGCATCGTAGCGCCGGCCGAAGATGCGCGCGAACTCTTCGTGAATTTCCTCGATGACCGGCATGCAGCCTTCCATCGCCCGCGCGCGCTCCAACTGCAGCGGCGGCCCCTGTTCCGGCATAATCTGCGGCCCGTGCGAAACCGGGCGCCGCGGATCGAGCGGGTAGGGATGCTTGTACGGCGGCAGGAACTCTTTCACCTGACCGGGATCGGGCAGCTCCACATCCGTCGTGATGTGTGAGACGAAGAAGCCGTCCTGACAAATCATCTGCGGCAGCAGCACTCGCGGATCTTCGCCGATGCGATATCCCATAAGATGATTGTCGAACGCCTCCTGCGCATCGCAGGACCAGCCCATGATCCAGCCCATGTCGCGGGTCGAAAGCGCGTCGGTGTGCTCGGAGCCGAAATCGCCCGGAGGATCCAGCGTGCGGTCGGCAATCATCATCTGCACCGGCATGCGGCTGCCCGAAATCGGCGAGTACAATTCATAAGCGAACTGCACGCCGACACCAGAGCTTCCCGTAAAAACGCGCGCGCCGCTGGACGATGCGCCGTGCGCGATGCTCAGCTGGGAATGCTCGCTGTCCGCCACGATATATTCGGCGTCGAGTTCGCCGTTGGCCACCATCTGCGCCAGCGCCATCATCGTCGCCGTGTACGGGCGAATGGGATACGCGGTAATCACGTCGACGTCGGCGTATTTCGCCGCCTGCGCCGCGGCCACGCAGCCATTGATTCGAACGGTGCGTTTCTTGATGGTTTCTGTAGCTGTTGCCATGTTAGAGCTCCTTCGCCGGACGGCTGGCCAGATTTGCCAGTTCCTGCGCCTGGCGGCCATGCAGACCGGGTGAAATCGCGAATGCCGTATCCATGCGGACGACGCCCGCGTCGAAGTCCAACTCGGGCACGCCCTCCAGGCAACCGGTCGGGCATTCTTCAATGCAGACGCGGCAGCCTTTGCAGTAGTCCACGAGTATTTTATAGAGACCGTTGGAACGGTCGGAGCGCGCGATGCACGGCTCCGGGCAGACCAGGTAACAGTTGTCGCAAGCATTGCAAGTGCCGCAACTGAAGCAGCGGCCGGCTTCTTCGACCGCCTGCTCTTCGGTGAACGCGAGAATGACTTCGTCCTGCGTCTTTTTGCGGCTGGTGGGATTCAACATTTCCTGCTTGACCCGCGGGAAGTGCGGGAAGTAGGTCATGTTCATGCGGTTCAGATCCACGATCACGTCAATGGCGATTTTGCGCGGCTCAAGTGATTCTCCGCGCAGCGCCTTGTCCAGATTGAACGCAACGCGCTTGCCGTCGCCCACTGCATTCACCACCATCAGCGGCTGGCCGGAACCCAGTTGCACGATGTCGCCTGCGGCAAAGAAGTTGGTGTCGCCGAGACGCCCGAAGCGGTCGACCTTAATGGTCCCTTTTTCGGTTTTGAATTCCACCGGCAACCACGCGAGCGAGGCGTGCTGGCCAACGGCGACGATGACGTTGTCGACCGCGAACTTCTCCGCGGGCACCTCTTTGTTGATTGTGATCGGCGAAGCGTTGATCGCACCGGAGAATTTCGCCGGGTGCAGTTGCAGCGCTTCCACCTTGCCGTTTCCGAGCACCGCGGTCATCGCCCGCCCGTGGATCAGTTCCACGCCTTCTTCCGTCATGTCGTGGAAATCCTCGGGCACACACGGCATTTCCTTGGGGTTGCCCTCGACGGTGATCATCGTGACTTCCACCGCGCCTTGCCGCAACGCTTCGCGCGCGCAGTCAATGGCTGTGTTTCCCCCGCCGATAACCGCGACGCGGGCGCCGAGCTTCACTTTCGACGTGCCCATGCCGATGTCGCGCAGAAAAGGAAGTCCGTAGATCACGCCTTCTTTGTTTTCACCTTCCGCCCGCACGCTGTTTGGATCGGTGAGACCTACAGCAAGTACAACGGCGTCGTAATCTTTTTTCAGACTGTCCCAGGAAATGTCTTTGCCGACTTCGGTATTCGTTTTGATCGCGATACCCAATTCGATCAGCCGCTCAATCTCGCGATCCAGTACATCCTGCGGCAGAACCCAGTCCGGAATCCCGCCGCGGTTCAGTCCGCCGGCTTTGGGGGATTTCTCAAGGATGGTCACTTTGTAGCCTAGCCGCGCCAGTTGGTATGCCGCGCTGTGGCCTGCGGGACCCGACCCGACAACCGCTACTTTCTTGCCGTTGGGTTTTCCAGGTTTCACCACGTCGCGCTGCAGCGCCTGGCCCAGGTCGCCCAGAAACCGCTCTACCGCGCGAATCGAAATCGCCTCGTCGTACTGCCCGCGGTTGCAAGCTTGCTCGCAGGGGTGATAACACACGCGCCCCGTCACGGAAGGAAAGGGCATGTCTTCCTTGATGAGCGCGTAAGCATCCAGATATTTCCCGCGCTTCACCAGGTCGAGATAGCCCTGAATTTTTTCATTCGTGCCGCAGGCATTGTTGCACGGCGGCAATTTGTCGCGGTACACCGGCCGGATCGAGCGCCAGTTGCCGGTGGGGAACAAGTCCTGCCCCTTTTCCTGCGTCGGCGCGGGCGTGATACCTGCAAAGGGTACGGTAAGCCATTCGGGAATGCGTGTGCCTTTTGTTGACATGGGTTCCTTCCTAAGCCGCCACTGGATTCAGCGGCAGGATGTGCAAGTCGTGAAGTGCCAACTCGAAAGCCTTCTGATTCGTAATCATCGGCTGAATCGTCTCCATCTTGACGATCCCCGTCGATTTCACCACAGCGGCAATTAGCGGAGCCGCGATGTCGGGCGCGATCGCATTGCTGCGTTCGGCCGCGCCCTCCGTTGAAAGTCGGTCGAGTCCCAATTGCCCCAGCCTGTAATAAAGCCATTTGTGGTCGGCCAGCTTCGCCGCATCGACGCACACCAGTTGTGCCAACCGGTCGGCGCCCGGCACAAATCGCATCATGTACTCCGGTGTGTAGTGGGTGTTGATGACCAGCGTTCCGCCCGGCGGCATCCCGCGCATGTAATCCCAGCCCTTCACCATCGTGCCTTCCACGAGCACCACGATGTTGGGGTGATCGTTTTCGTAGGTGAGCTCGTTCTCGAGCACCGTGTCGCTGACGCGGCAATATTTGCGCGTCGGGCAGTTGGTGCGATCGGGATTGTCCACGTAATTCTCCATCGCCTGTGCGTGCTTGCCCTCTTTTCGGGCAGACGCAGAGATGGAGTTCACGATGTCGCGGCCTTCTTTGTCCATGATGATGCCGCGCGTCCAGACAGATAGTTCCGTATAGCTCATGCTTCCACCTCGTCAGTACTTGGTTGAAGTAAACACATCCCGCCACAAATCTCCGGCGGCATTGCCCGGATCGTTCCCCGCGCCCGGTTGCTTGGAACTGCTGCGTTCGGCTTCCAGAACCGCCAGGAAATCTCCCCGCGTCACCACGAACGGCGCAAGCCGTGTGCCGCGCTGAATCTCCACAATCGCGGAGAGCGTTGCCTTCTTGCATAGGCTTTCGATATCCGCGCCGGTAAGGCCGTCCATCCGACCGGCCAATTCCTGGAAATCGATATCGGGAGAGAGGGGCACTTGCCGGCAGCATAGTTGAAGAATCGCCGCCCGGTCGGCAACATCCGGTTTTGCGAATCGGAGAATGTAGTCGAAGCGGCCGCTCCGAAGCAAAGCAGGTTCGATACGCTCCGGGCGATCCGTCGCCGCCAGCAGGATCACGCCCTTCACGTCGCGCAGATTGTCGATCTCGCGCAGCAACTGGCTCAGAATTCTCCGGTACACATCCGAAGTAGATTGGTCGGACCCGACCCGCGGTGCAAGCGCGTCCAGCGAATCGAAGAACAGGATGCACGGCGCCGCGCGTCTGGCCTTTTTGAAAACTTCCCGCAGCGCTCGTTCCGAATCCCCCAGCCACTTCGAATAGAGCTGCGGGCCGTCGATCGCAATCAGCGGCAGTTGTTTCTCGCCGGCCAGTGCGCGGGCCACGGCGGTTTTTCCCGTCCCCGAAGGGCCGGCCAGCAAAATGCCGCGCGGCGGCGCAAGTCCGAACTTCTCGTAAATCTCGGCGTGAATGTGGGAGTGTTCGACAACCGCATCCAGCATCCGCTTCACTTCGTGAAGGCCGCCGAGCGAATCAAACGCCGTCTCGCTCTTCTCGATGAAGAACTCGCGCGTCGCGCTGGGCTCCACGTCTTTCAACCCGGCCAGAAAATTCTCCCGCGTAACCTGCAGCGCTCCAAGCTCAGCCGAAGCCGCGCCGTCAATGCCCAGCGGAAGGTTCGCCAGGAATCCCCGCAGCGCAATCATGCCCACTTCCTGGCAAAGTGCTTCCAGGTCGGCGCCAACAAATCCGTGCGAAAGCCCGGCGATTTCCTGCAGGTCCACGTCCGCCGCTAGCGGCATCGCCCGCGTGTGAATCCGCAGAATCTGCAGCCGCGCCTGGGTGTTCGGCACGCTGATTTCAATTTCGCGATCGAACCGCCCCGGCCGCCGGAGCGCGGGGTCCAAAATCTCCGGAATGTTCGTCGCGCCGATCACAATCACGTGCCCACGCGCCACGAAACCGTCCATCAGGCTGAGCAGTTGCGCCACAACGCGCTTTTCCACTTCGCCGGTGACTTCTGCTCGTTTCGGTGCGACCGCGTCTATTTCGTCAATAAAGAGAATCGCCGGCGCATGCCGCGCCGCTTCTTCGAACACTTCGCGCAGCTTGGCTTCGCTCTCCCCATAAAACTTGCGCATGATTTCCGGACCGTTCAGGTGAATGAAATGCACCCGGCTTTCGGCCGCCACCGCGCGCGCCAGCAGCGTCTTTCCCGTGCCAGGCGCTCCATACAAGAGCACGCCTTTGGGCGCCAGAATTCCCAGCTTTTCAAACACGTGCGAATACTTCAGCGGCAACTCGACAATCTCGCGCACCCGCGCCACTTCGCGCTCCAGTCCGCCGATGTCTTCGTAGGAAACGGCGGGCGCCCTCGACGGCGCCTGCTCTCCCTCGACCACGCGAATGTCCGTGCGCTTCCCGATCACCACGGGTCCCGAGGGAATGGTGCGCACGACGTGAAAGTTCACCGCTTTGGCAAACGTCGGCACGCGCACCGCGCTGCCCGTCACAACGGGAACTCCCGTCAAATCCTCCAGCATGCGCTCCGGCGCAATCGTTGCCGGTGCGGCGCCCACCCACATCGGCGTCAGGCGAACGGCCACCGCCGCCTGCGCTTCCACGGTTGTCACCGTGACCTGTTCCTGCAACCCCGCGCTGCAATTGCTGCGGCACGTTCCGTCAATCTGGATCATGCCTTCGTGCGCCTGGTCGGAAATTTCCGCGCGCCCCACTGCCACCGTGCCGCCGGTGATTTTCAATACGTCGCCGGGCCGCCCGCCGATGCGCAAAAGATCCGCCGGCGCCAGCCGCGCAATCGCATGGCCCACGTCCTCCACGCGCGCTTCCGAAACGCGCAGCGTCACCGTTGTTCCGTTGCATGGAGTGGAATTTGGCCGGTTCGAGAGACTCTCGGCTTGCGCCTCGGGAGGTGCGAAGGGCCCGCCGGTCATGTCATCCCGCGTGTCAGGCAATCTGCTCGTCCTTAAATCGAATTTCGTTTCTTCGTCCAGTGCAACTCTGAGGTCTATTGCGTCCCGCTTATTCTTAGCTTCGCGAACGCGCGTTGTTGACCAGCCGCGAAAATCCCTGCTGGTCAACTCCTCACTTCTTTAAAAGCATTTTTTCGACGTCCTCGATGTGCCGCTTCATCGCCAATTTCGCGGCTTCCGCGTCATGGCGGTTCAGCGCCGCCAGGATTTTCCGGTGGCCGGCCAGCGACTTTTGCGGGCGCCCTTCCACCTGCAAACTGCGTTCCCGCGAATCGCGCAGCAAGTCCATCAGCGTATCCAGCACCTTGCGCACCACGCTGTTGCCGGAAGCCAGCGCAATCGCGTAGTGGAATTCCGTGTCCTCCGCGATCGTGCTTTCCCCTTTGGCCAGTTTCTCATCCTGGCGTTTCAGGATCTCTTCCATCTCGGCAAGCTCTTCGGGCGCCACACGCGTTGCGGCGCGCGACGCCAGCGACGGCTCCAGCATCTTGCGAAAGTCCAGCAGCTCGCCGACCAGCTCTTCCTTACGTTTCCGAGCGTTGGCCAGCGGATTCACCAGCGAGTCCGACGAAATCTGCCGCACGATCGTGCCCGCGCCCTGCCGCGGCTCCACCATGCCCATCAGTTCCAGGCTGCGGATCGCATCGCGGATTGAGCTGCGGCTGACTCCCAGCGTTTCCGCCAGGTCGCGTTCGGAAGGGAGCTTGTCGCCGGGCTGCAGTTTTTTCAGGATCAGCCGCTCGATCTGCTTGGCCACGCCTTCGTAAACTTTGTCCCTGCGGACCGTCTCGAAATCGGTTTTCAGGTTGAGTGTCAAGCTGGGCTCCAAGTGGTCCGGTAAGTGGACCAGCGGCAGTATATACCGGTTGTCAAGACCCGGCAATATTTTTTGGGTTCACTCTGGTCGGCGCAAAGTATACGGCCGGCCCGTCCCGATTTCTCTCAATTCTTCAGCGCCCCGACGATAAAAAAATACGCGCTCATCGCCAGTCCCACAGCAATCACCGCATAGCGCATCTTCTGCGGATCGGCTCTCTGCGCAAAGTCCGCTCCAAACCATCCGCCCGTAAGCGCTCCAGCAAGCATCACCAAACACTGCGGCCACAGCACCGCGCCGGCCCAGATGAACGTGACCACCGCGGCCACGTTGCACGCCGCCGCCAGCAACGTTCGGATCGCGCCCATCGCCAGAACATCCCGCATTCCCAGCGCCGCCAGCATTCCCAGAATTACGAAGCCGATGCCCGCCCCGAAGTATCCGCCGTACACCGCCAGCGGCAGTTGCAGAAGGGAACTTGCCACAATCGCCTGCCACGAGAGTTGCCGCAGGTCGCCCACAACCGAAGTCCGCCCTGCTATTGCCCGGATTTGATTGCCGAACGCAAACAGCAGCGTCCCGCTCAAGAGCAGCCACGGCACCAAGTGCAAGAAAGTGTGTTGCGGTGTCCGCAGCAGCAACAACGCGCCTGCCCAACCTCCTGCCAGGCTGGTCGCCAGCAACGGAATCAAAAGCCGCAGCGGCGCGTCCAACCGCTTCAGGTAAACGAAAGTGCTTGCCGCCAAGCCGGGCCACAGCGCCACGGTGTTGGTGGCGTTTGCTTCCACCGCGGGCACTCCCGTGAACAGCAACAGCGGGAAAGAGACGAAACTGCCCCCGCCGGCCACCGCATTCAGTGTCCCGGCGATCGCCGCGGCGAAAAACAGGAGAATGGCATTCGCAAAGTGCAAACTCCTGTTTATCAGAAAACGGGAAATTCCCGGAGGAGATTCTCGCGCTCCGGGAATTCAGTGACGCAACCTGGAGTTTTTGTCTTCGGAGCGATTTGTATCAATTAATGACATGGCATTTTTTGCCCGGCTCGGAACGTAAATTTTTCTCGCTTCAATCGACTTTATGATTATTTGCTTGACATGAATCCATGAATGCGCTAAACGCTGACCGCCACTGGTCCGCTCATCCGACCATTTGCTGGGGGGATTATGAATTCACTAAGGACGTGGATTGCGGTTTTCACGTTGACCTTGGGTCTTGTGTGCTTGAGCCCGTGTGCTCAGGCCCAGGGTGAGAGCCCCGCCGGAAACGGCATTCAGGCTCCCTCTGCCACCGCGAGCAAAGCGGAGGTCGAGCAACTCCGCCAGGAACTCGCCTCGCAGCGCCGCACCATCGAGCAACTGCGAAATTTGGTCGAGCAGCTTGTCGAAGTGAAGTCGCGCCCGGCTTCTCCTGCGAACGATGGCGCCGCCCGACTGATTAACACCACCTATCCGCTGCCGGCCTCCGCGCCAGCTGTTGACGCCGAGGCAACGCCTCCGGCCGAACCGGTAGTGCTCTATCAGAAGCCCGCGGACAAGAAAGACGGCGGCTCGCCCGTCAACGCCGGATGGAACGGCGAGCATTTCTTCATCAAATCGAACGATGGCCAGTTTCAGATTCAGCCCTACGGCTACGTGCAAACCGATTACCGCAGCTATATCGGCGACGGCTCTCCCGCCAATACTTTCTCGGTGCGCCGCGGCCGGTTCGGATTTCAGGGAAATTATGGCGACCACTACCAGTTCGGACTCCTGGTTGATGCTGCCGCTTCCACGGGCGCCATTATTCGCGATATCTATCTGAACGCGAAATACAACAACGCCATTCAGATCCAGGCCGGCCAGTTCAAGGAACCCTTCGCGCAGGAATTGGTCGCCGGCGTTACCAATATCGATTTCGTCGAGCGCGGTTTGCAATCAGTGCTGTATCCTTCGGCCGCTTCCGCTTTTCGCAGTCCCGGCGTCACCATTCACGGTGACGTCAGCGGTGGCGCATTTCAGTACTGGGCGGGCGCGTTCAACGGCAAGGGGTTTGCCACTAACAACACCACCAGCGTGCCCGAGGCCGTTGGCAGAGTTCGCTTCTATCCGTGGCGCAGCAAGAAAGACAGCGTCCTGCAGGGCCTGGCATTCGGTGGCTCGATCGCCTACAGCCAGTCTCGCGGACTTTCCGGCGAACTCACTCCTTCCACAGCCTCTCCCGACGCCGCGTTCATTTTCCTGCCACAATTCCAGGCTAACGGAAATATCTGGCGGTATGAGGGCGAATTCACTTACCTGAAGGGTCCCTGGGCCTTCCGCGACGAATACGTTCAGGCAATGTTCGATCGCACCGGAGTCGGCACATTGGCCCTGGGCGGACTTGGGTTTGCGGATCTGCCCGTCGTTCGCTTTAAGGCCTGGAACTCCGCGGCCACCTACCTGCTCACGGGCGAACGGCGTCCGGAAAACGGCACGCCCCGCATCAAGCGCCCCGTCTTCGGTCCGGAAACTCCGGGCGGCGGCGGGCGCGGTTGGGGAGCCTGGGAAGTTGCCTTCCGCTATTCCGGAATTCAGGGCAACGAACCGGGTATTTTCTTCAACAACGTCCAGACTCCACAAAACGTGCCCACGTTCAACCGGCACACCGACGAATTCAGCTTCGGCGTGAACTGGTATCTGAACTACTGGGTGCGCTTCCAGTCCAACATCAGCATCGATCGTCTGAAGGATCCAAGCACAATCGGCGCCACGCCGCAAAATTACTACGTCTTCGAACAGCGGCTTCAGTACCGCTTCTAAGGGACGGGAGATCAGCCATGCATCGGATTGGAATGGAAACTGGCAAAAATGCCTGCGGGTCGTGCAGGCCTTCGCAACAACGAATGAAGCGCCACGGCGCGGAAAATTCGAGTGGAATTCCTGGAGGAGGTTTTTCGATGAGGTCTAGACTCCCGAAGTTTATACAGCTGGTTGCCGTGTTGACCCTCGGATTTCTCTTGAACAGTTGCAGCTCGCAGCCGTTTTGCCCCACTTGCGGCACTACGGTGAACGGGGCTTATGGCGTGCTCAACGTTATTCCCGTTCCGGAGCACAATCCCACCGGCGAGCCGGGCGGTCCGTTCAACTCCTTCGACATCAGCTTCTTTGACCCGATCCACCAACTCGACTACGTTTCCGACCGCATTGGCCTCGACGTCGTCGTCGTCGACGCCAAGAATAACTTTGCCGTAAACACCATTGGCGGCCAGAATGCAGTGGCAAACGCCGGAAATAACAACAGCGTCTGCATCGGGCCGAAGGCGCCGGTTCCGAATACAATTAACCCCGATCCACTTTCCATCATCCCCTCGATCATCACGGGCTTCGGCGCTGTTCGCAACGCGAATGCCCCCGGTACCACGAACGTGCTCACGCGCTTTGGGTGCAGAAACCCCGGCTTCTTTGACACTTTCTCCACATTCTTTCCCGGCTTCGGCGCCCATGGAGGCTTCGGTGGGTTCCCCGGTGCACAGTGTTGTGCGGCCCGCGCGAATGGCGTAAATCCCCTTTCCGGCCCCGATGGGCTACAGGTAACCCCGGATGGCAACACCCTGTTTGTGGGAAGTGGAAGCTCTTCCATCGTGATATTCGATCTCACCACGAATCCGCCCAATGTGATTGCTGATTTTCCAACGGGATCGTCACCCGATTTTGACGGTCCAGCCGGCGTGGGCCCCTGCATCGCCTCCTGGAACGGCGGAGCCGGGAGCGATCAAACCTGCGGCGACGATCGCGCCGACGAAATGTCCTTCGGAACGGTGAATGGCCACGACATTCTGCTTGTCAGTAACGGCGACCCAGGTCTTCCCTATGTCACGTTGATCGATGTCACCGATATCGATAAGCGCGTCTACGCCCCGCCGTTCACAACTCCCGCCGGATTTGGTTATTGCGCGCCGGTTAATCGCATAGCGAATTACAATCCGGGAATCTTTAATTTTTCGACCAACACCATCAGTGGCGAAAACTACCCGACCTGTATCCTCGGTCAGATTTACTACGACGGCGTTCCGACCGAGCAAGCGGATATCGCGGTGGATGATGTTAATGGGGCATCCCAAACCCCTTGCCCCAATCCCTCCGAACTTGTTGCCTCCGGCGTCTCGGGCACTGGCGTGGGACCCGCCGGTGGAAATGTTCCGTGCCACCACTCCGCCATTGTGGACGCGAATACGGGCACATTCATCACCAACGACACCAACGTCACACCGCCGAATGGACAAATCGGCGAAATCGCTGTGGCTGGCTTGGGTGGCAGCTCGTTCAACCCGGTTCACAATACGTTTTACCTGACGAATTCGAATTGCACCGTTTCCGGCCTTCCCACTCAGTCGAGCGTTGCCGTGGGCTGTGTCGACGAGATCGATCCACGAATTGGCAATCCGGCCGGCCCGATTGTGTCTGCCGTCATTCCCATCATCAATTGCATGCCCACCAGTATTGTCCAGGGACCGGGCAATGATTTCCTGGTCGGCTGCGCTGGCCATGACGGTATCGCGTTTCCCCCGCTGATGGTGATTATCGACGGCAGCAGCAACAAGATCGTCGCCAACATCGATCAAACGGGCGGCGTGGATGAAATCTGGTACAACCCCGGCGACAACCGGTACTACACCGCCGGCCGTGACATGCCTAACGGCCCCGTCCTGGGCGTGATTGACGCCAGAACGCGCCAGTGGCTGGTCAATGTGGGCACCGGCTCCAACTCGCACAGCGTCACTGTCAACCAGTTCACGAATCAGATTTATGTTCCCACTCAGGCTGGCGCCCTTTGCGGTACCCAGAGCGCCAACGGTTGCATCGCCGTATACGGCAGGCAGTAAGCGTAGAAAAACAGTCTGGCAGGAGCATCGGAACGCGGGCGAGGTTACTGAGCCTGAATTCTCAATTGAAGTACGGCCTCGACTCGCGTTCAGCCCCACAGGTGTAGAATAAGAGTGGTAAGGAGCTTTCACTTGGCGGGGTTCCGATGCCGTCGCTTATAACACCGCGTTCGCGCAGCCTGACCTGCATCCAATGCGTGGCGGCGTGGATTTGCGCGTTTTCCCTCGTCGTTGTCCTGGCAAACCGTTTTCCGCGATATTCGCCCTCCGAGAGCACTTCTTGGGCTCCCGCTGCTTCCTCCCACATCACGGCTAGAGTCATGGCCAAGGACTTCTTTGTGCTGCAACCGCCCTCTGCCGGCCGCACCCAGCTTCCACGATCCGCGCCCGGGCGCGTCGAGATATCCGAAGAGCGTCCCGCGGCTTCCGTCGTCCTGGATAATCGTCTTTTTACTCGTCCGCCTCCCTCCGTTTGAAGGTCATTTGTTCCCTTGTGAAAAAATGTTTCGCTTGCGTTTATCCGCTGCATCTAAAGTTAGAGAGAGCAACGAGGAACTTAAAGAAGAAGCATTGGAGGCACGCTTAGAGCGGTGCAAGGAGAAAGCGATGAATAGGTCTAAACAAGTTTCTTATCGCAGTCATCTGGGTCCCGTCAGTCTGGTGTTCGCGGCCGCGGTGGTTTTCACCTCCGCGCCACGCCTATCGGCCAACAACAAACCCACCGAAGTTCCCGCAAAAGTGATCGCGCACCTGGCGCTGAAAGAAGCGCCGGGAAATGAAATGCTTTTGCAGAGCAAGGGGGACAAACAATATCTTTACGTTCAGAAAGCGTCGAAGCAGGGCTTCACTGTGATCGATGTGACCAAGCCGGTGGTACCCACCCTGGTCAATCAAAGCGACAAGTCCAGTGACGCCGCCGCGGGCAAACTCGAAATCGTCGGCCCCGACGTCGGCCTCGCCGAAGTCCCCGATAAAAACTCCAAAGGGGTCATTCGCAATTCGGACAGCCCCACGGAAACCGTCAGAATTCTCGACCTCAGCGATCCGGCGCATCCGAAGGTTCTGCAGACCTTCACCGGCGTAACCAGCATTCTGCAGGATCCCAGCCGTGGCCTTATCTATCTGGCCAACAGCGACGGCCTTTGGATTCTCAACCATGCCCGGCCCGGCCTCACGCCTGCAAAGAAGAAGCGTGCCTGTGGTTCCGAGGACGCCATCGCTTCCATGCCTCCGGACTGCGAATAATTTTCCGCATAGTCTGGCAATAGCAGCATGAAATGAAATTTAGAAGCCGCACCTGGCCGAGTTCGAATGGACCAATTCGTTCCCCGGCCGGGCGCGGCAACGCAATCCGCCACGGTCTATTTCACCCGGGTTTCCTGATAGTGGAGCGATTTCCACTGCCCCTCGCGCTTCACCCAGATTTCGCCCACCAGTACTTTTTCAAATGGAACCGCCGACTTCGGGGGAAACTTGATAAACACTTCGTAACGCGCAAACGCTACGTCCGGGCAGAGTTGCGTCACTTTCAAGAATGATAGCGTGGCGTCGGCGACGGAACTCTGCTGCAGTTCGCTAAGTGCCTTCCACTTGTAGCGCTCTCCCTGGGCGTCGGCCTCCACTCCCACATACTCTTCCGTCAAAAGGTCGCCTAACGCCTTCTGATCCTTCGCTTTGATTGCTTGCCATTCCGCCTTGATTCTTCCGTCCAGCAAATTTGTCAGATCCTGCTCCTGCGTGGCGATAGCCTTCGCGGGCGGTTTGTTCGCTTCCTGCGGCTTCTGCGCGAACGCCAAGCCTCCCATCATCAATGCTGAGCAAACCCAGGCAAATTGTTTCCGCATCGCGCGTGCCCCCATTTGAAGTACGTCTCGAACCAACTCGCCGACTCTGCAAATCTGCGGCCCTCGCTGAACACTGAAAACCCCGCTTCGTTAAAACCCCGCGCATCTTAACGGGTTACTCGGCTCGCCGTCAAAGCGGTAGTTAACCAATAAGTCTCGACACCTATCATCGATATTGCGCGCGGTTAAACAGGGGCGCAGCATTTTCTTAAGCCCATCTCCTACGAAGGAGTACAACCTCTATGCCACCATCTTCGCCCAAGATGGCAGTTTGGCCTGCCATTATCCTCTTTTCGATATACTTTGCCGTCGCCACCTACTCACAAAACATAATCGCGCTCGTCGGCAGCGGCTCGAATCTTCCCACACCTCTCTACACCCACTGGGTCGAGGAATATAACAAACTCAGTCCCGCCGTGCAGGTTCGTTATCTCAGCACTGGCACGGTGAAGGGAATCGAAGACATTTCCCGCGGCGTCGGCGATTTCGCCGCCGGCGAGGTCCCCATGACCGACGAACAGTTGAAATCGGCGAAAATTCCCATCCTGCACATCCCCACGGTTCTCGTCGCGATCGTGCCGATTTATCACGTTCCCGGTGTGAAGGGTAATCTTCGTTTCTCCGGCCCGGTCCTCGCGGAAATTTTCCTCGGCACCATAAAGCACTGGGACGATCCACAGCTAAAGGAGCTCAACCCCGGCCAGACTCTCCCCCATCTCGAAATCGCCGTTGTCCACCGCACCGACGGCAAAGGTTCCAACTACATCTTTTCCGATTATCTTTCCAAGACCAGTCCGAAATGGCGCAGCCAGATTGGCAAAACCCCTTCGCCCGCCTGGCCCGTCGGCGTCAGCGCCAATCGCGGCGAGGACATGATGGAGAAAGTGAAAGCCACCTCCGGCTCCATCGGCTATATCGAGTTGGGATTTACCATCTCCGACAATTCCGTCGGCGTGGGCCACATCCAGAATGGCTCTGGAAAATTCATCGCGGCCACACAGGCAAGCATTGCCGCTGCTTACCACTCCGCAGAAAAAGCCATCCCCGCGGACTTTCGCGTTTCTCTCACCAATGGCCCGGGGAACGAGACTTATCCGATCGTCAGCTTCACCTGGCTCTATGTGCCGGAAAGGTCTGCGGACCAGGAGCGCTCTAAGGCGCTGGCCAATTTCCTCGAGTGGGCCTTAAGCATGGGCGAACAAAGCGCCGAACAGCACGGCTACACGCCATTGCCCGCCACGCTCGTCCCCAAAGTCCTCGCAAAACTGCGCTCCATCCGCTGAACGCTCCCGCTTCTCGCGGGTAAGAGCTAACCCGGACACTTGTCAGCGTCTTCTCCGCGGAGGACACTAAGGAACAGGTCCGCTCTTTCGGAAGCGGGCCGTCAACCAGATGTCGCCGGGAGTAAGTCATGGCAATTTTCAGCTTTAGAAAAGCAATTCCGCATTTCTCCTCCTTTAGCTTCCTAATTCTCACGCTGCTTTTCGCAACACCCGTTCTCGCCCAATCAGCCGGTCCTACAACCGAGGGCCGCGCCTCTACTGAAAATATTCAGATACCCGTCGGAACAATTCTTCCCGCGCGGCTAAACCACGGTTTCTCTTCCAAGAGCGCGCGGCCCGGGCAAGCAGTCACCGCCCGCATCATGCAGGAAGTGCCGCTACCCAACCAGGAAAGCATCCCGGAAGGCGCGAAGTTGCTCGGCAAAATCGTCTCGGTCGAGCGGGCGGGAAATGGCGCCATGGGAAAAATCACGTTTCGATTCGACACTCTTGAATCCCATCACCGGGTGATTCCCATCGTCGCCAGTTTGCGCGCTCTCGCTGGTTTCATGGAGGTCCAGTCCGCGCAAACTCCTGCATTCACGCCGGGTTTCGGCACTCCTTATCTCTGGGCCAACACCCGCCAGATTGGCGGCGACGAAGTGTACGGGGTCGGCGGCCCAGTCACGAACCAAAGCAGCGAATGGGTAGGGAAAGGAGTTTACGGCGGCGTCCTGGTTCATATTCGCGCCCAGCTGGAATCGCGGTGCCGCGGTCCGCTGGATTCGGAAGATCGCCTGCAAGCTCTCTGGGTTTTCTCTTCGGATGCCTGCGGCGTTTACGGAATCCCGGGAGTAAAGATTGCCCATGCCGGCCGCACGGAACCCGTGGGAGAAATAACCTTGCTTGCCGATCAACAGGAATTGCTGGTGCGAGGCGCCAGCGGGATGTTGTTGCGCGTCGTCCGCTAAATTTGCCGGAGCGGCTAGACCTTTACCGTCGCCCTCTGCTCTCTCTCTTCCGTTTGTTTTGCTATCCCGGCTAGCAGTTCAAAGGAGCGAAGGCGGTCCGTGAAATCATAAGTGTTCGCAACCACAATCAGTTCGTCCGCAAGCGTCTCTTCCAGAAACTCACTCAGCCGCGTAGCCACTCGTTCCGGGCCGCCGACGATCGCCGCACCAAATTTTGCCGCCACCATTTCCCGTTCGTCGGCGCTCCACTCGATTTGTTTCACAGGAGGCGGCAGCGGCCCCGGCACTCCGCGGATCAGATTCAAAAACATCTGCACCGGGGTCGTCGCCAGAAACTGCGCCCGTTCATCCGAATCCGCTACCAGAATCGGCACACCCACCATCGCATACGGTTTCTGCAAGACCTCCGAAGGCCGGAACGTCGAGCGATAAATCCGCAGCGCCGGCAGCAGCGGCTGCGGTTGAAAATGCGCCGCAAAGGCAAAGGGCAGACCGAGCTCTCCAGCCAATCGCGCGCTGTAATCGCTGGATCCCAACAGATAAATCGGTACGCGCGTTTCTTCACCCGGATACGCATGCACCCGCTGCGAAGCAAATCTTTCTCCCAGATACCGCCGCAACTCTTCCACCTGTTCCGGGAAATCGTCTCCGCCGCCGCGATACGCACCGCGCAGCGCCCGCATCGCTGCCGAATCTCCGCCCGGCGCACGCCCCAATCCCAGGTCAATGCGCCCCGGGAAAAGCGATTCCAGCGTGCCGAACTGTTCCGCAATCACCAGCGGCGCATGATTCGGCAGCATGATGCCGCCCGATCCCACGCGAATCTTCGTCGTCCCATTCGCGACGTAACCGATCAAGACCGAAGTCGCCGAACACGCCACCCCTTGAATGTTATGGTGCTCCGCCAGCCAGAAACGCTTGTATCCCAACTCTTCGGCCCGCTGCGCCAGTGCAAGGGAATTGTGAAACGCCTCGGCCGAGGTTCCGCCCTGTCGCAGATGCGCCAGGTCCAGAATCGAAAGTGGTGTGCTTGCAAGACGTGAACGCTCCGCCATGGCCCCTCTATTTCTTTCTAACAACCGCAACTTTTCCGTGAGCTGCTACATCTAGTTATTACATCTATTGGATGCATCAACTCTAGGACCGGTATTTCGAAACCTCATAGGTCGCAAACAACGGGCATCGTTGAGAAGTACGCGCTTTCGTCGGCCAGGCCGGCTTCTCTGACGAAAGGGCTTCAATTTTCAGGTCAACCAGTTAAAATTATGGATTCCAAGTCATTCTTGATTACCGGCCCGATTTCACGCCGCGCGGTTCGTTGCAAGGGGTTGGGATGAAACGCAATTCATATCTGATTCCCAAGGAACGGCTCATTTCTAACGCTTTTAGCTACTCGGTGGCGATAGTTCTCGGCCTCGTGCTTCTGCTTGCCGGTTGCCAACGGCAACAGGCGCCCGCCGGCCCCGCAATCCAATTCACAAAAATTCCTCCGGCGGCGCAGGGCGGCAGAGAAAGAGTCGACACCATCACCGGCCGCGTCACCGGCGGACATCCCGGCCAGCAAATTGTCATCTACGCAAGGAGCGGCCCGTGGTGGGTGCAACCCTGGCCCGACAAACCATTCATCCCCATTCAGGCTGACTCCACTTGGGGAACTTCCACTCATCTCGGTTTTGAATATGCCGCCTTGCTCGTGGATCCCGGCTATCATCCTCCCCCCACGATGGACACGCCTCCCACCGTTGGGGGATCGGTCGTCTCGGTCGCAATCGTCAAAGGAACTGGTGAGCCGCAACTCGCGCCTGTAAGGCCGATCCAGTTCAGCGGCTACGACTGGGAAGTCCGCACAATCGCGGGCGATCGTGGCGGCCTGAATAATCTATACGCAGCCGAAAATGCCTGGGTCGATCCGACCGGCGCCCTGCATCTCCGCATCACCAAAAAAGGGGATCGCTGGTTGTGCGCGGAGGTGGTGCTGACCCGCAGCCTTGGCTACGGAACGTACATCGCCACCGTGCGCGACACCAGCAACCTGGAGCCGGCCGCTATCCTCAGCATGAATACCTTTGATGAATGGGGCGGCGACCAGCATTACCGCGAAATAGACACGGAATTCGGCCGCTGGGGCGACGCGGCAAGAAAGACGAATACGCAGTATGGCATTCAACCCTTCTATGTCCCCGGAAACGTCTCGCCTTTTGTTCTGCCTAAGGGCACGTTCACTCACTCCATGCGTTGGGAATCCGGCAGCGTCAGTTTCAAGACTGTCCGCGGCGCCTCCATGCAAGCCGGCGGGCCGGTGATTTCGGAGCATGTCTTCACCTCCGGCGTGCCCACCCCCGGTCAGGAGAAAATTCAATTTTTGCTCTATGTCGTCGCCAGCGAAACAAGCCCATTGCAAAAAGAGAACGAGGTTGTGGTTGAAAAATTCGAATATCTGCCTTGAAACGCACGGGGTGTGGTGCTTTTTCCGCCGAGGCTTGCTCGCCGCGCTGGCACTGGCGTGCGCCGCATCCCTGGCCCAGCCTCTCGATCCAAATCTGCTTTTAGCCCAATACATGCGGGAGCGCTGGGGCAGCGATAAGGGATTTAACGGCGGCTCGGTTACCGCACTGGCTCAAACCCCCGACGGCTACTTGTGGATTGGAACGGAGAAAAATCTGGTTCGTTTTGATGGCTTCGGCTTCCGGACTTTTTCGCAAATCGCTCCCACCACATTTTCCATGGGTCCCGTTCAATCGCTCGCCTCCGACGCCCAGGGCAATCTCTGGATTCTTCTGCAAAGCACCAGGATCCTCCGCTACCGCGACGGAAAGTTTGAATTTGGGCATGAACTCGCCGAGTTTGGAGTCACTTCGCTTCTGAAGCGCGACGACGGCTCCGTCCTCTTTGCGTCGGTCGCCTATGGCCCGCTGATCTACAACTCGGGAAAATTTGAGCTGTTCAACTCTTCTTCCCTATCTCCAAACTCATCTCCCAGCAGCCCCGAAGTTACCACCGACGAACTTTCCAGCCGTCTCAGTTGGGCCACGGGCGTCGCGCCCCATCGCTTCGCCGAACCCAATTCCGCCGTCCTTTCCATGGCGGAGACTCCCGACGGCAGACTCTGGCTCGGTACCCGCGACAAAGGTCTCTTCTATATGTCGGGGGGCAAAGTCGTCGCCGTGCCCACCGGCCTCTCTGACGCCCGCATCAACTGCCTGCTCGCTTTTGGAGATCACGAGCTCTGGATCGGCACTGACAAGGGAGTTTTGCGCTGGGACGTCGACAAATTCAGCTCACTGGAGGTTCCCCTCGCCCTTCGCCGCCTCCATGTTCTTTCCATGATCCGGGATGGCGACGCCAACATTTGGCTGGGCACACCTGGCGGCCTGATTCGCGTCAACTCCGGGGCAGTCGTTCAGGACGCAAGCAACTCCCAAACCCCTGCCGCCGTAAACGCACTCCTCGAGGACCGCGAAGGAAATCTTTGGGCCGGCCGTCAATCTGGTATCGAGCGTTTGCGCGACAGCGCTTTCGTCACCTATTCCGCCCCGGGTCTCCAGTCCGAAAGTAGCGGACCCATTTACGTGGACCAGAGCGAGCGCGTGTGGTTCGCTCCCTTCGAAGGCGGTCTTCACTGGTTGAAGGGAGAAAAAAGTGGCAGTGTGCCCAACGATCGCCTCGATCAGGACGTTGTCTACTCAATCACCGGCACAAACGACGATTTGTGGATCGGCAGGCAGCAGCGTGGGCTGACACATTTGCACTACGCTGCCGGTTCGCTGACGACCAAAACCTACACCGAAGCGGACGGCCTGGCCCAAAACAGTGTCTACGCTGTTTTTCAGAGCCATGATCGCGGGGTGTGGGCCGGCACTCTCAGCGGCGGTGTAAGTCAACTTGCCAACGGGCGGTTCACCAACTACACGACGGCCGATGGCCTGGCCTCAAATTCGGTAACCTCGATTACACAAACTTCCGACAGCACGATGTGGTTCGCAACGCCCAACGGCCTCAGCGCGCTTTCCGGTGAACATTGGCGGACGCTGGGCATCCGCGAAGGCCTGCCTTCACAAACAGTCAACTGCCTTCTCACGGATACCTCGGGGCTCCTCTGGATCGGCACGGCAAACGGCCTCGCCTATCAGATTTCCGGCCAAGTCCAGGTTCCGACCGCCGTCCCTCCATTCTTGCAGGAACAAATTCTGGGAATCGCCGAGGATCATCTCGGCTGGCTTTGGATCTCCACCTCCAATCACGTTCTGCGCGTAAAACGCGACAGTCTCCTCCGCAATGCTCTCGGTGAAGCCGATGTCCGCGAATACGGCCTCCACGATGGTTTGCACGGCACGGAAGGAGTCAAGCGCCAGCAATCGGTATTCGCCGATGCGCACGGCAAAATCTGGTTTTCGATGAATCGCGGTATTTCCGTGGCGGACCCCTCGCGTGCCGTTTCCGTTTCCGCTCCCGCAATTATCCACATCGAGCAAGTCACTTCCGACGGCACCCTCGTCAGCCTGGCTGGCCCGGTCCATCTCGCCGGCACTCATCGCAGACTTACCTTCGCCTTCTCCGCGTTGAGCCTTTCCGTTCCCGATCAAGTCCGCTACAAGTACAAACTCGAAGGTGTCGATGAGGGATGGAGCCTCCCCACTTCGGAGCGCGAGGTTACTTACAGCAATCTGAGTTCCGGTGATTACAAATTTCGCTTGCTGGCCAGCAACAGTGCCGGTTTGTGGAACAGCCAGGAATCTGACGTTTCGCTCAAAATCCAGCCGTCTTACTGGCAGACCTGGTGGTTTCGTCTTTCTGGCGTGCTCTTCGTAGTTCTGGCAATATTGCTGTTCGTTCGCCTGCGTATGCGCACGCTGGCTTCAAGGATGAACATGCGATTCGAAGAGCGTCTCGCTGAACGCACTCGCATCGCCCAGGAACTTCACGATACGCTGCTCCAGGGATTCATGAGCGCATCCATGCAACTCCACGTCGCCGATGACCGCCTGCCCGAAGATTCCCCAGCAAAGCCTATGCTCGGCCGCGTCCTGCAATTGATGGGGCGCGTCATGGACGAAGGACGCAACACTGTCCGCGGTCTCCGCTCCTCCGGCATGGTTTGCCAGAATCTGGAAGAAGAGTTCTCACGCATTCAGGAGGACCTCGCCATCTCCACACAGAGCGAATTTCGAGTCATCGTGGAAGGCGCGCCACGCCCGCTTCGTCCCGTCATTCATGACGAGATCTATTTCGTCGGCAGGGAAGCGCTCGCCAACGCGTTCCGCCATTCCGGCGCCGCGGAGGTCATCCTGGAAATCGAATACTCCTCAAGCCATTTGCGCATCCTGGTCCGTGACAATGGTTGCGGTGTCGATCCCCAGGTCGTCAGCTCCGGCCGCGACGGCCACTGGGGCTTGTCCGGAATGCGTGAGCGCGCCGAACGCATTGGCGGAAAACTCAAGGTCCTCAGCATGCCTTCCGCGGGAACGGAGATACACCTTTCCGTTCCCAGCCGTCTGGCCTTTGAGCCCGAGGTTTCCTCCAGGAGAAAATTGTGGTTTTCCCGGCTATACTCACGAAACGCCGTCGAGGACAAATCTCAGGCCACTCCCAGGCAACCGGAATGACCGATAAAAGCAAAATCCGGGTTCTCAGCGTGGATGACCACCCCCTTCTGCGCGAGGGCATCACTGCCGTAATCAACAGTCAACCGGATATGTTGATGATCGCAGACGCCGCCAGCGGGCATGACGGCATCCTGCAGTTTCGCAAGCACCGCCCGGATGTCACCCTGATGGATCTCCGCCTTCCCGACATGAGCGGCGTGGACACCATTGTCGCCATCCGCGCGGAATTCCCAGACGCGCGTATCATCATGCTGACCACTTTTGAGGGCGACGTGGAAATCCAGCGCGCTCTCGAAGCCGGCGCGCGCGGCTACATGCTGAAAAGCATGCCTCCCAAAGACCTGGTCGAAGGAATCCGCCAGGTGCATGCCGGGAAAAAACGCATCCCGTCGCAACTGGCCGCCCAACTGGCCGAGCACATGAGCGATGAAGCCTTGACCACGCGTGAAATTGAAGTTCTGCGGCAGATCGCCGAAGGCAATCGCAACCGCGACATCGGCGACAAGCTCTTCATCACCGAAGAGACCGTGAAAGTCCACATCAAGCACATCATGGAAAAACTGGGTGCCAGCGACCGCACTCAGGCCATCGCCATCGCTATCCGCCGCGGCATTATCCATCTCTAAGCTTCCACAGCTCTTCCAAATTTCATACCGCTAAGGGGTTAGTCAAAGATACCGGAAAGTGGGGTAGCG
>Ga0210403_10001540_pt1 | contig 21795 bp, 17 predicted proteins | sample IncBWC19MmetaG_FD_150863 | JGI IMG/M metagenome (GOLD analysis project Ga0210403, IMG submission 150863) | Forest soil microbial communities from Barre Woods Harvard Forest LTER site, Petersham, Massachusetts, United States - Inc-BW-C-19-M | ecosystem: Environmental > Terrestrial > Soil >... | reverse complement strand
GCGAAAAGGTCCGCCGCGGTGCCCCGGCGGAATTCCTCAAATTTTTTTGTCAGCTCGCGCGCGACGCAAAGTTGCCGGTCTGGCATGATCTGGACGCAAGCCTCAAGCGTTTTTACAAGCCGATACCGCGATTCGAAGAAGATTGAGGTGGACTCGCGTTCGGCTGCTGCGCATAATTCGCGCTCGCGTTGGCCGCTTTTCACCGGAAGAAATCCACGGAACGAAAATTTCTCAGTCGAAAATCCGGACCCGAGCAAAGCGGTCAGGATCGCCGAGGGCCCGGGAATGATCGTGAACGGCAGTTCGCGTTCGATGCATGCGCGAATGAGTCGTAACCCGGGATCGGACAGTCCAGGCGTGCCTGCATCCGTAATTAGCGCAACCTTTTCTCCTCGCGCAAGGCGTTGTACTAGCTCTGCCGTGCGCGCCGCTTCATTGTGTTCGTGGTAGCTCAGAAAAGGCTTTTTGATTCCGAAATGCTTTAGCAATAAGCCAGAATGCCGAGTGTCTTCTGCCGCCACAACATCGACATTTTTCAGGACCTCGAGCGCGCGCAACGTGATATCGGCCAGGTTACCGATCGGCGTCGCTATGACGTAAAGCATTTCCTATCATCGGATGAAACCCGGGATCACGCCATCCAAACGGATTAAACCCATGGAAAGTCCACGACGGAAACTCATCCCCCCGCCGTCGCGCTGTGGCCTTACCATCCCAGAACCTTCGCGAAAATCAGCGGCGTAACGATCGTTGCGTCAGATTCAATGACGAATCGCGGCGTGTGGACGCTCAGTTTTCCCCACGTGATCTTCTCATTGGGGACCGCGCCAGAATATGAGCCGAAGCTGGTCGTGGAATCGCTGATTTGGCAAAAATAACCCCATTCTGGAACCGGCGCGCTGACCACGTCCTGGTTCAGCATCGGCACGACGCAAATTGGGAAATCGCCCGCGATACCGCCGCCGATTTGGAAAAAGCCTAGGGACGCATCCTTCGATGTCGCGCGATACCACGTTGCGAGTTCAATCATGTATTCGATTCCCGAGCGAATCGCCTGCACATTCCTGATCACTCCGGTGATGCAGCGCGCTGCGTAAATATTTCCGAGAGTCGAATCTTCCCAGCCGGGCACAAACAATGGAAGGTTCTTGTGCGCAGCGGCAATCATCCAGCTGTCGGCGGAATCGATCTCGTAAAATTGTTTCAGGCGGCACTCGCGCAAGATCGTATAAAGGAATTCGTGGGGGAACTTCCTCCGGTTGTTCTCCGAAGCGGCGACCCATTCGTCGAGAACCACCCGCTCAATTCGACGCATCGCTTCCTCCTCCGGGATGCAGGTATCAGTGACGCGATTGAGGTGCCGCTGCAGCAACTCCTGCTCTTGTTGAGGACTTAGCTCCCGATAGTTGGGAATGCGTTCGTATTTACTGCGCGCGACGAGATTGAAGATGTCTTCCTCCAGGTTCGCACCCGTGCAGGTAATGGCGTGCACTTTGTCACGGCGAATCATTTCCGCTAGTGAAACTCCCAATTCAGCGGTGCTCATCGCACCCGCCAGAGTGATCATCATTTTTCCGCCACGATCGAGATGTGCGATGTACGCGTCGGCTGCGTCTTTCAGCACCGCCGCGTTGAAGTGTCGGAAATGGCGCTCAATAAACTCGCTAATGCTGCCCATCGTCAAATCACCAACTTCGAATCGGTGTGCTGCTTTTGATGCAAAACTTACAGCACGCCGGTCAAGCGTTAATTGCATCTTTTTCGAAATCTTTTACGGAACCGCAGCCAGAATTCGCGACGCGAGCACGTTCGGCATTACGCCAAGCAGAACGACTATCGCGGCAAGTAGTGCAACCGTACCCTGCTGCACAACCTCGGGCGGGATTCGATGAAGCGGCCGCGCTACTGGCATTGACGCTTCGTCAACGAAAATCGCTTTCAACACAAGAAGGTAATAATAAAGGGAGACGAAACTGCCAACCAGTCCAACCACGACGAGCCAGAGAAGCGCTTGACTTCCTCCGGGATGCAACGCAGCGCTGAACAGATAGAACTTTCCAAAAAATCCAGCCAACGGCGGGATGCCTGCAAGCGACAACATAAAAACCGCCATGCATCCGGCGAGCAACGGCGAACGAGACGCCAGCCCGGAAAAATTTGCGAAATCATCTCCACCGGTTTCTCGTCGCACGACGCCAACGACACCGAATGCACCCACGAGTGTGACGGCATAAATGGTAGTATAAAACAAGGCCGCGGAAAAGCCGTCATGACCGCCAGCCACGAATCCGATCAACGTATAACCGGCATGTGCGACGGCGGAGTAGGCAAGAAGCCTGCGAACGTTCGATTGCGCAAGCGCGACCAGATTACCGATCACGATCGAAAACGCGGAAAGCGCTGCGAGCAGAGGCGACCAACCGGCGACCATGGTATGCCAGCCGGCGTTGCCGTGCACCGGCGCAAACCCCACCAGCACTATTTTTCCCAGCACAAGGAATGACGCAACCTTCGACCCCGAGGCGATGAACGCTGCGCTCGGAACAGGCGCGCCTTGATACGCGTCGGGCGCCCAGAGGTGAAACGGCGCGGCAGCGATCTTGAAAGCGAAACCAACGAGCGTCATCACGATTCCAACCGCAAGCAATGGCTGCACTGTTGTGGTCGCCAGCTTTTGCGAGATCGCCGCCAGACCGGTCGTTCCCGACATGCCGTAAATGAGACTAATCCCAAACAGTGTGAATGCGCTCGATGTGCTGCCGAACAGAAAATATTTCAGACCTGCTTCGGCGGACCGGACATCCAATTTGTCGAATGCAGCCATGACGTACAGCGAGAGACCAAGCAGTTCGAGCCCGATAAAAATCATCAGCAATTCTTCACTGCCGACGAGCAACATCAGGCCGACCGTTGCCAAAAGAATTATGGCAAGATATTCGCCGAGATGACGCCGCGCCTTTTCAGCCTCCGTCAACAGAACTGTGAAAAGTGCGAGCGCGATGCAAACAATTTTGAACAATGAGGTCAGTGGCGAAACCACGAGCATCCCGCCGAAAAGCCTCTCGTTGCGCGGCAGGATCAGGACCGCCCCGATTGCAATCACGAGTCCGAACGCAGCCACGAATACGCAGGCGGAGGCTGCGCGTTTCACCGTGAGGCTGATGGAAAGCACTAGCAGCGCCGTCAACACTACGACCGCTTCAGGAGAAGCCAGTTTGAGAAGCGTCAGATACGACATCGTTAACCGGTAAGGCGTCAGGCGCTCTCGTAAGCTGTCATTTCAAAAACCTCATCGTCTCGACGGCCGGTATGATGCGATCGAGCAACAGTTTTGGATAAACGCCGATGGCGAACGTCGTAATCATCAGCATTGAAGCGCCGATTTTCTCGGGAATTGTAATGCTTTGTTCCTCGTTCCAATCCGGGTCGAACGCTACGCGGCCTTCCTGCGTGGGAACGCTTGAGCGTTGATCACCGAAGAAAGAAAGCTTTAGCGCGCGCAATGTGAACGCAGCAGCCAGCACCATTCCTGCGCCGGCGATCCAAACCGCAACTGGATAAGTCTTCCATGTGCCGATGAGAATCGTGATCTCAGCCGCAAATCCACTGAAGCCTGGAATACCCATCGACGCAGCCGCCGCGACAACAAACGTAAAGGCCGCGAAGGGCAGCGCCCGACTCAGATTCATGCCCGCAAGTGTGCCAAGGTCCCGCGTGTGTGTGCGGCGATAAATCATGCGTCCTGCCACGGCGAACAACAGGGCCGCAATCACGCCGTGCGAAAACATTTGTAGCACCGCACCGGAAACTCCGAGCGCGTTACCCGTTGCAAAACCGAGTAGCACAAAACCCATGTGGCTCACGCTCGAATAGCCAATCACAAATTTGAGATCACTTTGGCGAAGGGCCACTGCCGCTGCATAGACAGTTCCGATTACAGCGAGCACAGCGATCCACGTGCTCCACATCTCAAATCCCTGCGGGAAAAGATTCATCGCGACGCGAAGACCGGCGTACGAACCGAGCTTCATCACGATTCCAGCGAGCAACATCGAACCTGCAGTCGGCGCAGCGGCGTGACCAGTCGGAGCCCATGTGTGCAGCGGCCAGACGCCGGCCAGGACGGCGAACCCGAGAAACAATACGGGAAACGCCCACGATTGCAGTTGCGGTGAAAATTCGAATCGCGAAAGCTGATTCAGGTCCAGCGAGCCCGCAGTCACATAAGCAATCAGTATCCCGATGAAAACGAACATGCCGCCGAAAAATGAATACAGCGTGAGTTTCATGGCGCCGTATTCCTTGTTGGTCGAGCCGAAGATGGCGATGAGAAAATATTTCGGCACAATCACCAGTTCGTAGAACATGAACAGCAAAAACAGATCGGCGCTGAGGAAGACGCCGTAGCACCCGGCCACTACCAGCAGAAGCCAGAAGAAGAATTCGTTCTGCCGATTCTCGACATCCCACGAAAACAACACGGTGCTTACCGCTGAGATGCCGGTGACAAGAACCATCGTCAGGCTGACGCCATCGATGGCCAGATGATAATTCATCCCGAGCGCTGGGACCCACGGCACGAGCACGATCGTCGTAAAATGCGCCAGATCTGCAATGGGCGTTCCGACGAACACCACAATGCCCAGCGCCAGGCCTGCGATCGTCGTAAGCAGCGCAATCCAGCGCGCAAACGCGCCCGGCAAAAGCAACAACAGCACTGCGCCTCCGAACGTAATGTAAATCGTGCAGGCGATCATGCTTTGCAGCTCACGCGACACGCGCGTTCTTTTTGCTGTCGGGCCAAAGAGCGGGATCTTCGCACGTCTTGGAACAGACGAATTCGGAGGAGAAGAAGTTCGCGAATGGATTGCGGAACCCGCTCGACTGCAGCGATTTCTTTGATCATTCGCGATAGATCTCAGCTAAGCAGGCGCGCCATGTGAACGACCGTCGTGTTGAAGATGTTGAATACGAATTGCGGTGCGATGCCGATGGCGAACATAAGCATTGTCACCGGAACCACGACGAGTTTCTCGTGTCGCAAAAGATCAGGCAAGGCACTGCAAGTTTCTGCGAGTGGTCCGCTGAAGAGAAGTTGCATCGCTCGCATGAAAACGATGGCTGTTACAAGAAGACCAATCACAGCAATAGCTGTGAACGCTGCCGCCATCGCGAACGAACTTTTGAAGATCAGAAACTCGCCGATGAATCCGTTCAGCCCTGGCAAGCCGAGGGAGGAAAACATGGCGACGCTCATCCACCCGCAGAGCAGCGGTGTCCGCTGCATCAACCCTCCGAAATCGTCGATGCCACGCAGACCGCGCCGTTGTTCCAGTAATCCGACGAAGTAGAAAAGTGTAGCCGCAGTGATGCCGTGATTGAAGATTTGCATGAACACGCCGCTCAACGCTGCGTGCGTATCGATTCTCGCAGCAACAACGGGTGACGCCGACAACGCAAAAAGACCCAGCATGCAGTAGCCAAGATGGTTGATCGAGAGATACGCAATCATTCGCTTCAAATCGCGCTGTGCCCATGCAGCCAGCGGAGCGAAAACGATCGAGCAAACCGCCAGCGCAAGCAGCCATGGACCGATGACTTTGATTTGGTTGGGAAAAAGCGGAATCAGCAGACGTACGAAACCATAAACGCCCATTTTCGACAGCACGCCGGTGAGCACCATCGACACGCCGGTAGGCGCAGTTTGATACGCGTCAGGCAGCCAGGTGTGAAACGGAAACAGCGGCACCTTTACCGCAAGGCCAACAAAAATTCCGGCAAACGCGAACCAGGCGATATTTCCCGTGAGCAAACCGCTTTTCCCGAGACTTGCGAGAGTTGCGAAGTCGAACGTGCCTTTCGCCAAATAAATTCCAAGAAACGACAGCAACATGGCTACGCTTCCGAGAAATGTGTAGAGAAAGAACTTGGTCGCGGCGCGATCGCGGTTTTCGCCTCCCCAGATTTTGATAAGTAGAAAACCAGGAATCAGACTCATTTCATAAAACAAAAACCAGAGAACGAAATTCTGCGCGGTGAACGTGCCGTACAGCGCAGACTGCATGACCAGCATCGTCGCATAGAACGCGCGGCTTCCATCTGGTGCCGCTTGTGCAAGGAACGCGAATGGGATGATGAGCGATGTGAGCAATACAAGCAACAGGCTCAGCCCGTCGACGCCTACCAGATATTCAGCGTTGATAGCAGGAATCCAAGCGTGGCGTTCCACGAACTGGAGTCCAGCCGCCGTCGTGTCGAAATTTCGCCAGAACGCCAGAGCGCATCCGGCAGAGATAACGTTAAATACCAGCGCGATCGGACGGCCATTCCTTTGCGGCCACGTGCACACGGCCACCGCGCCCAGCAGCGGAATCAAAATAATCGTCGTGATTAAGCCAACCATGCGTACAGAAGCAGGAGCGCTAGCATGCCAACAGCAACTACGCCGAGGTAAATTTGAATTTGTCCAGAGTGCGCCGCGGACAACAGTCTGCCCAAACCGCGAGTGCCAACTGTGGTTTCATCGACTCCTGCGTTGATACCGCGCTCGTCGACACGGGCTGTAAACATTCCAAAGACTTGGCCGATTGCGCCGAAGCCGCGCACTAAACCGTCCCAAAAATAACGGTCCATCCAGTCGGAAAAGTGCGCGCTCGCCCAGGCGACCGCGACGATCGTCCGCGCATACAACTCATCGATGTACATCTTGTTTGCGAGGAACCGGAACAGCGCCGGTTGCGCATATTCGAGTGGATCAATTTCCGCGGGTCGATCTCGATCCCGAGCACCAGCTTTTCGATAAAACCAAACACCCAGCGCGATACCAGCGCCGACAAGTACGAGGGAAACGAAAAGCATCGGCTGAATCAAGCGCGCCAACTCGAAGTGAACGGGTTCGCCGGTGAGGTAATCATGCAGCCATGGCCACGCGGGAGTGAGCGCGACGCTCAGAAAGATTGCGCAAATCGCCAGCACGATAAGCGGCATAGTCATCACCGGCGGGCTTTCGTGTCCGTGCTCGGCGGCGCTGCTGCGATTCCCGAAAAACACGTAGATCATTTGCCGCGTCATGTAGAGCGCCGTGAGAACGACGCCGGCTAGCATCAGGTAATACGGGGCTTGCGATCGCGGCCACTGCGCTGTGGCGTGAAGAATCTCTTCCTTGGTCCAGCCACCCGAGAAGAAGAGCGGGACGCCACTGAGCGCCATCATGCCGATGGCGTACGTTCCAAACGTCACAGGCATGAGGCGCCGCAAGCCGCCCATTTTCCGAATATCCTGTTCGCCATGGCAGCCGTGAATCACCGAGCCGGAGCCGAGGAACAGAAGTGCCTTGAAAAATCCATGGGCCAGCAAATGCATGATGCCGGCGGCAACGCCGCCTACGCCTAACGAAACCATCATCAAACCGAGTTGCGACACGGTTGAATAAGCGAGTATCCTCTTGATGTCGGCCTGCGCGACGGCAATGAGCGCGGCCATCAGCGAGGTCGTGACGCCGATCCAGACAACGACGGTCAATGACGACGTCACGCCATTGATTGCGCCTAACGAAAACAGCGGATACACGCGCGCGACAAGAAACACGCCCGCGGCGACCATGGTGGCCGCGTGAATCAGTGCGCTGACCGGGGTCGGACCCTCCATGGCGTCGGGCAACCAGACGTGCAACGGGAATTGCCCGGACTTGCCAACGGCGCCGCAAAAAATCAGGAGCGCGATGAAGGTGGCGCTTGCGCCAAGCATGGCCAGACCGGCGCTTTCAAGACAGCCACGCCCACCATCGTAGAAAAGCAGTGTGCCACTGCGATTGTAGAGCCACAGCAGTCCGAGAAAAAATCCCATGTCGCCGATGCGGGTGGTGATGAAGGCTTTCTTTGCAGCCGCCGCGGCGCTGGGTCGCTCAATCCAGAAGCCGATGAGCAAATACGACGCCAGCCCGACGAGTTCCCAAAACATGAAAAGCAGGAGCAAACTGTTCGCGATAACCAGGCCGAGCATCGCTCCGGAGAAGAACGACAGATACGCAAAGAAGCGCGTGAAATCTTTGTCGTCGACCATGTAGCCGACGCTGAAGACAAAGATACAAAGCCCAACCAGAGAGATCATCACCAGCATCGCCGCACCGAGCGGATCGAGAACAAATCCGAGCCGCAATGTTTGGTCGCCGAAAGTGAACCACGTGAAATTATGGATGGCACGGGCCCCAAAGCTTTCGGGCTGCACCGTTGCCAGCAAGGCCACGACCGACGTTGCGAGCACGGTCACCTGTCCAGCGATTGCGAGTACCGCCGCAGTTTTGCGGCGCGATTTTGCCAGTGCCAAAATTGCGATCGCTGCCGCAAATGGCACCGCCGGAAATAGCCAGAGATTATTCGCGATCCCTGGATTCATCCTTTGAGCTGGTCGAATTGATCGACGTTCGTAGTTCGATAATGCCGGTAAATGGCGATGACCATCGCAAGACCAACTGCGGCCTCAGCAGCGGAGATGGCGATGGAAAAAATTGCGATCATCACGCCGGTTGCCGGGTGCGGTGGCGGAGCGAAACGCCAAAACGCGATGAAATTCAAATTCGCCGCGGCGAGCATCATCTCAATTCCGATGAGAATGAAAATGGCATGACGCCGGCTCAACGCGGCCAGCAGGCCGATGGAAAACAGGGCGGCGGAAACAATGAGGAAAGCTTGAAGTGTAGGCGTCATCGTTTTTCCTCCATAACGAGCACGAGCGCCCCGATCAGTGCGGCAGTAAGCAGAACGCCGACGCATTGCAACGGCCACACATAACCGGTCATTAAAGTTTCGCCGATCCTTTTAACCGTGAGCACGCGAATGTGCGACGGGACCATCGTAAGCGACTGCGTTTTGAGAATTGCCAAGGTCAAACCGCCAAACACAGCAAGGGCGATGACAGCACCACTCCAGTGAAAACCACGGTGCTCTCTCAAATCGCCGCGCGTCAGCAGAATGGTAAAAACAACCAGTACCGCCACCGCACCGATGTAGATGAAAATTAAGGCAAGTCCGACGAACTCCGCGCCGAGCAGGAAAAAGAAGGACGCGATTCCAAGCAAGGCCAATACCAAACAAAGGGCAGCATGCATCAGGTTCGGCAACGTCGCCGCCGCGAGCGCCGCGGCGAGCGTGAAGACCGAAATCACAATGAACGCGATGCTGTTCATTCAGCGAAGCGATAAACACGTCGCGCGAATTTCCTTCGCGTGTCCAGCAGGATCGACAGAGCAGCGTAAACAACTATGATCACGAACAGCGACCACAGCCAGCCGCGCAGACCGCGGCCGGCATAATGCCAGACAGCTGCCGCGATGATACACGTGAACGCCATCGGCAACATGAATTTCCAGGCGACATTCATCATTTGATCAACGCGCATGCGCGGGAGCGTCCCACGAAGCCAGATGTAAACGAAAAGCAGCGCACTGAGCTTTAGGAAAAACCAGACGTAGGAGGGAACAATTTCGAGCACACCCGCGGGCGCATGCCAGCCGCCGAGGAACAATGTCACCGCCAGGCCGCTGACGGCAAACATCCCGAGATATTCCGCCATAAAAAACGTGGCGTATTTGAACCCGGAATATTCCGTCATGTGCCCGGCAACGATTTCTGATTCGCCCTCCGGCACATCGAAGGGTGTTCGGTTCGATTCCACAAGACCGGAAACAAAAAATAGAAGGAAGGCGGCGGCACCCCACGGAGTGAATACGAACCAGCGCGGCACAATACCAAACGTGTATTCGCCTTGCGCGAAAACAATCCTGTCCGGCATAAGCGAGCCAACGACCATTACGGCGGGGAGCACCGCGATGATAAGCGGCAATTCGTAGCTGAACATCTGCGCGATCGCGCGCATCGCGCCGAGCATCGAAAATTTGTTGTTACTGGCCCAGCCGGCCATGAATACCGCGAGTTCCGTTGCCGATCCCACGGCGAAAAAAAAGAGTATGCCCCCGTCGATTGTGAATGCGGTCATGTTTCGCCCGTACGGAATCACCCCCAATGTCAGGATGGCGACGGCGGCCAGGATAACCGGCGCGAGAAAATGCACGACCTTGTCTGCGCGTGCCGGCACGATATCCTCTTTGATCAGCATTTTGATGCCGTCAGCGATGGGTTGGAAAAGACCGAACGGCCCGACGCGGTTCGGCCCGTAGCGATTCTGCATTCGCGCCAGGATTTTTCGCTCCAGCACCGATATAAGCGCGAAGAGCGTGAGAAACACGGCAAGCAGCGCAACAATGTTTATGAGGCTGGACGTAATTTCGATCACCCAATTTGGCGCGCCTGTAATCCAGGAAAGCAGCCAGCGTTTGGCATGAATGAAGATTTGATCCAGTGCAGAACTCATCTTCGGCAAGAAAAGCGATTGCCGCTGATTTAATCAAGAGCGAATCGCGAATAAGAAACGCGCGTGGTATGTTGTGACTGTTAGTTCAGGTGTTGAGTAGGTGGAACAGCCCGCGGTTTGTGGGTTGCCTCGCCCTTGCAGGGAGAGGGGGAGGGTGAGGGTTTTTCGTCAGGGCAATGGAGGACCAAGACCCCTCACCTTAATCGTCTCCCCTTGCCTAAGGGGAGAGGCGGGTACTACCAACGCGCGTCAGCGAAGCTATGAAAGCGGCGTCAAGATCCGTCCTATGGCGGATCGCCGCACTCCAAACGCTTCAACGCCTTCAACGCTTCAACGTCGCTGTGGTAGCGTGACGAGTTTCCAATTGATTTTCCCGTCCACTACTTCAAGCCACGCCACGCTTGGAGGCGCGCCGCGGTTGGGCCGGGTGACGCAGCCGGGATTGAGAAACAGAACGCGACCGCGTCGTTCGTTGCGCGGGACGTGCGTGTGGCCGTGCAAGAGAACGTCGACATCATCCGGCGGTCGATCCGGCGGAACGTGTTGCAGGCGGAATTTCAACCCGCCTCGCAGAAGGTCGAGAACCAACGGCCACTCGAAATTGCTGTCGCAATTTCCGCGCACAACAATCACTCGGGATCCAATCGCCCGCAGCTCATCAAGAATCGCTTCCGCGCAAACATCGCCAAGATGCCAAATTTCATCAGCGTCCTTCGCCATCTCCCTCACGCTCTCCGGCAGACGATTGTGCGTGTCCGCGAGAACAAAGATGCGCCAGGCGTCTTTGGATTTCTCGTCCACGGGATATCCTTTGTCGATTATCAAGTTTGGCTAGACTGAAAACTGAACCAGCTCTCGCCGTCACGTATATTCGCCTCTCCCCTTGGAGAAGGGGAGAGGATTGAGATGAGGGGTTTAGGCGTAGCAGACCAGCTGCGCTCAAAATAATCCCTCACTCTCCCCCTCTCCCTTGCGAAGGGAGAGGCGACCCTGCTTCAGAAAATTTCTCGGGAAGACACCAAGCAAACCGGCATGGAAACCAAGGCCGTTCTTCTGCGGACGGGGGCCGGTGCGCGTGGCCTTCTTTCGCGGCCCGGACGGCGAATTAATCGAGCTATTCGAAGATAAGACCGGGTACACCTGAGCGCACGGCAGCGGTCGCCGTGCATAAGATCGCGTGGTTTTGCTTGCGTGCCGGCCCAGGTCGCTTGCCGATTGCGATAATTTTATAGGGTAGAAGGGGTCTTGTTGAAGCGAGGTCATGAGGAGACCACTTCGGACCGTTCGCTAACAGCAAGGAAAGCTGCGCAGAGAAGCAGCAAGCCCACCGAAAATAGAATCAAGGAATTTTGCTTCATAACTCCGTCCTCTCAGGGCGACTTCACTTGGTTAACTCATCGTCTAGGCTGACTGACCAAAGGGTCCCTTACCCGCCTCAGTTGCTACTTCCCTATTGCTTGTGCCTGCCACTCAAGCAGGACCTTGGGATCCATTAGGCCCGCGATGTGCATGACCGGAGCGGCCTGGTGAGCTCAGTCGGCCCGGGAAAGGCAGTTCGCTCGATAAACACGCCGCAACTGGCCCGATTGCCGCCAGAGTCTGCGCGCGTTTGGCCCAGAGCACGTAGCAGAAGATTGCTCCGTTCGAGAAACCGGCAGTGTAGATGCGACGATCGTCGACGGCAAACTTCTGCCGCATTGTCTCGAGCATGCGATCAAAAAACGTGAGATCCCGATCATCATATTCACCGGGCCAGAGTTGCCAGCCGAAATTGAATTTTTGTGTATTTTCCGGATCTTGTGTGACCGCTGCCCGGCCCTTCAAGCCTTGCGGATAGATGACCACGGCCTCGGGCCAGGTCGTCTGAAAGTTCATCTGGTCCGCAGTGTTTTGCATCTGTCCGCCATGACCATGAAAAGCAAAAATCACCGGATGCTTTTCGCCCGCAGGCTCCACTGTGGGCGCAAAGACCAGGGCTTCCCGTTGGTCGCTGCCTATTGTCCATGTCATAACTTTTCCCTGACCAGCGGCCGCAGATGTTGAAACAAGAGCCAACAGGGCCGCTGCAATTAACGTTTGAATTTTCATGACTGAGTTCCTTTGGTTGTTCATAAACTTGATTTTCCTTCTGTTGTTTTGGCCTTCTTTGGCTTCTTATCCTCAGAAGCCCTTTCTGGCCTTCACTGATGTACTAGAGAAAATTCGGCGCGAGGTTACGCGAAAAGGAGCGAAATCTTTCCTGTTTGACCGCGGATTGCGCGAACATCGCGGATCAGGTCAGACAATGAAGACAGAAGGTAACGAAGACTCCGTTCAGGCGACGGAGCAGCGACCGCTTCACTCTCCCTCGCGCCGCATCGAAGGAGCTGCTCAGAACGTCAACGCCGTCTTCAGCATGTAGTCCCACACGCCATGGTGTCTCGGTCGCCCGCCCGCGTCCTGACCGGCGCAGTTGCTGATCGGCTCGGAATGATGCGGATTGTTGCCGCCACAATGCGTGCTGTCGGTCACTCGCGTGATCCAGCGGCCGGAAGGCGCTCCCCCATCGGAGAACCTCAGCTCGGTCAGGCCGCCGATGCCGCCGATGACGGCAGGAATGTTGTGTCCGCTCCATACGCCGGCGTAAGCCTCGTCGCGGGCATCGTCATAGACGAGAAGATGCGCGCCGAACCCGCTGGTGATCCAGTCCGGCACCTCCCCGTTCTTCGTGCATGTCCCGTGCGCTCCCGCCGCCGTCCAAGGAGTGAGAGAGGCATCGGTCGGCTGGGCGACGTAGAGGTTCGCGTTCGGCGCCGAGAATGTGAGCGCGGCGATCGGTGCCTTGTTCTTCAAGATCCAGGTGGCGGCGTTCCCCCCTCCTGAGTGGCCGGCCACGACGATCTTCGACCAGCGCGGATCGCCGTTGGCGTCGAGAAACTGGGTCCAGTTGAAATGGCCACCGTCGACGTTGTGGTCCTTCAGATAGTTCACGAAGCGCGAAAAGCGGTGGTCGATCGAATTGTACTTGGGAAGAAACCCCTGCCCCGCGTCGCCACTGTAGAAGCCGTTGTCGATACCGGTGACGTTCTGTTGCTCCATCAGCCCCATACACTCCGCCATGCACCCGCACAGGTCGGTGTGGCTGTGATCATTGCGATACGCCAGTCCGATCACGTAGTAGCCGTCTTTCGCTGCCTCCTCCATGAAGTCGGTATAGCCCTCGAGCTTCGCGCCTGATCCGGCGAGAAAGAGAAGCAGCTTCGGGCCGGCGGCCGGGGACGCGGGAGCAAAAGCGAAGTTCGATTGGTCCGGGTTCTTCATTCTCCCCTCGCTGAACTCGGAGGTCTTGACCACCCACCCAAACGCTTCGCTAGTGGCGAGCAACAGCACCAGTATTGGCGTTAGCGCCCTCATCACACCTGTTGATGCTCGCCAGGGTACCACCTTCGATCGTGCGGTGCCAGCCAATACTTCACTCTGCGTCCGCTTATCCGCGCAATCGTCGATATGATGCATGTTTGTCTTGCTCATAATTGAATTTCCTTTCCTTGTTTTGGCCTTCTCTAATTCCTCGTCATTGAGAACTCACTTTTGGCCTTCACTGATGTACTGCGTAAAATTTGGTGATCGCTTACGCGGGAAGTTTTGGATTTTTTACAGAAGGCAACGAAGAGAACGAAGGTTTTCGCAGCGGCGGAGGACAAAGCCTTTGTTTCCTTTGTTGTCTTCTGTTTAGAATCTTCGCCTGTGCTGCGAGCACCTGCACCGCCGGGAGCGCCTCGACACAGCGAGGCGGCTGCAACATTTACGAGACGGCTTCTAATCAAAGCCGCCACGCATGTGAGGCGTGACGGCTGATTGCGAATTGCGGCTATCTAGCTAATCGGCTTATGGAGCGAAATCGATCTGCCCGGTGTAATTAAGGTCAAACGAGTCGTCGCACGTACCTGTCGCGGGTGGGCAGTCGGTGCAGTCAAAACCGCTTACCGGGCACCCAGGGCCATGTTCAATATCATTTTGAAACGTTCCCTGCCCGTGCAAACCGGCCAGGTCACCAGTCCCTTGGTCCACCACCCAATGCGTCACGTCGCCGTTACGTGTAATGCTGACCACTAAACTGAAGACGCAAGTGCCGGACCGTCCGTTAACTGTACCGCTGAAGACGCCGCTAGCTTGGCCTGTAAGAGTCCCGTTAGGATGGATTACATCGCGCTCAGTGCCAACCCACGTTCCCTCGAAGGTGCCGTCGTGAAAGCATGTAGTAATGCTCGAGGTGATAATCGTGTTTCGACCGGCCGTTCGCACACTAATGACGTGTTCACAGTCGGTAGTGCTTCCGCTTGCCGGTATCGGTTGGGCTTGAGCTTTCGGCAACGTCAATAACGCGCCGACAATTGCGAGCGCAAAGAAACCTCTGCGCAGTTGTTGTTTAATGTTTGGTTTGCTCATGTTTTTGAATTTTCCTTAGTTGTTTTGGCCTTCTTTGGCTCCTCGTCATTGAGGAGTCACTTCTAGCCTTTCACTGATGTACTGCGTAAATTTGTTGGATCGCTTACGCGGAAAGTTGGCTTCGCCGCGTTAAATCGTTGAAGGGTTGCCGCCTTCGCCGAAGCTACGGCAAGCGAGGGAAGCGCTGAATCGGAGCAACCACGGATCCACCTACGCCAACCAGCCTTCGCGTAAAGCTACGGCGGGTCGAGAGGCTTCGGCGTGACAGGTTACGCGGAGGGCGCGGATGAGAACCGGGACTTCAAACCACGAATCCACCTTCGCGCGAGCCGCTTGTGAAAAAGCCCCCGGCGAGCCAGCGGCTACGGCAGGCAGGTGAACACGAATTCAAAGGAATTAAGAAGGCAGAAGCCATTTACAGGAAATTAGTGTTCATTCGTGTCTATTCGTGGTTATGTGAATCGCGGCTCCGGTTTCATTTCTCCAAGCCGATCTTTTTCAGGAGCGCCACGAAGCGAGGTTGGGAGCGAACGGCATCCCACATGGGGTCGATTTTCAGTTCTGGCAACCAGGGAGCGTGTTCGCCAACCGCCCGCTCGAGCCAGTCCAGCGCTTCTGAGTCATCACCCGCGAACGCATAGTTCATCGCAATGTTTAATGGCGATTGATATTTCCCCTCTGCCAGGCGTTTTTGCCGGAGTTCATTTTCCTTTCGGAAATACGCTGATAGGCCCGCAGTTTCGTAGGCCTTCTTCATCTCGGCCATTTCCGCATCGCTAAATATGCCTTCCAAGCTGTTGGCCTTTTCGTGGGCTGTAAAAGCCTGTGCCAGCATCTTCTTTTGATAGAATATCGCGGCCAGAAGCTGGTAGGCCAACGCATTATTAGGGTCCATCGAGATCGTTTTCTGAAGCTGCTCTATGGCGCGGTCAAAATCGCGCTTAAACCACGACACGGCTGCGTAATAGTAGGCGATCTGAATGGAGAGCGGATCCAGCTCTCGTGCTCGCTCAAGCTGCTCGTGAGCTTCCTGGGCGCGTTGAAAGTCGAAAAGATATTCGAAAAACCGGAGGCGCGCAGTCACAGAATTTGGATTGAGTCGAATGGCTTCTTTGAATTCCATCTCAGCTTCCTTAAATTTCCATTCATATTGAAATTCCACGTAGCCGAGTGCGCCATGGGCTTCCGCCAGATCGGGATCGATATTCAATGCCATCTGGGCCGCTCGCTTCGCTTCGGGAAAGGCGTCCTTCGGCGCAAGGTATCCCCAATAACCAACCGTGTTGTAGGCGTCTGCCAAGCTCGCGTAGGCAAGCGCGAACTTTGGATCCAAAGCGATCGCTTGTTGGAAATGCTGGACACTCTTGGTAAATCCCTCCTCGGTAAATTTGTTCAATTCAAATCGGCCTAACAAATAGATCTCGTATGCTTCTGAGTTCTCGCTGGGCTTTTTCGCCAGGAGTTGCGTTTCCTTAACGCCGAGCTGCACTTTGAGTGCATCGGCCACCTTTTTGGAGATGTCGCTCCGAATCTCAAGAATGTCGGTCATGTACCGATCATAGGTTTCTGCCCACAAGTGATAGCCGTCGGCCACGTTGTTTAGTTGGGCGCTGATGCGAATTTTGTTGCCAGCCTTGCTCACGCTGCCTTCCAGAACCGTTGATACATTGAGTTGTTTGCCGATCTTGCGAATGTCTTCCGTCTTACCTTTGAACATGAAGGAGGATGTGCGTGCCGGTACCCGTAACCCTTTGATCTGGGACAAGGCGGTGCATAAATCTTCGGTAATCCCGTCGCCCAGATACTCGTTCTCCTTGTCAGGGCTCATGTTGACGAACGGCAATACGGCGACCCCAGCTACTGGTGCCGGCTCCGGTCGGCTCTTCCAAATCATCACGCCCACTGTTGCTGCTAAAGTGAGTGATAACGCGAATAGCAGCGCAGTTGTTGGATTGCGTCGCAACCACTTTCTTCCACGAGTGAAGACCCCAGTGTGCCGAGCCCGAATCGGTTCATGACCCAACCAGTGTTCAAGATCTTCAGCCAGCGCTAGAGCGGAGGGATAGCGGCGCTGCGGATCTTTCTCGAGACACTTAAGGCAAATTGTGCTCAGATCGCGATCTATTTTGGAATTTAACAGACGCGGCTGTCGCGGCTCGGTCTCAAGCAGTAACTTGATCGTCTCGTACGTTGTTCCACCGGCAAAAGGTGGATGGCCGGTCAACAGTTGATAGAGCACCGCGCCAAGTCCATAGACATCTGTTGCGCCAGTTAGTCCAGCAGTCGCGGGATTATTACCGGCTGCTTGTTCCGGCGCCATGTAACTGGGTGTGCCTAACACCTCCAACGTGCGGGTAACTGTGCTTTCAGATTCGAGTAAGCGCGCAAGGCCGAAATCGGTAAGGTGCGGTTCGCCTTTTGCATCGAGCAAGATGTTCCCGGGCTTGATATCCCGATGCAGAATACCGTGTTCATGTGCGTAATGAACAGTGCGCGCCACCTTTGCCACAAGTTCCGCCGCCTGTCGGATCGGCATCGGCTCACGCCTGGCCACTTCGTCGAGTTGGCCGCCCTCGACAAATTTCATGCTGAAGTAGCATGAACCATCGCGCTCGCCGACTTCGTGGATCGGAACGATACCAGGATGCTCCAGCTTGGCTGCGGCTTCTGCTTCAAGCCGAAAGCGCTTCAGGTGTGCTTTGCTCGCCCACTGACCGAGACTGATCACTTTTAATGCGACCGTGCGATTGAGGCTCTTTTGCCTTGCGCGAAATACCACGCCCTGACCGCCGCGTCCGATTTCTTCCAGCAACTCATAATCACCTAACTCTCCCAGCATACTCGCGGTGCGCACGGCCTCTTTTACGCCCGAAGTATCCTTCGCGTTGTCGCGTGAAAGCTCGTCCACGTTGCCGGAGTCGCCGACTCCAGCAACAGGTGCATCCGGCAAAATCCCGAGCGCCGTTTCCAGCACGCACGCGGTGCAAAGGCCTCTCGGCGCGTCAGAAAAGATTTTCGCGCCGCATTTGCGGCAAACTCTGATTACTCTGATCATTGCCCGAGACTCGGCGTGCGTCTCCATTTTGTACTGCGTAAAATTCTGTCCGGTCTTATGCGCGAATCACAGCAATCAGATAGCGCAACTCGTTTTCGATATCGCCGGGAGTCGCAACGGTATGAGCAATTTCCTCGCGCAATAACGATTGATAGCTTTGCCGAAATCGATGAAAGGCCTGCGAGACAGCGTTTTCGGTCATCCCAAGTTGCGCCGCAATATCCGCCTGCGATGGCGCTCCCGGCTCGTCTGCCAGCAATTGATTGAACGAATCGAACAACGCGGCGTTACCTCGGCTGCCGTATTTGTCCTCTAATCGGCTCAGCACGCGATCTAGCAACGTCGAAGCCCAACGGCGCTCGTAAATGCGCTCGGCAGTGAGCGTGTCGGCTGGCTCCACGCCGCTCCGTTCCTCGGTGCGCAGTTCTTCCAACGGGATGAGCCGCTCGCCTTTCCCACGTTTGATCGCCATCGCACGGCGCCGTTCGTCGGCCAGAAAGTGCTTCAACGCCGTGAGCAGATACGAACGCAATCGTCCTTTCTCCTTGCGCACAGTCCGCAGGTCCCGGCGCTCCAACAAAAGAGCAAAAAAACCTTGCGTAAGATCCTGCGCTTCCTCCGGCCCAGCACCCTGTCGACGTACAAAACCGTAAATGGGCGGCCAATAAACACGGCAGAGTTCTTCAAGTGCCTCTTGTGCTGCTGGCGATTCGCCCTGTGCCTCCAGCACCACGCTCCAGTGCGTTGTAGTAAACGCCGCCGGGCTGTGATAAGCATTTCCGCCAATCGCACCCAGTGAAGTCACCTCATCGTCAGCAGGGACCACATTGCGATTCAATTGAAGACTTAGATGGAAAGCAAGCGCCAGACGTTGCCTGACAGCAGTATTTCCCGCGTTACTAACCGTTTTGCCTTTGCAGGGGGAGTTTGCTGCGGTACGTTGGCGGTCGCCATGCGATCGCTGGTTTTGTTGCTCGCCGGTCTGTTTGCGAGTGCCGGGTTGATTTGCGGAGAAATCAAAACTCCGGAGAACGCTCCCATCGAAATCACTTCGACGGGGCAAACCACGTATGAAAATGGGTTGGCGACAGCCCGCGATAATGTTGTCATTCACATCGGAAACACGGATATTTACGCTGACTACGCACAATACAACTCCGCGACGCACGACGTAGACTTGAGAGGTCACGTCCGAATTTATCGCGACACGAGCCTCTACCTCGCCGATAGCGGAATTTACAACACGGACACAAAAAAGATCCGTGCGAACAGGGGGCTGACCCAATCAGAGCCCTATTTTCTGGGCGGTAACGATGTCACCTCGATGGAGAAGGATAACGCTTATCTGATCCGAGATGGCACCTTCACGACGAACGATTCGGCGAAGCCCGATTTCCATCTTCACGCCCGAAAGATTCGTCTTTACGATAAGGACCGCGTGATTTTCTATGACGTGACGGCGTACGTCGGAAAGGTGCCGATTTTTTGGTGGCCTTACCTGTATCAATCGCTCGACAACGCGTTCAGCTTTTCAGTCTCGCCAGCGTACTACAGCGTGTGGGGACCATCACTTCTCACTCAGTGGATGTTCCCGATCAGGGACAACATTGAAGCCCGCCTCCGGTTGGATTACTTTGGCCGCCGCGGGCCGGCGATCGGCTTCGAACCGACTATTGAATATGGGAAAGACCACAGCAGCGTGGCCAAACTAAAGACGTTTTACATTAATGACCAAAACCCGGACATCAATCAAACGAACATCCCGCGAATGGGTGTGCCTGAGTCGCGATACCTGCTTAGTCTCGAAGACCACACAAACTTTACAGATTCGATCTACGGCATCGCCAATATTACGAAGCTGAGCGACCAGTACGTGATGCAGGACTTCTTCCCGGGAGAGTTTCGGATTGATCCGGTTCCAGACAATGTCGTCGCAGTGACAAAGACGAATCCGGTGTTCACTCTCACTGGCATCGAGCGGTTTCAGGCAAATGACTTCTTCACCACCACCGAACGCCAGCCGGAAGTCGTATTGGACATTAAACGCCAGGGACTCTTCGGCGGGCCCATATTTTACGAAGGCGAAACCGGATTTGCGAATTTGCGGTTAGAATTTCCCGAGGACTCAGGCTTGAAGAATTATGGCACGTATCGTTTCGACACGTTCCATCAATTGAGTTTTCCGAATACGTATTTTGGATGGCTCTCGATCGTGCCGCGTGTCGGATATCGCGGCACCTACTACGGCAAGACCTGGGACCTCGGATCGACACTATTTGTGCCGCCATCAAATCCGCTGGTGCCCGATTTTATTCTGCCGCCCCCAACAACGGCCAATCCCATCAAGTTCGCTGGCGACACCTTTCGAAGCGTTTTCGATACCGGTGCGGAAGCTTCGTTCAAGATCTCCCGGACATGGGAGAACGTGCAAAGCCGCACGTTTGGGTTAGACGGACTGATGCACGTGATTCAGCCGTTCACTGACTTCTCATATGTGAAAGAAGATGGGCCCAATCCCCTCTCGGTTTTGCAGTTCGATCGGTTTGAACCTTCAACGCAGCTCCGGGCAATCGATTTTCCACAGTTCACTCCAATCGATTCGATCGCCGATTGGACGGTGTGGCGGCTAGGTGTTCGCAACCGGTTGGATACCCGGCGCGACGATTCAACAATGACATGGCTCGAACTGGATACATTTGTCGATGTGAATTTTGAGAATCCGTACGATCGCGCGGGCTATTCAAACTTGTTCAATAACCTCCGGTTTAACCCCCTGCCATGGATGTCCTTTACCGTGAACTCTCAGGTGCCGGCTTTCGCGAAAGGTTTTACTGAAGTCGATACATATGCGACGGTGCAACCGCTGGCGAATTTGCAACTGAACGTCGGACACCGGTATTTGAATGGGAACCCATTCTTCCAGGATAGCAGCCTGTTTGTTTTCGGCGGATACCTCCGCGTTAACGACAACTGGGGCGTGGCAGTCCAGGAGCAGTATGAAGGGGCGACCGATACGCTCCAGGAACAGCGTTATGCAATATACCGGGACTTGACGAGCTGGGTGGCGTCGTTTGGCGGAGTAATACGTGATAATTCAGGAGTCAAAGAATACGGTCTCCTGTTCACCGTGACGCTCAAGGCGTTCCCGAAATTTGGCTTTGATTTGAACTTCGATCCTGGTTCGCAGGGCAACTGATCCAAGTTGCGCGAACAACGCCGGGACGGCTAGCCGAATTCCCCCACTTGTGCTGCGCCTAATTCGCCCGCACCATTCTTGATTCATGGACATTTCAATTATCGGCTCCGGCTACGTTGGTCTGGTGACGGGCGCCTGTTTTGCTGATGTCGGCCATCATGTGGTCTGCGTCGATAACGACGCTGAGAAAATCAAGCAGCTTCAAGCGGGTGAAGTACCTATTTATGAGCCTGGCCTTGAAGAAATAATTCACCGCAACGTCTCGGCGCGACGGCTGCGCTTCATCGGCAACATTCAGGAAGCCGTCGAGAACTCGCAGATTGTCTTCATCGCCGTCCCCACCCCGCCCCTGCCGGACGGCGACGTGGATCTCAGTTTTGTGGAGAAAGTTGCGCGCGAAATCGCAGGCGTGTTAACCGACTACCGGGTGATTGTTGACAAGAGCACCGTGCCTGTAAAAACGGGAGAAAAAGTCGCGGAATCAGTCAAGAGGTATAACCGTCACGGCGCAAAATTTGACGTGGTAAGCAATCCGGAGTTTTTACGCGAAGGCTGTGCAGTGGCCGACCTGATGCATCCGGACCGGATCGTAATTGGGGCGCAAAGCGAACACGCGATCGATTTGATGAAGAAGGTGTATGAGCCTTTCATGGCTCCGATCCTGGTGACCGATATTAATAGCGCGGAGCTGATTAAACATTGCGCGAACTCATTCCTGGCACTGAAAATTTCGTATATCAATGCAGTG
>Ga0210403_10001538_pt1 | contig 21808 bp, 20 predicted proteins | sample IncBWC19MmetaG_FD_150863 | JGI IMG/M metagenome (GOLD analysis project Ga0210403, IMG submission 150863) | Forest soil microbial communities from Barre Woods Harvard Forest LTER site, Petersham, Massachusetts, United States - Inc-BW-C-19-M | ecosystem: Environmental > Terrestrial > Soil >... | reverse complement strand
GACGTCCGAATCATCACAGGAGATCCTTCGGCCAACGCCGGGCCTCAGGATGACAATTCCGAGATCTCAGGATGCAGGAAGAACGTGCTGCCACTCGAATAATTACTCGCGCATCCACAGGCTTTTCGACTATCCTTCGCTCCATGGTCCGTATGACGGTGCTGGCCTCGGGTTCGCGTGGCAACACCGCTGTCCTCTCCAGTTCGGGCACTAGCATCCTTATCGATGCTGGCATCTCCTGCCGCGAAACGCTTCGTCGCATGCATCGCGCGGGCGAGGATCCATCCAAGCTGTCGGCGATTGTGATCACGCACGAGCATCAGGACCACATCTCCGGTCTCGCGGTGCTGGCGCGGAGACTGAAGATTCCTGTTTACATCACTGGACACACTCACCAACAGTGGCAACGTTGGGTGCGCGGACCGGCAACTCGGCAGGCTCCGCTCTACAAAGATGACGATAAGGCTCATCTGGACCGCTGCGAGCATTTCCGCGCTGGAGTCAAGTTCCAGATTGGCGATATCGAGATCCTTCCGTTCACGATTCCGCACGATGCAGTCGATCCCGTGGGATTCGTCTTTCGTACCGAAGGTCTAAAAATCGCTATGGCCACCGATTTGGGCTACATGGCAGCGAACATCAAGATGCATCTGCGTGGATGCGATGCCCTGGTTCTTGAATCGAATCATGATCTTGAGATGCTGCGCGGCGGGCCGTACCCCTGGTCGGTGAAGCAGCGGGTCATGTCGCGCGTTGGCCACCTTTCCAACGACTCTCTCGCGGATTTCTTCTGCAACGACTATGATGGAGGAGCAGCATTCCTGGTGTTGGCACATTTGTCGGAGTCGAACAACCATCCCGAACTGGCACTGCAGTCGGCAGAGCGCGCTCTTGGAGGCCGGCTGAATCTGATCCAGAACCGGCTGGTGCTCGCTTCTCAGACAGAACCGATGGAAGCGATTCGTTTTTGATGTCAAAGTGCGTTGATCAGGTAGTAGGCGACATTCTCGCAGGCTGGCGATACGACATCTCTGGCATCGCCTCTGAGATGCGCGGCGACTACGAACAGCACTTCGCCGAATGTGTCCATTGCAGCGCCCGCCAGCGCCTACATCGCACCATTGATATCGGCCTGATCGCAGTGGCGACAGTCTCTGCTGCGCTCTTCCTCATCGCGTTCGGCGCGATCCGCCACTACGATCCAAACCACGCGCATCTGCTGGAGTTCATCGCTTTAGCCGGCTTTGCTTTTTCCAGCCTCGTTTGGCTTATTGTGGCTCTCGCCACACCTGCTCCGGTCGTGATCCAGGATGCCGCCATAATGGGCGCTCGCCGCATTCAAGCAAAACTCCCACCTGAAATACGAGAACGGATTCCCGCCATTGGAAATCGGCAGTAGAAAGAAGCACTCAGCCGTCAGCACTCAGCATTCGGCCGCTCAACTGTTGAGGCCCACCCAAGCGAAGAACAGTGAAATTAACAGTGATTTTTTTAGAAATAACTCCACTGTTACTGGTTTTTCCCAGAGTCATTGGAATTCGTGTTTTGGGAACAGTGAATAACAGCGAATCAGCTGTGAATTTTTTTGTGCACGTCCTTGACGGTGTAGTCACCTTTTTTTAGCCGGGAAGGGCTATCACTGGTTGATCAGCACTTAACATTCAGCCTCTCGAAGTTCCGTGATGCTCGCGCCGTGCAAGTAAGTTGAACGGCTGAATGCTGAGTGCTGGCGGCTGAACGCTCGCAACAAAAAAGCCGTCCATTTTCAGAACGGCTTTTCTTGCTAGCTAGCTTCGACGTCAGTTTCAGAACTTAGCTCTGCGTCTTGTCTGGAGCGGCCTCGCCCTTTCGTCCATGGCGATGATGTCCACGATGCTCTTTCTTCATCTCCTTGAACTTTGCTTGCTGATCCGGAGTTAGCTTCGCCATCATCTGCTCATGAGAGCTCTTGCGCAGCTCTTTGAACTTGGCTTTCTTCTGGTCCGCAGTCAGCGAGGAATCATTCTTGATCGCCTGCGCCTGCTGCTTCATGTTCTCGCGGATGCTCTTCAAGTCGGCTTGCTGCTCAGGAGTCAGGTTCAATTCCTTTGCGAACCTTTCTCCGCGTTCTCCGCGCTTTTCTGATTGGGTTTGAGCCGCGTTGTCACCGCTGGCCGTGCTGGCTGTCTGCGCCAGAGCTGCCATCGGCAGCACCATAGCTCCAGACAGAATGAATGTGAAAAAACGGTTTGACTTCATCGATCACCTCTGTGGGATGAAAACCCATGCGAGACCGGGAAGTTGTGGAAAACCGCGCGACCGGAGCTGGATCTTCTCGCTGCTTTCTATCTTAATTTCAAAGGGTTAAGAACCCTTGAGCGGCAGCTCAGGATCACCTTCTCGAGACCCAAGCAACTGTTTTGAAAACAAAAAATGCCGCCCTCGACGGCGGCATGGAAATGCGGAGATGCTGCTACGGGACCATGTTCAGGATGCTGCTGTCATGGCGGCCAGCTACCTCAAGGCGGGTTTTGGCACGCTCAATCAGACGCAGCGCCTCTTCCTTGTTTGCGTTGGGATCCTTGAGCTGCTCTTCGCCCATCTGGCGCTGACGTTTCGCGCCTTCCACATCGATGTCCGCTGCTTTCTCGGCACGTTCGGCAAGAACCGTGACCTTATCCGGCAAGACCTCGGCAAAGCCCCAATGAAGAGCAAGGCGTTCTATTTTGCCATCCGGGCGGCGATAGTTAAGCTCGCCACTACGCAGTTCGGTAATGAGGGGAGCGTGGCCGGGCAGAATGCCGAGATATCCCGACGTTCCCGGTATCTGCGCTTCGGTGGCTTGCTCGCTTACAAGCAAGCGCTCCGGAGTGACGATTTCGATTTGGAACGTGTCTGCCATGACTACTATGCTGCGGCCTTCATCTTCTGAGCGTCTTCGAGAACCTCGTCGATCGTACCCTTCATGTAGAACGCCTGCTCAGGAACGTCGTCGTGCTTGCCTTCGATGATCTCTTTGAAACTGCGGACCGTGTCCTGAACCTTAACGTAGCGTCCTTTGTAGCCGGTGAACTGCTCGGCTACGTGGAAGGGCTGCGACAAGAACTTCTGGACCTTGCGGGCGCGGGCTACGGTGATCTTGTCGTCTTCCGAAAGCTCGTCGATTCCCAAAATGGCGATAATGTCTTGCAGATCCTTGTAGCGCTGCAGAATCTTCTTCACACCCTGCGCCACGTCGTAATGCTCCTGGCCCACCACACGCGGAGTAAGGATTCGCGATGTAGACGCCAGCGGATCGACTGCCGGATAAATACCTAGCGCGCTCAATGGACGCGAGAGCACGGTGGTTGCATCGAGGTGAGCGAAGGTCGTGGCCGGCGCGGGATCGGTAAGATCGTCAGCGGGCACGTATACAGCCTGCACTGAGGTCACCGAACCCTTTTTGGTAGAGGTGATTCGTTCCTGCAACTCTCCCATTTCGGTCGCGAGGTTGGGCTGGTACCCCACGGCGGAAGGCATACGTCCTAGCAGCGTGGAGACTTCAGATCCTGCCTGCGTGAAGCGGAAGATATTGTCGATGAAGAGCAGCGTGTCCGCGCCCTCTTTGTCGCGGAAGTATTCGGCGACCGTAAGTCCAGTTAGCGCCACGCGCAGACGCGCTCCAGGCGGCTCCGTCATCTGACCGTAAACCAGTGCAGCCTTTGAGGCGCTGCTGTCGCCAGGCTTGATAACGCCCGACTCGCTCATCTCCAGCCAGAGGTCATTGCCCTCGCGAGTACGTTCGCCCACACCAGCGAATACTGAATATCCACCGTGCTGCTTGGCGACGTTGTTGATCAACTCCATGATGACGACGGTCTTGCCGACACCGGCGCCGCCGAACAGTCCGATTTTGCCGCCCTTCAAGAACGGCTGGATCATGTCGATGACCTTGATTCCGGTCTCGAACATCTCTTCTGAAGTCGATTGCTCCTCGAAGCTTGGAGCGGGGCGATGAATGGGCCATCTCTCGGTCGCATTCAGCGGACCGAGCTTGTCTACCGGCTCGCCGATTACGTTGATCACGCGCCCCAGAGTCGCCTTTCCTACCGGTACCGAAATGGGACCGCCAAGGTCGATGGCCTTCATGCCACGCACCATGCCTTCTGTGGCTTCCATGGCGACACAGCGAACGCGGCCTTCGCCCAAGTGCTGCTGCACTTCGACAATGATGCTGACGGGCTCCGGCACGTTGAAACCTTCGCTGGTAATGCGCAGCGCCTGATAGATCGGCGGCATTTTGGCTTCTTCAAACTGAATATCAACGGCAGGGCCGGAGATTTTAATCACTTTTCCGATGTTCTGTGCCATAGGTCCTTACAGAGCGGCTGCGCCGCTAACGATTTCGATAATTTCTTTGGTGATCGATGCCTGACGGACGCGATTCATAGTCAACGTCAATGCATCGATCATGTCCGACGCGTTGTTAGTAGCCGAATCCATCGCTGTCATACGCGCGGCGTGCTCGGCTGCAACGGACTCGAGTAGTGCACGATAAATCTGAATCGACAAGTAGCGCGGCAGCAGGTCGTGGAACAGGCGCTCCGGCGACTGTTCGTAGATGTAGTCACCGGTCCCGAATTTCGCTGCACGCTCGTCGACAGCCGACGTATCAGGTGCTCGGATTCCGACTCCGGAGCGAGCAGCAGCCTCGGCCGCCTTCTGCCGCTCTTCAAGCGTGAACTGATCTACCTGTTCCACGTCCTGCTCGCCGATCTTCACGATCGGCAGCACGTGATCGACCACCAGCCTCTGCGCGATGACCGACTTGAACTCGTTGTAGACGAGAAAGACTGCATCGACTTCTTTGCGGGCATAGCGCTTGATGATCTCTTCGGCGAGATCGCGAGCTTGTCCAAACTCCAGCTTGTTCAGCACGCCAACCTGCTCGCCTACGATCTCTACCGGCGCGACCCGCTTGTACTCGCCCTCTTCGCTCCCAGCCTGAGCGTAAGGAAAACGGCGGCGGAGCATGTCACGTCCCTTACGGCCGATGGCGATGATGTCGACGTTCTTCCCGGCTTCGGTTTCAAGAAAACGATTGGTCGCCTTGATGACGTTGGCGTTGAAAGCTCCTGCGAATCCCTTGTCGCCACTGATGACAACGAGCAGGATGTTCTTCGCTTCACGACGCTCCAGCAAGGGATGACGCGGCTCTCCGGTTATGGGGTCGTAAATCTCGGCGCGCGAAACCAGAGACTTCAGGACGTTCACGAGCATTTGCGCATACGGACGCGCCGCCAATGCCTTCTCTTGTGCGCGACGCAGCTTCGCCGCCGAAACCATCTTCATGGCTCCGGTGATCTGCTTCGTGTTTTGCACGCTGCGAATGCGGCGTCGTAAATCGAGAACGTTTGCCATTAACTAGCTTTTGCCCCAACCGCCTGACGCTGAGCGAGGAACTCCTGCTTCACTTCTTTAATCAGACGATCCATTTCCTTCTTGATGCTGTCGTCGAGCGTCTTCTTTTCCATGATCTGGTTGAGGAGGCCCGGATTCGTCGTATCGACGTACTTGTATAGCGCCTCTTCGAACTCACGCACCTGCGAGACCTGCAAGTCGTCGAGATAGCCATTCGTGCCGGCATAAATCGCGAGGATCTGCTTGCTGAATGGCAGGGGCGAGAACTGCGGCTGCTTGAGCAGCTCAGTGAGCCGCTGACCACGGTTTAGCTGTTGCTGCGTGGCCTTGTCCAAATCGGAACCGAACTGGGCGAAGGCTGCTAGTTCGCGATACTGAGCGAGTTCCAACTTCATCGATCCGGCGACCTGACGCATGGCCTTGATCTGCGCCGATCCGCCGACGCGGCTGACCGAGATACCGACGTTGACGGCCGGACGAATGCCAGAGTTGAACAAGTCGGTCTCGAGGAAGATTTGGCCGTCGGTGATAGAGATCACATTGGTCGGAATGTAAGCAGAAACGTCGCCGGCCTGTGTCTCGATGATTGGCAGGGCTGTGAGCGATCCGCCGCCCAGCTTGTCGGAAAGCTTCGAGGCGCGCTCCAGCAGCCGTGAGTGAAGATAGAAAACGTCTCCCGGATAGGCTTCGCGCCCTGGGGGACGACGCAGCAGCAGCGATATCTCGCGATACGACGCAGCGTGCTTCGACAGATCGTCATAGATCACGAGCGCGTGCTTCCCGTTATCGCGGAAGTACTCGCCGATCGCGCATGCGGCGTAAGGAGCGATGTACTGCATGGGAGCAGGTTCGGACGCCGAGGCGGCCACCACAACCGTGTAGTCCATCGCACCGTATTCGGTAAGCGTCTTCACCACGTTGGCGATCGAAGAACGCTTCTGACCGATCGCGCAATAGATGCAGATCAGATTGTTGCCCTTGTTGTTGATGATGGTGTCGAGCGCAACCGCGGTCTTGCCCGTCTGGCGGTCGCCGATGATCAGCTCGCGTTGTCCGCGACCAATGGGAATCATCGAGTCGATGGCCTTGATACCAGTGGCCATGGGCTCACGCACTGGCTGACGATCAATGACGCCGGGCGCGATACGTTCGACTGGGATGGTGTTCTTGGTCGTAATCGGGCCCTTGTCGTCGATGGGCTGCCCGAGGGAATTCACGACACGACCGACCATGGCTTCACCAACAGGCACCGCCATGATCTTCCCGGTGCGACGCACCTCGTCGCCCTCTTTGATCTCCGTGTACTCACCCATGAGCACAGAGCCGACCTCGTCTTCTTCCAGGTTCATGGCGATTCCGGTTACGGCGTGGCCGAAGTCGATCAATTCTCCGGCCATGACTTTGTCGAGGCCGTAGATGCGAGCGATGCCGTCGCCGAGCGAGATCACCGTGCCGACTTCGTCGACGGCAACTTTCGATTCAAAATTCTCGATTTGCTCGCGAATGAGCTTTGTAATTTCGTCTGCTTTGATTTGTGCCATTTTCTAAACTCTTAAAGTGATGAGTAACCGTTGGATTGCTCGAGGCGATTATGTCTGTTCGTGCCTAGCTTGCTGCCAGTTGCTCTTTCATGCGGCGCAGTTGCCCGCGTACCGAACCGTCGTAGACGGTGCTTCCGACTTTCACGAGCACGCCGCCCATTAATCCTTGATCGAGCAAATACCGAACCCTCAATTTCTTGCCCGTAGCTTTGGCGACCTGCGCTTCCAGTCTGTGTTTCTCTTCCGCGCCTAACTCACGGATGCTTACGATTTCGGCGTCAGCAATTCCGAGCCGCTCGTTAATCTGCGCAATCGCTTCTTTGACGATCTGGTCGAAGGCATGAATGCGACGATTCAATATCAGTATCGCGGTGAAGTTGCGAATTTCAGGCAGAAGCCCTGCCTTCCTGGCAATCGCATCCAGAAGTTTCAACTTCTGCTCGCTGGAAAGTGAGGGAGTATCCCAGATCGTCCGCAGCTCCGCGCTTTCCCGCAAAAACGTTTCCAGCGAGTTAAGCTCAGCAGCGACCCGATTTGCATCGATGTTTCGATGGATCACTACATCAGCGAGGGCACGCGCATAAACTCCAACGAAGGATGCCATTTAGCGACCACCATTTCTGCGGGCATCCGCGCCAAGCTGCTCGGTGAAATCTTCAACTAACGCCTTGTCTGAGTTCGCATCCACGCGAATTCCCTTTTCGGCGAAGGACACCGCCAGCTCTGCGGCGTATTTCTGAAGGTCGCGACGCACCGTATTGACGGTTTGCGTGATTTCCTGTTCAGCAGCCTGGAGGAGTTTCTGTTTTTCGGCCTCGATCGAAGCACGAACGCGATCTTCTTCGGCCCGCGCTTCCTCCTCAGAATGCTTCTGCATGTCTGCGATCTCCGAAGACAGCCGAGAGAGCCGAGCCTCTACTTCACGGAGCCTGCGACCGGCCTCCTCACTGGCGTGTCGCGCTTCCTCTATTCCCCTCTGGATTTCCTGAGTGCGATTGCGCAACATCGCGGGAACCTTTGACTTCATAACGAAAAGAACGAACAGCGCGATGATGGCGAAGTTGATCACCACGCAGACCCAGTAAGCGGTTGTCAGCGAAAGGCCTGTAATTCTGGCAATGCCACGCACTGCCGCCGAATACTTGAACGCCGCTTCTTCGTCCTTGGGTTCTTCCCTGCCTGCAGAGGGCTCCCCAGCTGCGGATTCCTGTGGCGTTCGTCCCGCGGCTTCGTTTGCAGCGTGCGTCACTTCCTGGTTGGGGGTGGATGACTCGGGCTTAGCGGCCGCATCCGTACCTGATCCCGAAGCTGGTGCCGTGGAAGTCGGAGCACTTGGCTGGGATTGTTGCAGCGCAGCACTACTGAGCGAAAGGGACGCAATCAGTAGCAGCACAAAGCCGAACTTGCGCGAGATATTCTTCATCTGCGACCGCCGACGGCTGGCTCTTTGAGAGCTGCTCCCGTGCGCAGGATGGCACGAATGATCTCCTGCGCCAGCGCCGAGGCCTCGGAGTGCACCAGAGCTTTTGCGATTTCTGTTTCTTTCATGATTTCAGCGCGAGCGGCATTGACTCGCCCTTCGGCGGCTACTCGCGCTTCAGCAATAGCAACCGTCTTGTGCTCAAGAATCTGCTGACGGAGCTTCTCCAGACGCTTGAAAACCGCCAGCCTGGCGTCGCGAACCTTAGCCTCATATTCCGCCGCCTTCCGCTCCGCAGCGGCAATATCGGCTTTGGCCTTCTCGGCAGCGCCTACGGTCTTGCTGCGGCGCTCAGCTAAAGCGCTCGCAAGCGCGTTGTGCACGATGACACGATAGAGAATCCACGTGAAAACAAAGAGGATGATGGTCGGGATTGCTCCGAGCGCAAGTTCGCCTAGTTGTCTGAGCGTCGCGTCCATTAACTTGGGTGGTTATTGTCTCGCCGGGGATGGGATCGACAACTCTTTAAGCTAACATTCGGTTTTTGCGAGTGTCAAACGGCAATCGAGCCGATAAAGCGTTGAGACTCTAGGTGAAATTAAAGTTGCGTAGCTCTCGACTTTCCTTGACATGGGCTCCTGAGAGGCGGACACTAAGGGGTATCACCTCCGATCCGATTCAGGATCGAATGGGCTCGTGGCCAAGGAATGTCACCGCTTCTCGGCCGCGGGCCTATTTAATTTCCAGCCGAACGATTGTCCTAGATTTGAGATCCCGACAGCATTCTCAAACTGTCATCCCTCGCGTCCGCCGCGGCGGACGCGGGGGACCTGCTTTTTCTCGTCATTGAGAGAAAGCAGATCCCCACTCCGCGTTCGGAGTTATGGACGCATAAAACGGCCTTGCTGCGGAGTGAGGGATGACAGTACCTGGAGTGAGAGAGGCCCACCAACTATGCTTCGGCGGATTTCGCGCTGTTCCGCGGTGCGGGTCGCGACTTTAAGTCGGCTACGACAAGCCGGATTTCTTCAAAGGTAACTTCGGCCGGGAGAGCGTCCTTGATGGGCCTCAGTCGCTCCATCCCAACCTTGGCGCAAGCCGCTTCGATCTCTGTTACCTTCCGCTCCCCCACCCAGTTGCGCTGAAACTGCACCTTCCGGGCTTCGACCATCTCCGCGACGAGCGTAACAACACTGCCGATCTGGCGCCCGCGGATGGCCGCCACTTCGGCCAGCGTGTGTCCTTGAGCCAAGAGGCCCAGAGTCTCTGCGGCAGGCTTCGATCGCTTATTCTGAGGCTTGTCTGTGGCACGCGCGCCTTCGTTGAATCGACGCAAGGCGTCGAGTATCTGCCTGCCGTACAGCTCGATCTTGCGCTCGCCGAAGCCATGAACCCGGCGAAGCTCCATCAGGTTCGTGGGACGAATACGGCACAGTGATTCGACCGTAGTGTCGTGCATCACGATAAACGCAGCGATTCCCTGCTGCCGTGCTGCATTCCTCCGCCACTCGCGAAGGTAGTCACTGAGGTCGTAATCAACATCCGGCTCCGGCTTTGCGGATGGATCGGCCGATGCCGAATTCGGCGCCTCCAGCTCCGTGGCCGCCTGCACCGGTAGGACATATCTGCCACGTTTCTTAGTCGTTACTGGCTCCGCCATTCTCAACCAGGCGGGCTCGGCACCGCACACATCGCATGCGCCACAAGTGTTCCATTTTGGAGTTTGGCCGAAGTGCGAGCAAATCTGTAGATGACGGCACTTTCCCTCATCGACAAAGCGGCGAATCTGGTGGTATCGCTGCCAGGAGCGCTCTTTTTCCGCGGCGTCGCTCATTTGTTCGATGAAGTAGGTGAGCAGACCAACGTCGCGGGCCTGCCACAGCAGCAGGCAGTCAGCGGCCAGCCCATCGCGACCGGCACGTCCTGCCTCCTGGTAGTACTGCTCGATCGATTTCGGAAGCGACAAGTGAATCACTGCGCGCACGGCGGCTTTATTGATTCCCAGCCCGAAAGCAATGGTGCCGACCAGCACGCGCACGTCGTCAGACATCCAGCGCTCCTGATTCCGTCGACGCGCGTCGCTATCCATCTTGCCGTGATATGCAACCGCGGGAATGCCTCGCTCCTCGAGAAAATCGACCGTCTGTTCCACCCGATTGATCGTAGGTGAATAAACGATGATGTTGCTTCCTGAGTACTGACGCAGCGCCTGCAGGAGCAGCGCGTCCTGTGTGCCATATTGGCACTGCTTCACGAGGTATTTCAGATTGGGACGATGAAAACTGGCGATGTACTTGTCAGGATTCCTTAGTCGGAGCTGTGCGATGATATCGTGGCGTACCTGTCGGGTTGCGCTCGCAGTAAAGGCTGCGATCGGCAGATCAGGAAAATGCTGGCGCAAGGCGCTGAGTTGCCGGTACTCCGGGCGAAACTCGTGTCCCCATTCGGAAATGCAGTGTGCTTCGTCGATAGCGAAGAACGAAACCGGCACACGTTTTAACCACTCGATCGTGTCCTTGCGCGCGAGTCGTTCGGGCGAGAGATAGAGCAGACGGAAGCGTCCCTGTGTGGCATCGTGCACTGTCTTGTTCTGTTCGCTACCGGCAAGCGAGCTATTGAGACTCGCGGCAGGAATCCCCATTTGGGCGAGCTGCGCAATTTGGTCCTGCATTAGGGCGATCAAGGGCGAGATTACGATCACCGTCTTCTCAGACAGCATCGCCGCGGGCAGCTGATAACAGAGGGACTTGCCACCACCGGTCGGCATCACAACGCACGTATCGCGACCGGCGAGCAGGCTGGAAACTATGCGCTCCTGCAAGGGACGAAAAGAATCGTAGCCCCAATATCGCTGCAGCGCTGTCAAGATCGCGGAATTTGAATTCATGCGCGGTTTTTTAGAGAGACTCTTTTACCACGAGATTGCCGGAAGCAGGAACAATATATTTATCGTTTACGAAGACGTCTCAGAACAGAGCGGGGCTTACGTGAGTCTCGTTTTGGAATCACCACTCCAGCGGAGCTTGACTCGAAGTTCTGCAGCCGCCACAGGAGCGACTTAGGACCCTCTACTGTCAACTGAACGCGATCTTGCCTATATTCCCGATTCAGGATGTTCGCGCGGGCCTCAATCATGGCAAGCACTTTGCCCTCGCTCTGCGGCACGCTGATTTCTATGCGCTCCACCGGATCGGCTGTCAGCGTCGCGTCGATTCTCTGCAGCAGCGCTTCCAGCCCAATGCCCTTCATCGCCGAGACCTGAACGACCTTGTCACCGCCAGGAAGCGCGTTCCGTTGCGCAGGAGAAAGCAAATCGATCTTGTTCAAGACGTGAACCGTCGGCTTTTCCTGCACCTCGAGTTCGGCAAGAACCTTCTCAACCTGCTCCTGCTGTTCAGCGGCGTTGGGGCTGGTCGCGTCGGCGAGGTGCAGAATCAATGAAGCGCGCTGCACTTCTTCCAAAGTCGCGCGGAAGGAGGTAACTAATGTGTGCGGTAGGTTACGAATAAATCCAACCGTGTCTGAAAGCAGGACCTTGCGTTTCGAAGGCAGAGTAATCGAGCGCAGGGTTGGATCGAGAGTCGCGAACATGCGCGAGGAGGCAAGAACTCCAGCCTTGGTAAGCGCATTGAACAATGTCGACTTTCCCGCATTGGTGTATCCCACGAGCGCCACTGTTTCCACGGGGACGGCCTCGCGCCGTTGACGCTGTTGCGCGCGCACGCGACGCACATTCTCGAGCTGCTGCTGCACATGGCGCATGCGGCGGTAAATCTTCCGGCGATCGGTTTCGAGCTGTGTTTCACCGGGTCCGCGTGTGCCAATACCGCCGCCGAGCTGCGACATTTCCACACCGCGCCCGGCTAGTCGGGGCAGCAGGTATTCCAATTGCGCCAGTTCAACCTGGAGTTGACCTTCGCGAGTACGCGCGTGCCGCGCAAAGATGTCGAGGATGAGCTGCGTTCGGTCAATCACCCGAGCCTGCAGCTCGCGTTCGATGTTGCGCTGTTGTGAAGGAGAAAGATCGTGATCGAAGAGCACGACATCGGCACGCGATCCGGCAACGGCTCCGGTAATTTCCTCGAGCTTGCCGCGGCCGATGAGTGTTGCCGGCTCCAGCTTGTCGCGACGCTGTATGACTTCACCGACAACTTCGGCTCCAGCACTGGTCGCCAGTTCGCGAAATTCAGCCATTGAATCCTCGGCGGAGAGGCCGAGAAAGGCATCAGCAGCTTTTGTGTTCTTTGGGGAAGGGTTCTGTTCGGCGCTCTCCAGGGATTCCAGGCGCGAGGCTTCGATCGCTTGTCTCGCCATCCTTGCCTGGGCGCTCGGGCCGCCGCTTCGCTTCGAGCGCAGGTCGATTCCGACCAGGAATGCCCGCTCCAGCCTGTGGGCAGGATCGTTGCCAGTTGCGTTCGAGAAAGACGGACTCCGTGCCACTTGAATGCCAGCGCTTGCGCTAAAGAATCCGCTCAGCCTTCGGAAACTGCTGTAGGAGGCGCAGCATCATGCCCAGCCGTCGAGCGCTCCGACGCGGGTGGACGATGCTCGGAAGCTGCGGGACGTTCTCCGAAATGCGATCCGCGCGCCATGACTACCGTGGAGATCGCATGCTTGAAGATGAGCTGCTCCTGGTTGTTGGTTTCGAGTACGACTGAGTATTTGTCGAAGGACCGGATGCGTCCGCTCAGCTTCACTCCACTCATCAGATAAATGGTGATTGGAGACTTGTCCTTACGAGCAGTGTTAAGAAAAGTATCCTGAATATTCTGTGCCGGCTTTGTTTCCATTGTGCCGATCTCTCCTTGAACCAGAACCAGATAGGAACGTGTAGATGACCACCACCACTATAGACAGTCCCTAAAGATAAAACCGGGAGAGCGGTCTTGGCAAATTGAGAGGTTACAGAACGAGAGAAGCCCTGCTACAAAGGAGCGATTTGGCGGCGAGTTTTGTTGTCCGTTAACACGTGCCACGCTGGAAAGTTGCGTTCTGGGAAGCGTATGATGCGGGCGCATCGAAGGGCGTCGCATCGGCATCTACTACACAGGTTCCCAGGTAAGAAGAAAAGTACATGGAGGCAAGACAATGAAGTTACTGGCAACGTTTGTAGTTCTCGGGGGCCTCGCTTTCGCTCAAGCCCAGTCGGGCAACACTCAGTTAGCGATCCGTCCAGGAACGCCGGATCCGAAAGAGCAGCGCATTGTGAAGGAGGTTCGTCACGAACTGGTGATGCTCCCGTATTACTCACTGTTTGACGATCTCGAGTATTCCGTAAATGGTGACACTGTGACTCTACTCGGGGCGGTTACGAATCCTACGCTGAAGAAGGACGCCGAGAACGTGGTGAAGCGCATTGAAGGCGTGAACAAGGTCAACAATCAGATCAAAGTGTTGCCGCCTTCCCCGATGGATGATCGCATTCGGCAAGAAACAGCGCGCGCGATCTCAAGGCAAGGCGGGCTCTACCGCTACTTCATGGGAGCTGTGCCATCGATCCACATCATTGTGGATAGTGGTCACGTAACCCTGAAGGGTGTGGTTGATAACGAGGCAGACGATACGCAGGCGAGATTGGCCGCGAATCAAGTCCCTGGTGTCTTCTCGGTTAAGGATGAGCTCCAGGTTCTGAATCAGAAGACAGCAAAAAAGTAACTGAACCGCAAGTCCAGAGGCGATAACTGATTGGCACTCCAGCCGACGTGAGCTATCGCCTTTCGCATCCGCTTAAGTGTGCTGGATGCCTATGGCATCAGTACGCCTGTGGCCGTCTTCGTGACTCACGCGATCTTCGGGTCTGTCCTTGGACTGTTCTATCGCTAGGTAGACATACCTAATCCGAGTTTAAGCGTATTCATCGAGGACCCACCTGCAACCTGCGTTGCTATGGGCATAAAATCGCTAAAACCTCCCATATTGGAACACGGAGATTTGGTACTACGTAGAACTAAGTAGGGCAATTTTGTGGGCATCCGCTCTCGATTGCTGTGAGAGGATGCTTCAGTCATGACCGATTCTCGACCGAAAATTCTCAGCATCGATGACAATCAGTCACTCAACTCGATGCGGCAAATGGTTCTTGCTGTAAGTGGCTTCGATTGCGATTTGGCCAGCACTGCAGAGCAGGCTCTGGCCATGATACTTACCTGTCATTATGACGCTATTTTGCTCGATTATTACCTGCCCGGAACAACCGGTTCCCAAGTTGCGAACACAATCAAGACTCTGCGCCCAGAGGTACCGATCATCGTGGTCACGGGCGAAGAACTGGACGAGCACAGCGACGCCGTTCACAGTTACATGGTCAAAGGCGAAGGGCCTGAAGTTCTCTTGGCAAAACTGCATTCCGTAGTGAATGCCAAAAGTATCAATTCTCGGACGATGCAGGCGGCTGCGAGTTGAGGAAAGACAGCGACTAACAATTAGCGGAACTAGACCGTTGATTGCGCGGTTTTTCTATTGCCAATTGCCTATCGCTTGCTGCCTTTTTCCGGAACCAAAGTCAACACATCCGTCGCGTTCTCCTCAATCGCTTGCTTCGAATAGAGCAAGGGAAAATACTGTCCCGCTTCCCAAAGCGGGAGGAGATCGGAGTAGTGCCGGCTGCCAGGCTCGCCGCTTTGGCCTGGAGTATTGATCGCCAGCGAGTTATCGAAGTTGCTCAAATCAAAGATCTCACGGTAGCTCGCACCAGAGGACTGTTGAAAGCTGCCTGTTCCTGATCCCGTCGCATTCACCGTGTTAGCGTCCCCTGGCCTTGCGACTGGCCCAAGATCGAAGAGTGGCTTGGCTCCAGCGAGCTGATCGAGGGCGTGACGAAACGTCATGGTATGCAGGGAGCCCCACGACCACAGCGCGGGATCCGTTCCTGCTTTTTGTTCTAGTTCGTGTCCCGCGTCGAGAAGTGTCGACAACAACACCTGCTGCTGCTCATCCGGCGGCAAGGACTTCAGGCAATCCATGGCTTGTTGCGTACTCAAGTGCACTGCCTTTGGCGCGGACGCCCCAGCTATCTTCCCGAGTAGGGCGCTCCGCAGATGGTTTTCCCAAACCTCGTAGAGCGCGGCCGCTACCGAGGTGGAGCGCATGAGGCGGTCCCAATCTTTGAGAATCTCAAGGAAGCGCCGCTCTGGACCATCACTGCGCCGCGGCAACATGGGAATGAGTTCATTGGCCGGCAACGAATACACATCTCGCTGCAAGTCTTCCACGTCCGCCATTCTGATCTTTCGTTGTTTCTCTCCAAATCCGCTTAAGACTTGACGAATCCTTTCTATGCGATAGGTTGCCCACTCAAAACCAACTTTGTACTTATAGTCTTCAGGAATCGTGCGATTATTCGCGGTTGCAAACCATCCTTCTGCCGGATTGAACGTGCGTGGCAGTTGATCCAGTGGCACGAATCCGGACCATTCATGGTTGCCATCGCTTCCCAGTACGGGAAGCAAACCAGTCCAGCTTCGAATCGGGGTCAATCCAGCCGACTGTTCTCCGATGTTTCCGTCAGTATCGGCGTAGACCATGTTTTCCGGAGGCAGCTTCCAACGTTCAAGAGCAGCGAGGAATTCATTCCAGTTTTGTGCCCGATCGACAGCCAGCGACGCCAGGTAACCGGCCGTGCCAGGCTCGCTGCCTACCCAGCGCAATGCCAAAGCCCGATGACGTGCTGCGTCTTCCCAGAGCACTGGACTATGTTGCGTGAATTTGAGCGTGACTGTTTGCGGAGAGCCATCCTTCACCGCGATCACGGTCTTCTCCGTCCGCATCAATTCCCATTTTCCGTTGCGCTTGTACTGCAGCGGATTGTCGGGATTGAGTTCCTCGACGTATAGATCTTGCTGGTCCACTCCGAATATCGTGAGCCCCCAGGCGATGTGTTGGTTATGTCCAATCGCCACGCCCGGCAACGCTGGCTCGCCAGCGCCGATCACATCCCATCCAGGCGCGCTGAGATGCACGATGTATCGCAACGACGGGACAGCAATCACGCGATGCGGATCGTTCGCTAATATCGGCTTGCTTGTCGACGTAAGTTTGCCCGAAATGGTCCAGTTATTACTCCCCACGGATGCAGTCTGCAGTGCAAACTCCATTCTCGTGTCCCCACCTATCAGTCCATCCAGTAGTTTCGGAGACAAGCCGGAATAATCCACTCCATTTGCTGCGTCGAGCTTAGTTGGCGGATCGGGATCCAGAATTTGTTGCGTCGTCTCAGCTCCCAGCGTTGTCAGAAGCTCGGCATCTCGCAGCTCAGCATGTGCATTGCCCGTCATCGAGTAAGCGGCCATGCGCGACAAACAGTCTTCGGGCTTCCACGGTTCAGGTTTGAACCCGGCAAGTTGAAAGCTAATCGGCAGCCCCGGACCGCTTGCTGAATCGAGATAGCGAATATAGGCGTTAATTCCGTTGGTAAATGCCGTAAGGATTGCCAGTGTGTCTGGTGAGTAACTTTTGTATTCGCGCTCGAAATCGCCGCGATACTTCAGCAAACGCGCATACCGATCGCGCTCGATTGCGGATTTGCCAAGCACCTCCGCGAGCCTTCCCTGGCCCGCGCGCTTCCACAACTCCATCTGGAACAAACGATCCTGTGCGGCCACGAATCCCTGCGCAAAAAACAAATCGTGCTGGTTCGCAGCGTAGATATGCGCGACACCCCAGTTGTCACGCATGACCTTGACTGGGTGCTCCAGGCCGCTGGTTTGGAGCTCTCCGTTGATTGGAGGATTTGCTTTTTGTGCGCGCGCAGCGAGCTCAGGCTCAGTCGACTGCCGGCTGAAGACAAATGCAGAGAGGAGAGCGGCAATGCAGAACGCATGCGCGAGTTTCATCCCGCAAATTATATGAGTAGGAAGAAGCCCGAAACTTTGAACCGGACAGTGACCGATCAGACGATGCGAATCGTAGGGCAGCTTTCGCGTTCATCAATCAAGCGGCTGCCTGCATGACGTTCCAGGATGTGACGCTGAAATGCGGCGCTCCACAGGTGATGAGCATCCCCAGAATCCAGGTCCTTCGACGACGCATTCACGACAAGAAACTCATCACAGATAGAGCACTGCCGAGTAACTCCGCCAATTTGCCCGAAGAATGTGAAGTGATTTGCCACGAGATGAGTATGCCGCGGCGCCTCCCGAGGCGCAATTTACGCTGGTAACGGCGAAGTGGGTACTTTTGGAATCCCGCGAAAGTAACTCAAGAAACTGCAGACTAATACGCAAAAGGAGCAAACGCCTGAGGACATACAGTCCTCAGGCGTTCGCGTACTCAACTTGTTGGATTAGCGCTGCGGGATATCGGCTTGCGCTGCCGGACTGACGCTCAATGGGCTGAAGGCCCCGCTCCCCATGAGATCGGGATTGATGTCATTCTCGTGGCTTGGTCCGAGTCCGAGTTTGATCAGAGCGCGGGAATCGGGAACAACTTTGCTCTGCCAACCCTGGTCGGCCTGGAATTTGCGCATAGCTGCTGTGGTTCTGGCGTCCCAGAGGCCGTTTGGTTGGCCGTCCAGATACTTTTCCCGGATCAGCGCCGCTTGAATCTCACGGGCGCGATCACTGGCGATAACCTGCTGTCCGTGATGCTTCCACGCAGACTTACGCAGCTTGCTGAAGCGCGAGTGCTTTGTTGAGCTCTTGCCGCTGGCTTTTGGTGTAACTGCAAAAGCCGGCACACCCATCACAACCGCGACCAGAAACGTAATACCGATTTTTTTGAACCGCATAAGCTCCTCTTTTGAAGCCGAGCTATTCCCTCGGCCCAATTCGGGGATTTCTTAACGGGGTATGAAGCAGCTTACCCGACCGAATGTACCTTTGCACCTGAATATTTTTGGGTCCCCACACACTAGTACCATGTACCTTCGGGTGAAGTTAGGATGCGGGAAGCAAGGTGCAGTTCTGCCCGAAGTCTCAGGATTTTTGGCTGGATCGCAACTAAGTCTTTGCAATCCAGCCATTTAGCTTTTACGGTAGGGTCCCAGCCAGGAAGATGGTGCTGGCATTTCGTCCCCGGCCCTGACGCACTAGGAAGACAACGTCCTGGCCACTCTTGAGTTGGCCTGTGATGCGCCGGAAGTCGTCGTCGCTGTTCACAGCTTGTTTGTTGACTTCAAGGATCACGTCTCCGCGGCTGAGTCCGATATCTTCCGCGAATGATCCGGGCTTCACTTCGCTGACAATCACACCTTTATTTGCAGGAATCCCCAGCCTATCGGCCATATCCGGGGTGATTGGGCGGACCGAAAGCCCCAACTTTCCGGCTACAGGCTGTTCTTGATTAGCGGAATCTTCTTCGTTTGCCGCTGTATTGCCGTACAACTTGGCACGATCGGCGACGGTAACCGTAGTTTCGGCTGACTTCCCGCCGCGTTCATACCCGATCTTTACTTTGCTACCGGGCTTTTCCGCAGAGATGTTGGCGACGAGTTCGTCACCGGTCTTTACCGGTTTGCCATTCACCGACGTAATGGTGTCGCCGATCTTCAAACCTGCCTGATCTGCCGGGCCGTTAGCCGTAACGCTGGAAACCGTGACCCCGCTCTTGGCCCCGTAGACACGAGCAATCGCCGGATTCGGCTGAGCGCTGAAGGCCACACCGATCGATCCGCGTACGACCTTATGGTCCGGACCGATGAGCTGGTTAAACCTCGGCCACGGTGTTCGACGGCAAGGCGAATCCAATACCCTGATAGCCGCCTGATTCGGTGAAGATCGCGGTGTTGATGCCAATCACCTCCGAATTCATGTTCACCAGCGGACCGCCGGAGTTCCCCGGATTGATCGCCGCATCGGTCTGAAGGAAATGCTGGAACTGCCGCCGATTATCGATGTCACGTCCCTTCGACGAGATGATTCCTGCGGTGACCGACTCCTCCAGAGCGAATGGGCTGCCGATCGCAAGCACCCAGTCGCCCACGTTCATCGAATCCGAGTTGCCGAGTTTCGCCGAGGCGAGTGGATGATCCACTTCAATCTTGATGACGGCTAAATCGGTTTCCGAGTCAGTTCCGATCACCTTGGCGTCATGCTGCACGCCCGGGGGATCACCATCGAGTTTCACGCGAATGCGATCCGCTTTATCCACTACGTGCTGATTCGTAATGATGTAGCCCTTAGAGTCGACGACGACTCCAGATCCCAGTGAGTGCTCTGTCGTGCTTCCTCCCCCACCAAACGGGCTTCCACCCTGCCCGCCAAAGAAGCGGTCAAAGAAGTCCTGAAATGGATCGCCATCCTGATCGTCCGGAGGTTGCTGACCGCGTCGCCGCGGCCGGGGAGTAGTAGCCTTCGGCGTGGATTCCGTATTGATATTCACAACGCTCGGCTCAAGCGTCTTCGCAACCTGGCTGAAGGCATTCGACAACTGCTGCGGGGAGGGCACCTTCAACGGCGTGGCGTCAGAGCTATTTACGCTCTTGGTGGCACCTTTTACGCCCTTTTGTATGACGGTACCGATAAGAATGCCGACAAACAGGGTCAGCACCACGAGGATAGTAGACAAGAAACGGTGCGACCGCATTCGATCTCTCAATGACATACGTGATTCCATGATCTTTCCTCGCCAAAAGTTGGCAAACGTCCATTATATCGAGTCAGGCGGGATAGCTTGGACAGCAAGGAAGGCAAATTGATTTTCACTTCTATCAATTAGACGCGAGTTCTGTGGCAATAGACGCATAACCACTGGGAGCGTAAGCACGCGCGGGAATCCGACGTACTCATGTATGCGATCCGTCCTTTTGACGCTTAGCAACTTCTACGCGGCTGCCACTTTACCTGCACCAAGATTCTTACTCGCAGGCTGCTTCGCGGTAATGTTTTGCGCCACGGCCCACGCCGCCGATGCTATCGCCCACGAAATGAAGAACGCCGTCCAAGGCAATCTGGCTTTCGGCGAGGCGGCAATCGCCGGTCCCCAAACCAGAATCGTAAACACTCCGATCATCGCGGCTTCCGCAAACGCGGCCACACGCGGCAAAACCGAGAACAGCACACCGAGGCCGGCGGCGATGTGTCCGGCGCCCGTCAGATACGCCCAGCCTTCACGGTAAGGCAGCCACGCCGGCACGAAGGCCACAGTCTCCTTCACGTAGACGATGTGCGAGAGCCCGATCGGTATGAGCCACACCCCATAAAACATCTTCACGAAACGGAGGGTTTTCTCGCTGCTGAGGAACGTTATTAGCGAGCCTTCTTGCGGCTCCGCCAGCCGTGCGAACAGAAACCAGCCTCCGGCAAATAGGGCGGCAATCTCGCCAAACCCCAGCCAGACCGCCTCCACCCCTGGCGCCACAAACAATGCCGGCAACTTCAAGCACATCCAGATCAGGAGATAGGGAAACAGGATGCGCGCCGCCCACGCTGCCGTAGCTCGAAACAGCAACCCAACTCCGCCGACAACCATGAGGACGCCCGAAGCATACGCAAGAGCAGTCCGTCCTGGGACCCACGCCGCAACCGGCTGCCACACCATCGCAAAATCACCATAGATCAGCGCGAGGACACCCAATCCAACCATCCCGAAGGCAAACGCCGTCAACGGCGGCTGCTGGCTACGAGTCATGGGCGTCAACCTTACTCGAAGAGAGATTTAGTGATCAAGAATTCCGTCCCTGCTTTTGACGAAGCCGGTAAGGACAGGCCAGAACTCTGTATGGAGAACAAATAGCGATAGCGAATAAACGCGACTAGGAGGCCGTGGAGAGGTTTCTGCTGCCTCGAACGTATCCAGGAGCCGCCAAGTTTCTCCGACGCCTTAAAACGTCCCCAATTGCAAATTTCCCACTCGGGCAAAAAATCATTACCGGCGGCGGTAGCCGCTGGTTTCTGTAATAAGGATGAAATCAATCTCTGTCACACTTGCGACGATGGTTACCAGGTGCCCAGCATTTTCAATTATTTGCATGGAGCCATCGAAGCTCTTGTGCGTAGTTTGAGGCAGAATGGTGAGCTTTTTGGGGCACTGAAGCGCAACTTATGAGGCGTTTTGAGGCACTTTAAGGGCATCACAAGGGTTCTCCCTCGCGAACACCGCGCGGGAACGGGGCACCCTTTGTCCGGGAGTCCACTGCAACAACCAACACGGGAAAGTATTGGCCATTTCGTCCAATAATGAAGTACCAAGCGTCCCGAAGTGGAGCGCATCTCAGGCTATCTGGTTTGCATTACAAGGAATAATCCCCTATCTCAGGAGAAATCGATGAATCGAAAAACTCTTAGAACGATCGCATTAAGAAGCTTTGCGCTGGTTGCCGCGTTGGGCGCAGCGTGGCAGGCGCAGGCACAGGACGCCAAAACACCGTATCCGAGCATGGCCCCCCTTGATCAATATCTGATGGCGGATCGGAATGCCGAAATGGCCTTGGCGCGTAGTGCGGCGCCGGAGTCCATCTCGCGCGATGCTGAGGTCCTGGTTCTCGGACGTCACGGTTACGAAACTGCGATTAAAGGGAAGAACGGTTTCGTAT
>Ga0210403_10001537_pt1 | contig 21816 bp, 18 predicted proteins | sample IncBWC19MmetaG_FD_150863 | JGI IMG/M metagenome (GOLD analysis project Ga0210403, IMG submission 150863) | Forest soil microbial communities from Barre Woods Harvard Forest LTER site, Petersham, Massachusetts, United States - Inc-BW-C-19-M | ecosystem: Environmental > Terrestrial > Soil >... | reverse complement strand
GGATTTTTAATACGTATGGCCCTCGCATGCGACTTAACGATGGGCGTGTACTTCCGGCATTTATTGGACAAGCCTTGCGTGGCGAAGACCTCACTATTTTTGGGGATGGCTCGCAAACGCGCTCGTTTTGTTATGTTGATGATTTAGTGGAAGGAATTTACCGTTTGTTGCTGAGCAATTATGTGTTGCCGATGAACATTGGCAACCCCAGTGAGATTACGATCAAAGAGTTTGCCGAAGAAATTATCAAGCTTACGGGCACGACCCAAAAAATCATTTATCAACCGCTGCCGAAAGATGACCCAAAGCAGCGCCAACCAGACATTACCAAGGCAAAAGAAATTTTAAAATGGGAGCCAAAAGTTGCACGTGCTGAAGGATTAAGAATCACCTACGACTATTTTAGATCTCTGGCGAAAGAAGTGCTCTACCACAGAGACCATAAAAATTTCGAGGGGTTTATTAGGTAAAACCAACCACCGGTTTCTTGAATGGCCAGGAGGACTGGTCTGGCACCTAATTCTTGCTGAAATGTTTGTAGAAAGCCACAATCGTTTCTATGCCGATTAAAAAATTCCTCACCCCATAATGCTCGTTGGGTGAGTGGATCGCATCGCTGTCAAGGCCAAAGCCCATTAACACGGTATCCAGGTCCAGTTCTTTTTTGAAAAGGGAAACAATGGGGATGCTGCCGCCATCGCGTGTGGGGATAGGTGCCTTACCCCACACCTCAACAAAGGCGTCGCTCGCGGCTTTGAATGCTCTTGAATTTGTAGGCGTGACAGCAGGCTGACCACCATGATGATGGGTGACTTTCACTTTTACAGATTTCGGTGCGATAGATAAAAAGTGTTTCGTGAATAGTTCACTGACTTCCTTACTGTCTTGATTCGGCACTAAGCGCATCGAAATTTTTGCCGAAGCTTTGGAAGGCAAAACCGTTTTTGCTCCTTCACCCGTGTAGCCTCCCCAAATTCCATTGGCATCCAGGGTTGGCCTGATGCCTGTGCGCTCCAGCGTTGTATATCCTATTTCTCCCCGTATATCATCGATTGCCAAATCCTTTTTGTAATCCCCCAAATCAAAGGGCGCTTCATTGAGTTTCTTTCGATCGGCTTCAGATAATTCAACCACCTTATCATAAAATCCGGGGATAGTGACACGCCCGTTCTCATCATGCAACGATGCAATCATTTTACCGAGCACATTGATCGGGTTCGCGACGGCGCCACCGTAAACTCCGGAGTGCAAATCGCGATTCGGGCCGGTCACTTCTACTTCAAGATAACTCAAGCCACGTAATCCGACGGTGATGGAGGGATGATCAAGGGAAATTAACGAGGTATCTGAAATCAAAATTACATCTGCTTTTAGCCTGGCTTTATTTTCTTTTACGAAAGCCCCAAGATTATCCGAGCCGACCTCTTCCTCACCTTCAATCATGAATTTGATGTTGCATTTAAGCTGACCTAATTTCACCATCGCCTCAAATGCTTTGATATGCATGTACACCTGGCCTTTGTCATCGCATGAGCCGCGTGCAAAAATTTTCTCGTCCCTGATGACTGGCTCAAAGGGCGGAGACGTCCAGAGGTTGAGTGGGTCAGGAGGTTGTACGTCGTAATGACCGTAAACCAATACGGTTGGCAACGAGGCACCTATTATTTTTTGGCCATAAACGATGGGGTGGCCTTTGGTTTCGCAAAGTTCCACGGAATCAGCACCCGCATCTTTCAGTTTTTGAACAATGAATTCAGCCGCCCTTCGCACATCTGCCTTGTTTCGACTGTCGGCACTAACCGAAGGAATACGCAACAAATCAAAAAGCTCATTGAGAAAACGTTGCTGGTTGGATTGAATGTATTCTTTGATCATAAGTTATTTGCTCAACTCCGTTTGCTCTTTAAAGAAGAATATAAAATACACCAGTACGGCCGCCGCAATATACGCCGGTACCAACCAGATATTTTCCCACAAATGTTTTCCATCTAAGGTATAATAATCAGTAGTAAACCCTGAGAATCGAGTGCCAATAAACATTCCCAAGCCATAAGTTGCAAACGTAAATAGTCCCTGTGCGGCATTTTTGATTTTTTCTCCTGCTTTTTTCTCCGTGTACATGTAGCCGGTTATAAAGAAGAAATCGTAGCAAACTCCGTGAAGGATAATGCCGGCAAAGAGCATCCAGCTATTAGCCCCCAAGTTTCCAAACGCAAAACAGACGTACCGAAGGATCCATGCCAAAATTCCAATCATTAATATTTTCTTTACACCAATGGTGTTAAACAAAAATGGAATTGCCAAAATAAATAGGGCCTCTGAAAACTGTCCTAAAGTCATTTTAAATGCAGTTCCGGTCATTCCTATGTCATTCAGGAACAGGTTAGCAAATCCATAATAAAATGAGAGCGGAATGCAAACCAAAATTGCTGCAATAAAAAATATTAAATATGCCTTGTCCTTAAGCAGGACAAAGGCCTCTGCTCCAATCGCACTCTCGGAAGTCTTCCCTTTGGGAGGCGTATTGGGTAAGCCGAAGCTTATCAATCCTAAAACCACGGAAGCCGCTGCGGCCATATAAAAAGTCATTGGTGTCTTTTCAAACCCAAAGACCGTTACCAAAGCTCCTTGCACGATCCAACCAACAGTTCCAAAAACCCTGATCCATGGAAACTGTTTACCAGGATCTGTCATTTGCTGAAATGCGATACTGTTGCTCAAGGCGATGGTAGGCATATACAGCAGGGAATAAAAAACAATGATCCAATAAAATAACGTGTTATCTGAAATCTGTGTGGCTAGAAATAACAATCCTCCTCCTAAAACATGAAATACACCCATGATGCGCTGGGCAGCAAAGTAGCGGTCGGCCACCATGCCAATAAAAAATGGGGATATCATGGTAGCAATTGCCAAGGCGCTATAGGCGGCACCGATTTGTACACCGCTAGATTTAAGAAAAACATCCATGTAGGTAGCCAGGGTGACGTACCATGCACCCCAGATAAAATACTGGAGGAGCATCATTACAGAAAGTTTTGCAAAAACTATTGGCTTCATATTGAAAATTTTCTTGAACGTAAAGAATAATTTTCAATTAGCCAATGGATCTCCTTGGTAATGGCGAGCGGCGCCCTTTAATTGTTCGGGGCAAACGGATCGTAGAGAAATTTTTTCTCAGCGAAGTCATAAAGCGTAAATCTCCTCAAATCATAATAGGCAGCCCAAAATGCATTCAATGCTTGAATGTAACTACGCTTTGCACTGTCTTTTTCCTGCAATGCAATATTGAGGTTGGTAATATCAATCTTACCGATCAGGTATCTGTTTTGCGAAACCTTGTAACGCTCCAGTGCCACCTGATCAGATTTTTTCGTAATCTCGATTTGTAGCCGTAGCATTTCAAACTTTCGCACTTGGGTAAGAATTCCTTGTTCAAAGCTTACCTCATCTTGAGCGATAACATAATCCACTAATTTCTTGTTAGCATAGGCCGTCTTCATGATGGCTTTTCTTCTGCCCCAATCCACGATTGGAACGTTGAAAGAAATATTAGCCACTTGCTGCTTGGACGGGTTTTGATAAACGTCACTCAGTCCGGCGCCCGCATTATTTAGGCCATAAGAGGCGGAGAGGCCTACTTGGTACAATTGACCGCGAGCAAACGCGACATCGCGCTCCGCTTCTTTTTTTCTACGCTCAAAAGCAATATAAGCCGAACGAGTCTTTTTTGCATGTTCCAATGCCTCATCCTCTTGGACGTCAAATTCCGGAATCTTATCAGGCATTATTAATTGAAAATCTTCTCCGTTTCTCAAACCTATGAACGTACGCAGTTGAAGGCTTGCCGTTTGCAGATTCAAGTTAGCTTGTGCCACGTCCTGACGGGAACGCAGCAATTGCAGCTCTACTTGCAAGAGTTTGTCTTCCGAGGTCGTTCCAATGTTGTACCTCCCCTGTTCAATCTTATAAATGGTATCGTTATTGGCCAAATTATATCTTGCTATTTGCATATTCACTTGCTCTTGCAAGACCGTAAAAAAAAGGATTGATGCACTACTCGCAAGTTGCTCCATTCCCTCCGCATAATCACGTTTCGACTCTTCGTATTTAATGGGCTCAATCATGCGATCCCATTTTAATTGATTGAAAGCCAAAAGGGGTTGATTCAATTGAACGTTTACCGGTGTGCCGTTCCATTGAGTTGTGCCGTTGCTAAGATTATTGAAATAATTATAAATGGAATTGACCGAGAGTGTTCCCCCCGTCCACTGAATAGGCTGCTGTAAGGCAAAATTTACTCCTGGATTATATTGGTTGATGCGGATATACTGTAGTGTTCCATCGGGCTGACGGATTGGGCTAATGCTATTAGTGTACACCGAGCCGGCTGTAAAGTTGTTCAATCGTATTTGAGGATTGTAATTGGTCCGGTAAGACCGAAATGCCCAATACTTGGTTTCCCGCGTGGTCTCCACTTGGCGAAAGCCCGGCGACTGACTCTGAGCTCTTTGAATCACGTCCTCCAAGGTGAAAACATTTTGGGCAAACAGACCCAAGGCCATCACAGAAAGGCCTAACGAAAAAATTATTTTTTTATTCATAGCGTAGGGATGCAATGGGATCTTGAGATGCAGCTCTGCGGGCAGGGGCTATGCCGAAGGCAAGCCCTACGGAAGCGGCAACACCGAACGACAACACCACCGAAGCAAAGGTGATGATGGTAGGGATGCCTGCGAATTTAGCAATGATAATGGCCATGGAAGCACCCAAAGCGACACCAATAAGCCCACCACTCACGCTAATCATGATCGCTTCGAACAGAAACTGCTGAACAATGTCACTCTTCTTTGCACCGATCGCCAACCGAAGACCAATTTCTTTGATCCGTTCCAACACGGAGGCAAGCATAATGTTCATAATGCCGATCCCACCCACCAAAAGCGAAATGCCCGCAATTGCTCCAAGCACATAGTTGAAAATATCGTTGGTTCGTTGCTGTTGTTTCAGGAGTAACTCGGGAATTTCAATTTCATAATCCACCAAATCAAAATGCCTGCGTTTCAGCATGCGTTGTAAAATATCAGCTGTTGGTTGTAGCGTACTTGTTTCTTTAACCTGTATTACTAGCCGATCAAGCTGATGGTAGTTTTTATTTTGCTCTTCGCTTTCACCAGAGGTTCCATTATCGATGATCATTCCTTGACTTCGCATTGAAGCCAGCCGCAAGTCCTCTTGCGTAATCATTTCACGGTTTTTATAACGGATTAAAATGGTTTGCAGCGGGGAATACACGTCCATATTAAAATCCCGAATACCAAGTTTCCCCAGGTTGTTTTTTGAAATCAACCGCTCGTTCATCACTCCAATAATAGTAAGCCAGTTGGGTCCTACCTTAATTCGTTTTCCAATGGGGTTCTCTGTTGGGAAGAAACGACTCTTTACACCGTATCCTATAATGCAAACCGGAGCACCTAATTTAATTTGCTCGAGGTTAAACATTTGACCTGCATTTAACTCAAAATTGAAAATGCTAAAGTACGTTGGCTCAACTCCGATCAATTTTGCAGACCTCCGGTATCCTTGCCTGATCACTGTTGTCTCGATTAATATTTCAGGGCTTATTTGTGAAATCCCCGGAATTACTTTTTTGATTCCTGCTACGTCGCGAACGGTAAGACCCGGCGAGAATTTTTTCTTTTCTTTTTTTCCCAATTTTTCATCAACCTTTTCTTCCTTTTGGGCAATGATTGGTTTGATGACAATATTATTTAAACCAACCAATTTTATTTGTTCAAGCAATTCGCGTTGCGCACCGTTGCCAATGGCTAACATGGCAATTACTGCAGCCACACCGAAAATAATACCCAGGCCGGTGAGCAAAGAGCGCACCTTGTTCACCAATACAGCACCGATCGCTATAGAGAGATTGGCCAGCAGTCGCTTAGAAATCATTTTTTGGGTTTTTCTTTTGTCGCCTTTGCAATTGGCTCAGCCAAGGCCTCCTTTTTTTGCGACACTGCACCGGTTTTATCCGCCGGGTTTTCTTCTGCCTCTTTCTTTTTACGCTTGCCGTTCATTTCAGGCAAAAGTTTTGTTGCCTGCCCTTCATACCCTGGCGGTGTTGACAAATACAACCGGTCCCCCTCTTTCACTCCTGCAATGATCATAGCGTCATTGGCATTGGTTTCGCCTAAGACCACCTCTTGTTTTTCAATACTTGCCCCTTCTTTTTTATAAACGTAGGTTATGGAATCGTATTCGCTTTGCAAACACTCCAGCGGTAAGTACACCGCATTTTCCTTTGTACTGGCAATAATCTTATTGCTTGTCGTCATGGAAGGACGGAGTGTTGGATCTATCCCATCGATGTCAACAAGTACTTCAAATACTTTTGCGTCAGAGTTAGGACGTTGTTCGCCTACGTTGGCTACCTGCACCACTGTCCCCTGGAGTTTTTTATCCGGATAGGCATCCAGACCCACTTCCACCCGCTGACCTTTCTTTACTTTCCTGACGTCTACTTCATTGACATACGTTTTTGATATCATCTTGGTGAGATCAGGTAATGAGGCTACTTTAGGATCCCACATTTGAATTTGTGACCCCGCTTTTATGGGTCTGCCATCCCATCCCTTTTCATAAATGATCATGCCGTCTTCCGGGGCCTTCACTTCAAAAGACTCATAAACGCTAGTCATGTTTTTGAAATCTCCCTGTACCTTGCGAAGCTCTGCAGACACCTCACGCATTTTTTCGATGTTCTGATTTTTCTTGATTTTGTAATTCTCGATGGCTTGCTCATAGGCGCGATTGGCCTTATCCAAGGCAATCTCTGCTTGTTTTATAGTAGCCGGCGGTTCAAACTGCGATTGACCCAAGATGATCTTCTTCTCTTCAGCAGCATATTTTAAATTAATGAGCTCATCCCGCGATTGCCGCATGATCAGGGTAGTGTCTAACTGAGTCTGAACAAATTTAGAGTTTGCTTTCTCCACTTCAATCTGCTTATCGTTATACTTCTGCTGGAATCCGGAACGATCGAGCGTGGCCACCCAATCACCTTTCTTCACCGTCGTACCTTCATTGACAATCTTTTGAATAGTCACCTGCCATATTTGAAAATTTGTCAACGACTGTGGGCCTAAAATCTTAACAGAATTCTTGGCCTCCAATTCACCCGTGGTTTCTACCTCAACGCGAAATTGTCCTTTTTTGGCGACAGCCATTATATCGGAGGAGGTACTAGCCTTATTACCGCGGACAATAAAATACCCGATCAGGAGAATGACTAAAACTCCTGACGCAATGAAGTAATTCCTTCTTCTATTCATAAGTGCCTGGGTTTAGTTTCCAAACGGTAGCAATGCAGAATAATACTTATACTGGCAATCTCACTTAAAGTTTCATTCTCAAATCCTTTTTCCATACGCGGGTTTCGTTTCAGGTTATTGATTCAATTTCACGCTGTATTTTGATCCCTTAAAAATCCTTTGCGCATCAGTCATTTTCATCAGCTCGGGCAAGATCACTCGTGGGTTTTGCTTCATGTACTCGTTTACAATCTGCCAGCCTATCCAGGTGCCGATTCTACCCGGGCACTCGTTGCCCACTTCGTAAGTCTTCGGACGCTCAGCAATAAAACGCTGTTTCATTTGCTGGTTGGTGGAAAAAAGTGCCTCATCATCTACTAATCGCTTCCAGATCATATCCTGGTTTACCTTAGCTCCCTCAATTTCTTTTGATGTGTAACCAATGAACACACTGTCCGGCGAACAAGGCAGCATTTGTTTTGCGAAATAATAAGCCTTGCCATAGGCAATCATATCGGCTAACACCGTGCGGTCGCTCAGGTTGACGTAATTGTATTTGCTGTCAATGCCATAGAGTAATACAGCCGAAGGCACAATGAAATTCTTCTCATACCTGCGAAGCATATAGTCATACATATTGGGCCGGTACTTTGCTTTTTTACCCAGGTAATAATCCAAGCCAACAATTACCAGCGTATCGCTCACAAACAAATCACTTTCCAGGCCCGTGATTACTGTTTCCACCCGGGGAATAGTAAACTCAGGGTAATAATATTTTATATTGGCAAACGCAATGCGAAATTCATCTTTAAGCGATTGTCCATTACCAAATACTTTTTTAGTCTCCAATAATAATGTGTCAAAGGAGGGATGAACGAAATGCCTAAAAAGTTTATTGATGAACGCAGAATCGCTCGGATAATTTTTTCGTCCAAAAAAAACATCACGCAAGGCGACATGGTGTGATAAGAAATTGACCAGTTCCTGTTTAGTTTGAATGATCGGGATGGAATCTTCCAGGGATAAGAAACTCAATTCAATTTTAACATCGGGTGAGATCACACATTTATCCGCTGCCTCCGGTCGGCAAGCAAACAGGACAAGGGCAAAAAGGAAACAAGGAAAACGGCTCATCGTGTTTGTATCTCTTAATGTAATTGAGGCAAATTGTAACCAGCTACTAACGGGGAAAATCAGTTTATATTGATCCTGCTACCGATTTTCTTATGGGATATTGCATTTAAAGAACGTATTGTCAACCCGCATTAGAGGAAATGCCTCGGGCAGCTCCGTTTTCAATAGCTCGGTAAACCCATTTTTACGATAAAACCGGTGCGCCGCATGCATCGAGTCAATGGTACCAAGGAAAATACATTTCACTCCTTTCCGTTTGCACCAATTTTTCAATTCATCCAACAGCAATTGGGCTACGCCATTTTCTTTTCCACGATGATCACGATGAACAAACATTTTGCGTAAAGCTGCCTGATCATTACCAAAATCAATTTGCCCGATCGTTCCAACAACTACATCCTCTTCAAGGGCTATCCAAAAATTACCGTTTCCCCTCTTATAAAATGACGGAATATTTTGCAAGTCCGGCTGATCCCGAATGGTGACCGGCACATTGAATTCTTTTTGCTGAATCGGTAAGATCAAGTCATTAACTGCTTGTTGAAACTTATCTTCAAATTCAACTACACGGTACTTCATCCGCTATTTCAATGATAAAATTCTGGCCGTGTGTTCCCTTGTTTCTCTCAGCAACTTTTCATTCTGCGACAACGATTGCCCAAAAGAAGGAACCATTTCTTTCAACTTATTTCTCCACCCATCCGATTGACTTTCCTTCTTAAAACATCTCGGTAAAATTCCTAACATTACTGCAGCCGCAGTTGATGCACCAGGCGATGCTCCCAATAAAGCGGCTACCGTTCCGTCCTCTGACACTACCACCTCAGTTCCGAATTCCAAAACGCCACCTTCTTTTTTATCTTTTTTGATCACCTGCACACGTTGCCCCGCTTCTTTCAATTCCCAGTCTTCGAGTTTTGTGAATGGAACATATTCTTCCAGTGCCGCCAGACGTTGTTCAGGCGTCTGGCGAACCTGTTCGATCAAATATTTGGTGAGGGGCATGTTTTTCATTCCCGCAAAAATCATGGGAATGGCATTGTCAAGTCCGATGGATTTAGGCAAATCCATCAATGAACCGTTCTTTAAAAACTTGGTGGAAAATCCGGCGAACGGACCGAAGAGCAGCTCTTTTTTTCCATTGATTATTCGCGTATCAATGTGAGGTACCGACATGGGTGGAGAGCCCATCGTTGCTTTGCCATAAACTTTGGCATGGTGTTGTCTAATCAAGTCCTCGTTCAAGCATTTCAACCATAAACCACTCACAGGAAATCCCCCGTATCCTTTTCGTTCTTTGATCTCTGCTCTTTTAAGCAAGTGAAGTGTCGCTCCTCCTGCTCCGATAAAAACAAATTTCGTATTGACTTTTTTCTTTTCACCAGTCAAAAGACTTTTCACAAAAACATCCCAGCCTCCTTTACCATCGGGATCCAGGTCAAGTGCTTCCATATGGTAATGGATCGTTACCCCGGGCATTTTGTGAAGTTGATTGAACATGCCGCGGGTCAGGGTGCCGAAGTTCACGTCTGTACCAATCTCCATACGAGTGGCCGCTACAGGTTGATTTTTATCACGATCCCGCATGACGATGGGTGCCCATCCGGCAATCTGATCACGGTCTTCCGACCAAACCATGTCTTTAAATAAAGGACTTGACTGCATTGCCTTGTATCGCTTCCTTAAAAATTCAACATTATCATTTCCCCACACAAAGCTCATGTGCGGAACAGACGAAATGAACTCAGAAGGATGGGGTAAATATTCTTTGCGAACAAGATGCGACCAAAACTCTCTGGAAACCTCGAACGATTCCGCTGTTTTAGATGCTTTAGAAATATCAATGGAGCCATCCGATTTCTGCATCGGCGTATAGTTCAATTCGCAAAAAGCCGAATGGCCAGTGCCTGCATTATTCCAGGCATCCGAACTTTCTGTACCGGCTTGGTCCAGACGTTCGAACACCTGTATGGTGATATCGGGGTTAAGCTCTTTGAGGATCATCCCCAACGTTGCGCTCATGATACCAGCACCCATGAGCACCACATCCGTTTCCTTTACCAGAGGCCGAATTTCGATTGACATTATCTTTCCGTAAATTTAGACTCACCAAGTTAGAATTTCATCGATCATCTTGCAATTAGATTTTCTCTCGCTGAAAAAAAATGAAAGATCAACAATTATACGAACAGTTCATCTTTTACCCCACTTCAGTAGCTTTGTTCGGTTTAACCGGATAAAAGATCAGATTGGCGTTAGGATTGGAAGTGCTGGTTTATCAAATAAATTTATGTCCGTATTTTTACATCTATGCCTCCAAGAAACACGGGAACCTCGTCGCACCGATCGAAAGATATTATTATTAGTTCGATTATCTCGATTGCTATCACAATCGTGTTCGGCTACTACTTCCTGTATATTGGTAACCGCGAGCGAAAGCCAACTTTTTATCTTGACCCTACCCGAACCATAATCCTGGACAAGGCCAATGCCGCCAATGCTCCACTACAGTTATTAAAATCCAATGGCGATGCGATTCATGCTGATGTGACGTCGGTGTATTTTTATTTTTTCAACCAGGGCTCAGAGACCATAAAAAGGGAGAATGTGTATGAGCCTCTCAAAATAGTGCTCCGGGACAAAGCTGAAATACTTGATTTTAAATTGCTAAAAGTATCGCGACCAGTATCCGGGATTAAATTAATTCGCGATACGCTAACTAATTCCCTGACCATTCAATTTAAGGCATTGGAGCAAGATGACGGGTTAGTGGGTCAAATTATCTTTGAAGGCAATAAAAATGCTTCCATCACCCTGGAGGGAGGTATTGACGGCGTTAAGTATTTTGAAAGCCATCTTTCGAGTATCGACCCGTTATACCTTACCGTGGCGATTGTTATCTTTTTGATCTCGGCCTACATTTTTTTAGTTTTGAACAAGCGCAATCCAAAAAATTTTCCTAAACTGATTTTTTTCTTTTCCGCTATACCCATATTGTACCTGCTGCTGATGCTTTATAAAACAGAATGGTTTGTAAAGCACACCGTTCCATCTTCTCTGCAACTGGAGCAATATAAGGACACGAACGAAAGTCTGTTTGAACTCCCCTCATGGCTGAAGAATAAGTAAATTTTCCCTATAAATTAGATCACTTTGGCCAAACGATTTACCATTTGAAACCCATTAAACACATCGCAGTCTCTGGTAATATCGGCTCCGGAAAAACGACGCTGGCCGAAAAACTGGCGAAGCATTACGGCTGGACTCCTCTTTATGAATCCGTTGACACGAACCCTTACCTTCGCGATTTTTATGAAGACATGGCACGTTGGGCCTTTCATCTTCAAATCTATTTTCTCAATAGCCGGTTTAACCAGGTGCGGATTATCCGCGAAAGCGCGAAGACGATCATTCAAGACCGGACTATTTACGAAGACGCCTATATTTTTGCCAAGAACCTGCACGCCAGCGGCCATATCAACGACCGCGATTACCAAAGTTATCTCGATATTTTTCATTCGATGATTAACTTTGTACATCCTCCCGATTTGTTGATTTATTTAAAGGCAGATATTCCCAAGCTGGTCGATCAGATTCAAAGGCGCAATCGCGATTTTGAATTCAATATCAAATTAGAGTACCTGAGAACACTCAACGAACATTACGAGAAATGGATCGCGGAGTATAAGCATGGCAAGGTGCTGACCATCGACATGAACCAACTCGATTTTGTAAAAAGCATTGAAGATTTTTCTTCCATCGTAAGCAAAGTAGATCTGGAACTGAACAGTTTGTTTGGATAATATGCCTGGCAATTTTAATTGGGTAAATTGAAAAGGAAAAGCCATTACACGCACAAATATTTTAATGGATAATCTTTTTATCCCTTATAAAATCTAGTGGTTTGAATAGTAAGCCTTTTCGATTGCTTTTGGAAACAGCTCACTGGCCCACCATGAAAACGGCATTGGCAAAAATCATTTTGCCGTTTTCCCAGAAGCATCGGAAGGTCGGATTATCAATCATATAAACCACCTGGCCTCTGCCTTTGTCTTCTACACCAAAAACCAGGGTGTTTTCCAGTTTTTTATTGATTTTGCTTCCTGCGAATCCGATCACAGGTTTTTGCTTTCCTTTCAAGGTGCCCACGTTCCAGCCATGTTCCAGGTAGGGGTAATGCAATTCATTCGTGCGCAACGTGTAGTAAAAATCATCCAGACCGAATGCAAGGGGATGCGTTTTATCCAGACTCACTTTGTAGATCGCCCCGGAAATATTATTACTCAATTCTTTTCGCTCCGCGTCGGCATACTTTACCGGTCCTTCTTTCTCTTTTTGCTCCTTGTCTTCTTTTTCAGCTTTTTTCTTCGCGTCATCATCCGCAAACTCTTTCAAGGCAAACCCTTTCTTATCTGCAAATGCAGCCGCACCATTCGCGATCAAAATCAACCGACCTCCATCGCTCACCCATTTTTCAATAGCCGCCAGCTGGGGTTCATCAAACAACCGGTAATTACCATCAGGCACAATCAGGATCGTGTATTTTGTCAAATCAACCGTCTTAAAATAGTCTGTCGGAATAGCGCTCACCGGGTAATGAATTTGCTGCTCAAAGAAGTGCCACACTTCGCCATGACCGAGTGCGGACGTTTGGTCGCCACCAAGTAAAGCCACCTTAGGAATCTTCAAATAATTAACGTCACCTGAACCAAAGTCAAGGCCTTTATCTACAAATCCTGTGGCAGAAACATGAATTTTGCGGCTAAGTTCTTTGGCGATCAATTGTACGACATTATCGAAGTCAGCAATACCTTCATTATTTCTCCGTGTTACAATGATGGTTCCCGGATCAAAGCGTTGGCCATTGAGTGTAAACGTTTTTTCGGAAGCGCGAACTTTTATTCCTTTCTTCATCAGCGCAGCCAACAACTCCACATCGGTTAGGCTTTGGTAATTGAAAACGTACGCATAAGGTTTAGACGGAATGGCGGAAGCTGCCAGGGGTACCGGCTGATAGTTCTTTGCCAAAGGAATTTTTTCATTTAGCGCAAATGCTTTCAATCCATAGCTATAGAATAAATTCCAGGCGGTAATGTCGTAGGTGAGCGAATCGGTAAGTTTGCTTTGAGGTTCAAATACTGTCGTAATAAAACGTCCCTTCGGCTGATAGATATTGAAAACAATATCATCCGTTGTCAGGTTAAAGTTATTCTGGGCTTGGGTTGAGTAATCAAACCCTCGGGCCGGCTTGCCTGCCGCTGCATGACCGAATTGAATACGGTGCGTACCCAACCAATCGGTTATCTTCTTGATTTTATCCGGATTGTTCTCCGCTTTAATGATGTATGTTTTATAGGCGGCCAAAGGATTTGTGTTGTTTTCTTTGAAGAATCTTTCAAACTCATCATTCAACTTCGCAGCATTCAGGGAAGAAATTTCAATGGTGCTTAAACCGTTGGTAAAGTGGTGCGTAAGCCTGTCCTTTAAGGTGAGCGGGTCACCCTCGTTGGTTGTTACAGTTAACCCGGCACCAATTCCGCCTTGCTCATAGGTCATACCTATAGCACCGCTGTAAACGGGATAGGTATCGCCATAGCTGGGATAAAAAAGGTCGAAACGCTCTTTGGTGAAGTACAGCCAGCCTTGCTCATCGAAATATTTTGCGTTATTCTTCCCAATGGTAGTTTGAAATTCACGTTGCCAATTGCTGATGACTTCGTGAAATGGCTCAGCAGCAGGGGCAAAGTAGTAAGGTGAGTTGTAACCTTGTTCATGAAAATCCACATGCACATGCGGCATCCATTGGTTATAAATTTTTATTCGCGATTTGGACTCGGTTTGCGATTCCCAGGCCCAGTCGCGGTTCAGGTCAAATAAATAATGATTTGCTCTCCCTCCTGGCCATGGTTCACGATGTTCACGGGCCTGAGGGTCATTGTTGGCCGGAATATTTCCATATTGATTGTAATAGTTGGCATAGCGATCACGTCCATCCGGATTGATGCACGGATCGATGATGACCACGGTGTTTTTCAGCCATTCTTTGGTCTTCGTATTGCCCGGGGTAACCAATTCGTAAATTGTTTTCATAGAGGCCTCCATCGAATTGGCTTCATTGCCATGCACATTATAGCTTAGCCACACGATGGCTACCTTCGTGGCTGGTGTTCCTTCAAGCATTCCAGCACGCCTCAAATTGTCCTGGCGGATTTGTTCAAGGTTTTTAAAATTATCCGCAGAGGTAATGATGGAATAAATCAACGGTCGGTGTTCATACGTTTCTCCGTATTGCTGAACGCGCACATTTCCCGGGTTTGCCTCTGCTACATGATTGAAGTACTCCACCATCCTGTAGTGTCGCGTAAAACGGTCACCCAATTCATACCCAAGAAATTCAGTCGGGCTTTGAAGTTTGGTTTGTGGGAATATAAAATGATTAAGGGTAAGTAATAAAAATGTGAAAGTTAGTTTTTTCATAGATAAAGAAATAAGGCAGGAAGATGAATAAAAATTATTTCTGCTTCAATAAATATTTTACTTGCGGCGCATGATGGCGTACATGTTCGCGAAAAAATTTCAAGGCATGCTGAATATTCAGCATGCCTACACGCACATGCTTATAGATTTTTCGTTGGAGATGCCGGTCTTCCAGTTGTTCAAGAATATTTTTCAAATCCAATCTGGACTTTTCCCACTCTTCGGCTAATTTAGTCAGGTTCGTTTCATTGGAGGTTTTTTCCACGACCACTTTAGGGGCCTTGAATTTTAGCGGCAAGCGTTGGGAAGAAACCAGTAATACCATTTTCAATTCTTCAAAAAAACCAGTGTCCTTCACTTCGTTTACCCCGAGTATTTTCTTCTTCACGTATTGAACAGAAAGATTTTCTGCTGAAATGAGATGCGCAATAATTTGATTAATCGACCACTTGCCTTGTGGATGATCATTCAACTTTTCATAGGAAAGATGATGTAAAGAAAGAAGCAACATCTCTCGCTGAGTTTCGATTTCGCTGTAAAGCTTTTGCAGGCGTGGGTTCATTCTATCCTCGAAAGTAAAAATAGAAATTATGACGATCCTCTTTTGAGGATAAAAGGTTTTAGTTACATTTAATCTACCTAAACACACAAACCTTAAACTCTACCATTATGAATACAAATTATGCCGGATTTTGGATGCGGTTTTTAGCACTCATCATTGACGGGATCATCATTGGAGTAGTTCGCTGGATTATTATTTTACCCATTTTGGCATCCATGGGCATGGGTATGGCTTCAGAAATTCAGTCGCTCGATGCGGATGATCCCTCCACAGCGCTTCCCATACTCGGAACGATCATGGCATTCGCCGGCATATCCGCTCTCATCTCAACGGTCATTTGGATTGTCTATTACACCTTGATGGAGACTTCGAAATACCAGGGTACTGTCGGTAAGATTGCTCTCGGTTTGATCGTTACCGATGCTAACGGCAATAAACTAGACTTCTCAAAAGCCCTTATAAGAAATGTTTGCAAAATCATTTCAAGTATGATTTTGTGTGTCGGCTACATCATGGCTGGTCTTACAGAAAAGAAACAGGGCCTTCATGATATCATCGCGGGTACGCTTGTGGTGAAAAAAGCTTAGATAACAGGTATAATTAAAAGCCGATCGTATAGACCGGCTTTTATATTTTCAATTAGTTGATATCTTTCTACAGTGATCTCTTCACTTCCTTCATCTCATAACTTTCGATCACATCACCGGTTTTGATATCATTAAATCCTTCAATACCCATGCCGCAGTCGAACCCTGACTTCACTTCGCTCGCATCGTCTTTGAAACGTTTCAACGAATTCAGTTTACCGGCATACACAACAATACCATCACGGATAAGGCGAATCGGGTTGTTGCGTTTGATATAACCATCGGTCACCATGGTACCGGCAACGGTGCCCACTTTAGAAATCTTAAATACATCCCGTACTTCGGCATTGCCCACAATCACTTCTTCCATCTCCTTCTCGAGCATACCTTCCATCGCAGCCTTCACCTCATTGATGGCGTCATAAATGATGGAGTATAATCTGATTTCAATTTCTTCTGCATCTGCGATTCTCCGCGCTGAAGCCGACGGACGGACCTGGAAACCAACGATAATCGCGTCAGAAGCGGAGGCCAACAATACATCGGATTCTGAAATCTGGCCAACTGCCTTATGAATAATGCTGACGGCTACTTTTTCAGTAGAAAGTTTTAATAGAGAATCGGAGAGGGCCTCAATGGAACCATCTACGTCACCTTTTACAATCACGTTCAGTTGCTTGAACGAACCGATTGCAAGACGTCTTCCGATTTCATCCAGCGTAATATGTTTCTTGGTGCGAATGCTTTGTTCACGCAAAATCTGACTGCGCTTATTGGCAACTTCACGCGCTTCGCGGTCCGTTTCCATGACCTGGAATTTTTCACCGGCCTGTGGTGCGCCATCCAAACCTAATACCTGAACCGGGGTAGATGGGCCTGCTTCATTCACTCGCTTACCGGTATCATCAAACATCGCCTTCACGCGACCGTAGTTTGAACCGGCTACCATAATATCTCCCACTTTCAAGGTACCGGATTGTACCATGAGGGTCGTCACATAACCACGACCTTTATCCAACTCAGCTTCAATGATGGAACCAACAGCTGTTTTATCCGGGTTCGCTCTGAGGTTGAGCAACTCTGCCTCCAATAAAACTTTTTCCAGAAGTTGTTCAATGCCTTGTCCTGTCTTGGCAGAAATGGCCTGGCTTTGGTATTTACCGCCCCAGTCTTCCACCAAGATATTTATTTTAGAAAGTGATTCCTTTACTTTTTCAGGATTCGCTCCTGGCTTATCAATTTTATTGATGGCGAAAACCAAAGGCACCCCCGCCACCTGGGCATGGTTGATCGCTTCCTTGGTTTGCGGCATCACATCGTCATCGGCAGCCACAACAATAATCGCGATGTCTGTTAACTTGGCACCGCGGGCACGCATGGCCGTGAATGCCTCGTGACCCGGAGTATCGAGAAAGGCAATTTTCTGACCGCTCTGCGTAGTCACATCGTAGGCACCAATATGTTGAGTAATCCCTCCAGCTTCGGAGGCTACGACTTTTGCTTTACGGATGTAATCGAGCAGTGAAGTTTTTCCATGATCCACGTGACCCATGATAGTCACGATCGGGGCGCGTGGTTTCAAATTTTCTTCAACTTCTGGTTCCTCTTCGGCCTCCGTTTCTTCTTCCGTGGACGTTGTAAACTGAACTTCGAACCCAAACTCATCAGCTATCACCGTAATCGCCTCTGCATCCAGTCGCTGGTTGATGGAAACGAACATGCCCAAACCCATGCATGTGGAAATGACATCGTTTACCGAAACGTTCATCAAGGATGCCAGGTCATTGGCAGAAATAAATTCTGTTACTTTCAGTGTCTTCGATTGTTCTTCCTCCTGTTGCAAACGCTCTACTTCTGCATCGGAAACAGCCTGCCTTTTTTCTTTGCGGTATTTCGCACCTGTAAATTTCTTTTGCCCTCCACTTAATTTTGCAAGCGTGGCACGTATCTGGTCTTGAATTTCTTTGTCGGTAGGTTCAACTTTCTGAACACGTGGGGCTGGCTTTCCTTTAGCTCCACCACCGGCCGGTCTGGGACCCTTATTATCATTAAAATTAGGGATGCGCTTGCGTGGCCTTTTTTGGTGCTGTGCTGCTGCGCTTTTTGTAGGATCCGAAGAGGCAACGGGCAAATCAATTTTATCGACCACCTTCAGTCCCTGAAGCTTGCCAGCCTTCGCCTTAATCAATTCAAGCTCGGGTTCAACGACTTTTTCGGGATCTGACTGTTTAACCTCCGCCGTTACCTTTACTTCCGACTTTATTTCAGTTTCCGGTTCTTTTGTTTTTTTCTTCTCCAGATCAAGTTTGCCCAAAACTTTAAAGCCTTCCAGTTTCGGTTTTTCAATCTCAACTTTATCCGGTTTTGCCTCCTCTTTATGCTTTATGATATCCTTGGAACCCAGGTTTTTGATGAGCATACTCTCCTCTTCATCCACTTTTTTACGGTGAAGTTCGGGCTCTGTCTTTATCGCGGGGCTTTCTCCGTGTTTCCCTCCGATAGTAAGGCCTGAAGCCTCCAATTTTTCCGATGCGGAAGAGGCATACTCCTTAGCAAGCATGGCAAACTGATCGGCCGTCAGTTTAGCGTTCGGGTTATTCTCAATTTTGATTCCTTTCTTAGCCAAAAAGTCCAAAATGGTATTATGGCCCACATTGAGTTTGCGTGATGCTTGTCCTAATCGTATCCCCTTGTCTTCAGCCATGCTCAAATATCTGGTATTTTTATCGATTTGCGAGTTTATCCTTCTGTAAAACCTGTGTTCTGTTCGTTCTATTGCTCAAATTCCTTTTTCAAAACGGTTAAAATCTGATCCACTGTTTCTTCTTCCAGATCAGTTCGGCGAACCAGTTCTTCCTTGTTGAGTGTTAGTACGCTTTTGGCGGTGTCAAGTCCGATGCGTTTGAGTTCATCAATTACCCAACTTTCCAATTCATCACTGAACTCTTCAAGATCGACATCCTCTTCCTGAGCGACACCATCCGTTTCGCGGAACACATCAATCTCCATGCCTACTAACCGGCTGGCCAGTTTGATGTTCAAGCCACCTTTGCCGATCGCTAATGAAACCTGATCAGGCTTTAAAAAGACCGCCACACGACCACTGTCTTTATCAATCTTGATGCTTACTATTTTTGCGGGGCTCAATGCGCGCTGGATGTACAATTCTAAGTTCTCAGTGTAATTGATCACGTCAATATTTTCGTTTTGCAGCTCGCGCACAATAGCATGAATGCGTGATCCTTTCATACCCACGCAAGCGCCAACCGGATCAATTCGATCATCGTACGATTCAACAGCAACTTTGGCGCGTTCGCCTGGCTCACGAACCACTTTCTTGATGGTAATCAATCCATCATACACTTCTGGTACTTCCTGTTCGAATAAACGCTCAAGGAAAACCCCTGAAGTGCGCGACAAAATAATTTTCGGGCTGCCGTTTACCATATCCACTTTGTGCACAATGGAGCGAACGGTTTCGCCTTTGCGATAGCGGTCTTTCGGGATTTGTTCACTTCGCGGGATCGAAATTTCATTTCCCTCAGCATCCGTTAAAAGCACTTCCCGGCTCAGTACCTGATAGACTTCACCGCTGATGATTTCCCCAACGATGTCTTTATATTTTTGATAAAGGATATCCTTTTCAAGGTCTTTGACCTTCTGCATTAATGCCTGGCGGGCTGTGGTTACTGCCCTGCGTCCAAAATCCTCCAAATGGATTTCTTCTGCCACTTCTTCTCCTACTTCAAAATCAGGTTCAATCTTCTGTGCATCGGTCAAACTGATTTTATCGTGATCCCAAATATCTTCCGATTCATCGTCTACGATTTCACGGAAGCGCCAGATTTCCAAATCTCCTTTATCAGCATTAACAATGATATCAAAGTTGTCATCCTGTACATATTTTTTGCGAATCATGTTGCGGAATACGTCTTCCAAAATCCGGATCATGGTAGGCCGGTCAATGTTCTTCTGCTTCGCGAAGTCGGCAAACGATTCAATTAAAGTTGATGCGTCCATAGTTCTGTCTATTTAAAAGATACGGTTACAAATGCTTTTTCTATTTCAGTAAAGGGGATTTCTATAATTTTCAATGCTGTTTTCTTTCCTTGTCCTGATTCATTTTCAACTACAATTTTTTCTTCCTCGGCTTGTTTCAACGTGCCATTCACGATGCTTTTATCTTTTTTCACCACTTTCAACCCTCGGCCAATATTCTTTTTAAACTGCCGTTTCAATTTCAGCGGATGATCCAGCCCCGGTGTAGATACTTCCAACGCATAGGGATCCAAAATTTCACTTTCCAGCGATTCATTTAATGTCCTGCTCACTGTGGCGCAATCATCAATGGTGATTCCCTGATCTCCATCAATAATTACGGTAAATTTCCATGGCTTGTGCTTGGAAACCACCACTTCCACCAAAAAATGGGCTGGGCTTGCCAGGCTTTTTTCAGCCAAATCCCTTATTTTTTCCTTCAAATCCATAGAAACAAAGAGGGGACTTGCGGTCCCCTCTAAACAAATTCTTTAAGAATGAGTGCAAAGGTAATGGATTTTTTTGGAAGTGCAAAAATCCTATAGAGCAAAAAGCAGTCCGATTTTTAACTTACGAGCTGTGCGGCTTTTCTTTTTTGCAGTACTGCTTTATAATCCACCGGCATCACTTTAACAAATTGTTTGAAAGAATTGGGCCAATAGCTAAGCACATGGGCAGCCAATTCACTTCCTGTGAATACCTGATGATCCCTGATCATGGTGCCCAGTAATTCTTGATCTTCCTCCTCCAGAGGATCAAATGCAACCATTTCCATGTTGCAATTTTTCGCAAAGGTTTTGTTCACATCCCAAACGTATGCGATACCGCCACTCATGCCAGCAGCAAAATTTCTACCGGTGTCACCGAGCACCACTACTGTTCCGCCCGTCATGTATTCACACCCATGATCGCCCACGCCCTCTACAACTACCTTCACACCGCTATTGCGCACAGCGAATCGTTCACCGGCCATCCCGCGGATGAATGCCTCACCGGATGTTGCGCCAAAAAAAGCAACATTACCGACGATGATATTCTTTGAAGGATTGAAGGTGATTTTCTTTTCAGGATACAAAATCAATTTCCCTCCCGACAATCCTTTTCCGAAATAGTCGTTGGCATCACCTTCCAATTCAAAAGTGACTCCGCCCGTGGTAAATGCGCCAAAGCTTTGCCCTGCAGTGCCATTGAATTTGACATGAATTGAGTCCTCAGGTAATCCCGGGCCAAGGAAAATTTTTGAAATTTCGTTTGACAGCATAGCGCCTACACTGCGGTCTTGATTCGTAATTTTAAATTCACCGCTTACTGCGTCGACGTTTTTCAGCGCCGGTTCAGCCAATTTAATTAATTTTTTATCGAGCACCGCTTCAATCCCATGATCTTGCTCTTCTTGTTTGAACAAAGCCGCGTCCAAACTCATCGGCTCTTTAAAAAGCAAACTGGAAAGATCAATATTGTTGACTTTCCAGTGATCCTGATCTTCACTCAATTCAAGACGATCGGCCTGGCCCACCATTTCATTGACGGTCCGGAATCCCAACTCTGCCATGATCTCCCTTAGTTCCGCAGCCAGGAATGTGAACAAGTTCACAACGTATTCCGGTTTGCCAGTGAATAGCGCGCGTAACTCCTTATTTTGAGTAGCAACTCCAACTGGGCAAGTATTCAAATGGCACTTCCGCATCATGATGCAACCGGTAGT
>Ga0210403_10001536_pt1 | contig 21821 bp, 19 predicted proteins | sample IncBWC19MmetaG_FD_150863 | JGI IMG/M metagenome (GOLD analysis project Ga0210403, IMG submission 150863) | Forest soil microbial communities from Barre Woods Harvard Forest LTER site, Petersham, Massachusetts, United States - Inc-BW-C-19-M | ecosystem: Environmental > Terrestrial > Soil >... | reverse complement strand
GGTCTTATGTTGGGGCGGGAAAGGGCGTTTGTCAACGAACGCGGCGTCGGCGGGGCCAAATTGGCGACGGTTTCAGGGCCCCAGGTCACTAGCATTCTAAGGCCAGAGTGCTATACTCCGCCTGAAAAGCTCTGCCTACAGTTGGGGGTAGGCACCGCGGACGGGTTCCACCGGAGGTTGCAATGGAAGCCATGGAATCGGCGTTTTCGGGGCCACTGATGTATCTACTGATCGTCTGGGGAGTTGTTACCGCCGTGTTTTTGCTGTTGATCGCATGGCGCAGCGTACTCTCCAGCCATGAAGACGATCAGATCTTCATCGATGCGGCGCAGGAACATATGGCCAGGGAGCAGCGCGAGCTGGTTCAGAAGATCGAATCGCTCGGGAAACCGCTGATGATGAGCGGGATCACCTCGGGCGTGCTGCTGCTGGTGATTGCCGGGATGTTCGTATACCACGGCCTGAAGAATTTTTAGCCACAGGCGTGGCAACGCAGGGCCGCCAGGGGCTCAGGGTTTTGGTGGTGTAGCCGCAGGGGGTTGCGCCGACGGGGCGGCTGTCTGTGAAGCCTGCACCAGAGAAGTATGATTGTGGACCACCAACCAGTTGTCGTTGCGCTTTTCGAAGATCAGCGTCGTATGACCGAAGGCTGACGACGGAACTCCATCCACCACCGCCGTAAATTCCCACTGATAGCAAGCCCAGGCCACGCTGTTTCCAGGCGCGAGGCGGATGAGTGTGTTGCTGCGGTCGAGGCGCACCTGCTGTGCACGCGCGCGCTGCGACTGATAACTGGTGAGGTAGTTCGGCCAGCCGACGACCGGCGGCGCCCACATGCCGTTGACGACGTCGACATCGTCGGCGTAATGGGAGTGAAGTTTTTCGGCGTCGCCAAGTTGCCAGGCGCCAAGCATTTCGCCGATAGCGTTGTCGATGCGCTGCTCGTCGGGAAGAATGGTGGCGGTGGCGGGATTCGGGGTGGTGTCGTTTTTTTTCTTTTTCTTTTGCGCAGAGGCGATAGAGGCGAGAGACAGGCTAAGAATCAGGAAGAGCGAAAGGAAAAAGGCACGTCGTGCAGCGGTATGAATAGTTGAAGGGTCGTTCCGAAATTGCATACTCGATTCACTCCCAGGTTTCTGGCGCGCTTCGGTTTTCAAGGAAGCGGCGCGGTGATGACGTTGTGCTGGACAATAGAGAGCATAGCGCAGCGCGAAGGGTGGCGCGGAGCGATGTGCTCAGTTGGTTTACGGTAGCAGTGCTAGTGCGCCGATTGCGAGGCGCAGAGCAAATTCACGAAGAGGCGGTAGGCGCCAGGGACGCCTTCGGGGAGTTCGCGGAAGAAGGCGAGGCCGGTGTAGATGTAAACGCCTTTGCCGAGCGGTGTGTAGACCAGGCCGCCGTTCAGATCTTTTTCGCCGGGGTCGTGCATAGCAAGGAGCGGCGTGTATTTGGCGTCGAAGTCGCTCCAGTAGTAGAGGCCGCGCTCCTGGACCCAGCCTTGGAAATCGACGGGGGTGATTTTGTTGGGCGTGTTAAGGAGAGGATCGTCGGGCTTCAGGAATTTCACTTCGGCGGTTTCGTCGGTGATGCGTGGGGTGGGATTGCCGATGGTGGCGTGATAGGGCGCGGGAAGAAATTTGTTCCAGATGAAGTCTCGATTGTACTGGACAACGAGAGTGCCGCCGCCGGAAACGTAATCGAGCAAGCGCTTGTTGGCGCTGGCAAGTTCGGGGCGGAGTTCGTAGGCGCGGACGCCGACGACGATAGCGGAGTATTTCGAAAGATCGCCAAAGGTGAGGGCATTGGCGTCGAGCATTTCGACGGGGATGCCGAGGCGCTTGAGGGCCTCGGGAATCATTTCGCCTTCGGCGGAGATGTAGCCGACGCGGAGATTGCCGGGGACGTTGATGTCGAAGGCGTGGACGACGGTTTGCGCGGGCTCACTCCAGAGAATGGAGGGCATGGTGGGGAGCGGTTCGAGCGAGGTGGAGAATTTTTCGTCGCCGCGCTTGGCGTAGGCGGTGATGGTGAAATTACCCGGCGCGAGTTTGGCGGGCGGTGTGACGGTGAGCTTGGCGTACTGGTCGCCGAAGCCGTCAAAAGAGACTTCGACAGGGGTGCTGGCCTGCAAACCGTCGGGAACATCGAGACCGACCTCGACGGTTGCGGGCTCTGTGGAGTAGGAATGGACGCGGAGGAAGACGTCAAAGGGCTTGTTCTGGGCGGAGAGGACTTCGATGGCTTGGGTCGGTTCGACGACTAGAGTGTAGGCCGGGACAATGCGCAGGGGAACGCGGGTGGCTTTCACTGAGGAAGCCTGGATGCTCACTATTGGCGCGAATGCCCCGAACGCGAAATCAGAATCGCCTTGTAATATCGCTGAAACATAGACTTTTGCCGCCGAGTCAACTTCGAGGACGGGAGCGTTATCGTCCCGCTCGTGGAGGTCTTCTTTCGTTAGCGTCAACTCGTAAGGGATGCCGTTACGAATATCTCCTTTTACCTCGCCGAGATTGTGGAGAGGTCGCGTAATCACGTGGCCACTTGCCGCGCAACTTATGCCCTCTCTGCAGCGCAAACTCAAAGTGAATTTGATTGGCTCACCAACTACCGCGTCCGGGCTTTCCGATTGCGCTCGAAGCTCAAATCCGGCTGCCAGTTTCAAAGCGTTATAAATTCTCAGAAGAGGAGCCGCCCCAGTCTGTTCGAGCAAATATTCATGTGGATTCGGAGGGTCCGTAGTCGGAATCGCAGCTTTTACAAGTTTCATCCCGTCTTTGAGCAGGTCCACGGCCTTTGGCCAATCGAGATTGAGAGTAGCCTTCCGTGCTTCAAGGAATTTGGTGTCGGCAAGTTCCAGATTTTCGCAGCGCTTGGGATATTTTTTACAGCCTTCGGGCTCTGCCAGGGCGAGGAGAGGCTTATGCAAACTGGCAGGATCAAGTTTGCTGCCGTCTTCGGGGAGGAGGGCCAGAGGGCGGCGGAGGAATGGGGAGCTGAGGAAGGCGGAGATGCCCTGGCTACGGTGATTGCTGAAGGCGTCGAGGCCGATTTCGCGCCAGGTTTTTCCGTAGAGGGGAGAGATTTCATCAACGGGCAGGAGATAGCCCTTGGGACTGTCGCTGCCCCGCTCGACATCGAGGATCTTTACGCCTGAACCGGATGCGTCCCATGCAGGAAACCGCGGATCAGGAAGAAACTTTGGATCAGCGGCCAGCTTCACTGCTTTCGGGGTCCAGATGCCGGAAAGTTGGTGGTGGCCGTGGCCTCCGTGGACGCCGCCCCAGCCGTTGATGACAATGTTGGGGCGGAATTCGCGGATGACGCGGACCATGTCTTCCATGACGGGCTCGCCCCAGATTTTTTCGGTTTCTTCGGGAGTTTTGGAAAAGCCGAAATCCCTGGCACGGGTGAAATAAAGTTTTACGCCGTAGCCGCGGGTGGCTGCGAGAAGTTCCTGGGTGCGGATGAGGCCGAGCTGCGGGGCTTGTTCAGGGCCGAGAGCGTTCTGGCCGCCTTCACCGCGGGTAATGGAGAGGAGGGCGACGTCGGCATGGAGGTCGCGGGCGAGATAGGTGAGGATGGCGCCGCTTTCGTCGTCGGGGTGCGCGGTGATGTAGAGGATGCGCGTGGTGACACGGGCGGCGTCGATGGCCTCGATGGTTTCGGGAAGGCCCGGGCCGGTGCCGGGGGCGGGAGGGAATTGGGCGCGAGTTGCGAGGGAGAAGAGGGCGGTTGCGAGTAAGAGTATTGCCAGGCGGATGCGAGTCAAATGGCCTCCTGATTGGCCGGTAGCGTTTGAAGTTGAGGTCCTTCGAGCATCCTCATCGGATGCTCTCAGAATCACAATTATGCATGTCGCTAGCCGGGCGCCGATTGCTGACTGACGCCCGGGGCGAAGGGCCATTCTCTCATTTCACGGGCGCGAATTAGAAATGCGGTTGCGCCGAGGGCGATTTCTAGGAGGCCCCACTTGCGGGCCGGGCCGGTCTGCCAGAAAAGCCAGGCCCAGCCGAACATCGTCAGCACCGCGGGCACGGGATACAACCACATTTTAAATGGCAGTTTTCCCGAGCCCAAGCGGCGGCGCAGCAGCATCACTCCCACGGCCTGACCAATGAACTGCACGATCAGACGCATGGCCAGAATGCCGGCGATGGCGGTTTCCAGTTTAAGAATAATGCTGAAGAGGAATGCCAGCACGCCGAGTATTAGAAGCGAAATGTGGGGAAAATGTTTCGTCGGATGCACCTTGGCGAAGACGGGGAAGAAATTGCCGTCAAGCGCTGCGGAATAGGGCACACGGGAGTAGCCGAGAAGCAAGGAGAAGACAGAGGCCATGGCGATCCAGAGAACCATCCAGGTGACGAAGTGCGCGGCCCCGGAACCGTAGAGGCGCTCGACGAACAGGCTGGCGATGAAGGGAGTGTTCTGCGCTTCGCGCCAGGGGACGACGCCGAGGAGGCTGGTCTGCATGGCGAGGTAAAGGACAGTGATGCCGAGAATCGAAAGAAAAATACCGCGCGGGATATTTTTTTCGGGATTGCGGATTTCACCGCCCAGGTGGCAGATGTTGTAGTAGCCCCAGTAGCTGTAAACGGTGTTGATCATGGCGGCGCCCAGCCCGGCGAACCAGAGGGAAGAAAGATGGAACGCGCCGGGTGGAAAATCGAAGGCGAGTTTGGGATCGAAGTGGCGGATGCCTCCCCAGATAAGCCAGAGCATGGTGCCGACGACGCCGACCCAGAGGAGTACGGATATTTTGCCGATGGTGGTGATTTTCCGATAGAGGAGAATCACCAGAAAGATTACGAGGCTGCCGGAGATGGCTTTGGCTTGCCACAGTGTAAGTGGATGGAGATAACCGGCGTAGCGTGCGAAGCCGATGGAAGCGGAGGCGACGGAAAGAGGGGCTTGAACAAAGGTTTGCCAGACGAAGAGGAAGGACATCAGGCGTCCCCAGCGGCCGGGGCCGTAGGCTTCGCGGAGGAAAACATAGGTGCCGCCAGCTTTGGGCATGGCGGCGCCGAGTTCGGACCAGACGAATCCATCGAGCGTGGCGAGCAGCGCGCCGGCAAGCCAGGCGATGAGGGCTTGCGGGCCTCCCATGGCCTTGATGACGAGGGAACTGACGACAAACGGGCCGATGCCGACAATTTCGATCATGTTGAGGGCGACGGCTTCCTTCAAGCCGAGGCCGCGCTCGAGGGTGGGTTGTGACTGGGCGAGCAAGGAGGATGGAGGGGAAGAGGACATGAGCAGCGAGAATAACAAAAGGGCTGGAATCCTCCTACGAGAAGCAGCAGGGGGATATAGGGAAATAGAAAATAGAAATTGGAAAATAATGAAGCAATAACTGATTTCCCACTCCTTTCATAAGGACGGACGAGGTTCGGAATGACGAGATTTGCAAATTGTTTTGCGGTGATGTTGGGGGACCGCTTACACTTCTGAGGAGGAGAGCGCAGGCCTGCGGGCTCTCTGTTCAACCATGAAGCGAAACTTTATTTTGCTGATGCTGGGCGTGTGCACGTTGCTGCTGGCGCCATGTGTTTACTCGGCCGGCAATCTGTCGCTGCCGGCGGGTACGGGCAAAATTCTGGAAGAGATTTATTCGGGGCGAATCGATCTGGCGATCCCTGAAGCGCAGACGTTGCAGGGCGCGCAACCGGAACACCCACTGGGATATTTGCTGGAGGCGGAGGCGCGCTGGTGGCGGATTTGGTGCCTTTCGGCGGAATACAAATATGGGATGAACCTGCCTCGGCACCGGGGAAAAGCGCCTGGGGACCAAGCGTATCTGGATGTGGTGACAAAGGCGGAGGCACTGGCAGAGGCGGCTCTAGCAAAACACGAATCTGCGGAGATGCACCTCTACGCGGGAATGGCTGGGGGACTGGCGTCGCGGATGTACGGGCTTCGGGCGGAAAACCGAGCGGGGGCGCGTGCTGGGGTGCGCGCACGAGAGCATTTCTTGCGTGCCCTGGCGCTGGACCCTTCGTTGGCTGACGCCGACATGGGCCTGGGGCTTTACAACTATTATGTGGACACGCTGTCGACGATTGCCCGGGTGCTGCGCTTCTTCATGGGGATTCCGGGCGGATCGAAAGAGGATGGCATCCGACAATTGCACATTGCCATCGATCACGGGCAATTGACGCCGGCGCTGGCGCGCTACTACCTGGCGATCAACCTGCACCTTTTCGATTTGAAGTACGAACAGGCGCTGCAGGTCGCGACGCCGCTGGTGGAAAAATATCCGGAGAATCCGATTTTCCTGCTGGTGCGCGGCGACCTGTACGGAAAGCTGGGAAGGAAAGCGCTGGCGATCGCCGATTACCGCGCGGCCGCGGCGGTGCAGATCACCGATGCGGGCTGCCGGGCTAAGATCGAACAACTGGTGAAGCAGTCGCTGGCGGCGCAGGGCGCAGGCCAATAGAAGCGCGACTCCGGACTTTGACCCTGCGGCGGCCTGCGCCATAATAAGGGCCTGGGTTTGTGGGCAGGAGTCAGGTACCCGAGTCCCAAGGGGATCTGCGGGGGTCGGTCAACGCGGCCACGCTTTTTGGCATCTCAACCCAAACAGTCAGGCGAAGTCCCGTTCTCTTCCTGGGGGAGAGAACCGGACGCACAGGCGAATTTCGCGCTAAGGAGTTTTCATGAAGCGGTTTTGGACAGCGGTGGCTGTCGCAGGGTTCGCATTCGGTCTGTTGGCCGGATGCAATGATTACAATAACTCGATCCAGTACAACACCGGGGCGACGGTGACGAACATTGCGCCCAACGGATTGCCGGCGGGGAGCGGATCGTTTCTGCTGACGGTGAATGCCAACCAGTTGAACGGATTCAACAGCACCACCGTAGTGCAATGGAACGGGCAGAAGCTGGCGTCGACATTTGTGGATACAACGACGATGACGGCCACGGTTCCCGCGAACCTGCTGGCCAAGCCTGGAACGGCATTCGTCAACACACTGTCAGCGCAATCGGGCACCGGGAAAAACGGACTTTCGAACACGCTGGCATTCAACATTTATGGAGCGCCGAATCCGCTGCCGACGCTGACTTCGGTTACGCCAGGGACGGCCTCTGCTTGCGGAACGAGCTGCACAAATGCCGCCCTGACGATCACCGTAGTGGGCACGAATTTTCTGCAGTCTTCGAACAACGGCGGGTCGCTGGTGACGTTCACGGATAAATTGACTCCGATGCAGCAGCCAGCGGCGCTTTCGATTACCAGTTTTTCGGACACGCAAATCCAGGCGGTGATTCCGGGCGCATTTCTGGCGAATCCAGACACGGCGACCATCGTGGTGAGCAATCCGGGCAGCGGTCCGTGTAATCAACCGAGTTGCCTGCCATTGGTGGGAGGCGGAAACAGCAATCCGTTCGCGTTCCTGATTGGCGGCGGCGCGCCTGCGGCGATTGCAGAGGAGACGCCGGCTATCAGCCAGGACGGGCGCTACGTTACGTATGGCTCACAGCAGGGCCAGATAAACCAGATATTGCTGAAGGATACGTGCGTGGGAATTTCCAGCGGGTGCAGCGTGAACACGCGCGTGGTCTCCGTGGCGGCGGACGGCACGGCCGGAAACGCGGACAGCCACAACGCGGTGGTGACTCCGGGCGGGCGATACGTTGCGTTCAGTTCGGCGGCGACGAACCTGGTAGAAGGCACGCCGGCGGGGCGGCAGATCTACGTGCACGATACCTGCATCGGTGCGGAAAATTCCTGTAAACCGGCGACGACACTGATTTCGACCGATTCGCAGGGGGCCTTGAACGGCACCGAAAGTGTATTGCCTTCGATCAGTTCGAATGGAAGATTTGTGGCGTTCGTGGCGATTACGCCGAGCAATGCGCCGAAGATTGCGGGCGGCGCCGTGCAAGCCTCACCGAACAGCGGTTTGCGGCAAGTATTTGTGCGCGACACCTGCCTGGGCGCGACGGATTGCACTCCGAAGACGACGCGGATCTCGATGATGCCTGGGGATGCGCCTGCAAATGGAACGAAGCCCGCGGGGCCGGCAGTGAGCGGCACGGCCAAGCAAATTGCGCTGGCCGACAGGAAGAACGCCACGGTGTTTACGCCGACGGTGGCTGTGGACGAAAACGTGGTGTTGGCGACTCCAAAGGAGCAGTAGAAGCGGACGCTACTTTACGTGTGGTGGGCTGCAGCCGCTTTTACAATCCAAACGCTACAACCCGAGCAAAAATTTGGGCAATAAATGTACGTTGATGACATCGTCTAGATATTTAGCGAAGGAGTGGGGTCGCGGCCTACCGGGAATATTTGCCAAAAAATTAGTTGAAGCGGACTTTGATGTCCGGGCGCTTTTCGAGACGCACGGAATCGACGAAGCGCACCTGGCGCTCGTCGAGGGTCAGGATCATCGAAGAGGTGCGGATGCCTTCGCCAAAGAAACGCACGCCCTTCAGAATGTTTCCATCGGTGACGCCGGTGCAGGCGAAAATAATTTTCTTGCCAGGGGCGAGATCTTCGGTGTCGTAGATTCGCTTGGTGTCGGTGACGCCCATTTTTGCGAGGCGTTCCGCGTCCTGCGGCTTGCTGATGACGAGACGGGCAAGAATCTGGCCGTTGAGGCAGCGCAGCGCCGCGGCGGTAAGAACTCCTTCGGGAGCGCCGCCGGTACCCATCAGCATGTGAACGCCAGTGCCAATGACGGCAGCAGAAATGCCCGCCGACAAATCACCGTCGCCAATCAAGCGGATGCGCGCGCCGACCTTGCGAATCTCTTCGATCATTTTTTCGTGGCGGGGGCGGTCGAGGACCATGACGACCAGATCTTCCACGTCGCGGTCCAGGCGCTTGGCCACGGATTTCAGGTTGTCGGCGACGGGAGCGTCGAGCTCTACGGCGCCTTTGCACGACGGGCCTACGACAATCTTTTCCATGTACAAATCGGGCGCGTGGAGCAGGCCGCCCTTTTCGCTGGCGGCGAGCACGGCGATGGAATTGGGCGCGCCTGTGGCACAGAGATTGGTGCCTTCGAGAGGGTCAACGGCAATATCCACCGAAGGGAAAACGGACTTGGGCGCGTGCTGTGCGAGGCCGACTTTTTCGCCGATGTAGAGCATAGGCGCTTCGTCGCGTTCGCCTTCGCCGATGACGATGGTGCCGTCCATTTCGACCTGGTCCATGGTTTTGCGCATTGCTTCGACGGCGACTTCGTCGGCTTTGTGGCGATCACCGAAGCCCATGGTTCGGGCGGCTGCGATAGCGGCATTTTCAACAACGCGCAGGAATTCAAGGCTTAGTTGTTCTTCCATAATGGCGCCCTCCGCGGACGCAATCTTAGGGCAAAGTACGGCTTAAGGTCGATAGGGGTGTGGGAAGCGATGGAGCGAACCCGTCATCAGAACTGGGCGGTTGCACACCGATAATAAACTCATTGTACTTGTTCTTTGCCTGGAAGTGGACGTATAAGCCCGTTGATCAGGAACGGATCCGTAAACTCGGTCATCTCGCCCGAGTGTTTTTCCCTTACCGGGAGCAAACGCGCGGAAAGGGGTTTGTTCCATTTGACCGAGAGCGTGGCGACGTCGCCGATGATACGGACGAGCTCTTCGACCGTCGTGTCTCCGGGGAGAGGTATGGTATCGAGGCCGGTGGCGCAGACGGCGGAGTAGCTGAGAAGTTGGTCGAGAGAGAGGCGGCCCTGATTCCAGCGTTCGGCGAGCAGGGGATCTTCGAGGACGGGAAGCATCACGCCGGAATAGCCGGTGCGGCGCGCGCCGATTTCTTTCAGCGCCGAGGTGATTACGCCAACAGCAGTCATGGTGCCGCTGGAGCCTAGCGGTTGCTTGGAAATGGTTTCAATGGCCGCGCCGATGGAAGCGTCTTTCGAGGATGCGGGTGAGAGATCGATGCCCATGTAGATCCAACCCTGTTCGCGGTCGATGCGCAAGGCGGCATCTTCGACGTCGAAGGCGGCGTTGTAGAAAGCATCGACGATCTGGCGCTTGGCCGCTCCGAGGTCGGGAGCGTTTTGCGCTGCCGTGGTGAGCAGGCCAGCGGAGGCTAGTCCGATGGCGAACTGGCGGCCGGACCCGTTGTGATATGCGCCGGGGAAAAAAGGCGAGTAGGGCGGAACGCTGGCGTTGGCGGCGAAGTGGAAATTGCCTTCGCTGTGCTCGGTGGTTTCGGAGAGTTTCTTGATGAGGCGGGCAGCGGCGTTGACGGCGGGCCAGTTGATGCCGGCGTCGTTGGTGACAGCCAGGCTGCCGAAGATGTTTTTGGTGTTTTGCAAGATGGCGACGAGGAGATCAGCTTGGGCATCGCCGTCCTTTCCTGCGAGATATGCAGAGCCGATCGCGAGGCTCACGTGATGCTGGCCGGCCAGGCCATCGAGATTCTTGAAGAAGCGCACAGCCTCGTCAGGAGAAAGGCCTTTCGCGTAGTCGGGAAAAGGTTGGGTGACGATGCGGAGGGTTTCCACGGTGTAGCCGCGGGTTTCAAAAACAGTTTTCGCGTAGCCGAGGAACTTGGCGGTTTCGGCCAACTGCAGTTGGTATTGCGAACGGTCCAGGTTGATGAAAGCAGTGATTGTGCGCACGTGCGGCTTTGCGTCGGCGGGAGCCTTGGCTGGCGCGGGAGTCTGCGGAAAAGCGAACGGAGTGAACGAAAAAAGCGCGATCAGCAACAGGGTGAAAAATCTGGCGTGTTTGTTCATGGGATCATACAAAGGCGGAAATGCCCGTGATTTTTTCTCCGATGATGAGTTTGTGAATATCATTGGTGCCTTCGTAGGTGTAGACGCTTTCGAGATTGTTCATGTGGCGCATGATGCAGTAGTCGTCGACGATGCCGTTGGCGCCGAGAATGTCGCGGGACTTGCGCGCGGTTTCGAGTGCGATGCCAACATTATTCATTTTTAGCATGGAGATGTGCGATGCGTCGGCCTTGCCCTTGTCTTTCAGCCGGCCGACGTGCAGCGCGAGCAACTGGCCTTTGACGATTTCGGTGATCATCCAGGCGAGTTTTTCCTGGACGAGTTGGTGCGAGGCGATGGGCTTGTTGGCGAACTGCTTGCGCGTTTTTGCGTATTGCAGAGCGGTGTCGTAGCAGGCCATGGCCGCTCCGAGAGCGCCCCAGCCGATGCCGTAGCGCGCCTGATTGAGGCAACTGAGCGGGCCGCGCAGGCCGGTGACGCCGGGAAGGAGATTTTCTTCGGGGATGGCGCAGTCGCTGAAGGAAAGACCGGAAGTTACCGAAGCGCGCAGCGACCATTTGCCGTGGACGTCCCAGGCCTTGAAGCCGGGCGTGCGTTTTTCCACCAGGAAACCTCGGATCTTTTCGTCTTCGCATTTTGCCCAGACGACAGCGACGTCGGCGAGCGAGCCGCTGGTGATCCACATCTTTTCCCCGTTCAGGATGTATTGATTGCCCTTCTTAACTGCACGGGTTAGCATGCCGCCGGGATTCGAACCGAATTGCGGCTCGGTGAGGCCAAAGCAGCCGACGGCGTTGCCGGATTGCAGCCGCGGCAGCCATCTGTCTTTTTGCGCGTCGCTGCCGAAGGAATGGATCGGATACATCACCAGCGCGCCCTGAACAGAAACGAAGCTGCGCAAGCCGGAATCGCCGCGCTCGAGCTCCTGGGTCATCAGGCCGTACCCAACATTGGACATTCCCGCGCAGCCGTAGCCGTGAAGATTGGCGCCGAAAAAGCCGAGTTCGCCGAGTTGCGGGATCAGGTGCTTGGGAAAAGTGCCTTCGCGGCTATGTTTTTCGATGATGGGAATAATTTCGTTGTCGACGAACTGGCGCGCGGTCTGGCGGATAAGCTTTTCTTCGTCGTTGAGTTGGGAATCAAAGTCGATGAAATCGACACCGGGAAAAGATGGCATGAAGAGTCCTTCGTCAGGCAAAAGCGCGACGCAGGAAGTGTAGCAAGGCGATTCAGGAAGCGGCAAGAAAACGCAGGGATGGCGGAGGAGCGGGTAGACTAGAGTGGAACTGGAAAGGACAATTGGCGTGGCGAAACGGGTGGTGAAGAAGGTCGATCCGGAGATTTTGATTTTTGACGTGGATGGCGTGCTGATTGATGTGAAAGAGACGTTCTGGCGGTCGGCGCTGCAGACGGTGGACAAGCTGACGGGAAAGAAAGCAACGTGGGCGGAACTGCACAAATGGAAGCGCCAGCCCGGGAATAACGACGACTGGATGATGGTCTCGCAGTGGGCGACAGCGCTGGGCGTGCCAACAACGTATGAAGAGGCGCGCACGGCGTTCCAGCCCTTTTATTGGGGGAGCAACGGCAAGCCGGGCAATGTGGCCAAAGAAAAATGGCTGATCACGCCAAAGCTGGTGGAAAAATGGGCGCGGCGCTGCGAACTGAATTTGTTTACGGGGAGAACGCGGGCGGAATTTGAATATTCGTTCGAGCGATGGCCGGCGGCGAAATATTTCCGCAAGGTGGTGACGATGGACGACGCACGGAAAAAGCCATATCCGGACGGCCTGCTGGCGATTCTAGCGAAGCGCGCTCCAGAGACGGCGTTGTACCTGGGTGACAATGTTGATGATTCCTTGTCAGCACAGGCGGCTGGAGTGCCTTTCATTGCTATTTTGCCAAAGAGTCCCTACGACTACCGGGAGCGCGCGAAGAGATTTCGCGAGCTTGGCGCATTGATGCTGCTGGAGCGGGCGAGGGACTTGGACCGCTGGCTTGTCTGACCTCCCAGCGAACACAATAAAATCATGGGTGAGAAGTTTCGAGCTGGCGCTTGGTGTCGGCGCGGATTTGTTTTGCCGTCTGGCTTTCGGGGCTGTCGGGGTCGAGGCGGATATAGGCATCGAGGTCGGCCACGGCGGCCTGATAATTTTTCTGGCGGAGATGGATGAGGGAAAGAAGCCGATAAACTTTAGGTTGCTGGGGCGCCAAGGATTCCGCGGTATTCGCCGCGTCCAGTGCGGGTTCCAGATGCATGCGATAGAGTTCGAGTTTTCCCAGTTCATAGTAGGCGACCCAGGAATTTGGATTCAGTTCGAGGCCGCGGCGGAGTAACGGTTCGCCGTCGGCCGAATCGTGGCGTCCGAGAAGCAGGATGGCTAACGCAAGGACTGCCTCCGGGTAGGTTTGATTGCTGAGGGAGACCGAGGTTCTAAGATATTTTTCAGCGTCGGCGGGTTTTTGCAGGGAGAGGCAGGCCATCCCCATCTGATAGTAAGCCTCATAGTAATCGGGAGCCTTCGCGACCGCGGCCTCGAACTCGTGCAAAGCCGCCTCGGGGTTGTTGCCGGCGTAAAGTTTTTTCTTGCCCGAATCCATTAATTTTTTTGCGGCAGCGGGAATGGCAAGTTCGTGAGCGGAAATGGATTGGTCGGCGGACTGATCCTTCGGCGATTTTCCAGCGGGTTTGAGGAATACGGAAATGCCGTGCTGGGTGCCGAAATTCACGTCCACGTTCATGTCCAGCGGAATAAAACCCGGCGCCGTGATTTTCAGAATGTACGCCCCTGCATGCAGACCGGGAAAAGAGAACTCGCCGTTTTCGCTGGTCACGGCTTCCAACAGGCGGTTCCCCCCGTCGTCGCAGAGCCACACGGAAGCGCGTGGGACCCGTTGGTTGGTGGCCTCGGAATAGACAACGCCGTTCAGATGCGCCGATGGATTCGCGGCAGTTCGCGCAGGTCCAGTAGCGAGCGCGGCGAAGAAAGCGAACAGCGGGAGAAAGGTTCGGAGCACAGTTCCCTCCGACCGGGAAAGGCGAATTCTACACTGGCGGGGAGTAAGATGGTCGTTGAAACGATTGGGTGCGAGGAAGGACACAACCCGGGAACTTTTGCCGGCGTCTGACGGAATGAAGCCAGTGGGGCTGCGCAGCGGGAGCCCCTTTCGGGAAAGAAGGCTATGAAGCAAGTCAGCAAATTACTGAGCATGGGCGGCGCAGGTCTGTTGTTCGCGAGTTTGGCGTTTGCGCAAGCGCCTCCGGGGCCGATTGCGCCGGTGCCTTCGCAGCGGTCGGCAGACGAACCGCCGCCCCCTCCCCCAGTGAGGATCGTTCCGCGCACCAATATCTTGGGGGCTTGGAAACTGAATCGGGACGAAAGTGACGACCCTAAGGCGAGATCAAACCAGCGCAAGGCGAACGATCCGAACCAGGGCCACGGCGGAAATAGCGGGCCCCGTATCGGCTTCCCGGGCGGAGGAATGGGCGGCCCCGGCATGGGCGGCGGGCAGCGTGGCAGCGGTGGGCAACAAAAGGACACTTCCGAAGATCGGGAACGCTATGCGGAATTGATCGATCCTTCCATCAGGCTAAAACTGGCGCGGAAGACGGAGACAGATCCGATCGTGGAAATGTTCGGCGACCAGGGGCGCAAGACGATTTTTTATACTGACGGACATAAGCCCGACGCGCCCCCGGGCGTAGGAACGGACGTGGTCGAGGCGAAATGGGACAGCGGGAAACTGGTGAGCACTTCGCCGCTGCCGAAGAAAGGTTCGCTTACGAGGACGTACGAAGTCTCGCCGGACGGATTGCAGTTGTGGGAAGAAGTGGAGATGGTGATCGGGAAGGATAAGAATCCGTCGAGGTTCCGGTTTGTGTATGACGCGGTGGTGCGGGAGGATTAGGAGTACGCGGACTCGCACTCAAAAACGCTATGCACGTAATTTTGGAAGGGCCTGCTCGAGGTCGGCGATGAGGTCGGTGGTGGATTCGAGGCCGATGTTAAGGCGAACGATGCGGTGGTCGAAAGGCGGCCGGCCGGGAATGCGGCCGATGTTGTAGGCAACGGCGAGACTTGTTACTCCTGCCCAGCTGTAACCCACCTTGAAGAGTTGAAGGGCGTCAACGAAGGCGAAGACCTGCTCCTGCGTGGGGCCAGGTTTGAACACCAGTGAAAACAAGCCGGAAGAGCCAAGAAAATCGCGCTTCCAGAATTCATGGCCCGGGCAGGAGGGCAGAGCGGGATGAAGGACGAATTCGACTTCGGGGCGGCCAGCGAGCCACCTGGCAATTTGCAGCGCGGAATTTTCGATTGCCGAGAGGCGCACGGCTAACGTTTGCAGACCGCGGAGGGCCAGACTGCAATCGTCAGGCGAAATCGCTAGGCCGAGCATCTGCTGCGCTACACCGAGGCGCTGATAGATGATTTCGTCACGCACGGTGACCGAGCCGAGGAGCAAATCGCTGTGGCCACCGATGTATTTCGTGACGGCCTGCATGGTGATGTCGATTCCATGGGCGAAGGCGTCGAATAGCACTCCTGCGGACCATGTATTGTCGAGGACGACTTTAATGTTGCGCGCGTGGGCGGCGGCAACGATGGCGGGAATGTCTTGAACTTCCATAGTGATGGAGCCGGGAGATTCGGTCCAGACAAGACGGGTGTTTTCCTGCAGCAAGGCGGAAATTCCGGCACCGATGAATGGCTCGTAGAATGTGGCGGTGACACCGAAGCGCGAAAGAAGATGCGTGGTGAGTTTGCGGCTTGGAAAATAGACGCTTGTGGGGACAAGAATGTGGTCGCCGGCCTGGAGCAGCGCGAAATTGATCAGCGAGATGGCTGCTTGTCCGCCGGGGGTGAGGATAGTGTGCTTGCCGGATTCAAGTTCGCAGATGCGTGCGGCAAGTTCTAGCCCGGTGGGCGTGCCGTAAAGGCCGTAGGTGTAGCCGACTTTGTGCTGATCCCAGGTGTCTTTGACGGCGCCAGCGGAGGGAAACACGGTTGTAGAGCCACGATAGGTGGGTGTGGCGAGAGATTTGTAGCCGACGGGAATTTTCGCGTCGGAGTGTATGAGCTTAGTTTGCCAGGTCTTGGTCATGAAGACTCCTGCGGGTCAAAATGGATCGCTAGAAGCGCATTAGAAGTGCGTCAGAATTATAACGAGGAACGCGATTTTGGGCTTCCGGCGAAGTGGCGCGATTCGTTGACGGAAAGTCGGTGTGAATGATATAAATTATTGTTCTGTAAGGCGGCGCAAAGCCAACCGTATGCTCCTACCGGGTCGGGGAGTCGGCGAGGCTGCCTTCCCGAAATTATAGGCGAACAATTTTCATGTCAGATTTGGTTCACCAACTAGGCGAACTGTTCCTTCGGGCTGTGCCCGTAGCGGTCATCGTTCTTCTTTTCTACATCATCATGCGGTCGATCTTTTTCCAGCCGTTGCTGAAGGTTATGGCGGAGCGCGACGCGCGCACGATTGGCGCGCAGAAAGCGGCGGAAGCGGCGCAGGCTGCGGCGGCGAAGAAAGTGCGGCAGTATGAAGAGGCGTTGCGGCAGGCACGCGCAATGGTCTACGCGGAGCAGGAATCGGATCGCAGGAAATTGATGGACGAACGCGCGGCCTCGCTAAAAGACGCGCGCGGCAAAGCGGATGCGGAAGTAACTGCCGCCAAAGAACGCGTGGCAGGCGAGTTCGCAGGGGCGAAGAAGGAGATCGAAGGCGTTACCTCACAATTGGCGGCGGAGATTACGCGCCGCGTTCTGCAAGCGCCACCCGCACCCGGCAGTCCCACAAGAGAGGCTCGATGAAGCCCATCCGCAGGATTTACTACGGTCTTTTTGTGTGTACGCTTGGCCTATTTTCCGCGGCAGCGGCTTTTGGAACGGAAGAAGGCGGCAGTTCCGCGGAACATTCCTTCGAAATGGTTTTCAAGTGGATCCACTTTGCCATTCTGGCAGGCCTTCTTTATTGGGTATTCGGGAAGCTGCTGCCGGCAATGTTTCGCCGTAACGCGGACAACATCAGCTCGGCAATCACCAAGGCGACCGCCGCGAAAATGGAGGCAGAGCGCAAGCTGCAGGAAGCAGTAACGAAGATGGGCAATCTGGAGCGCGAGATTGCGGAGTTCCGGGTTCAGGCGCAGCGTGACGCGGGGGCGGAAGTGGAGCGTCTGCGCGCGGCAACGGTTCTGGACGTGGAGAAGATTCGCGCGGCGGCCAAAGCGGAAATTGAAGCTGCGGAACGCGCGGCCCGCGTGGAACTGAAGGAAGTGGCGGCAACACTGGCCGTGGACGGTGCGGAATCGCTGGTGGCGAAACAGATGACGCCGGCGGTGCAGGAAGCGATGATAAGCAGCTTTGTACAGAGCCTGCAAGGGAGATCGAATTGAGATCGGCGAGCCTGCAATACGCGACGGCGATGGCGGACATCGTACTGGAACAAGGCGCGGCGGAACCGGTGCGGATGCAGTTGGCCGATTTTGGCGCGGCGTATGCGGAGTCCACGGAACTGCGCAATGTTTTGGCAAACCCCGCGGTGGAACGCACGGCGAAGCATGGGGTGATCGAGAAATTGGCGGCGCGGATGGGTGCAAGCCGCATTGTTCGGAATTTTCTGTTTGTGATGGTGGATAACCAGCGGACGCATCTCTTGCCGGAAATCTTACAAGCCTTCGAAGACGTGTTGCGGCAGCGGCAGGGCCTGGCCGAGGCGGAAGTGATATCCGCGGCGGAACTGACCGCGCCGCAGAAGACGCAGTTGCAGCTGACACTGGAGCGCCTGACGGGAAGAAAAATTCAGGCGAACTATTCGCTGGATCCCGCATTGCTGGGCGGCGCGGTGGTGCGGATCGGCGACACGATTTATGACGGTTCGGTGCGCAACAGGCTGAACCAGATGCGGGCGCAGTTGGCCGCGGAATAGGCATTCGGGAACGGAGCAGGCATGGCAAATATCAAAGCAGACGAAATCAGCAAGATACTTCGCGAGCAGATCGCGAACTACGAGCAGACGGTTTCCGTGGACGAAGTCGGCGCGATCATCAGCGTCGGCGACGGCATCGCGCGCATTCACGGACTGGAAAAGGTGATGTCCGGCGAGATGCTGGCGTTTCCCCACAACGTTTTTGGACTGGCCCTGAACCTGGAAGAGGAAGAAGTAGGAGCGGTGTTGCTGGGGGAGTCGTCCGAGTTGAAAGAGGGCGACGTCGTGAAGCGCACGAACACGATTATGTCCGTGCCCGTGGGGCCGGAGCTGATTGGGCGTGTTGTGAATCCGTTGGGCTTGCCGCTGGATGACAAAGGGCCAATCACATCGAAATTGCGGAATCCGCTGGAGAAGCTCGCGCCGGGCGTGTTGGATCGCCAACCGGTGCGCGAGCCGCTGCAGACTGGCATCAAGGCCATTGATTCGATGATTCCCATCGGTCGCGGTCAACGCGAGCTGATCATCGGCGACCGCCAGACGGGAAAGACCGCCGTCATTCTGGACACGATTATCAACCAGAAGGGCAACGACATGATCTGCATTTACTGCGCGATCGGGCAGAAACGCTCGACGATCGCGCAGGTAATCAAGGCGCTGACTGACGCGGGCGCGATGGAGTACACGATCGTCGTGGCATCTTCGGCGGCGGAGCCGGCTTCGCTGCAATACATTGCCCCGTACGCGGCTTGCGCGATGGGCGAATATTTCCGCGACAACAAGCGCCACGCGGTTACTTTTTACGACGACCTTTCGAAGCACGCGCAGGCGTATCGCGAAATTTCGCTGTTGCTGCGCCGGCCTCCCGGACGCGAAGCGTTTCCGGGCGACGTGTTTTATCTCCACTCGCGTTTGCTGGAACGCGCAGCGAAGCTGAACGACAAGCTGGGCGCGGGTTCCCTGACTTCGCTACCGGTGATTGAAACGCAAGCGGGCGACGTTTCCGCATACATCCCGACAAACGTGATTTCGATTACAGACGGGCAGATTTACCTGGAGTCGGATTTGTTCAACGCCGGCATCCGCCCGGCGATTAACGTCGGCATATCGGTCAGCCGCGTGGGTGGCAACGCACAGATCAAGGCGATGCGCCAGGTGGCGGGCAGCTTGCGCTTGGACATGGCGCAGTTCCGCGAACTGGCGGCGTTCGCGCAGTTCGGCGCGGACCAATTGGATAAAGTGACGCAAGCGCAGTTGCAGCGCGGGCAGCGTTTGACGGAAGTGCTGAAGCAGGACCAGTTTGTGCCGCTGTCGGTGGAAAAACAGGTGCTGGTGCTGTACGTTGCGACCAGCGGCGGGCTGGATGGCATTGCCGTCACCGACGTCCGGCGTTTCGAGAAAGAGTTTGTGCAGTTCGCGGAAACGAATTATCCGGGCGTGCTGAAGGACATTGCGACAAAGAAGGCGCTCGATGACGGCATCAAGGCGACGATCAAGACGGCGCTCGATGGATTCAAGGAGCGCTTCACGGCCGCGAAAGCAGCGGCGGCGCAGTAAGAGCCAGGCTTAAGCAGAGACCATGCCCACACTACTCGATTTCCGGCGCCGCATCCGCTCGGTGAAAAACACCCAGCAGATTACGCGCGCGATGAAGTTCGTGGCCGCGGCGCGATTGCGGCGGGCGCAGGAGGCGGCGCTCGCGGCCCGGCCTTACGCGAAGGAACTGGTGCGTGTGTTGCGCTCGACGATGGGGCGCATTGAATCCCCAGAGCATCCGCTGCTGGCCAAGCGGCCTGAAGAAAACATACTGGTGCTGGTGCTGGCCGGGGAGCGCGGGTTGGCGGGCGCGTTCAACACCAACATTTTGAAGAAGGCGGCGGAGTTCTGCCGCAGCAAGGCCGGGAAAAAGATCACAGTGATTCCTATCGGCAAAAAGGGCCGAGACGCCATGCGGAGAGCGGGGTTCACATTTGCGGGCGAGTATGTGAACGTGCTCTCGAAAGTGGACTTTGGCATTGCGCGAGAGATTTCGAAGCTCGTGACAGACCTCTACACAGCGGAGAAGGTAGACGCCGTGTACATGGTCTTCAGCGAATTCAAGAACGTGATTTCCGCGAACCTGGCCGTTGAGAAGTTGCTGCCCGTGGAAGCGATCACCACCGGCGAAGAAACGGAAACTGGGGCTGAGTCGTCCCAGGTCGACTACATTTACGAGCAGCCGGAGCAACAATTACTCGCACGCTTGTTGCCGCGTTACGTTGAGACCCAGGTACTTCGCAGCATGCTGGAGTCCTGCGCCGCCGAACACGCGGCGAGAATGACGGCGATGGAAGCAGCCACAAAGAACGCCGGAGAAGTTATCGAGGCATTGACGTTGCACATGAACAAGGTCCGGCAGGCGGCGATTACGAAAGAAATTATTGAGATTGTCAGCGGCGCTTCATACACCGCGTAGGAGCATAAATGGCGGAGCAACAAGTGGGACGAGTGATACAGGTCATCGGGCCGGTGCTCGACATTCAGTTTGAGCAAGGGCATTTGCCGGCGATTTATAACGCCGTGCGCATCACCAGTGAAGGATTCGATTTGAAAGAACCGCTGGACGTGACCGCGGAAGTGCAGCAGCACCTGGGCGAAGGGCGCGTACGAACGGTGGCCATGGAGCCGACCGAAGGTATGGTGCGCGGGATGAGGGCCGTGGACCTGGGCGAACCAATTTCCGTGCCGGTGGGACGCGCAACTCTTGGGCGCGTGATGAACGTGCTGGGCAAGCCGGTCGACCAGTTGGGACCTCTCAATAGCGAGACGAAGTATTCGATTCACCGGCCATCGCCAGCGTTGGACCAGCAATCCACTTCGCTCGAAATGTTCGAGACGGGCATCAAGGTTGTGGACCTGATTCAGCCGTTTTTGAAGGGTGGAAAGATCGGATTGTTCGGCGGTGCGGGCGTCGGCAAAACGGTTTTGATTCAAGAACTCATTCACAACGTCGCCATGCAGCACGGCGGTGTGTCGGTGTTCGCTGGCGTGGGCGAGCGTACGCGTGAAGGAAACGACCTGTGGCTGGAATTCCAGGAGTCCGGCGTCGTGGTGCCCGGAAATTCGGAAAAGTCACGCGCGGCTCTGATTTACGGACAGATGACTGAACCGCCCGGAGCGCGTTTGCGCGTCGGTTTGACAGGCGTGACCGTGGCGGAATATTTCCGCGACCAGGAACACCTCGACGTGCTGCTCTTCATCGATAACATATTCCGTTTCGTACAGGCCGGTTCGGAAGTTTCGGCGCTGCTCGGACGCATGCCTTCGGCTGTGGGTTACCAGCCGAACCTCAACACCGAAATTGGAGAATTGCAGGAACGCATCACCTCGACGAAGCACGGTTCGATCACTTCGGTACAGGCTATTTACGTGCCCGCTGACGACTACACGGACCCCGCGCCGGCCGCGACATTTACTCACCTGGACGCGACGACGAACCTGAGCCGCCAGATCGTGGAGCGCGGCATTTATCCCGCGGTTGATCCACTGGCCAGCTTTTCGCGGATTCTCGATCCGCGCGTTGTGGGGCAGGAACATTATACGGTGGCGCGCGCCGTGAAGTCCGTGCTGCAGCGCTACAAGGATTTGCAGGACATCATCGCGATTCTGGGCATCGAGGAATTGTCCGACGAAGACAAGCGGACGGTGGCGCGCGCGCGGCGTATTGAGAAATTCCTTTCGCAGCCGATGTATGTGGCGGCGCAGTTTACCGGCCTCGAAGGCAAGTACGTCAAGATCGCGGACACCGTGCGGAGCTTCAAGGAAATCGTGGAAGGGAAGTACGACGAAATTCCGGAGCAGGCATTTTACATGGTCGGCACGATCGATGAAGTGCTCGAAAAGGCCGAGAAAATGAAGACGGGCGTCTAGGGCTTCCATGCTTCCTGAATCCATCCAACTGATCGTGGTTACCCCGGAGCGGCAACTGCTGCGCGAAAGCGTTGTGGAAGTTACCCTGCCCGGCTTGGACGGCCAGTTGGGGGTTTTGCCGGGGCACGCACCGTTGATGACGGAATTGGGGATCGGGGAGCTCGCCTACCGTACAAGCACCTCGAGCCAACCGATTGTGCTGGCTGTGATCAGCGGTTTTGCGGAAGTGCTGGCCGATCGCGTGACCATTCTGGCGGAAACTGCCGAGCGAGCCGAAGAGATTGACCTGGC
>Ga0210403_10001535_pt1 | contig 21834 bp, 19 predicted proteins | sample IncBWC19MmetaG_FD_150863 | JGI IMG/M metagenome (GOLD analysis project Ga0210403, IMG submission 150863) | Forest soil microbial communities from Barre Woods Harvard Forest LTER site, Petersham, Massachusetts, United States - Inc-BW-C-19-M | ecosystem: Environmental > Terrestrial > Soil >... | reverse complement strand
TGTCGACGGAATGTATTTGCGGATCATCGTTCACGCCAACGAGCACATGGGACAGCTCATCGCTTACGCTCGAATGTCGGGGGTCGTCCCGCCCTGGTCAAATAGCCAATAGAGCCGTGTCTCTTGTAGGGGCGGGGCTTGTTTATCGGGTAAGGTCCCCGCCCGCGTCTTTCTTTTTGTTTCGCTTGTGCAGAGGTTGGGCTTCAGCCTGGCTATTCGGTTAGAATCCACCTCATGCCCAAGGCTGTTCTCCTCTTTGCGGTTCTGTTTCTCGGCGCCAAGTTGTGTATCGGACAGCAAACCGCACCCAACGTTAATATCCAAATTCACGCCGATCAACCCGACGGCCTGCTTCCGCCCATCTGGAACTATTTTGGCTATGACGAACCGAATTATACTTACGCGCCAAACGGCAAGAAACTGCTCGGCGAACTCGCAGCCCTCAGCCCTGTCCCCGTTCACATTCGTGTGCACAACCTGCTGACTAGTGGCGACGGCTCGGCCTCGCTTAAGTGGGGCTCTACAAATGTTTACACCGAGGACGCTCAAGGGAATCCGGTCTATAGCTGGACGATTCTCGACCGCATCTTTGATACGTACCTCGCACTGCGCATCAAGCCGCTCGTGCAAGTCGGCTTCATGCCCGAAGCCCTCTCAACGCACCCGCAGCCGTATCGCCACAACTTTCCTCAAGGAACGATCTTCACCGGCTGGGCGTATCCGCCGAAGGATTATCAGAAGTGGGCGGACGTCGTGTTTCACTTTGCCGCACATCTGCGCGACCGATTTGGCGAGGCCGAGACAAAAACGTGGCTTTGGGAAATTTGGAATGAGCCGGACATCGATTATTGGAAAGGAACTCCAGAAGAGTATTTCAAACTCTACGATTCTGCTGCTGCCGCGATTCTCCGGGCCTTGCCGGGTACTTCTGTCGGCGGCCCCGACACGACGGGCCCCGCCTCTCCCAAAGCGGCTGAGTTTTTGCGCAAATTTCTCGAGCACTGCGCGCACGAGCAAAACTTTGCCACCGGCAAAATCGGCTCACCTCTGGCTTTCATCAGCTTTCATCCGAAAGGAGCCACCGAGTGGCGCGAGGACCACGTACAAATGGGCGTCGCGCGGCAGTTGGCTTCCATTGAAGAAGGTTTCAAAATCGTGGCGTCCTTCCCTGAATGGCGCAACACACCCATAATTCTTGGAGAATCGGACCCCGAAGGCTGCGCTGCGTGTAGCGCGCGGACCAATCCGCAGAATGCGTATCGCAACGGCGCGCAATACGTTTCCTACACAGCGGAAGTGTTGAATTCGATCTATGAAATGTCTCGGCGCGAACAGATTAACTTTGCCGGCGCGGTCACGTGGTCCTTTGAATTCGAAGGTCAGCCATATTTTGAAGGGTTTCGCGAACTGGCCACCAACGGCCTGGACAAGCCGGTGTTAAATGCATTTCGAATGTTTGGGCTGCTCGGTACGGAACGCGTCAAGTCTTCGAGTTCCGCGGCGCTTCCCGCTGAGGAGGTGCTGCGCGCCGGAGTCCGAGGCCAGCCAGACATCAACGCCATCGCCACGCGCAAGGATCACGAAATCGAAGTTTTGATTTGGAATTATCACGACGCCGACTTGAGCGTTGACGCTGCGAAGATTGAACTGTCTGTCGAGGGTCTGCCCGGAAACCTCAGTCGAGCGCTGCTGGAACACTTTCGGATCGATTCTGATCACAGCAATGCGTTCACGGCGTGGAAAGAAATGGGATCGACGCAAACACCTTCTGATCGTCAATACGAGCAACTTGAGAGTGCCGGGCAATTGCAGCTTCTGGAGTCGCCTTCGTTTCGAGCGATCGAGAGTGGCACGGCGCACTTGCGATTTACGTTGCCCCGCCAAGGTCTTTCGCTCATCCGCATCGGCTGGCAATAGCTCAGAGTCTTTTCCGCCCAAAGCGCGTTTATTTTTGAGTTCAGCGAGTTTTGGACTCACTCAGTGCGAGTACGGCGTAAGCCGTAGCCGCATCTTGCATGAAGCGCGCTGTGTCCGGACTGATGTGATGTTCTTCGTTGTTGTTTAGGGAGTAGGCTAGCCAGAAACCTTCCGTCCGGTTCTGGTTTGCCGTCAGCCACGCAAGCCCTTTTTGCAATTGCGCATTTTCGCGGGATATCCCCGCCTGTTGCAGCGCGAACGTAATCAGACCTGTCGCATACCCATCGCTCTGGGCTACCTGCGGAGTTCCATCATGTCGCTTCCAATCCCCGGACATCGAGCTCAGGCTCCAACCTCCGTCCGGCTGCTGCTTGCCAAGCAACTCGCCAACGATTGTCTTCTGCCGTTCGGGCTCGAGCAGACCAGGCACTTTCGCCGAAGCCCATAACAGCACGGCACCATTGCTCAAAGTCTGCGCTGCGCTTTCGCGGTTCAAATATTCGCTGAGCATTTTTAAATTGTTTTGGATTTCTGGTTTCGCGCGGTAATTTTCTGGAGCCGTTCCCACCGCAATAGCCGCCAGCGCCGCTCCATAAAAATCCGAGTCGTCCGCTTCCCACGGTTCATTCTTGAACCTCAGCCAGAGCCAAGCTCCCTTTTGCCCGCCCGTGGTCTTTTGCTCGGCCCACATGTTTTCAAACGCCGCGCGCGTAACCTCGCTCAAATGCCCGCTCTGCACACCTGTGCTCGCGTCGTTGCTAGCAAGGATCAGCGCATTAAGAACCGATTCAGTGCCCCGAGATTCGACGCTCTTGTACACGCCGCGATCCGCATCCGTGTAAAACGGCGCCACTTCCTTCCAGAGCCGCACGCGCTTCGTCACATTGTCCAACAGTCGTCGTTCATTGGCGGAAGGCCCCTGCTCCGCAAGCGCGGTGCGAAGCGCCGGTCGCGACATGGCATAAGGCACCGCCGTATGACACGAGACGCAAAAAGTGTCGTGATCCCGCGCGGCCCGCTGCCATCCCATCCACCAACCAGCTCTTTGATCGAGGTAAGCCGCAGCAGCCTTCTGATCCCACGAGTTCGCCATCAGGGTTTCAGGTTGAACCGGAGAAACCGTTCTGGACCTAGAATCGCCGGAGTCAGCCGCCCCAGTTTCTATTTGCCAACTTGCGGCGAGGATTCCCGCTACCAGGCATGCCGCTAAGACAAATATTCGCCGCATGGCCGCCCCCTTTCTTCCATCAACAATTCGGCAAAACTCCGACGCGCTGAACGCCGTTCATTACTAGTGCGCAGACGACTATTCCTCACTTGCGTAGTGCATATACATCGACTGAATTCCAACACGGCCCGGACCCGTGAATCGGTTGACAATCAAATTGAATCCGCCGAATAAGCCGCTGGTCAGGCGGTCCACCACCGTCTCCATGCGCACTTTGGGATCTTTGTAGAGCCAGCCGCCGGGTTCGATGTCAATGATTTCGCCTGGCCCCAATACTTTTTCAAAGACGTTCCCATAGCCATGCAGCCACAGGATGCCGTCACCCGCGTGACTGTGGAACTTGTCAATGAAAAAACCGGTCCCACCGAAAAGCATGTTCGCGGCGCCCTTCACTCGTTCAAAGGTGTAGTCAATGCTGTCGGTAGCAGCCAGGAATTGGTGCTCGCCATCATCCGCTTCAGCGCACCTTTCATAAGCTTCAAACTGATTTGCACGGTCGGGTGCTTCCACAGCAAAATGTGATGCTCGAAGTAGACGGACCTTGCTGAAACGTCGATCGTGAGCATGGGAACGAGCTCGCCGTCAATGTGGTAAGTCGCGCCGCCAAACGTTTCGGATTCGGCGCTGGTTGGCAGGAGTTGCGGTAGTCCGCTCATCGGTGTAGGCCCCTCGTTTCTCGTTAGTCTATCGCAATTTCACTCCGAGTTCCCCACGTAGGAAACGGCACGCCGGCCGTTCCCGCTTTGCTTTCGCTCGCTGTAAGGCCCATTCGCTGAAAACCAATCCCTAAAGCGGAGGAACAGAAACAAATCTCTTCCTGACTCTATCGATAATCGAAAAAAGAGCGCACACTACTTGCGAGGGCAATCACATGTTGGCAGTGGCAGGAGTCTGGAAGAAAAAGCGCGACGACTTGAAATCAAAACGGAATTCGCTCTTCGAAAAGTATGCGAAGCACCCCGAGGATTTTCACCTCGCTCTTGAAATTAAAAAAATCGACGACGAAATCGCGGATTGCACTGTGCACGTGGAACAAGAACGCCGTTCCGAGCGCTCCTCCGCGCCTGCAAAAAAGCAACTGACACCCCATAAGTAAAGGAATCTCTCCTATCCGCCACTTGGCGTGCCCCGCTCAATGTGCTCTTCTATAAAGGACGCCATGCCACGAAAGCGACCAACGTCTACCCGCTGCGGGGCAGTGCTCCGTTGGGTCATTACCTCGTTACTTTTTCTGTTTTTCCCTGCTTTTGCTTCGGCGCAACAAGATCAGGTCAACGAGCCCATCATCCACTTTGTCCGCAACCCCGATCCCGCTCCGGATTTCAAACTAACAGCGCTCGATGGCAAACCCCTCACGCTCACCGCCCTCCAAGGCAAAGTCGTCCTATTGAATTTCTGGGCCACCTGGTGCGGACCTTGCCGAGCCGAAATTCCTGACCTCGTCGCTCTGCAGGAACGTTACAAAGGCCGCCTGCAAATCATCGGGCTCAATGTCGATGACGAAGAAGCCGATATTAAGCAGTACGTCGAGGAAACCGGCATCAACTATCCCGTCGCCATGACTTCCAACGACGTCCGCATACAATTCGGCGGCATCCCCGCGCTGCCGACGTCTTTTGTTTTGGACACCGAAGGCCGCGTCGTCCAAAAGCACGTTGGCCTATGGAATCCCGCGGTTTACGAGACCGAAATTCGCGCCCTGCTCGGCATGCCCATTATGGCGAAGGTCGAAACGTTCGAGGATAAGGGGGAAGTTTTCCTGTCACACGCCGATCGCGCAACCGAGCTTCCCGGCGTCGATCTTTCCAAACTTACGCCTGAACAAAAAAAGGTCGCCCTTCACCGGTTTAATGCCGACACTTGCACCTGCGGCTGCAAATTCACTCTCGCCCAATGCCGCATCTGGGATTCCGCCTGTGGCGTCAGTAAAGCTGCTACGGAGAAAATCATCGCTGAAGTCTCATCTGATCCAAAGACTCCACTTAGTCCCGCCGCGCCAAACGCTCCTGCAGTTCCTATGGCGCCTGTCGAGAAGCCGTCTCCTTCGACACCATCCCTCTCGTCGGTGAGACCGCCCACGCCTCCGCAACCATAGAAACGAAAATAATCTCGGTTACGAATACCCTACTAAAATGCGGGTGAATTTCGCATAACTCTGTTCCGTCACGGTTACCCGCTTCGGCGCTGGCCCTGTTACTCTTTTGCCGTCGATGTCCTTGCTCGCAAAAATTCTATTCTTTCTCGCGCTGGTCCTATCATTCACAGGACTTCTTTCTCCTCCCATAGCTCTTAGCCTCGGGATCTTGTTCGGTTTGTGCTTCACGCATCCTTACCCGGGAGCCACTCGGACATGCGCAAGAATTCTTCTACAGGTCTGCGTCGTCGCACTAGGCTTCGGAATGAATCTGCACGAAGTGCTCAAAGCCGGCCGCAGCGGCTTCGTCTACACCGCGCTGGGCATTTCGTTTGCGCTTCTGGCTGGCCTTGCGCTTGGCGGAATGCTGCAAGTTCGTGGGAATTCCTCCTTTCTGATTACGGTGGGAACAGCGATTTGCGGCGGCAGCGCCATCGCCGCTATCGGCCCGATTCTTCATGCCGACGACGAAGAGCTGGGCGTTTCGCTCGGCACAGTTTTTATTTTAAATTCTGTCGCGCTTCTGATTTTTCCAGCGATTGGCGGCGGACTTCATCTTTCGCAATCGCAATTCGGACTTTGGGCCGCTCTCGCGATTCATGACACAAGTTCTGTAGTCGGCGCCGCCGCGAAATACGGCCCGCAAGCGTTGGTAATCGGCACGACGGTAAAATTGGCCCGGGCTCTCTGGATCGTTCCGCTAGCTTTCGGCACCGCAGCAATTGTGCGCCGTAAATCCAAGAGTCATGGTGATTCCGAGATTAGCAGCGAGTCAAAGGTTCAGTTTCCGTGGTTCATTTTGTTTTTTTGTCTGGCGGCCATTTTCAACACTTACTTTCCAACAATCTCTCGTCTCTCCCACCCTTTCTTTACGCTTGGCCGTCTCGGTCTCACGGCTACTCTCTTCCTCATTGGCACGGGCATCTCGCGCGCCACGCTGAAGGAAGTAGGCTGGCGGCCGCTGCTGCAAGGCGTCTTGCTCTGGGCGGTGGTGGGGATCACATCGCTCTACTTCATTCGAATTGGCTGGATTGCGCTGTAATCAGGCTAGGAGTCTTCGCGCGAACTTCTTCGAAACGAGAGCGTGTGCAAACTCCCTTGGCTTCGGAGAAATCATACAGAGATCGATCTCGATGATTTATTTTTTCAGGAGATCGATCACGACGGAAGTCATGGCTTTGACTCCGGTTCGAATGGCGGGATCCGGCACCGGGGCGAATTCGCTGGAGTGAGGGCCCGGCAGGCGCGTGCCCTTTTCCATCGCTTCCCTTAGCTTGACTGGGTCGGCGGCGCCGAGCCAGAACATGCTGATGGGCGGCTTCGGATCTTTCAGCGCAAAAAGACTGAAGTCTTCGCTGGCCATGATCGGTTCGCCCGCGAGCACGTTCTCTTTTCCGAGCGCGCGCTCGAGAGAAGCGCCGACACGGCGCGTGAGTTCCGGATTGTTAATAGTGGCGGGAACGTGATCTTCCGCAACGACGACAATCGGTGCGCGTTCGGCGGGAACGCCAGCGGCGGCGGCGATACCGTTCGTGATCCTTGTAATTGCCGCAAGCACCTTTTCGCGCTGGTCGGGATTCATGGTTCGAACGGTGAGCTGCAGGTGCGCTTCGTCGGGAATGATATTGTGCTTCGTGCCGGCGTGGAATGAGCCGACGGTTACGACGGTGGGAAGCTGCGGATCCATTTCGCGGCTGACAATCGTTTGCAGCGCGACGACGATTTCAGATGCGATGACGATGGGATCTTTTCCCGCTTGCGGCGCGGCTCCGTGGCCCCCATATCCGCGCACGGTGATGTCAACGGAATCGGCGCCTGCTAGAAGAGGGCCGGCGTGCCAGGAAACTTTTCCGGCGGGAATTGCGGAACTGTCATGGAGCGCCAGGACAAAGTCCGGTTTTGGGAATTTTGTGTAGAGCCCCGCGCGAAGCATGGCCTCCGCGCCGGCGACGGTTTCCTCGGCAGGCTGGCCAATCAAAACGACAGTGCCGCTCCAACGATCTTTGAACTGGGCCAACATGCGCGCGGTGCCAAGAAAAACCGTCATGTGCAGATCGTGGCCGCAGGCGTGCATCACGCCGACTTCGCCGCCACCCGCGCGGGCCACTTTCACGTGGCTTGCGTAAGGGAGTCCGGTGTTTTCGATGATGGGAAGCGCGTCCATGTCGGTTCGAACGTAGACCACGGGGCCGGGGCCGTTTTTCAGGACAGCGACGATACCGTAGGCATTCAGACCGGAGTCGGCGTATTGGCCGAAATGATCGGTGACTTCGTAGCCGGATTTTCTGAGCTCCGCGGCTATCAGCGCGGAAGTCTCTTTTTCTTGCGTGGACAGTTCGGGATTTTCGTGGAGATGTTTGTAGGTCGCCAGCAGTGAGTCAGCTTCTTTGTTGATGTGCTGGTCCAGATCGTTTTGAGCGAAGAGTGGCGCGGAGATAGAGAGTGAGGCGGCGAGAGAAAGCACGCCTGTTCGGATCGTGAAACCCATCGAGTCACCTCGGAAAAGAAGCGGCATCTTAGCACTGGTCGCGTGCGAAGATGCCCACTCATTTCGCTTTAGCTGCGTGTCGGGGTGCACAGACTTCAGTCTGTGTCACTGTCCAGTTGCTACAGAGCGAATTGCGGGCTACACTCTCGCCACAAATCCTGGAGTTAATTCTCAAAGAGATTCGAATGGAGACTTGCCGTGAATCGCCGATTTGCTTTCTTAGTGGTCGCCCTTGTTGGTGCAGGAATCCTCAGCGTTAGCGGGGCATTTTCGCAGCCTGCGCCGCAAACGACGCGCAAAGTGTTCAACGCGCCGGAGAAAACCGTTCAGGCTCCCTTCAGCGACGGGATACTTGCTGGCAACACGCTGTATTTGGCCGGGCGCATTGGCTTGGACCCGAAAACGGGAAAGCCGCCGGCGGAAATCGAGGATGAGATCAAGCTCATGCTCGATAGTTTGAAGGGAACACTGACGCAGGCCGGAATGACCTTTGATGACCTAGTGTATGTGCAGATTGCTTGCACGGATTTGTCGCTCTTCGACAAATTCAATCCCATCTATACGACCTACTTCAAGACTAAGGACTTCCCCGCGCGCGAGTTCATTGGGGCGGCAGCGCTTCTGCGCGGTGGACATTTCGAGTTGCAGGCGATTGCCGTTCGCCACTGACTTGTCCGCTATTAGATTCGGAACGACGACAAAGCGGCGTCTTGACCAGCTTCGAGGAACGGTCCGAGACATGGTTCGGCTCGGGATAGTGCAGGACGGTTTCGCTATTTCACCCGCTAAACTGGCTGACGGGCGTGACGGCGACCACCCGGGTTGACGTCGATTCGTCGGTGGAAGTTCAGGACCAGAGAACAAAAGGGCGGCCGGTATCATCAAAGAAGTAAACCAACCGTTATAGAAATGCCCGAATATCGTCACGTGTCTTAGGCCGTTTTAACGGCAATTGACCATATACGGTCTATTTGCCAGGAGCGCTGCCCTGTATTGTCCTTGTAAATCTTTTATAATCAACAGTTTAATTATGAAAAGGAATTAACATCCAATGGTGATGCCAGTGCATCTACTTAGCCTCGCAAGGACGGTAACAATGTTGAGGATTACGACGGAAAAGAAGCGAGGTAGGACTGTCCTGAGCGTCGAAGGGCGCTTGGCAGGACCATGGGTAGGGACTCTTGAGCAATGCTGGCGGGAACGGGCACCAGCGGAAAAGTTTAGCGTGGATTTGTGCGGCGTTAGCTTCATCGATGCGACTGGAAAGATGCTTCTGAAGGAGATCCACCAGCAGGGCGGGAGGCTCATCGCGGAGGGGTGCTTGAATCAGGCGATCGTCGAGGAAATTGAAGGGCGCGACCGGACCGGGAAGACCGGGTGCTGGGGCCGAAAAAAGGGCTCGCACATTATTTTCTACGTGGCGTTTTTCAGCCTGATGGTGACGCCGGTGGTTGCGCACGGGCAATCGAACGGGAAGCAGAGCGCGTTGCCGGGGACTGTGCCGACTGGAGTTATGCGGCTGACGTTGGATCATGCGGTAAGTCTGGCGCTGAAGCAGAATCCGACTGCGCAGATTGCAATCATAACGGCCGCGGAGAGCGTTCAAGACAAAAACGTGGCGCGGGCGGATTTGCTGCCACAGGCGAGCTTGAGTGTGACGGATACGGCGGAGCGCGTAAACGTAGAAGCATTTTTCGGCAAGAAGTTCCCGGGAATTCCTCAGCATGCCGGTCCTTTCCAGATTTTCTCGGCCGGGCCAACATTCAGCGCGCCGGTGTTTGATTTGACGCTGTTCCGCCGCTATCAGGCGGCGCGGGAAACCGCGAATGCCAGCAAGGCGGACAGTCTTTCCACGCGCGAGCAAGTGATTTTACTGGTGGTGTCGCAATACATCGGGACGCTGCGGGCCGTGGCGAACGTGCAGGCGTCGCAGTCGCGAGTCGAATTGGCGCAGGCGCTTTACGACCAGGCAGCGGACGTTCAGAAGGAAGGCGTTGGCACGGGCATCGACACACTGCGGGCGAACGTCGAGCTGCAAAACGAGAAGCAGCGGCTGCTCGAAGCAGAAGCCGATCGGGAAACATCGCTTTTCGGGCTGAGCCGGTTGTTGAATCTAGACCCGCGGCAGGCGATCGAGTTGGGAGACTCACTGAGCTTCTTTGACACGCCGCAGCCGGAGGTGGTGGCGAGCATCGACTCCGCGCTTGCGGAGCGGCAGGAGTGGAAGTCGCTGCAACAACAGCTCAAAGCGGCAGGGCTGCAAAAAAAGGCTTCGTCGGAATCACGGCTGCCGAAAGTGGACTTTACCGGCAACTGGGCCTACCTGGGGGGATCGTCGACAACGGGCATCCCGACATACAACTACGAAGCCGCGGTAAGCGTGCCGCTCTTTACCGGGGGACGGATTCACGCGGAAATCGTTCGAGCGGACTTGGAAATTCAGAAATTGCAGCAGCAGGAAGACGACCTGCGAAATCAGATCGCACTGGACGTAAAGACCGCGCTGATCAATTTGGATTCGGCGCGGAACCAGGTGGCCGTGGCGAATTTGGGTGTGCAGCTCTCGAAAGAGGAAGTGGATCAGGCGCGGGATCGTTTCAAAGCGGGTGTGGCGAACAATATTGAAGTGATCCAGGCACAGGATTCGCTAGCGCGTGCGAACGACAATCAGATCGCGGCGCTTTATCGGTTCAATCAGGCGCGCGCGGACTATGCGCGTTCGATCGGGCAGATGGAAAAAGTTTACTCGAAGTGAGGGGACGATGAGCATTGAGATCGAAGTAGGGCTGGAAAACGCCACGAAAGCGCGGCCGATCACCGAAGAAGTGCCGCTGGAAAAAGAATCGCCGACAGGGCTGGCAAATCCGAAAGTGCAGCGACTGGCGATTCTTGGCGGCGTGGTGGTGGTCGCCGCGATCGTCGGACTGTTTCTCTACTACCACAACCGCGAGAGCACGGATGACGCACAGATCGACGGGCATATCACGCCGATCGCATCGAAGATTTACGGGAAAGTGGCGAACGTTTTGGTGGATGACAACCAAGCGGTGAAAGCGGGCCAGTCACTGGTGAAGATTGATCCGCGCGATTATCAAGCGGCCGTGGATCAAGCGAAGGCGGCGCTGGACTTGGCGGAAGGCGAGGCGCGGTCTGCGGGAGTCGACGTACCGAGGACGGCGGAGAACGTCGCCAGCGGGAACTCAAGCGCGGATGCGCAGTTGCTCGGATCGCAAGCGGACCTGGCACGGGCGCAGGTGACCTACGAGCAGGCGCAAACGGCGGATTTGGCGTACGCACAAGCAAACGTGGACAAAAGCACAGCGAATGCGGCGCTAGCGCAAGCGGATCTGGCGCGTTACAAGCCGCTGATGGAGAGAGACGAGATTTCGAAGCAGCAATACGACGCGGCAAAAGCGAATGCGGATGCCACGGCGAGCGCGTTGAAAGCGGACCAGGAAAAACTGGCGCAAGCGCGGCGCAACGTGGAAGTGGTGAAGGCGCAACTGGACGCGGCAAAAGCGCGAGTGCTGCAGGCCAGGGCCGGAGTGGAAGGAGCGCAGGCGGACAAAAAGCAGGTGGGCATGCGCACGGCAGACGCGCAAGCGAAAGTGGCGAAGGTAGCGCAGGCGCGCGCGGCCCTGGATGCAGCACTTCTGAATTTGGGTTACACGGACGTAGTTGCGCCGGTGGATGGTGTGGCGACGCACAAACAAGTGGAGACGGGGCAAATCGTGCAGGCAGGCCAGGGACTGTTGGTGGTGGTGCCTCTGCAAGACGTGTGGGTGACGGCGAATTTCAAAGAGACGCAGCTGAGAAATATGCACGCGGGACAGAAGGCTGAAGTGAAAGTCGACACGTATGGAAAGACATTCAGCGGGCATGTGGATTCGATCGCGGGTGCGACGGGCGGAGTGTTGAGTTTGCTGCCGCCGGAAAACGCGACGGGGAATTACGTGAAGGTGGTTCAGAGAATCCCAGTGAAGATTGTGCTGGACAGGGATTCGCTGGGCTCGGCGGTGCTGCGGCCGGGGATGAATGTGGACGCGACAGTCATCACCAAGTAACGCGTGGAATAGCGAAAGACCGTAAGGCGTTTGTACGTATTAAAAGCTAGAGGGTTATCAAGTCGGAGCAAGGGCAGAACGCGCGATGCGAAACAGAATACTAGCCAAGCTGAGGATGCCGGATGGGTCGATCAACCCGTGGGTGATCGCCGTTACGGTGACCCTAGCCACATTCATGGAAGTGCTGGACACGTCGATCGCGAACGTGGCGTTGCCGCACATTTCGGGAAACCTGTCGGCGGGCGCGGACGAATCAACGTGGGTGCTGACGTCGTACCTGGTTTCCAACGCGATCGTGCTGCCGCTTTCGGGATGGCTTTCCGGGTTGATCGGACGGAAGCGGTTTTACATGTCGTGCGTGGCTTTGTTTACCGTAAGTTCCTTTTTGTGCGGACTCGCGCCGAGCCTGGGAGTGCTGGTGTTTTTCCGGATTTTGCAGGGGGCAGGCGGCGGAGGATTGCAGCCGAGCGAGCAGGCGATTTTGAACGACACGTTTTCGCTTGCGAAGCGCGGAATGGCCTTTGCGGTCTACGGAATTGCAGTCGTGGTTGCGCCAACGATTGGGCCGTGGCTGGGCGGTTGGATCACGGACAATTTTTCGTGGAGATGGATTTTCTATATCAACGTGCCGGTGGGAATTATTTCTCTGCTGCTGACCTCGGTTCTGATTTCAGACCCGCCTTACATGAAGCGGGCGAGCGTCAAGAGCGGATTCCGGATCGACTACATCGGAATTGGGTTGATCAGCCTGGGGCTGGCGAGCATGCAGATTATTTTGGATAAAGGGCAGCGAGACGATTGGCTAGCGTCTGGATTTATCCGCGTTTTCTTTGTGCTGATGCTAATCGGGATTATCGCCGGGATCGTCTGGGAGTGGAGGCATAAAGATCCGGTCGTCGATTTGAAGATGCTGAAGGACCGAAACTTTGCGATATCGACAGTGGCGATGTTCTTTCTGGGATTCGTACTGTATTCGAGCACGGTTCTGATTCCTCAGTTTCTACAAGAACTGCTGGGTTACACGGCGGAGCTTGCCGGGAAGGCGCTTTCGCCAGGCGGCTTGGTGATCATGCTGATGATGCCGGTCGTCGGATTTCTGGTGTCCAAAGCGGACACGCGAATTCTGATTACGTTTGGCTGCACGGTGTCGGCGATTGCGCTGTTCTGGATGGCAGGTTGGGATTTGGGGCTCGATTACAGCCACGCGGTGCGAGCGCGAATGTTGCAGAGTTTCGGACTGGCGTTTTTGTTTATCCCGATCAACGTAGCGGCGTTTGCGTACGTGCCGAAAGAAAAAACGAACATGGGGACGGGGATCATCAATCTGGCGCGAAACATCGGGGCAAGCGTTGGAATCGCGACCGTTACGACCATGCTGGAGCGGCGGACGCAGTTCCACCAGTCACATTTGGTGGAGAGTGTGAACAGTTTAAATCCGGCGCTGCTCAAGATGACGAACGGAAACACGGCGCGTCTAATTTCATATGGGTCGGGCGCCTCGCATGCGGCGATGCAGGCGAAGGGCATGGTCTACAACCTGGTGCAGCGCCAGTCGGCGATGCTGGCGTTCATCGACAACTTCAAGATGTTGGGCGTGGTATTCCTGGCCGTAATCCCAGTCTTGTTGATGATGAGGAAGCCTAGGGTGCCAGCCGGAGGTGTTCCGGTGCACTGAGGCACACAAGTGCCCGTGCATCCGTTCAACGAGATTCTTGAAACGATTTTTTGGTGACTTGTTGCAGTGATTTGTTTGTTGTAATTGGGGGGAACAATGGCAACTCAAGCGGCAGTAGCGACACAAACAGGAGTGGTACCGCAGTTCAATGAAGACAAGCTGATCCGCGCCGGACAGAGGGGCGATTCGCAGGCGGTGGAGACGCTATTCCGCCGTTACCAGCGGCCGTTATTTCAGACGGCGTTGCGCGTCCTCGGGAATACGGAGGACGCCGAAGATGCCTTGCAAGACGGACTGCTTTCCGCGTACCGCAACATGAAGCGGTTCGAGGGGCGGTCGCAATTTTCGACGTGGCTGACGCGCATCGTGATCAATGCGGCGCTGATGAGGCGGCGCAGCGCGAAAGCACGGCCGGCGGTTTCGCTGGACGAGCCCCCGCGTGAAGACGAGCTGCCGATCTCGGAGCGATTCGCAGCGGATGGCCCGAACCCGGAGCAGGTGTTTGCGGGAACGGAGCTGCGGGAGATGATCAGTGAAAACCTCGATGAGCTTTCGCCGCTTTTGCGCACGGCGTTTGTGCTGCGCGAAGTCGAGGGTTACTCGACCGGCGAAGCAGCGAAGAAGCTCGGAGTGACCGAGAACACCTTGAAGGCCCGGTTGTGGCGCGCACGGCATCAACTCGCCGAGCGGCTTGGGCAGCGTCTACGGCGAATTAAGGATGACATGACGGGCGGCGGCATGGGTGATGCCGAGTGCAGTTATTGCTGATGGATTGGGCTAATGACATAAAGACTTAGGGAAGTAAATAGACAGAAACGAAAGTAAGGGCCAGCGAAGCGTGCTGGCCCTTTTTCGTGCTCGGCATGTTCGACGTCCTCAGCAAGACGACACGATCTGTGGTCCAGGACCGATGGAAAGGAAAAAATAACGCAGAGACACGGAGCGCGCCGAGATCCCTGTATCCGATTTGCTCTGTTTCGCATAACTCACACTCAAGCAATGCCTTAAACGCGATGGGGAGATAACTCCAGGCAAGCGGCCGGCCTGCTCAAGAAGGTCTCGAGTATCAAGGTTGTGCCATGCGGTGACGGACACGGCTCTGATTTCTGACATAATGTCATTCGGAACAGAGAACGCGAGAGTTGTATTCATTTTCTTCGCTTGAGAATTTGTGGTGTGAACGATGAGTGCAATGGCAAGTTGCGCGGAATTTCAGGGGATTCGCGTTTTCTATTTGACGATGGAAGCATGATCACACTTGGGATCAATTATTCGCAGATGCATGATTCGTCGGCGTGCTTGGTGCGCGACGGCGAGCTTCTGTTCGCGGTGGCGGAAGAGCGGATCAGCCGGGCGAAGCACGACGCGCGGTTTCCGGAGAATGCAATTCGGGCTTGCTTGGATTTTTCGCGCGTGAAAGTGGAGCAACTGGACGAAGTGTGTTTTGGCTGGCAGGTGGCCGGGGCGGCCTTCCGTCACGATTTGAAGTGCTACGCTTCGGGGAAAATGCCCGCGACGTATACGAATGGGCTGAACTCTACGCTCCATTTTATGAGCATGTGGCACCAGGAAGGGGGGGCGAAGCGGTTTACGAAAATTTTTGGAGCGACCAAGGCGCGGATGCGATTTGTGGACCATCATCTGGCGCATGCGTTGAGCGCTTACGCGTATTCTGGATTTGATGCCGCGGCAGTCGTGGTAATGGACGGACGCGGTGCGTGGGAGGCAACCTCGATTTGGCATGGGAGGGACGGGCGGCTGGAGCACGTTTTGACCATTCCGTATCCGGACTCGGTGGGATATTTCTATAGCGAGTTCACGGAGTACCTCGGATTTCAGCGCAACAGCGATGAGTGGAAAGTAATGGGGCTCGCGCCTTACGGCAAGCCGGGGATGGATTTGCGCGCGTTTATTGAGGCGGATGCAGCGCCCTACAAAGTGCATGCCAGGAAGCTCGTTGCGAACGGAGCGGCGCCGTTCGTGGAAATGGTGAGGCTGTTCGGGCCGCGACGGGTCCCTGAGAGCGAAATCGACGAACGGCACAAAGACGTGGCGTACGCGGTGCAGGATGCTTGCGAGATCGCGATGATGAGCGTCGTGAAGATGGCGATCGAGAAAACAAAAACCCGGAATGTTTGCCTGGCGGGCGGGGTGGCGCTCAATTCCAAGGCGAACGGGAAAATCGTCGCGGCCGGCATGGTGGATAAATTCTTTGTGCAGCCAGCGGCTTCGGATGATGGCGTGGCGCTCGGTGCGGCATTGGCGCCGTATATGGACGGCGGCGGGCGTTTGCCGATGAAAGCGATGCGGCACGCGTATTTGGGGCCTGCGTTTGACGACGAAGCCATCGAGAGCGCCGTAAAGACTTATAAATTAAAGTACGCACGTCTGAGCGATGTGGCTGCGGCGGCAGCGGAATTGCTTTCGAAAGGGAAGATTCTCGGATGGTTTCAAGGGCGGATGGAATTCGGACCGCGTGCGCTCGGCAGCCGGTCGATTTTGGCCGACCCGCGAGATCCGGAAATGAACGCGAAGGTCAACAACGCGGTGAAATTTCGCGAGTGGTGGCGGCCATTTGCACCGTCGATGAAAAAAGAAGCGGCGGGAGAATATCTGGAGAGCGCGAGTGACTCGCCGTTCATGATACTGACGGCGCAGGTGCGGCCTGAGAAACGCGCGGTGATTCCTTCTGTTACGCATGTGGACGGAAGCGCGCGGCCGCAAACCGTGGAGAAAGAGATTAATCCTCTGTACTGGCGGCTGATCGATGAATTTGCGAAGCGCACGGGCGTGCCGGTCCTCATGAACACCTCATTCAATCTGCGCGGCGAGGCAATCGTTCATACGCCGACGGATGCCATACGCACTTTTTTCAGTTCGGGGATGGATGCGCTGGTGATCGGCAGCTTTCTCGTGGAGAAATGAAGTGAGCGCTTCGCAAGGCCGGCTAGCGCAATTATTGCTGCGATACGGTTCACCGCTGGCGGGATTGCGGCGCGTGCCGGTACTGGGGCGCTGCATAAGCTGGGCGGGAGCGAAGTTGGTGCCGCGCGATTCGCTCGCCTGGGTGCAGATACAGAACGGACGCGCGCAAGGTTTGTGGCTGCATTTGAATCCGCGAACGGGAAAGACGTATTTCGATGGCGGAGGCGAGCCGGAAGTTCAACTGGCATTACAGCAGCATTTGCGCGAGGGGATGACTTTTTACGATATTGGGGCAAACATCGGCTTTTTTTCTTTGCTTGCGGCGCGGCTCGTGGGGAAAGAGGGGCGCGTGGTGGCGTTCGAGGCCGATCCGGAAATTGCGGCGCGGTTACGCGAGCACATGGAGCGGAATGCTTTTGGATGGATCATGGTTGAGCAGAGGGCCGTTTGGTCGGAACCGCGAACGGTTTTTTTCGCGCGAACTGATCCAGCGACATCGCCGGATCGAGGACTTGGGCACGTCGTTTCCGCAAGCGCAGGTGACACCATCCAGGTGAGTGCAGCATCGCTTGATGACTACACCAGGACGCAGCCGGCGCCTGATTTTCTAAAATGTGATGTGGAAGGCTCGGAGGTGGAAGTGTTTCGCGGCGCGCAGCGATTGTTGAAGGAAAAACGCCCCGGAATTATCTGCGAAATGCACAGCGAGGAAAACCAGCGCATTCTTGTTGCAGAGTTTGCGCGATTCGGTTACGCCTGCAAACCCTGCGGCACGAATCACATTTTGGCGCTCCCCGAATGATGCTTCATCGAGACAAAGCATCGATTAAACTTTCCTTCTTCTTTTCCGCGAGCACGGCCAAAGGATTGAGCGAAGAGCTGTAGCCTGCGACCGCTGCGGCGGCGAGAAATGCAAATACTTCCGCGGGAAGCCACTTGTCGCCAGTCCAACGGCTCATAAACAGAATGGGCGCGCTGATGCCGCCCAAGAGAATTTGGGTGCCAAACGAGACGAGCACGGCCATGCCAGACTGGCGCTGTCCGCGCATCTGCCCAAAATTGAGTTTGCGGGGAAAGGACAGCGAAGACCAGTTGGCGATGGTCATTTGCCCCGTGACGTTGAATATGATCGCGGCCAGCGTGGCCAGAAGAACGGGCAGTGAAGGAAGCCCCACCAAATAGGAAAAAGCAACCATCGAAAGCGTCAATTCGAAAACCAGCATCCCTGCTTGCAGGAGATTCTTTCCAAGGAAGACTTCGCGAAAACTTACGGGCGCAGTGAAAAACGTTTGGATCCCTTTTCCGTCGTAAGCAAAGCTGTTATACGCAGGCGCCATCAGAATGAGCAAGAGATAAGCCATCATGCCCGGGAAAAAGAACTCGTTCGAAATCGGATGCTTCATGGCTGTAGGATGCCTGCCGGCGAACTGCGTGGTGAAGAGCAGAACAAAAATGGGAGGCATGATCAGCAGAAAGAAGGCGAAGCTGTTGCGCGTAAGGTAGCGGAACTCCTTGCGAAGGACTGCGGCAACTTGCGGCGTGAGCAAGCGGAGCGCGTCGCCCTTTTCGGCAGTGCGGGAAACAGGACGTGCGACCGCGCGAGCAGGGGCCGCTGATTCGCTCAGTTCTTCGCCGCGGTATTGTGTTGCGAAGCGCAGCCAGAGGAACACGCTGAAAAGCAGCATGTAAGCTGAGATGCCAGCGGCACCGAGAAACGTGTCCATGAAATTATGCTGGGCGGCGCCCGCAATGGCACGTCCCGCGAGCGACGGAGGAAAAACTGCGAGATATGGAACTACTTGGCGAACCCAGGGTTGTGCTGTACGACCGTATCTTTGCACCAGCGGGTTGATGAACTGAACGGAGACCGCAAAGAGAATGAACAAAGCGAAAAACATCTCCCGGGCGCGGCGACGAGCCAGAATGCGTTCGAGCCAGGAACCGATCGTGCGTTCGAGCGTGATGTTCATCAGCAGGAAGAGGGCGGAGATGAGCAGCATGGCGGGCAGGACGGCCGGATTGGCCACAGTTGCGCCGATGATGATGGCCGTAAGCCAGCAGATGGAGGCGAGCGCGGCAAAGTCCGCGAGCCCATAGGCAAGGCCGATGACGTAAAACGCACGGAGGCTGAGGGGAAAACGCAACAAGGTGCGAAATTCAAAACCAGCGCCGAAGCCCGCGGTAAAAATGGGAAAGAGCTGCCAGAAAAGAAAAATACCCCAGAAAAGCAATGCAATCCACGCTTCGCGGCCGCCCGACAAAAAGGCATACGCGCCGAAGTAAAATGCGAAGCATAGGCCGATCACAATCAGCCCGGCGAAAACGCCGGCGAAAATCATTCCGATCAAATCCCACTGATTATGTTTCTTGCGGAGATTGTTCCCCAGGATCCGCCAGCGCAGCCCCGCTACGAGCCGGATTTGTTCCCAAACGCCGGGGAGGTGAGCTACATCAGCCACGAGAGTTCCTCGAGTTGTGGCCGCTGGCCGCCGTCCTGGCCCACGATGGAGAGAAAAATCTGCTCGAGAGTCGTTTTGCTTCCTTCTTCGCCGGAGATGCCCGCACGCAACTCGTCGAGCGAGCCTTGAGCGACGAGCCGGCCTTTGTGAATGATGGCCACATGGCTGCAGAGACGCTCGACGATTTCCAGTACATGCGAAGTAAGAAAGATGGTGACGCCGCGCTCGGTCATGCGCCCCAGAAGCGCTTTGAGCGCGCCCGCGGCAAGAGCATCCACGCCTTCGAACGGTTCGTCGAGAAAAAGAATACGTGGACCGTGAATTACGGCGGCGGCCAACGCAAGTTTTTTCTGCATGCCGTGCGAATAGTCCGCGATGAGAGTCTTTGGACGGTCGGAGAGCTGCATGAAATCGAGCAACTCTTCGGAGCGGCGCTGCGTTGTGGGACGATCGAGGCCGTACATACGGCCTACGAATTGAAGATACTCGGCACCTGTCAGTCGTTCGAAGAGGCCCATGCCTTCGGGGACGACGCCGATTTGCCGCTTCACTTCAACGGGATGTGCAGCGAAGTCCAATCCGAGTAGTTCTGCACGTCCGGAACTCGGGGCCAGCAGTCCGGTGAGCATCTTGATGGTCGTGGATTTACCCGCGCCGTTGGGCCCGAGAAAGCCGAAGAACTGTCCCGCGGCAACGGTGAGGTCGACACCGTCGACCGCCGTCAGATTGCCGAACCGTCGCGTAAGTTTCTGCGTCACGATGGCTGCGTCGGTCATCGCGTCTCCCACTTGCTGAACGTAGTTCGAACCAAGACTCTAACATGAGTCCGGCAGGCGTCGAGACGATCGAGCAAAACCGTTCGCGCACCAACAACGTAGGGTCACGAGGGCTTCTGCGGATTTGAAGTGGAAGCGGTGAGCAGCGATTCCTTTGTGGGCAAAGCTGCAAGGACTGCTGGCAACTCCACGCGGAACACGGCGCCGCCTTCTTGCCGGTTGTAGCAGAGAATCCTGCCGCTGTGCTCCTGCACAATGCCGAAGCAAATGCTGAGACCCAGGCCGGTACCTTTGCCGACTGGCTTCGTAGTATAAAAAGGATCAAAAACCCGGTGAGGCTCCTTAACGCCCGGCCCGGTATCGAGAAAGAGCACAACGACATAAGCGCGATCGCGAATGGTTTTGATGGTGAGGACGCCGCCCTCACCCGCTTCCATGGCGTCGACCGCATTGCTGATCATATTAAAGAAGACCTGCATCAGCTGGTTTCCATCGCCGCGAACGCCCGGGAGAACGGATTCGAGCTGGAGCTCGATGCGTACCGTTCCCGTGCGCAAATCGAGGGTGCGAAGCTGCACGGCATTGGTCACCACGGTGTTGATGTCCAGAAGCGTGCGTTCCGTGGGGACCTGCCTGGCAAAGCTAAGCAGGTTTCCGACGAGTGTTTTCGTGCGGCGAGCCTGATCGCGAATTTTCGACGCGGTGAGGCGCGCTTTTTCGGGGAGCGTTAGGTCGTCGGCTAGGAGATCGGAAAAACCGAGAATCGCCGTCAGCGGATTATTAATTTCATGAGCCGCGCCGGCAGCCAATTGTCCCAGCGAGACGAGTTTCTCCGATTGCACGATTTGTGCCTGGAGTCTTTGCAGATTCTCGATGGAACGCTCGGATTGGGCGAGCAGGCGCGTGCGGTCGGCATCGGCGAGATAGGTCCTTAGAAAGACAAGCAAAGCCAGAGGAATAGAGGCAAGGAGAACAGTCAGCAAGCGGAAATCGCGGACCGCGGGATTTTCATGCGCGAAGCGCAGCGTAAAGATGGCAAACAATGGCAAAGACATCACTGCGGCCATCGCTAGACGCGCCGGCACAACACTCTCCCCGCGGGAGCCTTCTGACTCCGCGTCGAAATCGTTCTCCGACGGCGCGTCGAGGGCGGCACGTTTTTGGTAAGCGATGACGCCTGCGAGAGCAAACCAAAGAAAAGAGGAAATCATCGGAAGATCGTACAGGCTGCCTGTGTAGTAGCGGTTGACCTCGAGAGCGATGTTGATGGTGAGAGAGGAGAGCATGTACATCGCAGAGGCGCCGAAAAGGTTGGCATAGACCACTCGCCATGCTCCCGACGAGCGCAGCCAGAGGTAGCCGAAGCCGCCGACTATGATCATGTTCTCAATATTGTGAAGCAGGACGTAGTTGTAGTTGTACTCCGCGAGCGAGGGTGCGGCGTACATCCACGGCAGAACGATGAAAACATAAAGAAAGATCCACCATGTCAGCAGCAGTGCAAAGTCCAAATAGCCGAATCGCAGCCGCAGTTCGCCGCGCTTGAGATGCGGGCGCAGCGTCAGCGCCGCCATCATGGGAATGCCGCGGAGGAAGAACACGATGTCAATCGGATCGGTATCGGGCATGGCGCGGCGCAGATACAGTTCGTAATACGTCCAATCGAATTGCCCGATCATCCAGAGCGTGCAACCCATGGCCAGCAACATCCAGAAGAGATTTCTGCGCCAGTGCGGAGTTCCAGCGTTCATCAGAAGACCGGCATTAGCGAGGAGCGGGACAATACACTGCGTCAAATCTCCGAAAGCGGTAAGTGCATGGCTTCCCCGAGGGAGAAGTAGCGAGACACTCGCATAAACGACGAGGAAGAACAGCCAGATACCCGCCATGCGGACAATGGTTTTAGAAGAAGACATAAATCCAGAGAACCTATTTTAGAGGGCAGACGCTGCGAGGGCAGTGGCGCATTCTGCGCGCACTACGTAAGTATAAACGAACCCGTATGCCGTCTTCGCTGGCTGGCTTGCCGAACACGGATGAAGCTGGCGGAGGAGGAGGGATTCGAACCCCCGAGACCCTTTCAGGCCTAACGGTTTTCAAGACCGCCGGTTTCAACCGCTCACCCACTCCTCCGTTTGTAATTCTAACGTACTCGGTGAGTTAGCGGC
>Ga0210403_10001534_pt1 | contig 21836 bp, 18 predicted proteins | sample IncBWC19MmetaG_FD_150863 | JGI IMG/M metagenome (GOLD analysis project Ga0210403, IMG submission 150863) | Forest soil microbial communities from Barre Woods Harvard Forest LTER site, Petersham, Massachusetts, United States - Inc-BW-C-19-M | ecosystem: Environmental > Terrestrial > Soil >... | reverse complement strand
AGGAGTAACCGAATATCAAACCAAATTCCGTGAAATTCAACTACGACAACTCACCAAAAAAGCATCAGAGCTTGGCTTCCAACTCACTGAAATTAAACAACTGGCATGAGCAGTTTCTGGAGAGCCCTGGAACGTTTATGCGGACCCAAAAGAGCAATCCTTTGTCTTACCTTTGCGTCCGTAGCGTCCTTTGCGGTGGTAGCTTTTTCGCCGGTCTACGAAGAAGTTTCACGGCCTCTTCGCGAACCGCGCTCATTCAGCCTTCCGGAAATGCTTCACGATGCTCAGAAACCGGCCCTTAGTCCAATCCCCAAGGGTCATCACTCCGATGAGCAGAATCATCCCTCCCACAACCCCTACCCACGAATCGCCCAGTGAATCCTTCTGTGGCTCCACACCTTCGTCAGGTTTCTCGTGATGCGCATGCACATGCGGATGGCTATGGCTTTCTCCAGCTTCGTGTCTGTCCTCCCCGGCTTTTTCATCCTGTGTACGGTCTTGTTTGGAATTGCTTCCGGGTGCAGTTTCTCGCCTTGCAGCTTCTGCGCCCGCTTCCCGGGGCAGTTTCGCTCGGGGTGCCTCGGTCCTCTGTATCTCCGGCCGCGCCATTTCCACGCGAGGAATTCGAGACCCTTGGGAAAAGTCTGGTGAAGACGGCAACAGGACGACTGAAGACAGAAGCAATTTGAACAATATGTTTTTCATGGGTTATCCGCCTTATCGATTTTCCAGAGCCAGACTCTCGTTCTGAAAAAGACTCCTGTTCCTTAAAGCGTAAAAACAGCCGTGTCGGGGCCAAACCAGGCAGGAGTTTTTTGGGCTGCTGAGACTGCATGAAAGAGCTGAATGAATTCACAGACGGGCAATGCGAGTACGGCGACCGGGAGATTAAGTAATCATCGCGTTCCGATCACCGGATCACGACGCTGCCCAGTGGGGTGCGTGTGAGCTGCTTGGCTGTGAAGCGTTTTTCCAGGCGTCCACAGCTGTCGGAGCGCGCCCACTTCCGTCCGGCGCCGTGGGCCAGAGAGAACGCCGAATGCACACGCGGATCCCGAGGCAGAACCAGATAGCTGAGAGCGCCACGCGAGCCGGGAACAACCACTAGTCCTTGCGTGGAAGGGGCTGCGCCTTTGCGATGGAGCCACAGGCTGCGCTCTGCAATTTGTATCCGCTCAACCGAGTTATGGCAGACATCCAGCGGGTTGTTGCCTGACGCTCCCAGACGATCGAGGATTCGCAAAGCGATCAATTCGCGGTTAGCCTTGGCCCAGCGCACGGCGTGCTGGTGCCGCTGCGTATACTCAGCAGCGTCAATGCCCGCCTCAGACAGTCCCTGGGCGCCGAATTGGCCGGCATGGGTGCGCAAGATCGATTCGCCCAGACCGCGTGATCCGCTATGCACCAGAAGATGCACCTGCTGCGCGTGCAGCCCGGCCCGCGCACACTCGGCTTCGTTCTCCACGCGCTCTACGGCCTGCAGCTCGGCAAAGTGGTTGCCGCTGCCGATGGTCCCCAGCGACGACTCGAAGCCGCTGGGCTCCACCTGGCGCGCGGCCAGCCATTGTGCGCTGTCGTTTTCCCAGGCTCCATCCATCTGGCGCAATTTTTCCGCCCAGGCTTCGCGTTTGACCTTCGCAGCGCTGAGCGAGGTTGACCACAGGCCAATCCCGCAGCCGATGTCATCGCCCACCAGCGCAGGATAGATACAGCCTTCCACGGCGAACGCCGCACCGATGGGGCTACCCTTGCCGGGTGGAGGTCCGGTAGTCCTACGGCCAGCCTCATGCCGGGCAGCCGCGCGGTCTTTTCCAGTTGCTGCACTGCGGCGCCTTCGATCCAGTTGTTCGATGAGGCCAGCAGCCGCACCTCGGCGGGCTCGCGGTTCCCGCCATCCGGCGAGGCGCTTGAGTCATTGATGTTCAGAGAATTTCCCTTTCAGAGTTGGAAATCAGATTCAGACAGGCGGCCCGCGGCAGACAGACTACGACCCTGCCCGCTCAGCGGACTTCAAAAAAGAGAAGGTTTTGAAGGAATGACGAGATTGGAGGATAGCCCATGTGCTCTTTGAACGCAAGGGATAATTCGCATCAGACTCCATCTGCACGAATCGGAGCGGGTGGCGATGTCCCCATAGGCTAGAATTCAGGGCGTGACCTCCATCTACCACATCACACATGTAATGAATCTGAAACGCATCATTGCTGAAGGGGGAGTACATTGTGACCGGAGTGCGCAAGAGCTGAAGTCCGTGAATATTGGCCACATGCACATAAAGGAACGCCGACTCAATCGAGTAGTGCCGTTAGGCCCCAAGGGAACCGTCGGCGAGTACGTTCCGTTCTATTTCGCGGTCCGTTCTCCAATGCTGTTCGCGATCAATAGTGGAGGGGTGGAAGGCTACAAGGACGGGGAGAAGCCGGTGGTGTATCTTCGTTCCACAGTTGAGGCGGTGCAAATAGCTGGCCTCCGCTGGGTCTTCACGGAAGGGCATGCGGATATGAATTTTACGGATTTTTTCGATGATCTCAAAGACCTTGACAAGGTAGACTGGCCTCTAATGCGGGCAAAATACTGGAATGACACCAATGACGACCCAGATCGAAAGCGGCGGCGACAAGCAGAGTTCCTGGTTCATAAGTTTTTCCCCTGGGAGTTGATATCTTATATCGGCGTGTATGATCGCTCCATTGCTGAAACGGTCGGCGGAATAATAGAAGGAGGCAACCCCAGTATCGGCATTGAACGGGGTTGGTATTACTGATGATTTACAAATCAGAAGGTGATCTCCTTAGCGCCGATGCTGAGGTGCTCGTCAATACGGTCAATACGGTGGGAGTAATGGGGAAGGGTATTGCTTTGCAATTCAAACAAGCATTCCCGGACAATTATTCAGCATACGAGGCCGCCTGCAAGCGAGGCAGGGTCGAGATCGGGAAAATGTTCGTGTTTCACCGCAACGCTTTCGACAATCCCAAGATCATCGTCAATTTCCCGACCAAGAGAAATTGGCGGGAAAAGTCAAAGATTGAGGACATCGAGACAGGGCTCCGTGCTCTGATCGACTTCGTAAAAAGCGAAAATATTCATTCAATCGCCGTGCCACCGCTTGGATGTGGCAACGGCGGCTTAGATTGGAATCAGGTTCGTCCGAGAATCGAACAGGCGTTTTCCGAGGTTCCTGAAGTCACAGTCCAATTGTTCTATCCAGAAGGGGCTCCAAAGTCAGAAGAGATGAAAGTAGCAACAAAGCGACCCGCTATGACACCAGGACGGGCCGTGATTCTTCGATTGCTCAGCCGATATACGTTGCCAGGATACCGGCTCACCCTCCTTGAAATTCAAAAACTCGCCTATTTCCTGCAAGAGGCCGGTCAGCCGTTAAAACTCGATTTTCAAAAGCAACAGTATGGGCCGTATGCCGAGAATCTCCACTTCGTTTTACAGCGCATGGAAGGCCATTTCGTACGTGGATACGGCGACCGCAGCCGGGATGTGTCGCTGCATCTTTTTCCCGATGCGATTCGTGAGGCGGAAGAATTCCTGGCAGATGCAACCGAAACATTGGAGCGGCTTGAACGTGTTTCGACTTTGATTGAGTGCTACGAAACTCCATATGGCCTGGAGCTACTTTCGACTGTCCACTGGATCGCAGTCCATGAGGCTTCCGGGGCGAGAACTGATCCTGAGCAGGCGATCTCAGGTGTGCTTGCGTGGAACGACCACAAACGAAAAACCTTTGCCTCGGAGCGCATCGCAGCAGCTTGGCGAAGGCTGCGGGCTGGGCAGTGGTTCTAATGTGAATTTATGCGTGCAATCGCTTGAAAAGTCTGGAGGCGCGTGCCGGAATCGCACCTGTGCCACGCATTGAAAACACGCAAGTTATTGATTCTAGAAGTTGCAGAAGTGGCGGCAGTTGCAGGAGTCCCAAGGGGGTTAGCACAAATTAGCACAAAAACTGGCAAGCGCGTTCTGCCAAACTGTAAGATAACGCTGAATGAAAAGAAAAATCCTTACTGAAGTTTTCTCCCAGACACCTGAGATGGCACTTTATCATTACACGACCCAAAAGGGTCTTCTTGGCATTGTCCAGAAGAAAGAGATTTGGGCCACTCATACTCAGTACCTGAACGACAAGAACGAGTATCTGCATGCCCTGCAGTTGGTTCGCGAAGAAATACAGCGCAAGATGTCTGAGGCAACGCAGCGCAGACACGCCGCAATCTTCCAAGATATGCTCAACGGACTGGACGGGAAAGAACGCATTAATGTCTGCGTTGCATCTTTCTCGCTTGATCGCGATTCGCTTTCTCAATGGCGTGCGTATGGAAGCCCAACAGCAGGGTTTGCGGTCGGAATTCCTGGCCCTCATATCAAAGCGCTAGTGTTGCGACGACAGTTTTATCTGGCGCAATGCCTCTATGATCCTGACAAGCAGCGAGAACTTATCGCTGCTCTCGTTGCTGAAGTGTTCGAGGAGAATTGCGAGCGGCAAGATAAACTTCCGGAGGAGCACGATGACTTGCCTCCTGGTGGAAATCTAGATGCCTACTTAAATCGTTATGCCCCGATTCTCAAGAGTCACAAATTCGCTGAAGAACAGGAGTGGCGGATCATTTCCCGCCCTTTGGCGAGCAGCTCAGAGCGGTTTGAATTTCGAGAAGGTAGATCGATGATTATCCCTTACTACCGGTTTCCATTGCACGATGGCGACATAAAATTCCAACTTCAAGAGGTGGTGGTGGGACCGACACCGAATTCGGCTCAATCAGTTCGCTCTGCCTCAAACTTTCTGGTTAGCCAACAATTGTGGGATTGCGCGGTAAACATTTCAGGAGTGCCGTACCGAAATTGGTAAAGTCGCTGCTCTTCCGGCCCTATGGATTTCGGCTTCAAACCGTCCGACGGCGATTGTTGGCTTGTTCGGTTGCATCACTCCAACGGCAATTCTCAAACTTGTGTGGGCCATTGGGGGTCTCGCCGGTCGAGTGTCTTGCCCTCTGGCCTCACCCTCGGCTTCGCGATGGAAGCGCGGGGAAGCTCTTCCGCCATCTGTAGCACGCAGAAATCCCTCGTCCCCCACAATCGTGGTACTGGTCGTGATTATCGTTTTCACATCTCTGGGTCATCTGGTCATCTTGCGCCAAGTGCTGTAGGTTTCTTCCATGCATGGCCAATGGTGCTTGCCTGATCTATAATCTCTTAGTCCGATGACCGGGAGGTCGCTGTAACATGAACGAAGCTAAAGACCCATGTAAGTGCGGACACCCATTCTCATCACACACTAGAGATGTCCGTCAGTCCGAAGGAATGAGAATTGATGATGCACTGCTCGGTAAGGACAGAGGGTATGACATATTTTCAGATCGACCCGATGGAGAATCTGGATGCAATGAGTGTTCTTGCCGCCAGTGGAAACCCGCCAATTACTAGCTTGACTTCCGAACCGCATTAAGAATTACTTGGTCATTTTCTCTGCCAATTTGGAAAATGATTGCTGGCAGAATCTCGGGGGAGGGTGATTAGAGCTCGGACGCAACCCCGACGCCTAACCGTTCAATAATTCAATATTCAATAAGCCGTGAGAGTGCCTGCGTATCGTGGGCATACCTGCACCAAAAAGGACACCTTGGCAGGTGCCCATCAGAGCGATTTCAAAAACAGTGTGCCATGTAAATCCCGGGATTCATCCCTCGACATAGTCCTTCGTCCTTCGCCGTTCGCTGTTTCTGAAACCGGGCAGCGTCTGCCATCTCATGTCCGGAGATATGTATGACCACGCTTTGATTGATTTGTGACCGTCGCTCTTCGGCGGTGAGCCTGAAGATATCGGCCATCTCGAATTTGAGCCGAAAGGTAGATTTCAGAGCTCAATTTGTTCGGCAAGTTTGTCAGTTGCCCGATTTATGGGGGAAAGCGATTCGTACACAGCAGTCTTGCTAAAAAAAAGGCCTGTTTTAGCGGGGAAATTGCTGGAGGCGCGGGTCGGAATCGAACCGACGCGTAAAGGTTTTGCAGACCTCTCCCTTACCACTTGGGTACCGCGCCCCGGTCACTCACGGCCTTAAGAGCATAAACCCTCGCCGTTGCTGCGAGGGGAAATCAGACCGAAAGTTTTTTATGGAGCGGGAGACGGGAGTTGAACCCGCGACTTCGACCTTGGCAAGGTCGCACTCTACCACTGAGTTACTCCCGCTCAGAGCCAGGGTTTATTATAACGCAAGGGCCGACGGGATTCCAGATCGGGACATCTGGACATCGGAAGAGCCCTTCCACCGTTCTCACAATTCCACATTCCCTTCTTACTGCTGAACGAAACGCATGGAGGCTTCCGGGTAACGGGGGCCGGAGGTCGCGCCTTTGGGCATGACGGCTTCTAGCTGGGCCAGGTCTTGGGCGGTCAGGGTTACCTGCACGGCTGCGGCGTTTTCGTCCAGGTATTTGCGGCGCTTGGTGCCCATGAGTCCGATGGTGAACTTGTTCTGGGCCAGCACCCAGGCCAGGGCCAATTGGGACGCGGTGCAGCCCTTGGCTTCCGCCATGGCTTTGGTCTGGGCGACCAGTTCCAGGTTCTTCTGGAAGTTCTCACCCTGGAAGCGGGGAGCGTTGCGGCGGAAATCGCCGGGATCGAGATCGTCAAGGCTTCGGATCGCCCCGGAGAGGAATCCACGGCCCAGCGGGCTGTAGGCCACGAAGGTGACGCCCAGGTCGTGGCAGGCGTCCAGGATGGGGCCTTCCACATCGCGGCTGAACAACGAATATTCCGACTGCAGGGCAGCGATGGGATGTACGGCACAGGCGCGGCGCAGTGTCGCGGCGTTGGCTTCCGACAGGCCCAGGAAACGCACCTTGCCTTCGCGCACCAGTTCCGCCATGGCGCCCACCGTCTCTTCAATCGGCACCTGAGGATCGACACGGTGCTGGTAATAGAGATCGATGGATTCCACGCGCAGGCGATTGAGGCTGGCTTCGCACGCCGATTTTACATACTCAGGACGGCCGCTGATGCCGGCGATGGCGCGGGTCTCAGGATTGCGCACCACGCCGAACTTGGTACACAGAAAAATCTCTTCGCGGCGGTCTTCGATCGCTCGTCCCAGAAGTTTTTCATTCTCGCCGATTCCGTACATGTCGGCGGTGTCGATGAAATTCATGCCCAGATCGATGGCGCGGTTGATGGTGGAGAGAGACTCGGGCTCGTCCGTGGCGCCGTAAAACTCCGACATGCCCATGCAGCCAAGACCGATGATGGAAACGGGGATTCCGGTTTTACCGAGAGTGATGGTTTTCATCGAAACACCTCACAGGAGATACTTGAAATACTGCGACGTAGCCGCAGACAAAAGCAAAAGCTCACCACGGAGGCACGGAGAAAAACAAGAACTGGTATTTGGTACTTGGTACTTGGCATTTGCAGGAGGAGTTGAGAGTTTTTGCCAGATCCGGAAGGCCGCGATCAATCACAAATACCAACTACCGAATACCAACTACCTTTCTTGTTTTTCTCCGTGCCTCCGTGGTGTGCTTTTGGTTCTTGCTTTGCTTGAGGTCCTAATGCACTGCCCACTGCGGGTCTTCCTCAGGGCTGACGATCAGGCCGTCGCGCATATGGATGATGCGGTCGCCGATGCTGGCGGCGGCCGGATTGTGGGTGATCATCAGGACCGTCTGTCCAAATTGCTGGTTGGCCTCACGCAACATTTTTAGCACGACATCAGAGTTTTTGGAATCCAGGTTGCCAGTGGGCTCATCGGCCAGCACGATTGCCGGGCGGTTCACCAGGGAGCGGGCCAGGGCCACACGCTGCTGCTCGCCGCCGGACATCTCTGAAGGGCGATGGTCGAGCCTTCCGGCGATGCCGAGCATCTGCGTGACCTTTTCCATGAAGGCAGCGTTTTCAGGGTTGCCGTTGCCGCCACCGATCTCCCGGGCAATGTCGATGTTGCCTTGGGCGGTCAGCGTCGGCAGAAGGTTGAACTTCTGGAAGACGAAACCGATCTTGTGTTTGCGCATTTGGGTGCGTTGGGCGTCGGACATCTGGGCAAAGTCGGCGCCGTCAACGACCACGCGTCCGGTGGTGGCGCGGGTAAGGCCACCCATGACGTAGAACAGCGTGGATTTACCGCTGCCCGAAGGCCCGACAATGCTCACAAACTCGCCGCGCTGCACTTCAAAACTGATGCCCGACAATGCCGGCACATCGACCTTGCCGATGCGGTACATTTTTGTGATGTTTTCGACTTGAATGATGGCTGCCACTGCGTTTCTTGATATTAACAGAAGCAGCGGAAAGCGTGGACGCTACGCTTCCTGCTGCCGCAGATTGCCGTGGTTTTACGTGGAATTACAGGACGGACAAAACCAAAACGCACCACGGAGGCACGGAGAAAAACCTGAAACAGCCACGAATTACACGAATCAAAATCAAAAACAGAAGCAAAAGCAAAAATCCATTTCCGGCTGAAAACAGTCTTGCGGTTGTCCCGTGTGGCTACTCTTTATTCGTGTTCATTCGTGTAATTCGTGGCTGGTTTCTTGTTTCCCTTTTAGCTTGCCTGCCGGAGCCGTTCCGGAGGCAATACCGTGCTCTTCTTTGGTCCGCGTTTCTTTATGAGCATCACGCGGATGCGCTCCAGGAGTTCCACCGGGGCGTACATGCCCTTGGGCAGAAAGAGGTCGGCGCGGGTCTCTTTGTCGTAAAACTTGACCTTGCCTGAAAAAAGAATGGCCGGAGTTTCCGGCGACAATTCTTTGATTCTCTCCACCAGTTTGGCCCCGTCGACTTCGGGCATCATCAGGTCGCTCAGCACCAGATCGATGCCGCCCTTTCTAAAGATCTCGAGCGCGTCCCGCCCGCCAGTGCAGGTCACCACGCGGTAACCGCGAGTTTCCAGCATTACTTTTCGAATCGACAAGGACTGTTCATTGTCATCTACACACAGAATGGTTCTTTTTGGCCGCATGATTTTTCCCTGAATTCGATGTGCGCCCACGACGGGCTAGAGGAAGCCGCCTGCGGGTGCTGATTATTTTTTCAAACTGGCTGGGAAGTTTATTTGCTGCAACAGTAGACGCATATTAGGCCCGCGGGAATCGCCCTGTAAAGTACCGCGAACGCCAACAGCAAAAGAATTTTTTCTAGCGGACGCTCACAAACTGCAAGCGCCCTGAAAAATCAAGCGCATACGAGAGATGGTTGCGGTCTGCCAACTAGAAAAAAGCTTCACCCTGCACAACTTCCACTGCATGGCCGGCAACGCGGATGTTGACGACTTTGCCATCATCCAGGCCGGCGGTGATGTAGATGTGGCTACGGCGTTTCATCTCGACGCCCTGCTCGATCAAGGCCTGCCGTTCCGGTGGAACTACGCCATAATGCACGGCCCAGGCGGCGCAGGGGCCGGCCGCTGATCCCGTAGCTGGGTCTTCGCCGTTGTAGAAAAGCATGCGTGCCTGTAGTTGGGCGCCGGGGTTCAACGTCTCGCGGGAAATAAAATAAAAAAACTTGGCGTCGGTCTTCTGCAGATAGTCTCTCATCACCGGCCAGGAGACGGACAACTTCTGCAACACGGCCAGAGACTTTAAAGGCACGATAGCGAAGGCGTTGCCGGTGCTGACGGTCTGAATGGGCACGTCAGTGGCGATGTCAGACAAGGCCAGTCCGGCGGCGCGAGCAACATCCTCAAGGGCATGGAGCTGACCGAATTCCGGCGCAGGCTGGGTCATTTCTCCGAATAGCAGCCCGTCTCTCACTTGGAACCTGACCGGAATGATGCCGGCATTGAGGTCAAGACGGACGGTTTCGACGTTATGGGCAGCGTGAATCACCATGGCGGTGCCCAGGGTAGGATGCCCGGCGAAGGGCAATTCCTCGTCGACGGTGAAGATGCGCACACGCACGCCGCGTTCACGCTCGGTGGCCGCGTCGCGAGGAAGGATGAATGTGGTTTCCGAGAAATTCATCTCCCGGGCCAGCGCCAGCATCTGGTCATCGCTCAGGCCGCGGCCATCTTTGAAGACCGCCAGTTGATTGCCGGCCAGCGGTTCTGAAGTGAAAACGTCAAGCTGCGAGAACGCCAGCCGGTGTTTGGGGTTTGACATGGATTTCTCCGGTCACCTATTCTGCCTGTCGAGCGGCTGAGCGGCTGGCAAATTGCCGCTGGCCTCGAAGCCTCGAACGGTGGAAATGAGAAGCCTAAGCATTCTGACTTAAGACGACCGGCGATGGCAAGCGAAGCCGACAAGGACCCATTGAAGAGCTTGAGAAAACTTCTGCAACGCACCAGGTTTTATGGACTGTATAAGTCTGCAGGGCACTACCCTGATTACTGGTACTGGCAGTTACGCGGCCGGCCCGTGCGTTCTCCGCACCTGCTCAAGCAGCACACGGTGCGCGCCTACGCCCAACGCTACGGACTCCGCAACCTGGTGGAAACCGGCACATACTATGGCGAAATGGTGGCCGCCATGCGCAAGGATTTCGACCGTATCGATTCGGTAGAGTATGACCCGCAACTGGCGCAGCGGGCGGCGGGGAAATTCGCGCGATTCCCGCACATCCACATCCACGAAGGGGACAGCCAGAAGGTTGTACCGGAGTTGCTCAAGTCCATCACTGCTCCGGCGTTGTTCTGGCTGGACGCCGGCTACTACGGATGGGCCGGCCTGCTAGGCGACAAGCAGCGGCTCACGAGTGAATTCGAGGCAATCCTGCGGCATCCGGTACAGCATGTAATCCTGATGGATGATGCCCGCGGCCTCAATGGCGAGAACGGCGCGCCTACCGTGGAAGAACTCAAGCAACGGATTGAATCTGAGTTTCCGGGACGGAAGGTGGAAGTGGAATACGATATTCTGCGGGTGGATGGGAGCAAATAGCAGTTAGCAAATAGCCTTTAGCTCTTAGCCTTTAGCCTTTAGCCTTTAGCTCTTAGCTCTTACCTCAAAGACCGTACAGGAGCAGGCGGTGCTGCAATCTGCGCGCATGGCCACGTTGTTCATCGATGTATTGCGCACCTATGTTGCCGCCGGAAGGTTCGGCGTTCATGATTTCGCCGTGATACCTGAGCACGTGCATGTGCTCCTCACGGTGGATCAATCCATGAGTGTTGAGAAGGCCGTGCAGTTCATCAAATTTTATTTGAACTAAGTTATTAGACCAAGTAGACTAAGTACACCATGGCCAGCCGCAAAAAGCCTCCCGGCAAAGAAGTCAACATCCACGAGGCGAAAATGCACCTCAGAGATGGCTATTCTTGTTCACGTGCCTTCTTCTTCCTCGCAAAATAAAAGTAGACCGGCACACCCGCGAGAATCACAATCACCCCGGCCGATGAGAGCCGCAGGTTGTCCATGAAGGTGTAACCCAGCAGCACTGTGGATGTAATCACGAACAGTCCTGGCACCACCGGGTATCCCCAGGTGCGATAAGGACGCGGCTTGTCCGCCTCGTATCGCCGGAAATAAAAAATGGTGCTGGCAGCCACCAGGTAGAAGAGCCATTCGGCGAAGATGGTCAGGGAAAGCAGCTCTTTGAACGCTCCACCCACCAGCAGCAGAACAATAGCCACCAGAGCTTGGACCACGAGTGCCAGCGACGGCGTGTGAAACCTCGGATGCACCTTGGCCAGCGACTGGAAGAAGTATCCGTCCCGGGCCACCGCATAGGGGATGCGTCCCCCGCTCATGATGGTGCCATTGAGCGTGACCAGCAACGAGACCGCCATGCCTACCAGCACCAGCAGGGTACCGAAGACTCCGATGGCGATCTGAGTGGCCGCCGAGGCTGGCACCTGGGCCGTTGCCACCAGAGTAGAAGTCATGGTGTACTGCACTGCCGCGTTCACGCTCATATAGAGCACCGCTACCAGGGCCACACCTGCGATCAGCGCTACCGGAATGCTGCGCTCCGGGTTCTTGATCTCTCCGCTGACCATGTTCAGATCGTTCCAGCCGTCATAGGCCCACAAGGCCGCCACCAGAGCCACCATGAAGCCGGCCATCCCGCCTTTGGCCCCAGAGAAGTGTGTGGAGAAGTTGCTCCAGCTTCCAGCCGCAGCGGTGAAGCCTATCACTGTGATGCCCAGGATCATCACAACTTTCAGCGCGGTGAATGCCAGTTGGAAATTTCCGGCCTTGCGTACTCCCACATAGTTGAGGCCGGTGATGGCCACTGTGGCCGCTATGGCCACCAGATGGCCGTTGGTGACGGTGAAGTCGCGGGAATGGGTGATATGCCAGGTGAACAGCGTATCGGAGAGACCCTGGAGCCCCGGAAATTCTCCCAGCACGCGCACCAGTCCGGCGGTGATCGTGGCAATCGACCCGGGCTTGGCGATCAGGAACCAAGTCCATCCGTAGAGGAAACTGGCCAGCGGCCCGTAGCTGTCGCGGATGTAGACGTACTCGCCGCCCGCCCAAGGACGCACCGCGCCCAACTCGGCGTAGGTAAGCGCCCCGAAAAAAGAAAGCAGTCCGCCCACGATCCAGGCGAGATAGACCAACCCGGCCGAGCCTACGGCCTGCATCATCTCCCTCGGCACCAGAAAGATGCCGCTGCCGATGACGGTCCCCACCACGATGGCGGTGGCGTGCCAAACATTGAGTTCGCGCGTGAGTTCAGGACTGCTGTTTTGTGTCTGCATCAGTTTCCACCAGACTCGCCAGATAGCCTACGATAAATGTGGCCAGCGCGCCCATGGTCACATACCAGGTCCAGGCGATCTGCGTCCACTTCCATATATAGCCATTCAGCGCCAGACCACAGAGCATACCTGCAATCGCTCCGGTTTGTCTTGCGCGTTTGGTCAACAGCCCCAGCAGAAAGACGCCCAGCAGGCCGCCGTAGGCTACTGAGGCCAGGGCCAGGCCGGTCTCGAGCACGTTGCGGCTCTGGCGGGAAATCATGGCCAGCCCGAATAGTACGGTGCCCCATAGAAGCGTGGCCACACGGGAAAGCACCATCTGCTTGCTGTCCGGAGTCTGTGGCCGGAAGCGCATGTAGAAATCGACCACTGTGGTGGAAGACAGGGAGTTCAGCGCGGCGCTCAGGTTCGACATGGCCGCGGCCAGAATCGCGGCAATCAGCAGTCCGGAAATTCCGTGGGGCATGTATTCAACGATGAACGTGGGGAACACGCGGTCTCCGGAAGCGAACTGCGCTTCCGGATGGTAAAACGTGTAGAAGACCCACAGTCCCGCGCCCACCAGCAGAAACAGCGAGAACATCAGAAGGACGACCACGCCGCTGCCCAGCAGCGCCATCTTTGACTCCCGCTGGTTGCGCGCCGCCAGTAGCCGCTGGACCATAAGCTGGTCAGTGCCGTGGCTGGCAGTGGTCAGAAACATTCCGCCGATCAGGCCCGCCCAGAAGGTATAGGCCTTGAAAAAATTCAGCGAAAAATCAAAGACTTGCAGCTTGCCGGCTTGGGCCGTAGCGGAGTGAATGGCGTGCCATCCGCCGGGAACCAGATGGGCCAGCGTCAGCGCGCCGATGATCGTGCCGGTCACGTAGATCGCCATCTGCGCCACATCGGTCCATACCACCGCCGCCAGTCCGCCTTCGAAGGTGTAGATGAGGGTGAGGGCCATGATGATGGCGATGGAGGCCACGTCGCTGATGCCCAGCGCGATGCTCACCACGATGGAGACGGCAAAAATCCTTACGCCCTCGGCCGCCGCGCGGGTGATCAGGAACACGGCGGCCGTCAGGCGGTGTAACTGTTTGCCGAACCGGCGATCAATCAACTCGTAGGCGGTGAACATCTCGCCTTTGAAGTATTGTGGAATGAAGACCAGGCAGATGATGATTCGCCCCAGCAGATAACCGCAGACCACCTGCAGAAAGCCAAAGTTCCCGCCAGCGCCATAAGAGCCGGCCGGGGTGCTGATGATGGTGAGCGTGCTGGTTTCGGCGGCCACAATGGAAAGACCGATGGCCCACCACGGAATATTACGGTCCGCCAGGAAGTAATCACGCAGTGACCTCTGTGATTTCCGGAACCGCAGCCCGAAAAGTGTGATACAGATGAGGTAGACCACGATCACCGTGACGTCAATGGCATGAAGGCGCATGGGGGCAAGCTTCAGAACGACCGCCACTATCAGTATCAGTAAAATCGTTTTAAGGCAAAAATAAAGTTTGTGGGAACTCACGAGCCAATGCCGATTTATCTGGGAATTGATGCTGGGGGCACGAAGACGGATTGCGCTATTAGCAATGGCGCTGAATTGCTGGGTCAGGCAACCGGCCCGACCTGCAAGCTGGCGCGGGTGGGGGAATACGATGCGCGCGGTAATCTCCACCGGACGATTCTGCAGGCCTGCGAAGCCGCCGCTCTTCCTCCGGGAGAGATTCGCCAAGTCTGCATCGGCATGGCCGGGGCCTCTGTTCCAGGAAGCGCTGACTGGGTCAAGCAGGTCATCCATGAGTTGACGCTGGGCAACGTGAACGTCGTCGGGGACCACATTATTGCTCATCAGGCGGCCTTTGGCCGGTTACCCGGAGTGCTGGTGAGTTCCGGCACCGGTTCAATTGCGTATGGATGCAATGACCGCGGTGAGAGCGGACGCGCGGGCGGCTGGGGCGCGTCGATTTCCGACCAGGGTTCGGCTTTCTGGATCGGACGAGAAGCGGTCACCGCTGCCTTGCAGGAATTCGATCAGGGGCACAGAGGCGGATTGTTCAGTCTCATCGTTCAGAGCTGGGGGTGCGCCGGCATTGAAGACGTGGTCCGCATCGCCAACACGGAACCCAATCAGCGCCTTACTGAACTCGCCGGGGCCGTAGCCCTGGCCGCGGAGCAGGGCGACCAGGCCGCTCGGAGGATACTGGAGAGGGCCGGGCAGGAACTTGCAGCCCTGGCGGGTGCGGTCATTACCCGCCTCTGGCCGCCCGATACCACCGTCCGCATCGTGATGACCGGCGGCGTGCTTCAAGGATCATCCCTGGTGCGGCGCGCTTTACAGCATTCTTTGCAGGCCAAGCATTCGAAGGTTGCCGTCAGTTACACCCAGGTGCGGCCCGTACTGGGTGCTCTCGAACTGGCTGCCCGGCAGGTTCCAGCGCATGTCTGATCTCTCACCCGGTCCGCAAAAAAAGCCAGTGGTCCTGCCGGATGCTCCCCTGGAAACCCTGGTCCACGATTCTTCAGCCGAAGTACTGATTGCGGTGGCTGCCGACCACCGTCTGACCGAAGATCTGGCCCTGGCCCTGCTCAACCGCCGCGATCTTCCTCGCGAGGGCCTGGAGGAGCTGAACAAGAACACCAGCGTAGCCAAGCTCCGCAAGGTAAGACTGGCGATTGTCATGCATCCGCACGCCCCCCGCCATATTTCTGTTCCCACCATCCGTCACCTTTACACCTTCGAGCTCATGCAGGTGGCGCTGCTGCCGGCGGTGGCCGCCGATATCAAGAGGGCCGCGGAAGAATCGCTGATCGGCCGCCTGGGTACTGTCTCTTCCGGCGAGCGCATGGCGCTGGCTAAACAAAGCTCGGGAAGAGTGGCCGCCGCGCTGCTGCATGACCCGGAGCCGCGCATTATGCAGGCCGCCCTCATCAATCCGCGCATGACTGAGACCCTGATTGTGAAGGCCTTGCGGTCGCCACAGCCAACCGAGCTTCTGGCGCCCACCATCAGCCGCCACGAAAAATGGTCGCAGCGCCACGACGTGAAGATGGCCTTGCTGGGCAACCAGAATACTCCGCTGGCCAAGGTCTTGCAGATTGCCGAAAGTCTTTCCCCGCGCGCGCTAAAAGAAGTCCTGGCCAACTCCCGCCTCAGCGCCAACGTGAAGAGCTACTTGGTGGCGTTGATTGCTAAGCGGGCAAACCGGTAGCGGGTAGAAGTGTGGGGGAAATTCACGATATTGCCTGGATTCAGGCGTCTCATGCTTTGTCTATTCTATAAAGGATGAGACGCCGTTGATGGAGTAGTCCCATCGGTTACGACTCTACCCAAAACAACTGCAGGTCAAGCAAACCGTAAACGGCTCGGTGCGCGGAACTGAGCATCTCAGTGGAGCAGGCGCGCCATGGGTTAGGTTCTTCAAAGTCTCCTGGTGGAGACTCAGCTTTGGGGGTTGCTTCTTCATGCTTGTTTCTCCTTTCGATGAAGATAGTCAGCCTGAATTGTAAATTCTCCGCGGGCCTATGTCGAACCGCAGTGGTGGATTTCGGGTGGGTTTCCTAACCAGATTTTCATCCTATATTTACCTTACATTCTCAAGGCCATTGTGTAATGAGGAGTTGGTGGGAGATTCAAGATTGAGTGCTGCGAGCCCGCCATAAAACAATACAGAAGAAATAATAATGAGGAGAGTCTATGCGTCTTATCGGAATCCGCCCGGCGGTACTGGCCCTGATGTTCAGTCTCGTCCTGGCAGCGGGAACACCTGCGCGCGCGGAAGGTGACCCGCACAAGGTCAAGCACATCATCGTCATCATGCAGGAAAATCATTCCTTTGATAACTATTTCGGCGCGCTGGCTTATGCTCCCGGCAGTCCGTATCATTCGCCGGGGCGTGAAGACCGCGATGAACGCAGCGGCGGCTGCCGCAAGGGCGATCATGGTTGTGTCGATGGCCTAACCTGCCGGGTGGAAGCCACCGGCAAAGTCACGTGCTCGAACCACAACCGCGATGACAACGGCAGCACAGTCTTTGCTTTCCACGACCCGCGCCGCTGCGTGTCGCCCGATCTTGACCACGGATGGGCCAACACTCATCGCGAAGCCAATTTCAAACACCCCAATGACACGCTCTTCCAGGGACTGATGAACGGCTTTGTGCTCATCAACGACCAGACCGAGCAGATCGATAAGGGTGAAAGCCCGACCGACGACCAGGCGATGGCCTTCTACAACCAGAATGAGGTCCCGTTCTATTACGAACTGGCGCAGAAGTTTGCCATCAATGACCGCTATTTCGCATCGGTCCTGGGCCCCACCTTCCCCAATCGCTCCTACCTGTTGGCGGCCACCTCGTTCGGCCATCTCACCACCAGCGACAGCTTCCCGCCTCCGGGTGGTTACAAACCGATCACCGGGACGATTTTTGATCTGATGGAAAAGAACCAAGTCACATGGTCTGAGTATTTTCAGGATGTGCCTGCGGGTGGCAGCTTCCGCTCGTTTCCTTCGCCCCTCGATCCACACTTCCTGCCGCTGCCGGTCTTTCTTGGGCAGCTTGCCGGAAAGCCGGGACTGCCGCCACTGCCTGAAGTCTCGTTTGTCGATCCGAACCTGGGTGTGCTGGGACGCAAGAATGAGAATGACGAACATCCGCCGACCGACATTCAGCGCGGACAGGCCTTTGTCTCCCTGGTGGTCAATTCCGTGCGCAACAGCCCTTTCTGGAAAGACTCGATCATCGTGTTCACCTACGACGAGCATGGCGGTTTCTACGATCACGTTGCCCCGCCGCGCGCCCGCCAGGGTCATGCGCCCAACCCGGATGGCATCAATCCCGGACAGTGCGCCGATCTTTCCAATCCGCCGTTGAGCCTGCAACCGGGCCAAGGCGCTGAGTGCTCGGCGAACCTGCTGAGCAGAAACGACACCACAGTCAACGACGCTGCCGATCTTTGTCCGGAATTTGCCGCCGATCCCACGGGACCATTCCCAGCGGCCTGCGCCAACTTTGACCAGTACGGCATCCGCGTGCCGTTCGTAGTCATCTCGCCGTTTTCCAAACCCAGCTACGTTTCCCACACCGTGGGTGACCATACTTCCATTCTGGCGCTGATTGAGAAGGTATTCATGACGCCGGCAGACTCGAAAGATAAAGACGGCGGCGAAGACGAAGAGGATGCTCCCCGTCCGCACCTAACCAAGCGTGACCAGCACGCCAGCACCTTGGAAGACATGTTTGATTTCAACCGCTCTCCCTCGCTCAACACCAAGATTGGCGTGGCGCTGCCGCCCGCCATGGACTGTACGCCGAAGTAAATCTTGCCGCCATGCAGTACCTCAAGGAGGGGCCTGAGCCATGCAGGCCCCTGTTTTTGTTCGGCAGCGTTCGAACTGCTGACTCAGTTGTATGAAGGGCAGATTGACGCGGGGCCTGAAGAGCCCCGGCAATAATTCGCGTACATTCGCGTTAATTCGCGGCCAAAGCCGCTTTTTGTTTTTTGGCCCTATCCCGGCACTTACAAATTTTGACAATCCGCCCGCGAATCGCAGAGTTAAAATCCTTCTGTGCCAATCATCACTCTGACAGTCAACGGCGCCGAGCGTAAAGCTGAAGCCCCAGTAGATACCACCTTACTCTCGTTCCTGCGCGACCGTCTGGGCCTGACCGGAACAAAGTACGGTTGTGGCGAAGGCCAGTGCGGCGCCTGTACCGTGCTGCTGCAGGGGAAGGCTGTGCGTTCCTGCCTGGTTTCTGCGGCGTCCGCCGATGGTAAGAAGATCATCACCATTGAGGGCTTGGAAAAGGAAGGCAAACTGCATCCGGTGCAGCAGGCGTTTCTCGCTGAAGAGGCGTTCCAGTGCGCGTATTGCACGCCCGGTATGGTGATGTCGGCCTGTAGTCTGCTCAGCGCGAAGCCCAAGCCAACAGAGCAGGAAATCGTCGACTCTATGAACGGCAACATCTGCCGCTGTGGAACCTATCCACGGATTGTGGCCGCGATACGCCGTGCCATTGAGCCACGACAGTCCGGCGGTTTATCCGGGGGCGGTGGTGAAGGAATAAACGGGCATCTCGTGGCCCAATCCCTGATTTCCATTGCGCCCTTAGCGCCCTTTGCGGTGGATACTTCTTCCGGCGACAACGAGCAAGCCCAGCACAATGTTGAACGCCTGCCGCATTTCTTCGAAGTGAAGCGCCGCGATCTGTTCAAGCTTCTGGGCGCCGGCATGGTGGTAGGTCTGTGCGCTACCCCGGGACTAGCGCAGGAATCAGGACGCACCCGTGGCGAAGCTATCCCCGAAGATATCGCTTCATGGCTGCATATTGCCGAAGACGGCAGGACCACGGTTTTTACCGGCAAAGTCGAGATGGGGCAGAACATCCGCACCTCTCTGGCGCAGCATGTTGCCGAAGAGCTGCGTGTGCCGCTCGGAACCATCACCATGGTGATGGGCGACACCGATCTTGTCCCGTTTGATGCGGGCACCTTTGGCAGCCGCTCGACGCCGCAGATGGGCGCGCAACTGCGCAAGGTCGCTGCCAGTGCGCGTGAGATGCTGATCGATCTGGCGGCCGAGCGTTGGAAGACCGACCGCGCCTCGCTTGTAGCTGCCAACGGCACTGTCAGCAATCCCAAGACCTCGGAATACCTAAGTTACGGCGAACTCACCCATGGCCAGAAACTGATGAAGGTAATCGGCGCGGGCGCAGCCATGGCTTCCGCAACGGAATGGCGCGTGGCCGGCAAGCCGGCCGCCAAAGTGGATGGTCGCGCCTTTGTTACCGGCGAGCACCGCTACACCTCCGATATCACGCGGCCCGGCATGATGTACGGCAAGGTGCTGCGCCCCAGCGGCTTCAATGCCAGTCTGGTCTCTCTGGAGACTAAGACTGCTGAAAAGGTGCAGGGCGTAAGAGTAGTCCGCGACGGAGACTTTGCCGGGGTCGCCGCTCCTGATGTGGAGACAGCCACCAATGCGGTCGCCTTGCTCGCTGCAAAATGGAAGACCGCTCCCCAGGAGCCCACAGAAGCCGGGTTGTTCGAATACTTCCGCAAACACCCGGCGGCCAGTGAAGGCTTCGGTGGAAGGTCGAGTCATGAGACAGGTTCGGTCAGCGAAGCCCTGGCCTCGTCCTCCAGCAAGACCCTGGCGCAAACTTACACAGTGGCCTACATCCAGCACGCGCCGCTGGAGCCACGGGCAGCGGTGGCCGAGTGGAGCGGCGACAAATTGACGGTCTGGACTGGTACGCAGCGTCCGTTTGGCGTGCGCGAAGAGCTGGCATCGGCTTTTCATCTGGGGCTCGAAAAAGTCCGGGTGATCGTTCCCGACACCGGCTCGGGCTACGGCGGCAAACACACCGGCGAGTGCGCCGTGGAAGCCGCACGCCTGGCGCACGCTGCCGGTAAACCGGTAAAGCTCGTATGGACCCGCGAAGAAGAATTCACATGGGCCTACCACCGCCCTGCGGGAGTGATCGACGTGAAGAGCGCTGTGCGTGACGATGGCGCGGTTACGGCCTGGGAATATCACAACTACAATTCCGGCCCTTCCGGCATTGCCACACCCTACAACATCGTCAACCAGAAGATCGAGTTTCATCCTACGAAGTATCCTCTGCGCCAAGGCTCGTACCGCGGCCTGGCTGCCACCGCCAACCACTTCGCTCGCGAGTGCCACATGGATGAACTCGCCCACCTACTCGGCATAGACCCATTGCAGTTCCGGCTCAAGAACCTCACGGACCCGCGCCTGCGTGCTGTCTTCGAAGCCGCCGCCGCACGCTTCGGCTGGGGCAAACTCAAACCCGCTCCCGGACACGGATTCGGCATCGCCGGCGGCGTGGAAAAAGGCGGATACATCGCGGCCTGTGTGGAAGTAGCCATGGAAGGCGGCAGCAAATCTGCCGATGCTGCTGCCGGAAAGCCCAAGATCGTGCGCGTGGTGGCCGCGTTTGAATGCGGCGCTGTGATCAACCCTGACGGACTGCGAAACCAGGTTTCAGGATCGATCGTGCAAGGCCTGGGCGGGGCGCTATTTGAAGCCATCCATTTCAACAACGAGCGTATCCTCAACCCGCATTTCCGCGATTATCGTGTCCCGCGCTTTCGGGACACGCCACAGATTGAAGTCGAAATCATCGACAGAAAAGACCTGCCCAGCGCCGGCGCCGGAGAGACCCCGATTGTTGGCCTGGCGCCGGCGGTGGCCAATGCCATCTTCAGCGCCGGTGGCGGGAGGCTGCGCGGGTTGCCGCTGATGAATGGATGATCAAGTTTAACGGTCAAGGCAGAGTACAATGGGCACAGCCTCTTGTCCGTGTGTTGAGAAACTCCGCGCGCATTATTCCCGGTTGCGGCTATCTGGCGTTTATCGCCCGTGATATGCTTTTGCTTGATGCAGCGATTCTTTCTTGCCCTTGTCTTCACAGTCATATTGATGGGTGTCCTGCGCCTTGATTTGACTGCGCAGACATCTGGACCTGGCGGTCACGCCACATCGGTTCAAGCTGCGTCTGTTCATGCCACGTCAGTTCAGGCCGCATCCGTTCATGGCGCATCGGAAGACTGCACCGCTACGGTTCCACCCGTGATACGCGATTCAAATCCGGTAGAGCGCTATGCCCGCATTTACATCGGCAGCGATGGTGGCCATCGATTTGGCGCCGGAGAAACGGCTGCTCTCCCGCTTGATGGCAGTACGGCATCGAAGTTCGACGCCATTCTACGGCGCTATTCCGGCAATCCTGTGGGCGACGGCGCTAGGCCCGCGGTGGCTCCAGTCAGTCATCTCATCGTCTGCCTCGGACCCGGCGTTTTTCAGACTGAGGGCTCTCAAGATTACGTGATCAACCTGCACCGTCCGTCCGAAAGAGGATTTGCCATAGGGCCGTATTGGCATATTCACGGCGCCGGCGTGGATACGACCACCGTGCAACTGACTTCTTTCTATGTCCCGGTCAGCGGGAGTCCGGCCAATCGCTGGCTCCACTCGGGGGATGGTGTGGTGTTCCAGACGGTTTCCGATACGTCGCCGGGCATCGAGATATCAGATCTCACGATTGACGCCAACTATCCTACGCTCAAGCCGCGCGCTTCCCAGATGGGCTTTCCTTCCGTCAATCTTGAGGCTATTCACCTGCGCTCTGACCAAGGCGGCCATTTCATACACCACCTCAAGGTCATCCATGCATCCGGGGAGAC
>Ga0210403_10001533_pt1 | contig 21839 bp, 23 predicted proteins | sample IncBWC19MmetaG_FD_150863 | JGI IMG/M metagenome (GOLD analysis project Ga0210403, IMG submission 150863) | Forest soil microbial communities from Barre Woods Harvard Forest LTER site, Petersham, Massachusetts, United States - Inc-BW-C-19-M | ecosystem: Environmental > Terrestrial > Soil >... | reverse complement strand
CGCCTCCGGCGACGCTTCGAGGGGCGGCGAGACCGCATCGGGATCGCGCAACGCCTGCGACGTCACCCAATTCTGACAATATCCACAGTGCAGATCGCATCCCAGCATTCCAAAGCTATAAGCCAGCGCACCCGGGTAGGCGTGGAAAAACGGCTTTTTCTCGATCGGATCGCACTGGACGCCACCGACGTATCCCCAAGGCACGTACAGAGTTCCGCCGCGATTGTAGCGCACCTTGCAGACTCCGGGCTGGCCTTCGGAGATTGGGCAGCAGTGGCCACAGGCATAACAGCGGACTCGGTTGCGGTCGAGTTTCTGGTAAAGCTCGCCTTCGCGCACCTGCTGGTAGACGATATCGCGAAGGGTAGCCACGATCAGGACCTCCACTGACATTCTAAACCCCAATACCAGGGCCCGGGCGTCAAGCGTCGTTGAGTCCTTATTCAGCGCAGGACTAGTAATTTTTGCTGTTGAATCCTGTTCTACGAAGGAGGATAGTTGGCTTCGTTGGACTCTGCACTGCATTGCGGTTCGCCGTTGCCCAATGGTGCCGCCTGATAGCACATGGGAGCCATTCCGTATAGCCGCAAAGGAGCCTAGTCTGGAGCACATCGATAGGGCCCGGGTTGGGGGTACCATGGCAGTAGTCCGCATTCTGGTGGTGGATGACTTGGAACCTTGGCATCGTTTTGTCTCTTCGACGCTCCAAGGGCAGCCGTATTTACAGGTCATTTCCTGCGTCTCCGATGGTTTAGAAGCTGTCCAGAAGGCCGAAGAGCTTCAGCCGGACTTGATTGTCCTGGACATCGGCCTTCCGAAGTTGAATGGCATTGAAGCTGCCCGGCGAATCCGCAAGCTTGTTCCCAAATCCAAAATACTTTTTCTGAGTCAAGAATCTTCTGATGATGTGGTGCATGAAGCCTTCAGCCTGGGGGCTCAAGGATACGTAGTTAAGATTCAGGCGGGAAACGAACTGCTTTCCGCCGTGGAAGCGGTTTTGCAGGGTAAGCAGTTTGTCAGTAAGGGATTGGCGGCGCAAGAGTTCACCGAGGCGACGGCCGAGCCGCATGCGAATCCGGAAGGCTACCGCTTGTCGGTGGACGCAAGCCGTGACGGCCTCTTTTGCGTAGAGATGGACGATCCCATGCCCGTGGACTTACCCGAGGACGAACAGATTCAACACATTATCCGCGACTCTTACATAGCCGACTGCAACGATTCACAGGCCAAGATGTATGGTCTGAATTCGGCACAAGAGCTGATCGGCAAGCGGATGACCGATATGGTGCTGCCCGACGATCCCGATAACATTGAACTCACGCGGGCATTCATACGGTCCGGCTATCAGGTATGGCAGAGAGAATCGCACGAAGTCGACGCTGAAGGAAAACCCAAGGTGTTCCTGAACAGCATGACGGGCGTCGTCGTTGACGGAAAGCTGGTATTGACCTGGGGCGTCCAGTCCGACGTTACCGGACAAGCCTAACGAGGCCGTACCCTCCACGCCTTGCCCCACTTCTGTTACCTAAATGTGCATCGTGTTGCACCTGCCGAACCTGCCAAGGGCCGGGGAATACGACCTAAGTGGCGGTTTTATAGTAGTTTGGGAAAGCCCGGTGCGATGGTGTTCAAGCTGCATTTCCCCTGATGCCCGCTGCCTTGGGGCGCAGATCGGGGTCTCAATTGTTAAGCTGGACGCAGGACACCGTGGTGGCAATCCCGCAGGCGTTGCCCGCGCCGAAACCCAAGCGCAAGCATTCCCTGCTGCCGGTTCTGATCGTACTATTTCTGATTTCCTACGGATTGATGTGCCTGCTGGCGGTGGAACAGGATCGGACGATTTCTGCCCAGCGTTATTTGATCCGGTCTTTGCTCGGCGACAGTTCAGAATTGAGCAATCTTAAAGGTAAGTTGATTCAAAAACAGTATGCCGATGCCCAGGCCCAGGCTAAGGCAGGAAGTCGCTCTCAGGCACAAATTCCGATGACCCAAGTCCCGTCTACCCAGGCTCCGATCACCCAGCCTCCAATGACCCAGGCTCCAATGACTGAGGACAAACCGGCAGGAAACGCCCAGAGCAGCCACAATGCAGGCAAAGCGCGAAAGGCGATGCCGCCAAAGCCGCCGTTAGGCATTTCGGACATTGTGGATGGACGCAGGATCGTGGAAACGATCTGAATTTCAGGGCCAGGCGAGTCTATGAAAGCCCTGGCAACGCTACTATTAGCTCTATCCGTACCCGGTTCCAAGTTCGCGACGCCTCCGCCCCCGCCGATTGATCTGCCCGCGGTCCACCACGCCCGTGCGGGTGGTATGTGGTACATGGCGGAGACTGGTCATGCTGTTTTCTGCTACGGTCCGGTCATGCTGCTGAAACAGCCAAACGGCGACTTGCAGCATGTAGCGACCTTCTGTCGCGGCAATCAGGCGGTAGTCCCTTTGAAGGATTGACGCACGTCTTTGCGCCCAGTTCCCGGAAATTTCCTACTATCCATCGGAGGTCTCGCCGACCGCGACTCACGAATTTTTCCGGCGTCCTGTACATTGTTCTCATGGCCAAGTTCAGAAAGCACATTTTTATCTGCGGAAACCAGCGGCCGCCGGGGCATCCGCGAGGCTGTTGCGATCCGGAGGCGAAGGCAGAGTTGCAGAAGCTGTTCAAGCAAAAACTGGCGGAACGCGGGCTAAAGGGAAGTGTGCGGGCGAATCAATCCGGGTGTTTGGATCAGTGTGAGCACGGTCCGAACCTGGTGGTCTATCCCGAAGGCATTTGGTACGGCGGAGTGACGCTGGCAGATGTCGACGAAATCGTTGATTCGCACATCGTGGGCGGAAAACCCGTCGAGCGGTTGATGATGCGAGACTCCTGCATCAACACGTCGGCTTGCGAGCACAGGTCAAGGCCGGCGTCGGTAGAGAAGGAGAGCCAGACGTAGCTTCGCTCAGAAGGCCCGACGCAGAGACTGTCAGTTTCGGGTTAGTTCACCCTCTTTCTTGCCGGCAATGGTGACGAACCGAATCACGCCCTCGCTATCCTCGAAAATCAGCCCGGTTCCTTCAGGGTTCACGACTGCCGTGACCAGGCGACCATACGACTTGGGGATTCCTCCTTGCGTCGGGGTTTGGTCATAGCGCGCCAACTCCCCCTCTTTCATACCGGTTATGCTGACGAAGCGAATCACGCCATCGCTGCCTTCGAAAACCAAGCCAGTACCTATCTGGTCGGCAATCGCCGTCACTAGACGACCATACGACTTCGGCACGGTTCCGCGGGTTGGAGTTTCGGCGTAAGCGACCGTCGCGCTCCTGTTTCCAACCAGGTATCCGGCGACAAACAAAAGTGCGGTACCCAAGACGAACAGAATCCTATTTCGCATGAACCCTCCCTGGTCGGTGTCACGCCTCATTTTGGCAGGACTAGAATCTTGTGCATCATGCCAAGATCCTCGTGTAGCAGGATATGGCAGTGAAACACGAAAGTACCTGCGATGGTTGGATCACGGAAATCGAAACGAGCCTTAAAGCTGTGGTAGGGATGACCCGGGCCCTCCCAGAATGGGACCTCAAAGGTGTCGCGAAGGTCCTCATCCTTGACCGGCTTTCCGTCCACCTCCAGCAGCATGAAATGGATTTGGTGAATGTGGAACGCATGGGTCTCAAGGGCACGGTTTTCAATGGTCCAGTCTTCCACGGCTCCCACCTGAGTCGTTATCGCAGGCTTTTCGTTGGCTTCAAAAACCTTCTGCTTTTGTCCGTCGACCGTGATGTAGAACTGGATAGGGCCATTGGTCCCGCCAAATTCCTCGGAGAAATAGAGTTTTCGCTCCGCGGTTGGCTTCTGCTTTTCCAACTCCGCAAACTTGATGCTCTTCATCGAAGCCTGGGGCATCGCGGCGTCAACCGCTGGCTTCGTCACTGCCGCTTCATCTTCAGCGCCGCTGACTTGAATCCGGCCTAGCTGTTGTTCGAGATCCGGGTTGCCAGTCGGTCCAGTTGAATACCCTAGTGCGATGAAGATCGCCTCGTTGTTTTGCGGAGGAGCCTGCACGATAAACTCCGCGCGTCCGGCCGGAGGTATCAGAATCGTGTCTTGGAAGCGAGACTTGGCGAGAGGGTATCCGTCGAGAGCGATTAACTGCAGTTTCTGCGGCACACCATTAAACCATACCTGCAACGGCATGAAATCCTGGATGGTAGCATTGGCCACTCGCCAGAACTGTTTTTCGTTGGGCTTCATGTCGATGATGGGGGAAGGAAAACTAGGGGAAGCCGCGACCTGATAGTTGATGGTGAGCTGGTAGGGCCCGGGCACCCATGGAACCAGGTACTGCTGCCGGATAACGAACACGCGCTCTTTTAGTCCAGCCACCTCAGGGTGAAACTTCTCCATCCCCTCGACAATTAGCGCCCCCGCCGCGCCACCATTCACCTGAAACTCGGTGAAGCCGTGCACGTGGGGGTGGTACCAATAAAGGCCAGGCGGTTCGTTCTTTGGAATCTGAATGTTAAATTGGAACGCCGGGTCGTTCGGCTGAAGCAGAGTCGTGAGTACGTCGTCCTGATGGCAGACCGGTGGAACATTCAGACCGTGGAAGTGAACGTTGGTCGAAGACAACATCATCATTCCGCCGTCGCCGCAAACCTTGCCGGGCGTAGCCGGCATTTCCATCATCCCCGCGGAGTCATCGGCCTCGATGCGATCTTTCACATCCAGCAGCAGCTGATCGCCCTGGTTGAGACGCAACGTCGGAGACTCCACATCCCCTTTGCTAGTCTTGTAGTTGTAGCAATAGTGCGTGTAGCCGGCATCATCGACCGAGCGCTTCATGGTCAATCCGGCCTTAAGAACGCCGTTCTTACTACTGATATTAAGGGCATCCTGGACGACGGTACCGGCGTCGGGACGCGAGGGACACTGCGCTTCCAGCCTCAAGAATGAAAATCCACACACCAGAATTGCAAGCACGTATCTCAACATAGATCGCATATTCAACTCCTCTTGAAAGCTTACCCGTACTCTTGTCAAAAAAAGCCGCAGTGATCTTGTCCCCTTGCGTGTTGCTGATGTACAGCAGAGTCTCGTCGGGACTTAACAGGATGTTGCTGGAACTAATCCCGTTTCCCAGGATCCACATACCGCAATCTCAAGCAAATGTCCGGACAAGGAGCGCATACGCAACTCCCATCTGGTGTTAGAACGGCCGAGGCGGAAAAGCTCCAATCGACAACAACCCCGGACTGTTTGGGTCAGACACCGGCGAGTGGGAGGATTCCGTCAGCGTGCACTTCCCGCCTGCCGATTTTACGTTAATCTCGCCGATGGAGGATGGAGCGCCAAACTCGGCCACATACACCACTCCGCCAGTTCCGGTCGTTTGATCGAGGGCCAACGACGCGACATAGGACCAGTCGGCGTCGAAGCCTTTGAGGGGCGGGGAGACGCACCCTTTTGAAAGTTTGCCAGTGCTCTTGTCAAAAAAAGCAGCGGTGACTGTGCCCGACTGATTGTTGCTTACGTAGAGGAGGCTCTCATCCGGGCTGAGCAGGACGTTGCTGGAATTAAGCTTATTCCCCAAGTGGTAGACAACCGTCGGTGTCAACTTGCCGGAGGAAATATCCGAGACTTCCACGACCGTGAACGGGGACGTATCGCCAAAAATGGCAAAATGCCCATCCTGCGTGATATCGACACCGCTGGGATAGGTATTGCCAATGCGCGACCCGGTGGAATTCTGTTCATCGCCGTTGGAGACCGGCTGCCCGTCTGAAATATTGTAAGATTCGATGGAGTTATCTCCATAAGTGACAACCATGATGTTCCCGTGGATTGCCATTCCATCGATCACACCGCCTTGCAAGCCCTTAACAGAAATGTTGCCAACAAACTTCAGGCTGCAGCCCGGCAGCACTCGAAAAGTTCCGATGGTGCTTGAGTCGGTGAAACTGGCATACAGGTATTTCGCGTTCATTGCCAAGCCGACGCCGTTGGAGGCGCCGGTGTCCTTGCTGGAGCCCACCGCATGACCACCAATTTCCAGGGTCTTGACAGCGATTCCCTCGATCTCGCCGGTCTGAGCCTGGGAAGTGTAGACGCACTGCGCATTTCCACTGTTGAGCACGCTCACCCGGTTGGCCGCAAAGTATCCCCCCGCGATACCACCTCGACCGGTCAAAACTTTGGCTTTCATGTTCAGCAGACCATTCGTGCCAACGGTGTAGAAGCTGGCGCTCGTAGCAAGGGCCGGGGGCGTGTCGTCATTCGTAACCACGTAGTGGGGTTTGCCGGCACCTGCCGCCACCCCGTTTGCAACACAAACCCCGACCAATAGCGCCAGCAAACGGGGTAACCAAGAGTTAAGGGATATCGTCATATACTTCTCTACCCTGCAAGCAAGAATGTCGCCCAATAAGATAACCACGAGTCATCCGGGAGTTCAATAACAAATGACTCGTTCCACTGCGAGCGGCAACCAAGGATGAAAAAGTTTGCGGAATTGTGGAAAACAATACCACCAAATCGAGTCGCGACCGCACTCTCAAAAGCCCGTCCCCGGCGAAGCAAAACCTGCAGCAACAACATACATCACTATGCGGGCTACTACCCTACTTCGTTTTATCGAGAGCCTTCAGATCCGCATTTCGCTGACAAGTTGAGGATTGTCATTTCTGCCGCTCCTGTGCTACGGTAGTGGAAAGTTCACGCCTTCACAATCCACAATCACAGTCGCGCCGGGTTGTGGCCCGCGAAAAAAGCGTGTCAAACAGGTGGTGCTATGGCTACAAAAGATGCGGTTGATTCCATGCCGGGCGAACGGACAATCGAGCCCGAAAGTTTCGCCAATCGGAAGCTGATTCGCCCTTCGCTAAACCGCACCGACCACAACCATGCGTCCGCGCCCGTGGCGGAACGTCGTGATCGCCCGGAGCGATCTTTTGAGCGCACCGAGCGCAATGACCGGAATGGCGCCGGACGTAAGGCGCCTCCACTTGAGCAAACCAACGCGGAAAATTTCTATTATCAGAAGCAAATGCAGGCGAGAACTCCGATGGTCATCGTGCTCCGCGATGGCGAAAAAATCCATGGCGTCATCGAGTGGTACGACAAGAGCTGCTTAAAAGTGAACTGCAACGGTTCGCCCAATCTGATGATCTACAAGCCCTCGATCAAGTACATGTATAAGGAAGGCGAGAACGGGCGGAAGTAGGCTTCCGGCTTTTGAGATCTTAATTCTATTTGGGATACTGCTCGTCCTTGAGGCTTGTGCCTACCTCCTGAAGCCTGAAGCCGGTCCTCTTCAATTTGACTCATGAGATAACCTCCGGTTGACAATCTCTTATATCTTCCTTAGCATCAATCACTTGGTGCAATCGTACTGACTCCATCGCTCGGGGGAGCCACCTGTGATCAAGCTTGACATCATCAACGAAGTGGTCAACAAGACCGGAATCACTAAAACCAAAGCCGAATTGGCGGTGGAAACCGTTTTTGGAAGCATGAAGCGGTCGCTCGCTAAAGGCGATCGCATTGAACTGCGCGGGTTTGGCGTGTTCAACGTGCGGCCACGCAAAACCGGCATTGGGCGCAATCCGCGCACCGGCGCCGAAGTTTCCATTCCACCAGGCAAAGCCGTGCGTTTCAAGCCGGGCAAGGAGTTGCAGTCCATCGACTGAGTTCGCTTTCTCGCGTACGATGGAGATACGGGCGTTCCCGCTCGTATTTGCACTAGCCCTGACAGTTGCGGAATCTTGATGCCTGAATTCCTTCCCCCAGTTTCTTCCTCTTCGACCACCGATTATTACCGTCCAGTCGAAGTTTTCGTTGTGCAGCCTCCAAAGCAGCGTTACTGGCTCCATGTCGTCCTGCTACTGGCCACGATCTTCACTACCCTCGTGGTGGGCGCCCGCATGGAATTCAACTTCCAGCACAACCAGCCACCGTTTTACAGCAGCGACGATAGCCTCTCCGGCGTTTTTCCTCTGACGTGGGCTCTGCAGTCATCACATATTCTTTTGGGCATTCCTTTTTGCTGCACGCTCATCCTTTTTTTTCTTGCCCACGAGATGGGACATTATCTTTGCTGTCGCTACTACGGTGTGCACGCGACGCTTCCCTTCTTTATTCCCTTTCCTACTTTCTTCGGCACAATGGGAGCGGTTATTCTAATTCGCTCTTCGATCCGGTCACGCACTGCGCTTTTCGATATCGGAATCGCCGGACCGATCGCGGGATTTGCGGTGGCGACGATTTTGATGTTTCTGGCCTTGCCATTTTCAAAGCTGCTGCCGGCAGGGACACATTCTGTCATTCAATTTGGATACCCGCTTATTTTTCGCCTTGCGTGGCTTGTGCTCCCGCTCGCTCCCGTCCATGGTGCGATTGGATGGCAGACGGTAAATCTTCATCCCATAGCGATTGCAGCCTGGATCGGCATGTTCGCAACCTCGCTCAACTTGCTGCCCGGCGGCCAACTCGACGGTGGGCACATTATCTTTTCCCTCGCGCCCCGGGCGCACAAAACGGTATCGCGCCTGACAATTCTCGCGCTTATTCCCATGGCGCTTTATTTTTGGGCGGGATGGTTGATCTGGGCGGTGCTGCTGCGGATCAGCGGCATGCGGCATCCGATGGTCGCGGAGTGGCCGGGGGTGACGGGCGTGCGACGATGGATCGCGGGGTTAGGTCTCGTGATGCTGATCCTTACTTTGGCGCCAGCGCCTTTCGCGCACAGCTCATTGCTGCAAGTCTTGCGCGACCTGCGGTCGGGACCGTAACCGGCAGAGGTGCACGAGCGTGAAAAGGCAAGTCGCCAGAGCCACCCAGGCGAACCAGTCTCCCAGCAGGAGATAAAAAGTGGTGTCGTGCCCGGCCGGTACGTCCGCTATCAGGGTGGCAAAAGGCGCAGAGTCGCTGCGGGTTTCTGCCAGGATGCGGCCACGATCATCGCTGACAGTCAGGTAGCCCTGCTTCGCCGCGCGCGCAATGCTGAAGCCGTCTTCCACGCCACGCATCACCGCCATGTGACCGTGGGACCACCGGTCGAGAACGAAATCCCACGCAGGCACTAGCATCAGACCCGCGCCTGCGTTGCCGTATTGTCGGGAGAGCGGCGTGAAATCCATGTCTTTGCAGATAGCGACGCCCCAGGTTCCGGAAGGCTCGTGCAGAAAGGTCAGATCCGTGCCCGGCTTCAACTTTGATTCAAAGGGCGGCAGCATGTGGTGCTTGTCGTAGCTCTGCCGCGGGGCTTCCGGCGCATATACAAGCGCCCGGTTGTATTTCACCGGCGGGGATACGTGGATGAGCCCTACAACGATCTCGGACTTGGTTTTGTTGGCGAGTGATTGGAAGAGGGCCTCGGTTTCCCTGGTATCGGGATCTACAGTTACGCCGAGCTTCTCCGGCATAACGATGACTTGCGCGCCTCGGGCGGTGAGGCTTTCGGCTTCAGCAGCATATTGACGGAACAAGCGTGCCGTTTCAGCGCCCTCATCCGCCACATCTACGTTGGCCGGCTCGTCGGACGCGATAAGCCCCACGCTTACCTTCTCGCCCGACGCTGGCATCGCGAGACGCACCGCGCCGAAAACAAGCTCCAGCGCAATCACTCCCAGCCCCACACCAACGATGCGCATCGCCTGCTTAGGCGCCGAACTGCGTAGATGCAGGCCAACGGCGAGCGCGGCTGGAAATAACAGCACCAGAAAACTTATGCCCCAGGGTCCGGTAACGGAGGCGAGTTGCAGGACGGGCAGGAAGTTCAACTGTGAATAGGAAAGATTGCCTCCGGTGCCGTGAGGAGAAACGAGGTCGAAAAGGTATTCGATGGAGACCCACATCGCCGGGAAGGCCAGCAGCGCGCTCCACCAGGCGCCACGCCTTAGCAGCGCGCGAAAGAGTAACACTGCAACCGCGAACACCAGCGCTGGGACTGTGCAGATTGCTATCCGAGCCGTGGGCGGTACACCCACCACGCTGAGGTAGTGCCACAGGTTGAGACTGCCGGCCAGCCACGATAACGCTGCTACCAGAGTGGTTCTTAAGACAGAATTGCGCGAAGCGAAGAGCAGCACTGGCAGTGGCGCAAACCAGAGGAGCGGCCACATTGGGTAGAGGCCGGTGCCGAACCAGACCAATACCGCTGTCGATGCCGCCGCCAGGAACGCAGTACTGAAGCGCTGGCCATCATTTACGAATTCCATGGATGTACCTCCTGAGTGATCGCCGGTAGAAGGCGCGAAAGCGGGCAGGAGGCACGGCCATGCGTCCGCCGAGGTAAAGCATGATGAGGCCATGGGACAGCGCACCCATCTCGAAGACGATCTCCCACACGCCGTCTTTGCGGAAATGTCCGTTCTTCATGCCTTCCTCCACCACCGCCGCCATCAAGTTGGCGGTGGGGGAACGTCCGGCCTTGAAGTCTCGTGGGTAACGGCGAGCGCCTTCGCGCGGCTTGAGGAACATGAGCTCGAACAACCGCGGGTTGTGGAGGGCGTGCTCCAGGTAGATCTCCGCCATCTTCCTGAGCTGTTGCTCAATGCCGCCGGGGAAGCGTTGGCGGACCAGACGAGCAGTCAACTCCGCGAAACCGGTGTCCGCCAAGGCGTTCAGCAGACCTGCCCGGTCGGGGTAATGGCGATAGATCGCCATGGGCGTGATGCCTACGGCCTGGGCCACCCGGCGCATGGTCACCGCTTCCGCCCCCTCCTTGTCCAGCAGCCGCCGCGCAGCGGTGGCGATTCTGCGGGTCGTGGAATTCATGTATACAGTGTATACTTCGACACGCAAGAAAACAATAATTGCGAGCAGGCTTGCGCTACGTGGGGCAACTTGTGGAGTGAGTGGGCTAAATGTCTTCTTTAATTCCCGCGAACAAATCGGTCTCCTGCTCGATCAATCCGGGAGTCACCCTGGCTACGATATGGAACATCTCCTGGCGTCCGCGCTGGCGAACGTGGGATTCGAACAGAGACCACAGGGGCGCCTGGCTGGTGTGAGCCCGGAATGCAGCAATCTTGGTCTCGAGATAGTCTCCGATTTCAATGACTGCGGTGGCTGGCGGCAGTGTGACCGGTTGACGATCGGGCAGGGTGAAGTTCGTGGTGCTGTAGTAGAGCTTCTGGGCTCGGTGCGGAGTTATTTCGCCGCTGATCTGGTCGGGATACCGGTTGCTGCGTCCGGCCCAGTGAAACGCCAGCGTGGCAAAAACCGAAGCCATGGAATGATCGGTATGCCCGGTCACAGAACCGTCCGGACCAAAGGTGATCAACACGTGCGGACGGAATCGCCGAACGTGGAGGGTTAATTCGCAGACCACTTTGTAGACATCCTGGCGGTGGAGCTGACCGTCGGGATAGTCCAGCACAATCCCATGGGAAACTTTCAGGATTTCACAAGCTGCCGCAAACTCCTTCCGACGCAAGGTCGCTAATGCCTGGTCGCTTGCTGCCCCACCACGATGGGTCGCCGCCTGCCCGGGCGTGAGGCAGACTATGCAGGTCTCCATGCCACGATCATGGTAAAGACGGAGTGAGCCACCAAAGCCCCCAGCCTCGTCGTCAGGATGGGCGGTGATGCACATCAGGCGGAGCATGGATTCATTGTAACTTGAGCATTGCGACTCAGTCGGTTGCGAGCGAGTTGCAAAATCTTGCACTCTCGATGAATCGCGACTGTCAAAAGAAAGGCTTCAATCCGCGACCATTCCGAAATAGAATGGGTCGCAACCGAGCTCGGCGCGGACATCCGCGCCTACATTGGAGACGCCAGTGCATGTTCTTGTGACCACCGATACGTTGAGCGGGGTGTGGACTTACACTCAAGAACTGGTTTCGGGCCTGGTGAGTCGTGGCGTACGAGTCACGCTGGTCAGTCTCGGCGATATTCCGCTGCCACACCAAATTTCCTGGATGGACGATTTGGAAGGTCTGGAATATCGTCCAACCGCATTTCGCCTGGACTGGATGCAGGAAGCCGAACGGGATCTCAAAGATTCTTCCGCGTATCTTGCGGCGCTCGTCAAAGAGCTCAGGCCCGACCTGCTACACCTGAACCAGTTATGTTACGGAAGTCTAGCCGTCGACACTCCTCGCGTGGTCGTTGCTCACGGCGACTTGATCAGTTGGTGGAAAGAAGTGCATGGCCACGAACCCAGGGAGGGTCGTTGGATGCGCTGGTACCGGGAGGCGGTGACGCGCGGCTTGTGGCATGCCAGCGCGGTAGTCGCTCCATCCGTGTGGATGCTGGATGCGATTCGCGCCTGTTACACGCGCCCCAGGCACGATTCGGTAATCTACAACGGGCGCAATCCAGTCTCGTTTAATCCATACGTGAGCAAGGACGATTCGGTGCTCGCGGTAGGACGATTGACCGATGCGAGCAAACAAGTGAGCCTGTTGACGCAACACTCGCACCCGCTGCCGGTGTGCATCGTGGGCTCCGAGGCGCCGGTTGCCGATTCCGAGATTCCGATCCGCACCGACGTCAAACTTGCAATCGATCAAGTCTGCGTGGCCATAAAAGGACCGCAGACGCAGGCCCAACTCCGAACTCTGTACAGCCGCGCTTCCATTTACGCGGCTACCTCGCGATACGAGGCTTTTGGAATGGCGCCCCTCGAAGCCGCATTCTCTCGATGCGCGATCGTGGCGAACGACATTCCCCCTTTCCGCGAGATTTGGGGTGATGCCGCGATCTACTTTCAAGCCAATGATGCGGAGAGCCTGGCGGATGTAATTCGACGATTGCACGAGCATCGAGACCTATGCCGCGGCTACGCAACCCGTGCCTATCAACGCGCGCGCGAATGCTTCACCGCCAAACGCATGATCGACGAGTATGTGCGGCTTTATCACAGTTTGATCGGTGCGAAGTTGGCAGCGGCGTGAGGGGCGCTTCTAGCTTCTGGCTCTTGGTTCCTCATCCCTCGTGTTCCCTCCTTCACTGGCCCCCCTACACGCCTGTCATTCCGAGGGAGCTTTATCCCCGAGGAATCTGCAGTCTTTTCCTGGAAAGCTAGGAGCCAGCAGCTAGAAGCTGGTATCTTCATACCTCAGACTCATTTCAAACGGAGGCCTCATGGCTACAGTCAAAATTACCGTCCGACCCAACGGTCCCTATCGTGTCGAAGCTCCTGAAGGTTCGATCGAACTCGTCGACGTCAACGGCACTGCGTACGACCTGACCGGCAAACCGGCTTTTTCTCTTTGCCGCTGCGGAGGATCAGTCAACAAACCGTTTTGCGATGGGACACACAGCAAGATCGGTTTCCAGGGGGCCGAACTGGCGGTGAAGAAGGCAGAGGGCTAGATCTGAGTCCGGTATACTCAGTGGATTGTCTTGGTCTTCCGCGACATGTAATCCATCAATAGATACTGCCCCAGCGTGTAGGGCGTCGTGAAGTAGGCTTTGCCGCGGCACATTTCTGTGACCTTCTGGACGAACTGCACCAGACCGTAATCCGACGCCAGCATGAACGTATTAATCATGACGCCTGCGCGCTTGCACTTGGAAACCTCTTCCAGGGTCTGGCTCACGACTAGTGGATCGAGGCCGAAGGCATTCTTATAAATGCGCCCGTCTTCGAGCGTCAGCGCGGACGGCTTGCCGTCAGTAATCATCACAATCTGCTTCATATCTTTGCGCTGGCGCTGCAGAATGCGCTGCGCCAGCCGCAGGCCCTCGCGGGTGTTGGTGTAATACGGACCCACTTTTACACGCGCAAGTTGCGACAGCGGCACTTCTTCTGCCGAGTCATGGAACAGAATCAAAGACAAAGAATCGCCCGGATACTGCGTACGGATCAGGTGCGAGAGCGCCATCGCCACTTTCTTTGCCGGCGTGAACCGATCCTCTCCGTAAAGAATCATGGAGTGCGAACAATCGAGCATGAGCACGGTCGCGCACGACGACTGATACTCGCACTGATGCACCTGGAGATCGGAATATTCGATGTTCAGAGGCAGCTTCATGCCTTCGCGCTGGATGGCGCTGGAGAGTGTTGCGGTAATGTCGAGATTCAAGGTATCGCCGAATTCATACTGTCTCGATGCGCCGCTGGCCTCGATGCCGGTGGCCAAGTCGCGGGTGTCGTGGCGTCCGAAGCTTGATTTTCCCAGTGATCCCATCAGATCACGCAAGGTTTTGAAACCAAGAAAATCCAGGCTCTTGTCGGTGATTTCGAATTTCACTTGCTGTTGCGCCTCGCCCACTTGCCCGCCCACACTCGATTGTCGCGACGGATCGTGGGGCTGGTCGATGCTGATGTAATCCTCCTGTTGCATGCGCTGAATCAATTGCTCGATGAGTTCATCCAGCGTACCTTCCATCTGCATCTGCTGGAGCTGCTGACGCATCTGTTCATCCAGCAAGTCACTATCGAGCAACGCTTGCTCAATCGCATGGCGCAGGTCATCCAGCGTCTGCTCGCCATCCCCGAAATCGTCATACAGGTAATTCTGGAACCCGCTCTGCAGCAGGTAATCGGAGAGGGCGCTGAGCAGGTCCTCCATGCTCATTTCGCCAGCGGGGTCGGGGACGTATTTGGAATAGCGGATGCGTTTCATAAAAGCAGTCGTTGGTCGTTAGCCGATAGTCGTTGGCATTTCTTTGTGACTTTTATGTGCTTTGCGGTTGATGCCTTCAAAAGCTTTAACCACAGAGGACACGAAGGTACACAAAGGAAACCGGTCTAGGCCGTGGCCAATGGCCACCGACCGACGACCAACGACTTAATTAAACGGCCTCCTGCCACGGAAGGGCGGATCTTCCCGCTCGAACGGTTTTTCCGCGACCTTCTGCGGCTTTTCTCCGGCGGTGAACAAACGCTCTTCGTTCCGCCCAATGCGTTTGTGCGCGTGCAGGCCTTCGAGCACAAATTCCGCCGCCGATACTTGTGACTCGGGACTCTCCTTCGGTCCCACGTTCAGCTTCACCAACTTCTCCATTAAACCCTGAATGCTTCGAAGCGATTGCAAGGCTTCGGTCGCGCCCGCGGCGTCCGCCAATTGGATCTCGCCGCCAAGGTCGAACCACTGCACGATCTGGTTCATGTCCGTGCCCTTAAAATATCCATCGTAGGTCTTCGCGATGGCGGTTCGTATCAGTTCTCGACTTACATGATCTGCGCCTTTCATCTCGCCTTCGTACTCCAGTTCGAGCTTCCCGGTGATCGCGGGCATGGCAGCGTAAACATCTCCTATGCGTGGCACCACCAGCTGCTCGCTATGCCGGATGGCGCGGCGCTCGGCGTTTGAGATCACATTCTCCATACACGAAATGGGCAGACGCTGGCTTACTCCCGAGCGCTTGTCAACCTTCTTGTCCTCGCGAGCGGCAAAGGCAATTCGCTCGATGACCTCCTGCACATATTTCGGAATGTGCAGCTTGTATCCATCACGATTTGTCCACGCTTCTTGCGTGGTGATGGCAATGCCCTCTTCAATCGAAGCCGGGTAATGAGTACGAATCTCGGAGCCAATGCGGTCCTTCAGCGGCGTAATGATTTTGCCACGAGCGGTGTAGTCCTCCGGATTGGCACTGAATACGAGCGCGACGTCGAGCGCCAGGCGGATCGGATAACCCTTAATCTGCACATCGCCTTCCTGCATGATGTTGAACAGACCGACCTGAATCTTCCCGGCAAGGTCGGGCAATTCGTTAATCGCGAAGATGCCGCGATTGGCCCTTGGCAATAGCCCGTAGTGGACGGTCATCTCGCTGCCGAGTTCGTGGCCGCCCCGCGCCGCTTTGATGGGATCGATATCCCCGATCAGGTCGGCAATGGTCACATCGGGCGTGGCCAGCTTTTCGACATAACGCGCTTCTTGCGTGAGATACGCGATCGGCGTGTTGTCGCCATGCTTCGCAACCTCGTCGCGGCAGCGGCGGCAGATGGGCGCGTAAGGATTGTCGTGAATCTCACAACCTGCGATGTATGGAGTCTGTGCATCCAGCAACGTGGTCAGAGCTCGCAAGATACGGCTCTTGGCCTGGCCACGAAGTCCCAGCAGAATAAAGTTATGACGCGAAAGAATAGCGTTGATGATCTGCGGCACTACAGTATCGTCATAGCCGACGATTCCGGGAAATATCGATCCCCCCTGGCGAAGTTTCGCCATCAGGTTATCGCGCAATTCGTCCTTCACGCGCCGGCTTCGCAGTTGTTCTTCGGAAAATGGACTGTGGCGTAACTCGCCGAGCGTCCGTGGAAGACTCATGATTAAAAAACCCCCAGGGAGAACAGCTTTCTGGTCCCGATTATACGCCCGACTCCAACCTTATCCCGCGTGCCCGTTACCGCCTGCTTTGCGGCGTATGTGTACGGTGCGGCGCATCGTGGGCAAGATGGTTTCGAAGAACGAAATGATGGCTTGCAAGCGCTCGGATTCCGATTTCATCCCCAGCAACGTTTGTTTGAAATCAAGATCAAGGGGTAGCGACCCGGCGAGATGAAACGAGAGTTGCTGTTGGTCGATTTCCGAAGATTTTTCTGGCTCCGCCCCGGCCAGGGTCATTATTTCGCCGTGTAGCTTCATCGCTTGCGCTATTTGCTCTTGCGACGCAACGCCAGGTTCATCGTGCAGGTAGAGAACCTCACCCTGCAAAAACGATCTTTCCTGGTTCAGTTGGAGGACCTCGAAGCGTGCGCGGCCCTGGGTGACGATGTCCATGCGCCCGTCGGGATATTTCTTGGTAACCGTAAGGATTTCCGCGGTGCAACCGACCTCGGCGAGCTCCTGGTCCTTGCCTCGCAGCACGCCGAAATGTTGGTTGCGGTCGAGGCATTCGGAAATCATCTCCCGGTAGCGAGGCTCAAAAATGTGCAGCGGCAAGGGTGTGCCCGGAAGCAGAACCAGGTCGAGGGGAAACAGCGGCAGCAGTGCGCTCAACAACAAGCCTCCAAGATTCTTCGCGATTTGCGAGGCGAATTCTAGGATTGTACGCCTGAGAACGGCTGTGTCCCGCTTGACTTGGGAGCAACAGAAGACTAGAAGCACGAAATGGGATCGAGCGGAATGCAAGTCTCGGAAAAAGTAGTCGTAATTACCGGCGCATCCATGGGTATCGGCGAAGCGATTGCTAAAATCTTCGCCGATCATGGTGCAAGCGTCGTGCTGCTCTCACGCGACGCCGAGCGGGCTGAGGCGGCCCGCGGGCGTATCGGTCAGAGCGAACGCACTTTAGCGCTGGCCTGCGACGTGCGGAATCGCGAGGAGATTGATCGGGTGGTTGGGCTTACTCTGCATCACTTCCAGCGCATCGACGTATGGATTAACAACGCCGGCCACGGAATATTGGATTCCGTCGCTAACGTGGATATGGCCGCTTGTCGCGAGACCTTTGAAACCAATTTCTTCGGGGCGGTCGAAGCCATGCAGGCTGTGATTCCGGTAATGAAGCAGCAAGGCTCGGGGTCGATCATCAACATATCGAGCGTCGCCGGGCATATTCCAATCCCGTTTCATGCCGTCTACAGTGCCACTAAGTTCGCCATGAACGCGATCGGCAAGGGTGCGCGAATCGAACTCAGGAGCTCCGGGATAAATGTGCTGACCGTATGTCCCGGCTACGTGCGCACCGACTTTGGCGCCAATGCAGTCAAAGGCAAGGAACCGAAACAAGTACGGCCCGGTCGAGTCCGAGGGATCACCGTTGAACGTGTTGCCAAGGCTGTGCTTCGAGGGTATGTGAAACAAAAGCGGGAAGTGGTTGTCCCCTGGATAATGATTCCGATGATAAAACTCTATCAACTGTTCCCGGGATTAGTGGAATATTCGATGGTGAAAATGGTGCGAAAGCGTGAGTAGGTTATTTCAGCTCATCCAGCATGGCGGTCATCTCCGATTGCGCATGGGAATTGCCCGTGCGCCTTGCCGACGAGATTCCGTCAACGAGCATTTTCTTTGCTTCATCAGCTCGATTCGCGCTGACTAGCGTCTGCGCCGCCATGAAATATCCTGCGGTGTAGTCCGGGTGGGCGGAAAGCAACTTCCTGAACTCTTCCAGAGCACGTTCAACTTCGCCGGCTTTCGAGTACTCCATGGCGAGGCCGTAACGCGCGAAGGCATCGTCAGGGCTCTGCGAAAGAATTTCGTTGAGCATTGCAAGTCGGTCCATAAAGTAAGCTCTCAGCCCTCAGCCTTCAGCTCTTAGCCTAACCACTCGGATACGAGCTTACTATATGCGTCGAGTGAATTCTTTGTAGCGCCGCCGTCCCGTCGGCTGTCCTGGGGCGTCTCGCCCCGACTGCGAGGGCAGGATGCCGGGGCTACAAGACGCGAATTGCCTTGAACACTAGCGATCTATTTCTTGGCTGAGTACAATGCCTTCATCTCTCAACAGGAGTTTAAGACGTGGCCTGTCCATTCTTTATGCCGACGAGCAAACTCGAGGATGGCGGTTGGCTTCACCCTTCGCGGCTCCCATTAGGCGGCGGATGGATTGGCCACTGTTCCGCACCGGGTCACGAAGGCGCGGAACCAACGAATGAGGAGCTGCGGGAACTTTGCAACATGGGTTACGCTGCGGCCTGTCCTCGGCTGCCCGAGGATCGTACTTCCGATGCGGTACGGTTTTCGATCGCTCGCGACCATGGAGCACGGCTGAGCCTTTGGTTCGTTCACGAGTCCGGTCATTGCCCCGCGGGCCATGGAACGCTGGAATATGATTTGTCCTCGGGCCAGTGGACCTCTTCTCACACCGACCCGCGCATTCAGAAAATGGCAGAATGTTATTTGCAATCGTACTTGCTTCGTAGAATCCAGCCCGTCACAGCGGGCCTCACGTCGGACACAACTCCATTAACCGGAACCCCATGAACCAGAATAACGACCTTGCACTACCGCGCCCCGTCCGGGACTCGCAATCCGAGATGGCCGAGATTGTTCTACCCAACGACGCCAACCCTCTCGGCGCCCTGCTCGGCGGACGCCTTATGCATTGGATCGACCTCGCCGGAGCCATGGCCGCGCATCGCCACGCCCGAAACTACGTAGTCACGGCGGCGATTGACCACATGGACTTCTGGGTTCCGGTACACGTTGGGGATCTGGTCATCCTGCGCTCCTCGGTAAACCGTGTGTTCCGCAGTTCGATGGAGGTGGGCGTAAAGGCCTGGGTGGAAAACTACATCCTCGACGATTGCAAGCACGTGAGTTCGGCCTACTTGACCTTTGTAGCCGTCGACGCCGGCGGACGCCGTATCCAAGTTCCCGCCGTCATTCCTGAGACGGAAGATCAGCGCCGCCGGTATGACGATGCTGGCAAGCGCCGGCAAATGCGCCGGGAGCATCTCGAACGCCGAAGCAGTTCGCGGTAGCGTAGGACCGCGGGGCATCATGGGCTCGTCGTCGGCGTTACTTGGTGGTGCATCGCCTTCATTCTTGCGCTTGCATATTTTGTTTTCATCTTCCGCATGTTCCGCGGCAAGGTGCGCCTCGAGGGTGGGGGCTACTGAAAAGAGATGTTTAGTGTGAAATATCTTGGCCGGGGCCTGCCCGCCTAATCGTCTACACTAGTTCCCTTGGACTCCCGTCTGAAGAATAAAATCGCCGTCGTCACCGGCGCGGGCAGCGGCATTGGTCGCGCCTGCGCGATTGCTTTGGCCCGTGAAGGCGCCAAAGTCGTTCTGGTCGGTCGTAGGAAAGAACGGCTTGAAGAAACGTCCCGCGAGATCGGCGACTCGGCTCTCGTCCTGCCGGCGGATGTGTCGGCCCAAGACGAAATTGCCCGCGTCGTCGAGCAGACCCTGGCACATTTCGGCGGCCTCAATGTTCTGTTGAATAACGCGGGAGTCCTTCACATTGGAACCGTCGAGCAGATCACGGAGGAACAGTGGGACGAGACCTTCAATGTCAACGTTCGTGGACTTTGGTTGCTCTCCCGCGCCGTGCTTCCCGCGATGCGAAAAGCTGGAGGCGGGTCCATCATCAACATGGCTTCGGTCCTGGGAATCAACGGAGCTCGCAACCGCGCCTCATACGCGCCCTCGAAGGGCGCTGTGGTTCTGCTCACCAAGTGCATGGCCATCGACCACGGACACGAACATATCCGGGTAAATGCGATCTGCCCTTCGTTCGTCGAAACCGATCTCACTGCCGCCGTCATCAGCAAGGCCCCAAATCCGAATTCGGTTCGAGCGGAGCGAATCGCCGTGCATCCCATCGGCCGCTTAGGGCAGCCGGAGGATATTGCCGGACTCGCGGTCTACCTTGCCAGCGACGAGTCTTCCTGGGTAACTGGTTCAGTCTTCCCGGTCGACGGTGGGTACCTGGCAGTGTGACTTGATCGCGGAACTCTGCTCTGGAAACTTTCCTGGCTCCCCGGTAGTCTAATTAACATAAGATTGTGTCGTCCCCTGCCTATTCCGCCTCTGTGAAGCTTGCTAAGCTGATTCCTGTTCTTGCGCTTGTAATATCGTTGACTGGGCTCATCTTCGCCAACGACGCGAGCTCTTCCATCCTGCCCCAGCAGTTTGGCGGTTGGCAGATTTCAGGGTCGTCAAGAGCCAGCAACGACCCTGCGGCTGCAGACCCCGTGAATGCAGCGGTTCTCAAAGAATACGGCTTTACCGGATTCGAATCCGCCAGCTACACCCGCGACGACGGCCGCAAACTCGCGCTCAAGGCAGCCCGTTTCGCGGATGCCAGCGGAGCCTACGGCGCCTACACCTTTTACAAGACGCGTGAGATGTTGATTGAGCAGATCGGGGACGGGGCTGCATCGATGAACGAACGCGTGCTGTTCTACCGCGGCAACATCGTGGTGGATGCAGTGTTTCAGCAGCTGTCCGCCATGTCCGCGGCTGAGTTGCGCGAACTCGCGGAGGGCTTTCCGCTCCCGCTCGGCAATACCCGCAATTTGCCGGATTTGCCCACATATCTGCCAAGTCAATCCTATGTGAAAAACACGGCTAAGTACGTGATCGGTCCTGCGGCTTTGCAAAAGGTCGCCGCTCCCGTGCCAGCCGAACTGGTGGACTTCAACCTTGGTGCTGAGGTGGTTGTTGGAAATTACAACAGCTCAGCCGGCGAGGCCACATTGATGTTGATCTCCTATCCGACTCCGCAAATTGCAGCTGATCATCTGCGGCGCATTGAGGCGGCACGCCAGGGTAATTCGCAAGCAACCAACGACACGCACACGGCGACTGCGATCCCGATTCTTCAAGGACCGATCTTCGATAAGCGCACCGGACCCATGGTGGTGATCGCAGCTGGTCCGCTCTCACAAGACGAGGCTAAGGCGCTGTTGGCTTCCGTGAACTACGATGCCAACGTTACCTGGAACGAGAACACCTCTTTCGGTAAGGGCGCGACCATGGCGAAGATTGTGATGAACGGCATCATTCTCAGTTTAATTATTATTGGCCTCGCGCTGGTCGCCGGTGTGGCCTTTGGTGGCATCCGCATCCTTGCCCCGCGATTGTTCCCAGGTCGCGGATTTGACCGGGCGGAGTCTCGCGAGTTTATCTCGCTGCACCTCTCCGAAACCCCTGCCCACCCCCTTAGTGACACGGTAAGTCCATCAATAAAAGCGGGTTAAGGTGATCTGAGGGCAGGATTGTCTCACAATGAGCATCTCACAGGGACTATTAACCTATTTTCTAAGTCATTGAAAATGAAGGTGTTTATTTCCGAGATATTTCTTGACACCCCCCTTTTTAGGCTCATAAGATTTCGCCAGAAAGTTTTGACGGTTTTGATCTCCGTTAGAACTATTCTCCCTTGAAAGAAAAGGCTGCCCAAGTTGCCGGGCGGCCTTTTCATTTTGTCGCCGCATCCTCGGCACCGACGTTCTTTCTTTTTCGGGTTACGTCCTTCGTTGGAACGCTCGTGGGCCG
>Ga0210403_10001532_pt1 | contig 21840 bp, 15 predicted proteins | sample IncBWC19MmetaG_FD_150863 | JGI IMG/M metagenome (GOLD analysis project Ga0210403, IMG submission 150863) | Forest soil microbial communities from Barre Woods Harvard Forest LTER site, Petersham, Massachusetts, United States - Inc-BW-C-19-M | ecosystem: Environmental > Terrestrial > Soil >... | reverse complement strand
GGTAAGCCGACGCACCCGCTCGCATCGCACGCTGAATTTCGCCATCAGTATCTGACGTGGTGAGCATGATGATGCGAGCCTGCGGAAACTCTCCGCGGATTGCGATGAGAACATCAGTACCATTGGTTCCGGGAAGGCGAAGATCCATCAGCGTGATGTCGGGCCGATGACGCCGAAACTCCGCCACCGCTTCTACGGCGTTCCCCGCCTGAGCCACCAGAAGCATATCCTGCTGTGACCCAATGATCGTGCACAGCCCTTCGCGAAATACCGGATGGTCCTCAACACTGAGAATGCGAATTGGCTTGGCAGGAACCACCGAATTGTCTCGTGCGGACGATTGTAGTGTTGTTTGACACCTATTCCAAGGGCAGCATTTGCCTGTAGAAGAATGCAGGTCAAATACTGTCGCGTTTGAGGTGGTCGCCAATTCTTGAGGAGGTTCATTCTCTATCAATCCAAATTGGAGAGAAATAAGATGGCTGAAGAAATTAATCCTGATCAAGTTAGCAACGGTCAAATTAATAAAGATCGACGTCACTTTTTGCGCAATTCTTGCATGACACTCGCTGCCGTCAAACTCGCCACCATCGGCCCTGCGTACGCGCAATCCAGCAAGATAAACCCGATGAATGCGCCCTCGATTAGGCCGGGGACGAATACGTCGCTCGGCCCACTGAAGCAGATCGATGCCGGTCTCCTGAACGTCGGGTACGCGGAAGTTGGCCCTGCGAACGCCCCTGCTGTAATTCTTCTGCACGGCTGGCCGTACGACATTCACAGCTTTGTCGATGTTGCACCTTTGTTGGCAGGGCAGGGGTACCGGGTGATTATCCCGTACTTGCGAGGCTATGGCACGACGCGTTTTCTTTCCAGCGATACGTTCCGAAATGGCCAGCCATCAGTAGTCGCTGTCGACATCGTCGCCTTGATGGACGCTCTAAGGATCGACAAGGCGACCCTCGCCGGTTTTGATTGGGGAGCGCGGACAGCCAACATCATCGCAGCGCTTTGGCCTGAGCGTTGTAAGGCCATGGTCTCAGTGAGCGGTTATCTGATTGGCAGCCAGGAATCCGGCAAGAGTCCGCTGCCGCCAAAGGCTGAATTCGAATGGTGGTATCAATTTTATTTTGCGACGGAACGCGGCCGGGAGGGCTACGACAAATACCGGCACGATTTTTCAAAGCTCATCTGGCAACTCGCTTCGCCGAAGTGGGATTTCGACGAAGCCACGTTCGATCGCAGTGCTGCGTCGTTCGAAAACCCGGATCATGTCGCCATCGTGATCCATAACTACCGCTGGCGGCAGGGCCTGGCTGAAGGCGAATCGAAATACGACGATCTAGAAAAGCAACTTGCCAAAAGCCCGGTCATTACCGTTCCCACCATTACCCTTGAAGGTGATGCTAATGGTGCGCCGCACCCGGATGGAAGCGCCTATGCCAACAAATTCTCTGGCAAATATGCGCACCGGATCGTCATAGGCGGCATCGGACACAATCTGCCTCAAGAAGCTCCGGGGGCTTTCGCCAAAGCTGTCGTCGATGTCGACGGCTATTGAACGTCCTTAACCCCCGTAGGCCCTCGAGATGAACCAGTCCGCGGAGCCTGTTTTCAATGCTGCGCCAGACGGTAGATAAACGAACGCCAGATGAGGCAAAATGGAGCTTACCCTGGTCTGTCAGTAAAAGGACAAATCAAATGCCTGAACCAAAATCCACCGCCCCAATGAGATTTCTCGAGACCGCCTCGCCAGGCTGTTGAACGAGGACCTTTCCCGCGACTGTTCGAATGCGCTCCGTGTGAGAAACGAAGGCGAAAGGCTCTGAATATGAATGCAGACAATTACAAGATTAGCGGACAGATTCCGAGGATGCTCGCACAAGATGACGTCGCCGCCGCGGGTGTACCTCACACATCCATCCGCCGCATCGAAGCGGATGGAGTAAACGTCTTCTACCGGGAAGCTGGCGCACCAGACGCGCCGTTGGTGCTCTTGTTGCATGGCTTCCCGACGTCTTCGTTTCAGTACCGCGAGTTAATCCCGCGTCTCGCCGACCAATACCGCGTGATTGCACCCGATCTTCCTGCCTTTGGATTCACCGAGGTTCCCGAAAAGCGCCATTACAAGTACACCTTTGATTCGTTGGCAAACACCGTGCTCGCTTTTACTGACGCGCTCGCCCTCAAGCGCTACGTACTGTATGTCTTCGACTACGGCGCTCCCACAGGCTTTCGCTTGGCGATGGCACGTCAGGAGCGCGTGGCAGCTATCGTTTCGCAGAATGGCAATGCTTATGAAGAAGGCTTGGGAGACGCATGGGATCCCATCCGTCGCTACTGGAGCGACCCTTCTCCGGAGAATCGTGAAGCGCTGCGCAAGGCTCTCACCCCGGAGGGAATTCGCCGGGAATATTCTTCAGGTATCCCTAACCCAGACGTGATCGCACCGGAGGGCTACACACTCGATGCTGCACTGATTGCGCGGCCCGGCAACGTGGACATTCAGTTGGATCTGTTCCTCGACTATGCAAACAACGTGAAGCTCTATCCGGCCTTCCAGAAGTACTTTCAAAGATCTCAGCCCCCGCTACTTGCGATATGGGGAAAGCACGATCCGTATTTCATCCCGGCAGGTGCGGAAGCCTTCAGGCGAGATAACCCGAATGCTCTAGTTCAACTACTCGATACCGGACACTTTGCGCTGGAAACTCATGTCGATGAGATTGCCCTCGCCATGAAACAATTCCTCAGGCGCCACTTTTGACCATTCAATTCAAAGGAGAAATCGTATGGCTGACAAATCCACTGCAAACGAAGTTTCCCGCGACCGCCTCGCCGAGCTGTTGAACGAGGACCTTTCCCGCGAATATCAGGCGATCATCGCCTACGTAGTCTATTCGCAAGTGCTCAGTGGCGCACAATATATGGACATTGCCGCTCAGCTCGAAATCCACGCCAAGCAGGAGCTCGATCATGCTCTGATCTTGTCGCGGCAGATCGACTATCTCGGCAAAATGCCGGTGGTCACTCCCAAGCCCGTACGCACGTCGAAGGACGCGAAAGAAATGCTCCGGTACGATCTTGATAATGAAAACGAAACCATTCGCAATTATCGCGACCGCGTCCGGCAATGTGAAGCGCTTGGAGAATACGCGATGGCGGAACAGATTCGCCAGATCCTGGTCCAGGAGCAGGACCATCAGATCGATTTAGCTACCGCACTCGGCGAAGAAGTTCCGGATGTTAGCGGTGGTCCTAAGGGACGCAGCTTGCGCTAGGCGTCAACTCTCTCACTATCGCCCCGACGAGCGCATAGCTTGATCGGAATACATGATCGTTTTGGGGATTTTTTTCAGAACAAAAAATTAAAAAGGAGAAAATTTATGCCTACGATCACCACAAAAGACGGCACGCTGATTTACTACAAGGACTGGGGAAAGGGCCAGCCGATAGTGTTCAGTCACGGGTGGCCGCTTAGCGCGGACGACTGGGACGGTCAGATGTTATTTTTCGGCCAGCAGGGCTACCGAGTTATCGCGCATGACCGGCGAGGGCACGGTCGCTCCGAACAGACCTGGGACGGCAACGAGATGAACACCTACGCCGACGATCTCGCGGCCCTCACCGAAAAGCTTGACCTGAAGAGCGCGATTCACGTGGGGCACTCCACTGGCGGCGGAGAAGTTGCCCGGTATATTGGGCGACATGGCACGAAGCGCGTCGGCATGGCCGTACTTATCAGTGCGGTGCCACCGCTAATGGTCAAGACGGACAAGAATCCTACTGGCACGCCCATTTCGGTCTTCGATGACCTGCGGGCCCAATACACGAAAAACCGGCCCCAGTTCTATCGGGACATTACCCTTCCGTTTTATGGCTATAACCGGCCCGGCGCCAAGATTTCGGAGGGCATCCGGGAGCACTGGTGGTTGCAGGGTATGTTGGGCGGTATGAAGGCGGGTTACGACTGTATCAAGGCTTTCTCCGAGACGGACTTCACTGAGGATCTAAAGAAGTTCGACGTGCCAACTCTCATCCTTCATGGCGACGACGACCAGATCGTGCCGATCGCCGCGGCGGCTCCATTGTCCGCGAAGCTTGTGAAGGGCGCTACGTTAAAAATATATCCCGGTTTCCCCCATGGAATGCCCACAACCAATGCGGACCAGATCAATGCCGATCTGCTTGCGTTCATCGCGCAAAGCAAGGAAGCGGCAGCTTAAGCCCGATCCGGCCTTCCCTTCCCCCCAGAGAAGGCCGGATCCCCCATCATTCACGGCGCAACGGAGCTGTGAGAAAAAAGTGGTGAGTCCGCTTTGAAGCAGTCCAAATTGACGGAGTCCGCATTTCCACGAATTCGCAGCTTATAAAACAATAAGGAGCTATCTATGGCGCTCAGTCAAGGACTCGTCAACACACCTAGCAATCACTCAGTAGACCGGACAATGGAAAGCCTCAAGGGAATTCTGCAAGCGAAAGGAGTCACCCTGTTTGCCCTCATCGACCACAGCGGGGAAGCGGAAAAAGTTGGAATGAAGATGCGTCCGACTAAGCTATTGATCTTCGGCAACCCAAAAAGCGGTACGCCTCTAATGCTGGCTAGCCCTGGTATCGCCATCGACCTTCCCCTGAAGATTCTGATTTGGGAAGATGTTCACGGCAAGGTCTGGGTCAGTTACAACAGCCCAGCGTACTTGCAGGAGAGACACAACCTGCCACATGAGTTGCTGCAAAACATCGCTGTAGTCGAAACTTTAGCGGCGAAGGCTGCGGAATAGTTGCCCTCCTGAACCCCTGGTAAAGAGAGCGATTCTTCCACCAGACGCGCTTACTCGTAGCGAAGGCTCTCGATTGGGTCCAGGCGTGCGGCGTGGATTGCGGGTACCATACCGCTGACGATGCCCACCAGGCTCAGGATAATCGTCGCCACAAGCAGGCTGCTCACCTCGATGTGCAGGTGAATGTCCCCAGCCTGAAGGCCGTCGCCGAAAGCGCTCATCAGCGGCAGAGAGCTTACTACCCAGGAAATTATGTAAGCAATTCCGATTCCGCCCAACCCGCCGGCGAAGGTAATGGCCAAAGCTTCGGCGAGAAACTGGAATAGGATATGGCCTCTGTGCGCGCCCAATGCCTTTTCGATGCCGATTTCCCGAGTGCGCTGCTGCACTGAGACCAGCATGATATTCATCAGGCCGATGCCTCCGATGCCCAAGGTTAGCGCCCCGATGAAGGCGAGTAGGATCTTCAGCGCGGTGGTCACAACTGTAAACTCGTCGAAATCTTGCTTGAAGTCGGCGATGAATACGGCGCGGCGATCATCCGGACGGAAGTTGTGATGTGCAGCGAGCACGGAGCGCACAACGCGAGCCAATTGCTGGTGGTTTTCGCCCTCATAGTCCATAAAAATGCCGGTGATGTATTTGGTGTCGTACAGGTCGCCCATCGTGCTGAACGGAATGGCCAGTAGAGTGTTGTCGTTGTCGTCGCCATCTTGGACTTTTCGCTGATAGACACCCACAACCTGAAAGCTAAGGCCGTTGATGCGGATGTTCTGTCCCAGCGCCTGCTCGCCGGAGAAGAGTCTCTTCCTAGCTTCATCGCCGATCACCACAACGCGGGAGCGCTGGAGTTGATCCTCCTCGCTGAGACCTCTTCCGGTCGCGACCGCAAAACCACGGATGCGCTCGTAGACGGGAAACACGCCGGTCAGGAACAGATTGGTAAAAGTACGCGTGTCATGCTGGATTGTTACGTTTCGCTTGTCGAAGATGGGAGTGACGCCCTTGACCATCGGTACCTCGTTGCGAACGTAGTCAACATCTGCGAGCTGCATGCGGATTTCGCTTCCTGCCTTGGCACCTCCGACTTGCAGTGAGGTGCGCCCCGGAAAGGCTCCTATCACGTCCGTTCCCCATGAGCTGAATATCACGCCGATAGCTCGCTCGAAGCCCGAACCGAATGCCAGCAGGATAACGACCGTGGCAATCCCCCAAGCCATGCCCAACATGGTTAGGGCGGTGCGGCGCCGATTATGTTGCATCGCATTGAAAGCTTCCTTAAGCAGATCACGCGTCATGATTTACTCCTGACGTAATGCCTCGACGGGTTCGAGCATGGCGGCTTTACGGGCCGGGTAAAGTCCGGCTGTGATACCAGCTAATGCCAGCGAGAGCACCGCTCCGATGGCGGACACCGGGACAATGCGCGGTGTATCGAAACCCTGCGGGAGATTTACTCCCGAGAGCAGGTGGATGATGAGCATCGCGCCTGCCACTCCCAGCGCACCGCTCAGCAGTGTAAGGCACGCGCCTTCTAAGAAAAATTGGAACAATATGTTGCGGTTGGTTGCGCCCAGTGCTTTGCGCAACCCGATTTCCCGCGTGCGCTCGGTCACGGCCACCAGCATGATGTTGACGATTCCGATTGCACCCAGCGCCAGCGTGACCAGACCGACGCTGCCAAGAAACCAATCCATCGCGGTGAATATCTTGCCCATGGTCTTCTGGTTCTTTACTGTGTCCCACTCTTCCCAAACGTCCTTCTCTTTTGGATCGAAGCCGCCATGGTTGCGTGCGACAATTCCGTGAAGTTCGTCCTTGGCGGCTTCATTTTCGTCGAACGTCCGCGGCTGATAATTGATGAATGAAATTGCATTCCCTTCTTTCGAGTTGTCTCCTTTGAGCGGGAAGAGTTCGCGCATCGTATTGAAGGGTACGAAGATGCGGATATTCGTCGAATTCTGTTCCAGGTTGCCAATAATGGACAGCATGCCGATCACCTGAAAACGAATACCGTTGAGGGTTATGGTATTGCCGACTGAGGGCCGCCCGGGGAACAGATTGCGCGTCATTTCCCGGCCCAGAATGCATACGCGACGACGTTGATCGTTGTCCTCGTCGTTGAACCAGCGTCCGACTTCTATGGGGATGGTTCGCACCTGGTTATAGATCGTGGGAACGCCGGAGACTTGGCCGTTGGTGCTGGTGTAATCGCTGGCGGCGCGGATGTCGTCGCGCGCGATCACCGGAGAAATATTAAGCGCGAGCCTGGATGCATTCTGGATGTCGCGGTAGTCGTCATAAGTAAGGTTGAACCACTTCATAGAATCGAAGCTGCCCTCGACAGCAGGCGCGCGCCCGCCCCAGAAGAAGATGATGTTCTTGCCGAAGGTTTCGAGCTGGCGGCGGTTGCCGTTTCGGAAGCCTTCTCCTACGCCGGCAAGGAGTAGCAGCGATCCCACACCCCAAGCGATGCCAAACATAGTGAGGAACGAGCGCAGCTTATGCGCCCACAGGGTACGCAACGTCTGGCCGACGGTGTCCAGCAGCATGCGCATATTTACCTCGGTCCGGTCGAGACCAGTGAATCCAACCCCGACAACCGCTGCTATCCAATTCGACTTGCGACGACGGTAATCGTTAGCGTGGATCCTTTGAAAAAGATCAGGCAATTGGTTCAAGATGAGGAGAGGATAAGGTCCAGTTAGAAAAAAACAGGAAGTGATCCTTCAGCTAACAGACTCAGATGTGAGGAAACAAAATTACTAGAAAATGGACAAATGGAGCGTTGCAGAGATGTGTTCAAGCGTTGACCCACGGAACAAAGAACCTCTGGCCTGGCGCTGAAGCCTGCAACGCGGCGTTGCAACCCGTCAATGGTGCAATTGCGAGTTTTCTTGCCAGTTAGTGGCCAAGCGCCAAGCTAAACAGCGGCTTCTAAAGGCTCCTCGATCGCCATCTCCTCGTCGCTTTCCATCCGTTTGTGGGTTTTCGCGACCAGCATGTAAATTGACGGCACCACAAACAGCGTGAAAACCGTACCGATGATCATGCCGCTAACCAGCATAATGCCGATGCTGTTTCGCGCCCCGGCGCCTGGACCCCTGGCAAGAACGAGCGGGAAATGGCCGCACACCGTGGCCGCAGTCGTCATTAGAATCGGGCGCAGCCGCGTGCTCGCGGCGCCGATAACCGCCTGCAGCTTGCTGAGGCCTGTTTCCTGCAAATGGTTTGCGAACTCGACGATCAGAATTCCGTTCTTCGCAATGAGGCCGACGAGTGTGATCAAGCCGACCTCGCTATAGATATTCAAAGTTGTGAAGTTCAGGAACGAGAACATTAGCGCGCCCGAGATCGCCAACGGCACAGAACCGGCGAGAACGATAAAGGGATCACGGAAGCTCTCGAATTGTGCGGCGAGCACGAGATAAATCAAGATTGCAGAGAGTAAGAAAGTGCCTAGGAACTTGCTTCCCTCGACGCGAAGCTGGCGCGACTCACCGGCGTAGTCCACAGTAAATCCCTGAGGCAGGGTCTGCTTTGCTGTGTCTTCAAGAAAAGTCAGAGCCTTATCGAGCGGAACGTTCGGCGGGATGACGCCCTGAATTCGCACCGCATTCAACTGCTGGAATTTGTTGAGCGATCGCGGCTCGGTGGTGGTCTTAAGAGTAGCGAAGGTTGAAAGCGGCACGAGTTTGTCCGCCGAACCCTTCACATAAATTTGTGATAGCTGCTCCGGGGTCAGGCGGTCCATTCGCCTTAACTGCGGGATCACTTTGTAGCTACGCCCCTGAATGCTGAAACGGTTGACGTAGTTTCCACCCAACATAGTGGAAAGATCCGCGCCTGCCTGGCTCAAATCCACGCCCTGAGAGCGAAGCTTGTCACGATCGAAAACGACTTCTGTTTGTGGCTGGTCGAACTTCACATCGGTATCGGCGAACATGAACATACCGCTGGTCATGGCTTTCTGAACGATCTGCTGGGCAAGTTGACTGACTTGCTCGGGCTCAGCCGCGGACACAATTGCAAAGTCGACTGGGAAGCTGCCTGCACCTGGGAGCGGCGATGGTGTCAGGGGAATCACACGCACGCCAGCGATCTTTGACAGCGGACCTGACGATTCGACCAGCAGTTGTTGAGCGGTCTTTTTTCGCTGACTCCAGGGCTTGGTGACCATGCCTCCGAATCCGCCCCCGGGGTTTGTGATCTGGAATATGCTCTCGCTCTCGGGAAATGAGTGGTAAACATCGTAGACCTGCTGGGCGAACAGGTTGGTCTGATCGAGAGTTGAATTCGCGGAGGCTTGAATCACTCCGAACACGACTCCCTGATCCTCCGCTGGCGCCAGCTCCCGCTGGGAGAACATGTAAAAAGGAACCATGAGCACCGCGACGATCGCCCAAACCATGAGCACTACAGGACGATACTGCAAGGTCCCGCTCAGCAACCGCACATAGAGATTTCGCACGCTTTCGAATCGCCGGTTGACGAACCCGGCGAAGCCGCGTTCCGTGTCGCCTTCACGTAGCAACTTGGAACCCAACATCGGTGACAGAGTAAGCGCCACAACGCCTGAAACAATAACGGCCCCAGCCAGGGTAAAGGCGAATTCCCGGAACAGCGCGCCTGTGAGTCCTCCTTGAATTCCAATCGGAGCGTACACGGCCGCGAGCGTTATCGTCATAGCGATGATCGGTCCGACCAACTCGCGCGCGGCGTCCTTTGCAGCTTGGAATGGAGACTTCCCCATATGGAGATGCCGCTCCACGTTTTCCACCATGACAATGGCATCGTCTACCACTAATCCGACCGAAAGCACAATGGCAAGCAGAGTCAGAAGGTTGATGGTGAAGCCTGCTATTCGCATCAGGAAGACGGCGCCAATCAGCGAGATCGGAATGGCGACAACCGGAATCAAGACGGAGCGGAATGATCCCAAGAAGAGGAAGATGACGATGACGACAATCAGTAACGTTTCGGCGAGCGTGTGCAGAACTTCATTAATGGCGTCCTGAATGTATGCAGTGGAGTCATAGGGAACACCCAACTTCATACCCGTCGGCAACTGCGCCTGAATTGCGGGCAGCTCCTTGCGTACATTCTTGATTACTTCCAAAGAATTCGCTGTTGGAAGCACCCAGATTCCCATGAAGGTCGCGGTTTCTCCGTTAAAGCGAACATCCTCGTCGTAGTTCTCCGCACCGAGCTGCACATCGGCGATTTCGCCCAGACGGACGACTACACCATTCTGCTGTTTCACGACCATCTGACGAAATTCGTCAGGAGTGCGCAAGTCGGTATTTGCTATCAGGTTCACAGAAACCATGGAACCCTTGGTAGCCCCGAGCGCGGAAAGATAGTTGTTTTTTGACAGCGCATCGCGAACGTCGGAAGGCGAAACGCCACGCGCCGCCATTTCTTGAGGCTTCAGCCACAAGCGCATAGCGAACGTGCGGTTGCCCAGGATGTCGGCACGTTGAACACCACTTATCGCGCTTAATTTGGGTTGGACGACACGGGTCAGGTAGTCCGTGATTTGGTTCTGATCGAGATCGGGGGAAGAGACCCCAATATACATCGCTGCGAACTGAGTGTCCGCGGTTTCCAGATCGATAACGGGGATTTGAGCTTCGGGAGGAAGATCGTTGCGGACCTGAGCTACTTTCGCCTGGATCTGAGTAAGGGCCGCCGTCGTGTCATAGTTGATTTTCAGGTGCACCAGGATCGTGCTGAGCCCCTGAGCGCTCGTCGACTCCATGTAGTCGATACCGTCCGCGCTGGCGATAACTCGCTCGATCGGGGTAGTGACGAAGCCGCGAACCAGATCGGCGCTCGCGCCTACATACACTGTCGAAACTGAAATAACGGCGATATCGCTGCGGGGATACTGACGCACACTCAGCGAACGGATGGCCTGCAAGCCAGCGATCAGAATTACAAGGTTTACAACGATCGCCAGTACGGGACGCTTAACAAATAGATCTGTAAACTTCACCCTATGCTCCTCAAATGACCGGATCGAGTCTAGCTATTCTCGGGCTTCGGACTCTGATTATTTTCCGGCTTAACTGAGTTGTTCACCTGAACCGAGGCCCCGTTCCGCAACTTAAAGACACCAGAGCTGACAACCTCGTCCCCAGGATTAAGGCCCGATATGATCGCAACCTGATCACCTCGAGAGCCTTCTATCTTTACAACCTGCTGCCGCACCCCACGATACGAGTTTCCCTTTGCATCCTTCATTTGAGTGACTATGAACACAGAGTCCCCGTAGGGCGCATAGTTGATCGCGGAGGCTGGCAGCGGCACCACCGAGCGAGGTTGTCCAAGCGGCATCTCCACCTGCACAAACATCCCCGGACGCAGCTTGTTTCCCTTATTGGCCAGTGTCGCCTGCACTTGGATGTTTCGAGTCTCCTCATTGATAACCGAATCGAGCGCGGTAATCCGCCCGCTCACAGCGATCCCCGGCAAGTCGCTGTTGGTGACACGCACAATGTGGCCGAGTGTCATGCCAGCGGCATTTTGCTGCGGGACTCCGAAGTTCACGTAAATAGGATCCACCGATTGCAGGGATACAATCGCTTGGCCCGCGGCCAGATATTGGCCCAAGCTCACTTGACGAATGCCTAGTAGCCCGGTGAACGGAGCGTGAATCGTCTTGCGAGCGATTGCCGCCTTAATGTCCCCTACCTGGGCTTCGGTTGCCTTCTGCTGTGCATTGGCATTGTCGTATTCCGAATGGGAGATGACTCCCGCCTTCACCAACTCCTGTGCGCGACCGTAATTGATGCCTGCAAGATCCCGTTGAGCCTCCAAATTGGCTAACTGCGCTCTTTCCTGGCGAGTGTCAAGCTCCACCAAAATGTCTCCCTCGTGTACCGACTGCCCGGATTCAAAGTGAATCTTATCGATGGTGCCGGGCAAGTCTGCGCTCACGGTTACACCCTCGACCGCGGCCGCCGTTCCGATTACCGTCAATGTGGAGGGCCAAGTCGCTCGCTGAGCGACCACCGTCGTAACCGCTGTCGGCGGCATTTGGAAAGAAGCTCCCTGCGCGATCGCAACCTCGACTTGCCGGTATTTCACGAATCCGAGCCCGCCTATTATGGCGGCCAGTGCCACTAACGTAACGATTAGTCGTTTCGCCATATCTTTATGACTCTCCGAAGTTTCAATAAGTTGCCTTCGCCCGGTGGACCCGGCAGGCACAGCGGCAGATGACCAAATAGATTTCGGCACGCGTGAAAAGGATTCAGTAGTCCTTCGAGCTTTCAAGCCTATTTTCCCGGTCCGCCCCTGCTCGGCTTGGCCGGTAGCCCAGCTCTTTCCCTTCTTTCTGTTCCATCTTCCTAGGTACACGGATACACTCGGTCGATCGTAGGCGCCTGAAATCGGGGCCCAATAACGTCAAAAAATGTTTGACCGCTCCGCACATCGTCGGCGACAATCCTGACTCGATTTAGTAAGTCAATCCAATGAAAGCTCGATCCTGTAAATTTGTGCCGATAAAATTATATAGGTGCGATCATGACTCATGACGCGGCCGTTCTGAAAGCCCGCGAGATCGCCAGCGGCGTGCTGGCGCCGTCCGCAGGGCAAAACGACAAGACGGGACGATTCTCTACCGAGGCTGTCGAGTCGCTCGGCGAGTCTGGACTGCTTGGTCTGATGCTATCCGCAGATTTTGGCGGTTCAGCGCTAGGTCCCCGCACGTTTGCAGCAGCGATTGCGACGCTCGCCGAAGCCGACGCCTCTGTCGCCATGGTTTATCTGATGCACATCCTCGGCACCGCTACTATTGCGGCCGCGCGTGCAAGCTCGGCTCAGGCCGTTGCGCCGACACTTAGAGAGATTGGTGCGGGCCGCCATTTATCCACTCTCGCTTTCAGTGAAGCCGGCTCGCGCAGTCATTTCTGGGCGCCTATTTCCCGCGCACATCGGAACCGTAACGGCGTGCACATCAGCGCCAGGAAATCGTGGGTGACCAGCGCCGGTCATGCGCAGAGCTATGTGGTTTCTGCGCTTGCCCCTGAAGGTGCGGGACCTACCGATTCGACTCTCTATCTTCTTAAGGCGGACACACGCGGCCTCTCAGTGGCCGGCCCCTGGGACGGTCTGGGCCTTCGCGCCAACGCCTCTGCGCCGGTTGCGCTGGACGACTGCCCAGTCTCATCCGATTTCCAGCTTACAGATGACGGCGCGGGCTTTCCGGCCATGCTAAACGTGGTGCTTCCGCTGTTTTGTTTGGGAGCGGCTGCGGTCGCCTTGGGATTGTGCCGGGCGGCAGTTGCTGGAACTGCGTCGCACCTCAAGAACGCAAAATTCGAGCATCTCGGCCAGAGCCTCGGCGAGAGCCTGCCTACGCTACGCGCGCAGCTGGCGGCAATGCAGATTGATACCGACGGCCTGTCGTCGCGCATCGACGATTTGGTCGACCATCTGGAAAAGCCGCGCGAGACCACCATGCTGCGCGTGCTTGAGACCAAGGCGGCCGCGGGCGACGTAGCCATCAGCGTTACCTCAGCGGCAATGCGCGCTTGCGGCGGTGCTGCGTTCTCAAAGCATTTGAACATCGAGCGCCTGTTCCGCGATGCGCACGCGGGAGCGGTCATGGCGCCAACGGGAGACGTCCTGCGCGAGTTCATCGGCAAATCACTATTGGGAATGCCGCTGTTCTGAATCGGGTGCCCCATCCTAACGTCGCGCTTTTTGCGGCGTTAGGGTGGGGATTGTGAAATTTGCACATCACACGAGTAAAACAAATATGACCAAAACAATCTGGCTCGGAGCTGTTGCATACAATCCGAAAGTAGTAACGATCTGGGAAGGCATGCGCCGCTACTTTCATGAGGAAGCGCATCTTCCCGTTGAGGTCGTGCTGTTTCAGAGCTACGAGGCGCAGGTCCTCGCGCTCCTCGCAAAACCCAACGAGACCGTGCCGCGTATCGATATCGCATGGAACACAAATCTTGCATACCTTCAGGCCGATGAGTGGAGCGGCCACGCCTGCCGCGCAATCGCCATGCGCGACACCGATCTCGGCTGGATGACCAAGATTGTCGCGGTCACCGGAGGCCCCATTTCTTCCCTTGCGGATCTGAAAAATCGCACGCTCGCGCTCGGCAGCCGGGACAGCGGACACGCAGCCATTCTTCCCGTCCACTTTCTGGAGCAGCTAGGCATGCGCGAAGGCAGGGACTACCGCGCGCTGCGCTTCAACAGCGACCTAGGCAAACATGGCGATACCGGGACCAGCGAAGTCGAAGTGGTTCGCGCCGTCCTCGACGGACGAGCCGACGCCGGAGCCATCGGCAGCCCCTTCTGGAACACGGTTCGCAGCGAGCGCCTGGTGCCCGAAGGCGGACTTCGCGAGATATGGTCCTCTCCGGCCTACAATCACTGCATGTTCACGGCCCGTCCTGATCTCGACCCCGAACAGGAGCGCCGCTTCACCGAAGCGCTCGCAGCTATGAGCTACGACAACCCGGATCATCGTCCAATCCTCGACGCCGAAGGCCTCCAGCGTTGGCTACCGCCTCACGTGGATGGATACGATGAGTTGCGCCAAGCCGCGTCCCAACAGGGATTCTTCGAGCAGCAATTGGCGAAGTCGGCCTGAGACCTTGCCTTCGACGGTGAGTGTCTTTGACTGTGTGGCGCGGGCGCCCTCGCCCGCGAGCCGCCGGAGACTATAAAAGAGTTGTCATTCCGAGCCCGTAAATAGGCATGCTGCCAGAAACAACACGCGAGGAATCTGCTTTTCCCCGGAATGCCACAGCAGAAATAACAGAAGGAACAGAAGGGAAGATAAGAAATGTATCTCTGACCCTATCTCCACTTCCTCAACTGTTTCCACGCCTGGACGAGCTCTTGAATCTGCCGTGCGCTAGGAAAATGGTCGCGGGCGACCCGGCAAGCGAGATAACAACTCTCATAGAAATCGCGCACCGCGGCGCCCGAGAGATGCGCGAGCCGATGACGCAGGTCTTTCAGGTCCTCCCGGCTCAAAACTTCTTTCGAGACCTCCGGACGCCGGACCATGACGGGGGGATTCTAGCATGTTCGCTATTTGTTCGCCTACGTCGTACGCACCCCCTCCTCCCTTGTCATTCCGAACGGGCGCCAGCCCGGAGGAATCTGCTTTTGCTCCTCGCCGTCAGCTTCCCCCAAATCCGGGCCCAGGCCACACATTCCACAGCAGAAGGCGAAAGACGGAATCAGTCAGAATCTCCGGTAGAGACGCGGCTTGCCGCGTCTGCCCCACACTCAACGCCAAATGATTGGCCGTGGAGCAGCTTTCGTCACCATGTTACGGATGAAGATTGCGCAGTTGGAAATCGACGTATCGGTGCTGTGCACGACGTTCTGATTGCAGATTTAGAATTGTATGATCCTTCCAGAAAGATGGCGGATTTTGGCATGTTCTTTCGGCACGAACAAGAGCGGCTCTTGGAGCAGTTGGAGCGACGCAATGCATACCTAGCCAACATCTACGTTGGCGGGTTGCGTGCTCTTGCCGACGAGAAGAATCCATTCTGTTATCAACTTGCTGCGCACGCATTCCGAGAACTGATTTCCCACTGTTATGAACTTACTGGGGCGCGCATTGTCTATGGCGACGGGATGAAGCAACGCCTGAAACCAGTAAAGAAGGCATTCGCGGCCATGAAGCGGGCCAGAACACCTACTGCGAACTCAAGCGTAGATTCGTCAGGACTGTCTACAGCGCTCAATCAAGCTCTGGAAGAATTCCTGGTGTGGGAGGAGAGCAACCGCGCCGAGGCGCGAAAGAAGGTCGCCCGCCTGCTGACCCAACTTTCGGGGGGAGGTCCGGCGCTCCCTTCGGACGTGATCGCCGACGACATTTCCGGTTGGATGGATTCTTACGGATATTTCAAAGGCGTGGCACATGACGGTCGAGCCGCCAAACGCGAGGAATTTATTCAGAAGCTGTTCGTGGTGGAAAATGTCCTGCTACGGCATATGCGCCCGCGCCCAGTAAGCGACCTAGATGAGATCGATGCCCTTATAAGGGAGGGAGAAGATGGTTACTGACGTACAGGTTGATAAGGCCCTTGAACTCGCTGGCAAAGGGGCGGGCAACTACGAATATTTCTTCTCGAAGCTGGGAAGCCCAGCGTGGATTGAGCCGCTATCGAGGCGAGGCCGTTTCGGTCACCCCCCACCGGCGGAGCGGATCGAGAACCTTGTCCGCTTCCCGCGTTGGCCAGAAGGCGAATACCTCTTGCGAATGGCCCCATTCGCCCCAAATGAAGTTGCGGCCGCAATCGAGCCTATTTGCTTTGAGAGCGACAACCCCCTTGTCCATCAGCTTCTCCTAGAGATCGCATCCTCGTTGCCGCCAGCTTTGGCTAAGGGCATAGCGGTCGAAGAAACTGCGTGGGTCAAACGGCAAACGACATTGTTTACCCTCTACCCGGAAAAGGCTGCTGCTCTAGTCGTGCATCTGGCACAGAACGGCGAGCCCAGCGCCGCGCTACGGCTGGCGTCGGCCGTCCTGGAGATGCGAGAGCTCGACCCGCAACAGGACGACAACGCTGCCGCTGGCAACGACGAGGGAAGCGAAGTTTGGAAACCATCACCGGTGCCCATCGGAAAAATAGAGCCGATCTGGTTGCAGATGTTCCTGCAACGAATCACGGAACCGCTCTCGCTCGCCATCCCGGATGACTTTCTGAAGGCCCTTGCCGCAAACCTGGATCGTGCCGTCACGATCCGCTACGGCGAACGTCGGGACAATACGAGTGACTACTCTACGATATGGCGCACTCAACTAGCGCACAGCGCCCACTACGAGGCGCTGGACATATGTGTTAGTGGTGTAACCGAAGCGATCAAGTTCCTCGGCGGACAAGAGGTTGACTACAGCGAGCGGATCATGGCTGTGCTCGCGTTTTATGGGTGGCCAATCTTCGACCGGCTCCGTGCATTCACCTATCTTGAGGCGGCACATCCGGACCCCGAGAGCGTGGGCAAGTTCCTCTCAGTCCGAGAGAGATTCCGGAACAGCTCCGAAAACCCGGAATTTATCGAGCTTCTGAGGAAGTGGGCCACCTCTCTCCCGATGGAGACGATCGAACGAATCTTGCGCATTGTTGACGCTGGCCCGGAGCCAGCGTCGTATGCCTACCATTTAGAACATCGGGTTCGCCCCGAAGACGCTGAGGCAGTAAAAGAGAGCATTATCGACCAATGGCGGCTTGGGTGGCTTCAGCCGCTTGCTGCTGCCTTAGACGAGCCACGGACTGAAGAGCTCAATCTACTCTCTCAAAAGTACGGCGCACCGCAGCCGCGCTTCCGATCTGGATTTATGCAAGTTACCGATCACAGTCCAACCGATCTCGCCGCATTCAAGGGCTTGTCGATCGAAGAATTGCTGAACTACCTGAAAGCGTGGGTGCCTCCGTCCCCCGGGTTTCCATTTGAAGAACCTTCGTATGCCGGCATGGGGAACACACTTCGAGAATGGGTCGCGGACGATCCCCAACACGCCAGCGAAGCTCTTGGCGTGTTTCTCACGGACGAGATCCATCCGACCTATCTGACAGCAGTTCTCGATGCGTTCTCGGCAGCCCTGAAGACCGAGAAGCCATTCGATGTCTATGCGGTTGCGCGAGCTGTCAAGTGGGTCGCAAAGAATACCAATCCCTTCGAGGAAGCCAAAAGCGACGCGTGGCTGGAGGCGACGTGGAACTGGGCACACATGTCTGCAGCGCGTTTTATGACGGATCTATTTCTCCACGAAGAGAGGCTAGACGTTGCGAGGGCTTCAGAACTATTTCCAGCAGTTGAGGCATTGTGCTTCCTGCCTAGGCCCACGGAGGAGGATGAGGTCGAATACAAAAAAGAGCCGGACGGACACGTGCCGCTGGCGTTGAACAGTCCCCGCCCAACCGGCGTCGAAGCATTGATCCGCTATGGGCGATGGCTAAAAACGGCAACTCCCGAGAGTGAGTTCACCTCCGCTCAACTTCGGCCAGTCTTTGATTTGCTAGAGCAGAAGCTTGATCCAGAAAAGGAACGATCCGCCGCGGTGCGCGAGATGTTTGGTATGCAGTTCCGAACCCTCGCTTGGCTGGATGTAGATTGGTTTATTACGGTTATCCCGAAGCTTTTTCCCGGGAAAGCTGAAAGAGTGCTCGACCGCTTCGGATGGAACGCGTATTTGCGGTACAGCGGCCCAGTGACAGCTACATTGTCAGCAATGCGCAATCGATATGAAGCTGCCGTGCGAGCCCTTCCGAAAAAGGACGAAGAGGTTTCTGATTTGGACCGTGCTCTAGCGAGTCATCTCATGCAGTACTACGTTCACGGTGGCTTCGAACTCGATGACCCGCTCCTCGCCCTGTTTTTCGACTCAGCCAGTATTAAGCTGCGAGCACAAGCCATGGGAGACATCGGCTGGAGTCTCGGGCAGGAAACGGCTCCACTTTCTCCCGAATTGCAAGCGAGATTGATGCGTTTGTGGGAGAGCCGGATGCCGCTGCTCCAAGCTGGGTCTAAGACAGACGCGGACGAGCTCGGTGTGTTCGGGTGGTGGCTGGCGAGCAAGAAGTTTCCCGACGAGTGGGCCGTGCACCAAGCGATGCAGGTGCTCGAACGCGTCAGGTCACTCCGTCCCGATTTCGCGGCGGTTGAAGCTTTCGCAGCGCTAGCGCCCATATTTCCGTACGAGGCCGTGCGGGTTGTCCATGTTCTCTTTGAAGAGGACCGCGACGGCTGGGCGATTCATGGCTGGAGCCAGCACTTGCACAATATCCTAGTTGAAGCGCTAAACGACGGGGAGAACGCCCGGCAAGAAGCAAAGCGGATGATCGAAAGGCTCGTTTCCAAGGGACATCGCGAGTACAGGAATCTGTCAGCTGGCGCAGACAACGCAGGGTAGTTCAAAGAGTTCCAACCTCGGGTGCCCGCACACATTTCAGTTCTTTCCCGGTCTGTCGATAACGTCCCCATGTACTTCCGAGTTTGACCTCAGTCACCATTCGTGCCATAACTAGCTTATAACTTCTCGTAAAGGTTTAATAAATGCTTATAACTATTTGTGAATCAAGATTTTACCTACAACTCCTTTATATCCATAGATTTGGAATGTCGACACCTCCTAAATCTATGATTCCAATATATCGAACCCAGGGGGGAGGGTAGCCCTATGTCCTATCATCCCAGCATCCACCGCTGCGAACACATCAAGGTCAACGGCACTCAATGCGGATCGCCAGCCATCCGCAAAAATAGTTTTTGCTACTTTCATGGACGATGGCGCGAGCAGCACATCACCTTTGCGACTACAGCAAAAACGGTGCCGGCCATCGACCTTCCCGTACTTGAGGACGCCAACTCCATCCAGGTCGCCATCATGCAAGTCCTGAACCTGCTACTCACCGGACACATCGAACACAAAACCGCAGCCCTGCTTCTCTACGGACTGCAAACCGCTTCCGCCAACTTGCGCCACACCCGGTTCAACCCTTTTCCAAAGGACGTTGTCATCAATCCCGCTACCGTAGACAAGACGCGGATGGGAGAAGATGTCTGGCAGAACTCCGACTTCAACGTCAAAGAAGAAGACGGTTCTCCGGCGAAGACAGCTATTCGCAAAGAACCAGATCCGCTCCCAGCTAACTGGAGAGATGACGTAAGAACTCAAATAGCGACTCTAGTAAAAGAGCGCGCCCCACATCTCATTGCCGCAGGACTTGAAAACCTCGGCCCACACCACGTGCAACGGGAGTGAAAACAAAAGCAGATTCCTCGCGTGTTGTTTCTGACAGCATGCCTATTTATGGGCTCGGAATGACAAGGTTTATAGATCTTCTTGAGAGGCTGGCCCACTCTTGCGCTTTTTGCAAGGGTGGGTACTTCGAGCGTGTGCAGTGGAGGTTCTGATTTCGTCAAACCAGAACATCCGATGTTGGCGGCATCAATGCCCACCCGTCGAAAATCGCGACGAGTGGGGCACCCGGCCCCACTGGTGCGCCGCGCCCTCGACCCCACACCCAGAAATAGACTGGTTACTAAAGTAACTTCGCAGCGGAGGCTCCGTCCAAACCCCGCTTCCAGAGCGGGTTTTGACGCGAAGAAAGTATTGTGTGGCCAAGCGCTGCGATGTATAGTACTCCCCGTCTGCAAATCAATCGGCCGAGAAGTTTCGATTTGCAGTCACTGCCGGTTCTCTTCGTCGAGTCAGTAAAGCGTCGGGCCTCTTGGCCGGCAATACCAATCATCACTTTTGCCAAGGTGCGACTATGTTAACCCCCGAACGTCGTCAGATTCCGCGGACCGCAATGGAGAGACTTGCCTACATTGACATTGAACCGAATAACGGCGGCATCGTCCTCAATGTGTCGCCGGATGGGCTTTGCTTTCACTCCATTGTTCCAGTTGTCAAGAATGGGCCGCTCCATTTTTCGCTGCTGGAGCAAACTCGCCGTATCGCCGCATGCGGCGAACTGACATGGACGGACGAGATACAAAAGGTTGGCGGCATGCGATTCACGACTCTGAGCGAGGAAGCGCGCGAACAGATTCAGGATTGGATAGGTCAGCCTGCGGATCTACCCGCGGAACCCAAAGCAACCCTGGGGTCTGTACTTCTCAAAGCGTTTCGCACGTTCCGGGTTCGGCGATCCGTGCCCGACCCTGATTCCGGTCGTCCCTTCGCCTTCGCAACCGCTTTTCCGAGGATAAGAGTACGCATAAAGCAAAGCGGGTTTGCCAAAGGCTTGGCCACTGGGCTTCTGATTTCGTTGCTCTGCACGTCTGTCTTCTTGCTTTATGCAGAACGCCGGGAAATCGGCCAGTCCCTCATCCACTTGGGAGAACGATTGTCAGGCGAACATTTCGTGGGAGAACGCATAGTGGGAGAGCGCCCGACGGAACGCCCCACAGAAAAGCCCGGAGAGCATAGGCCATCGCTGCTCGCGCCGCAGACGGTTTCCCCGACAAAATCCGTATCACCAGGTCGTAACCTGACTCCACCGAGCACACAGAGTCTGGCAAGTACGCAGAGTCCAACGATTACCTGGTCTCCAGCGCATCTTAAGATTCCGGCACCTCCCCAGGCTGCGGTTCATACGCACATTTCAGCGGTAATGGACTGGCGGCGGTCGGTGGGCGGGGCCCAGCCGAAAAATTCCCTCGCGCGACCTCTGGCAAGCCCTGCCCAGCCACAGCTGGCGACGATCAAGCCCCAGCCATCGGCCGGGGCTGCGTCCCACACCACCAAGAGTTCGATCCCACAACCCTCCGCAGTCCGCAACTCTCCCGAGACAGCGACACCAACAACCACGGCTTCCTTGGGAGCGCCTTCATCGCCGGATCCAAACACCGCTCGCAATGCAGTTGCCACGCCTTCTAAGCCCGAGCCATCTCGCCTTGTCCAGGCAACTGGCTCCTTCGAAATAAATGTCACCTCGCTTCCTCAGATGTACTTCGAACTCGGTAAGTTCAAAGATGAACTGCAGGCCCGCGATCTTCGCGACAGGATTTCGGAGCTCGGATTGCGCCCGAGTGTCGTTCAAAAAAGACATCTGTGGACGAATTCCTTCTACGTGCTTGTCGGGCCTTACACCAACCAAGACGAGGCGACGAAGACCCACAAAGACCTGTTGTCCCACGGCTACAAACCGCGACCCTTCGAGCGCGGCTCCCGCGATTTCGCCTTCATTTCGGGCTTAACCCTCAGCGGCGCGTCGTTGCCGTCTGGGGATTTCAGGATCAGTTGGGAATCCTACGTGACAGACGCAAAAGTGAAGTTCGCGCAGGGGAATTATGTCCTAGCGACGGTCACGGGCCAGTGGGTCAAACGGCCCGTGAAGTATCATCGCGACGAATATGTGTACGAACGGAGTAGCAATGGATCACGCCTGCTCCGCGAAATCCATTTCTCGGGCCTGGACCGGGCGCTGGTATTCGGCAATTCGTCTTAGCCTCAAGCGGGCGAGGGTTAGAAACTGACAACTGCCTGCACTGGCTACTGTTACTTCTCCACGCCCCCAGCCGGGTACTCCACTCATTCACGCCTGGCTTT
>Ga0210403_10001531_pt1 | contig 21840 bp, 21 predicted proteins | sample IncBWC19MmetaG_FD_150863 | JGI IMG/M metagenome (GOLD analysis project Ga0210403, IMG submission 150863) | Forest soil microbial communities from Barre Woods Harvard Forest LTER site, Petersham, Massachusetts, United States - Inc-BW-C-19-M | ecosystem: Environmental > Terrestrial > Soil >... | reverse complement strand
GAAGAAAACCCGTAAGGAATTGTACGGTCTCCCTGGAGGTGCGATCGGCAACCTTGTACCCGTAGAGTCTGCCAAATGCATCACTGCCGTCCTTCCATTCTCTTGGGTAGTGGCTTGGCGGATTCAGCATTTGGAAGCCTGTCCCCAATGCTGGCAGTACCACGGCTGGCGGGCCAAAGGCTTTATGGATGTAGATCTGAAGCTTGTCTCCGCCCGTTAGTGGGGTTCTGGTCAGCGCTGGAGGCAGCCCCAGCACTTGGTTCGGTGGCTGAACCACGGGAGTCGCGGGGGACTGAGCTTCCTCTTGTGCCTGTCCTGCCGGCAGTGTTGTATCGGGCAAAGAGTCGCGGCCCAAGTCTTGCTGCGTAGGTTGAAGTTCATCTTTTTGGGACATGGAGGAAGGAGGAATGTCTCTGTGACCGGTCGACGCAGGTTTGGCTTCCAAAGCCTGTGCGGCTATAGAGGGCGAATAAAGACAAAAAATCGCGATCGCAAACAGGATGATTGCGGATGAACGCCCGAAATGGTTGCGCCCGTAAGTCATGACTCTCCACTCAGGAAAAGTGTTCCTGCAAGCAGGATATGGGGTTGTTGCGGACGGTGCGGTCAGGAAGCGTAGAGCGTCTGTGAGGATTTGTTAGGTCTCGGCTGGAGGGCTGTTCGGAAGCCGGGTTGTATTGTATACATCGAAGAGAGAACTGCAGAGCAGGAAGGAAGAGCTTTTGCCTCTCAATCTTCAAGCAAGACTCCTCAAGGTGAGAGCCAGAGTGCCCATGCACCGTCTCTTCTTGAAGATCTTTTTTTGGTATTGGCTGACTGCCTGGGCCATGATCGCAATCGTGCTTCTCGGCATTCGCCTGACGGGCATGAGGCAGGTCTCAGCTCCAAACATGTATGCGACGGTTGCGCCTATCCTAGCGGCGGAGGCCGTAAAAGCCTATGAATCGGGCGGCCCTGAGGCGTTTGCTCGTTTTTCGCAGGGCAATGGTCACGAGAACGAACGGCAACTCTTCTTGCTCGACGGATCCTATAAAGACGTCTTGTCGCGGCCGCTATCAAACGACGGTCTTCGAGTTGCGCACGCAGCAAAAGACGGTCAACTCCTCATCTTCCGAGCCCATATCGCAGCCTACAAGTTTGTCTCTTCCTCAGGACATCCCTACATACTGATGCTCTTCCTGAAGTCCGATTTGCGCCAGTTAGGAGATGCGTTGCTGGGCGGGGGTCTCCCCTTTACCATTTCGCTGATCCTCTTGGTTACCTTGCTTTGCCTCTGGCTTGCGTATCATCTTGCTTCCCCAATCCACAGTATTCAGTCAACGGCCAGGAGAGTCGCACACGGAGATCTCAAAGCGCGAGTGCCGTCTTCGGTTTCCCGGCGCTTTGACGAGTTGGCGGCTCTCGCAAAAGACTTCGATTCGATGGTCAACCGGCTTGATTCGTTGATTCAAACGCAAAAGAAGCTTCTGAACTCGGTCTCGCATGAACTGCGCTCTCCCCTGGCTCGCATTAATCTTTCTCTGGGCCTGCTAAGAAATGGCTTCTCCGCGGATTCCGATGACCTGTTTCAGCGCCTGGATCGTGATGTCGAGAGAATCGATCTACTAATGAGCCAGCTTTTGACGCTCTCTCGCCTGGAAGCCGGGTTTTCGTCTGGAGAGAGAGAAGACGTGAACTTCGCTCAACTCGTCGAGGAAGTGACGGCTGATGCGAATTTCGAAGCACAAGCCGTGGGCAAATCTGTAAGTCTTCAGACGACGGGTTCGGTCATTCTCCGGAATGCCGATCCTCATGCTCTTCGAAGCGCTTGTGAAAACGTTATTCGCAACGCAGTCCGCTTCACACGGCCTGGAAGCGATGTCCAGATCGTCTTGGAGGTCGATCGGAACGCTTCGGAACCGCAGGCATTGCTTTCTGTCCGGGACCATGGTCCTGGAGTTCCCGAAGATGCTCTCCAAGCGATATTTCAGCCGTTCTATCGAATAAGCGGAGATGGGCAAGCAACCGGAGGGAATGGACTGGGGCTTGCCATTGCCTCGGAAGCGATTCGTTTGCACCGCGGTACGATACGTGCCGAAAACCTTCGACCTTCCGGCCTCCAAATTATGATCCAGTTGCCCGCCGCATGCGACACGGCCTCTAACGGAGACGGGCTCTCAAAGCCCGAGCGATCTCGCTGGTTCTGAGATTGAGTTCCCCTCAATTCCTAACGTAACGTCCACATTTCCTCGCCGCACACAACCTTCCGTCCAAGTAACCTCTGGGAAAGTTCCTCGAACATGGCGGTCGCTTGCAGGCAAAGCGCCCGAAATTTAATACGAGACGAGGAGCACTATGAATCGCAGTGTTAAGTGGATCTTTCTTTCCTATTCAGTCTTGGGCCTCGCGAGCATTCCGGTGCGCGCGCAAGAGGTAAAACCCGAGACGGAAACTTTAGTTGTGGAGCCTGGCAATGATTTCCGCGCCGCGCTCCAAAAGGGAGTACGTCTCAAAGCCGTAGGGCAGTCCATTTCCGCAACGCTGCTGGAGCCGGTGTACGCCGGAGAAGCTCTTGCGATTCCGGCAGGCTCAACCGTCAAGGGACATGTTTCCTCAATCAGTAAGTTTCCCATGCACAAGCGTGTGGGAAGACTCTTGGATGGCGACATTACTCCGCCGAAGATCGCGCACGTGACGTTCGATCAACTGGTGCTTTCCGATGGAACGATAGTGCCAGTTCACAGTGATTCCGCTGTCGGCATCGGTCGTGTTGCGAATTCGCGATATCTTCCCAAGGCACAGCGTCCTGGAGTCCGGCGAAAACTCAAGGGCGCGATGGCTCCGCTGAAGGAACCGAATAAGCTGCAGAGATTGGGTGAAACCGTGGTCACCAGCCTGCCATACCACCCGGAATACATTGATCAAGGAACTATTTTTGACACCACCCTGCTTGAGCCGGCGACACTACGCGTATCGTTTCCGGCCAATACGGCGTCCCCGCCGGTGAGCGACTATCTCCACCTTCACCTCTTGACCCCAATCAACTCAAGCACATCCAAGGCGGGCTCGCAAATCGAGGCCGTTGTTTCGCAGCCGTACTACCAGTCGAATCATCAACTCCTCTATCCTGCTGGGACCCGAATCACCGGGACCGTCCAGAAAGCCTCCTCGGCGGGGTGGATGAAGAAGAACGGAAGCATCGTGTTTGCATTCCGCTCCGTACAGATGCCAGACGGCACCTCGAGAGATATCCATACAACTGTCGGAGGCATTCAGGCCGAGAGTTGGGAAGGGTTGGACGTCGGTAAGGAAGGCGAAATTAAAGCTACGACTTCCACTCTGGCGCGAATTCTCGCTCCCGCTTCACTCATTGGCCCATCGAGAGCAGTTTCGGACTCGACTTTGCAGAAAACGGCATGGTCTCGGTCCGGCGAAGGCCGGAAAGGCTTCGGCTTGCTCGGCGCCGGCGCAGCGCAAGCATCTGTTGGCACGGCAATCGGCTTTGGATACTTTGGAGCTGCAAAGAAACTTTGCAGTGCGTTCCTCACTAAAGGTTCAAACGTCGAACTGCCAGTGTATACTCCGATCGCCTTGCGCCTAGATTCCAACGATTCCACGGTAGCGCTCGAAACGCGATAGTTCCGATTGTTATGTCACCCAGGATCCGCTTGGCGTTTTTGAATCCATTAGCGTCGTCGGATCCCCGGTGGCAAAGTTTCTGGTGCAGTGAGGGATAAAATTCGGCAAGCGAACATTCGCTGATCAATAAGTTCTCAAGTGCCCGTATCGAGCCCGCAACCGACAGGAAATTCTCGACAAATCAGGTTGCTATGATCAGGGTCGCTCATATGTTCCCACCAACATCCCCCGGCCTATCACCGTACCCGAGATGCCATCCAGGAACGCTTTGAGTTTTGGCGCAGAGGAAAATGCGGTGCGATGGTTTAGCCCGAGTATCTGGACAATATAGCGGTGTGGGCCATGTCCGGGGACTGGCCGTGGTCCCATATACCCTTGCGCTCCGGCCGTGCCCCTTCCAAAAGTCACGCCAACGGCTCCGTGGGCGAGAGCTCCTTCCGCCACGCTGGATTTGTCCGGAGATATCCGATAAGCGATCATATGGACGAATGGCCGTGGTAAAGGGGCATCAGGATCCTCCATGATGATTGCCAATTCGAGCGTTCCCGCTGGGACACCACTCCAACTCAAAGGGGGAGAAATATTCTCTCCCACCCCGATTCCCGCGCAACGTAGTGGCATCTGTTTTCCATTGAGAAACCATTCGCTCTGCAGGGAAATCACCCCAGGAACGCCGAACAGTGCGCCGTGCTTCGAAGCGCAGTGGCGTTCGCCGGCACGGACGCCCCGCAAAATACGGCCTATCCATCGAGCGTTCATGTTCTTCTCCTTCCAATGACGAAGACCAGAACATTAAGCATGCCATTTTCTGGGGATCAACTAAGGAAGCCAGCGCTAATCAGAAATCTGTTCGAGTGTGAGACCACGGGTGCGCGGTTGATGAGGCTCGCAAATGCGGTCGACCGACCTTGGCTGTTCATGGTGTGCACGCGGCGGCCATAGCACGATCGAGCGCTATGGTTTTCAGGGAGCTGAAGCTGTTCTTGTGGGCCGATACATAGTTTCCAACCGCTCTCGCAACGTCCGTATCACACGACACGCTTGCACGAACACTTGAGGTTTCCGCCAATTCTGCGATCAGTGCCGTTTGCACCTGATCTAACTCAGGCCGAATCTTGCCAGCCAGATTGATAGGCGCGTGATCCGGCGCTTTCCCGGCCCGGCGCCACTTTGCCAACAGTGAGTACTGAACGAGCTTGTTGGCCTCGATCTGCGCTCGGAAGAAATTTGACATTACCTTCTGATCCAAGCCTCTCGACTCTCCCGCTTCAATTGCACTTGCAATGACCTGTGCCTCACGAGTCGTGTCCTCGACCTGCGTCCCGGTGTCCCATTTGGCCAGTGCGACCTGCTCTCCGAGGACCAGCCTCTGAGCAGATGTCCCCACCAGCGGCTGAAGCTGATCTATTGCGTTGTGGGGGTGCTGTCTGCCTTCTGCACAGATAGTCCACGCTGCGAGAAATGCCAGCTTTTTCTTATTGAGTCGCATTGCGCTTTATTTTCCAGTCCTTGTTTAATTGCTGCTATGAGCTATCTCGAGAATCTCCTCAGTCTTATGCCGTTTCTGCTTACGCGGCTTCTGCGCGCGCGCTTCCGTTCAGGGTTCGACCCATTCCGTGAAATACGAAGCCAACGCTGTGCGTCGAGAGGTCAATCCGTCGTAGTAGTCCGCCCAATCAGTAATCTTACCGTTGTCTGCTCGCACGATGGAGACCCCGTGCAATGAAACTCGAGCCTTTCGAGAGAGTCCGCCGTAGAAAGGCTCCGTCAATATGGCTTGAAGTGTCCATTCGGTGATCACGTGGTCGCCACTCGCGAAAATCGTGTCAGTCTGCAAGAAAGAGTCTGGGTAAAGTTCCCGTGTCTTGTGAAAGAATTCTGCTAGGCGCTCTTTCTCCTTAAACTCCAATCCAATCCCGTGATCCTTGAACGTGAACTCCTCGGCAAAATGAGCGACTGCGTCGTCGATCTTTCCGTTCTTTAGGTGCGCCAGGACAGTCAATACTTCCATTCCAATCTCAACTTCACCCATCTGTAGTTCTCCTTTCATTTATTCCCCCAAATGCATCTCTCTGCACGGCTAGAGTCCTGTAAGCTATGCTACGGCTTTGTAGATCTCACAACTCAATCAGTGAACCGCATAGCGGATATGGAGTTGTGTCTATAGCTGCGCCTCTGGGCTGAATCGTGCGAAATTTTGCGTGACTGAGGATGGAAATCCATCAGGTCAGACATTCAAACGCGAGCAGCACGCGACACTGAGGATGTCTCTAACCTGTGTTCGGTCCGCAACACCGCTGCGGCACGCTCGCCGATGACGATGCAGGGGGCCATGGTGTTGCCGGTCGTGACGCGCGGCATGATCGAGCCATCTGCGATGCGAAGGTTTTCGATTCCATACACCTTAAGTTTGGCGTCTACAACCGACATCGCGTCGCGCCCCATCTTGGCGGTGCAGGTCTGATGCCAATAGGTGGCAACGGAATCTCGCACAAAGTTCTCCAGGGCTTTGCCCTTCATGCCTCCGGGTATTACTTCCCGTTTCACAAAAGGACGAATAGCAGCGGAGTTAGCGAGTTCACGACAGAATTCCACACTCGTAATCATGGCTTTCAGATCATCCGGGTCACTTAAAAAGTTGGCTTCGATTTCGACGGGGTCGTGAGGGCCTGCTCCTGTAAGACGGATATGACCTCGGCTCTTGGGGCGAACGATGCCTGCGACTATGCTGCACGAATTCGCCGGCGGATTGAACTTCGCTGTCTCGGCGCTGACAAACACACCTTCGACATGGACGCACAGCATGTCCGGGGTGTCTAGACTGGAATTGCTCTTCCACTGCAAGACTGCCTGGGCACTCGGGGCAACCGGCTCCGGCTGCTGATGCTCCCAGACACAACTCATGAGCAAAAGATGATCCTGAAAATTTTGCCCCACGCCTGGGAGATGTTGGACCAAGGGTATTCCAAGACGCTGCAATTCAGCCTGGTCGCCGATGCCAGATAGCATCAGGACCTTCGGCGTATTAATTGCGCCGAGCGACAGAACAACTTCAAATCCTGCACCAATGCGAAGGACCTTTCCATCGTGAGCAATCTCGACGCCCGTTGTTTGTTTGCCCTCAATAATCAGCCGTGTGACCATTGCCTGTGTGAGGACAGTGAGGTTCGGCCGGTCCAAGTAGGGAAAGGTATAGGAGCGAAATACCGAGAGACGCCTTCCATCACGGATTCCCCGCTCGACTAAGGAGCAGCCTCCGTCGCCTTCCATCATGCGACCATTGCGGTTCTCAAAAGTAGGAATTCCGAGAGAGAGTGCGCCCTCAAACATGGCACGACCCATTGGGCTGGTGGGGAGCAAGGGTTGGATGAACATCGGTCCTCCGGTTCCGCGGTATTTTGGGTCGGGCGCACCATGCCAATCTTCAATGCGGCGGTAGAGGTTCAGCACGGAGTCGTAGTTCCATGCAGCGTCGCCCGCCTCGTCAGCGAAGTAATTCCAGTCATTCTTGTGGCCGCGCGCCCAATACATCACGTTGATACTGGATCCGCCACCCAGCACTTTGCCCATAGACATGGGAAGGGCGCGCCCATTGACTCCGGGATTTGGTTGCGCCTGAAAACCCCAGTCCCGCTCGGTCCCCAGATTGGTGAACCACTGATCGGCGTCCATAACACTCGGCACATCATCGTCGCCACCAGCCTCAAGCAACAACACGCTGACATCAGGATTCTCGGCCAGGCGGCGCGCCACCACTGAACCAGAGGAACCTGAGCCACACACGATGAAGTCGTACCGCGACTTTAGATTGGACCTGAGCCTCCGCTGATTCACGCGAACGCGCTCCGCGAAATCCACTGCGGATTGTTTTGCATTATTCGAATTCATCTCAGTGCTCCTTGCTCCTGTGAGGCCTGCCATGGCTTGTCCGCCTTGGTGGATCTCACAACTCAATCAGCAAACCACATCGTGGGTAGGGAGTTGTGCCTGTATCTGCTCTGCTGGGCCAAATCTTGCTCAATTCTTGACGACAGAGGCAGGAGTCCAACGGATGAGACATCCATCCAGGGGATCGTCATGCGAGCGTCTAACGGATCGTCACAAACCTGTCCGCGGAAGCGGTGGCAGCAAAAGTGGACGCACCATGAGAGCAGGTCTCTAAATGCTCCAGAAATTCCTGGCGAAATTCTGTAGGGCTGACTCCGCACATCCGGCGGAACACCCGTGCAAAGTGCTGCTGTGTTTTGAAACCACATGCCACCGCGACATCAAGGACATGTGCCTCGGCCGCACGCAACATTTCCTTTGCGCGCTCTACCCTATAACGCAGAACAAAGTGATGCGGGCTCTCTCCGGTTGACTTGCGAAACATCCGCGAAAAATGAGCTGTGCTCAACTCCACCGATTGCGCCATCTCGGAAAGGGTCAACTCACCTTCCATCTTCGCGGTTACGAACTCTTTAATCCTTCGCAAGCGTGCGGAACCTAGCCCGCCTCGGTGCGTCTGCACAGAACGATGCCGCACTGCATAGCCATTGACTAGCGCCACGGCAAGCGCCTGCTCGACGGAATCTAGAAACAGCCTTCCGCTCGGAAACCCCGCAATCCTTTCCGCATTCACCGCAGCGACCAGCGCACCCAGCCGCCCGTCAGCCAGGTTATCCACTCTGCGCAATTCGACCTCACCGCTTGGTCCATCAGATGCTGCCGTTAGCGCGGCATCCGAAATGGCGATGCACAAACCGTGCAAGTCTTCGTTTCGAAACCATTTCTCCAAATGACGAGGGACCAGGCTCATTTCGCCCGCGTCAAATCTAAGTCTTCTCATCTCAGAACGGCGCGAGCCCACTTCAATGGAACCAAGCCCCAACGCCATGGCGAGAACCGACTGATGTTTCACCCACAAGCGCGGCTCCGTGCCAGGCTCAGGCACATTGAGTTCAACCCTCATCCTTGCCTCACTCGGCGCTGTGCTTAACCCAACTGTTTAGAAGACTTTCCTTACATGAAGAGAGAGTCTAAACGGAGCCGACCGCTTTACCTTTGAGGAATTTGATGTCGGCAGCGAGGCCCAAGCCTTCCAGCAGGTTGGCTTGCACTTGCGCTGAGAGGGTGTTGATCTGGTCGACACCGAAGCTTTCGGGACTGACCAGGTACCGCAGCTGTTTCTCTCCCGGAGGAGTCTCGATAATTCGCAAAACGGCGTCCGCGACTTCCTGAGCATTTCCGGCCATGGAGGCAAGTGCCGCGTTGATCTTCGATGGGATCTGCTTGACAGCGCCATAGGTGTCGGTGCGGGCGTCGTCGGCAGCCGCCACCATATTCCCGGTAACAGGAGTCTCATAAGGACCGGGTTGCACTATAACGGATTCAATTCCTTGCGAGGCAAGTTCATAGCGGTACGCCTCGGCCAATGCCTCGAGCGCGAATTTGCTGGCGCAATAGAGACCCCCGGTAGGAATGATGATGCGGCCGGCGGCGCTGCTAATGTGCATGAGCACGCCGCTGCGTTGGCGCCGCATGTGCGGAAGCACGGCGCGATTTACACGAACCGCGCCAAAAAAATTCGTATCCATGAGACGCCGCCCTTGCTCGGTGGTGACAGCTTCCGCCAGCCCCGAGAGGTAGTAGCCGGCGTTGTTGATGGCGACGTCGATGCGGCCCGCTTTGGCGATGGCGGCATCCACAGCCCGCTCGACCGAGGCGTCGTCAGTCACATCCAGTTCAAGAACGTGAATGGGCAGTGACTCCTTTTCCGCAAGGCTACGGATTTCGAATGCATTCTTGGCATTGCGGCCTCCGAGGTCACGCATCGTCGCAAAAACAGTATGCCCTTTGCGAGCCAGTGTATCGGCGAACAGTCTGCCGAAGCCGGTGCTGGAACCGGTGATGAAAATCACTTGCTTGGAATTCATGATCATCTCTCCTTGTGGCGCTACCGTGAACCCATTCGATGCCGAAAAGAGCAGTTGGATACTATGGATCGCGATCTTCGCTGCGAAATCGCGGAGGATTCAGCAGAACGACGGTCGACTGCAACGAGTGTGCTGCCCCTCCCGTTCTCATCGACGGTCCCTCCACATCCGGCTCAAGCAACAATGCTCGGCCTGGGGCGCAATGACGATATTGTGCCCTGCCATGAATAACACGCATGGTCGAGTTTTATTCCGGGGATTGCAGGCAGAAGGTAGGCCACGGCTCTACCCACCACGCACTGCAGGGCTGCGAGACATTCCCAAAGTATTGATCAATTGAGGATCGGTGACCTCCTTCACTCCAATGACCGTAAGGGTCACATCGTCCCTTTGGGAAAGGCCGTTGGCGAACGCCAACATCTCGTCCAAGATGCGCCTGACTATTTGTGCGGGCGTGTGGTCACGGCACGAACGCAGCACCCTTTCGAGCCCGTCCTGTCCCCAGAATTCGCGCTCGGGGTTTTCCGCTTCTGTGATTCCGTCCGTGTACATCACCAATACATCGCCGATTCCCAACTGGAACGAGTTCGAGATGAATTGAGAGTCTTCGAGGAGCCCTAGCGGAGTCCCACTGGCTTCCAAATGGAAGACCTCGCACTGGCTATTCTTCCATCGAAGGACTATAGGGGCATTGTGACCGGCGTTGACGTAACGCAACAGGCGTGTCGCAGCCTCATATTCCGCGTAGAAAAGTGATGCGTAGAGATGCTTGGGTGAAGCGACGTGAACGAGCCGGTCAACGTCGGCGATAAGCGTGGAAGGATCCGAATGGGCGTGCATGGCCTGCGCACGAAGCGATGCTTGGAGACTGGCCATGAGTAGGGCAGCACCGATTCCCTTGCCGCAGACATCTCCAATCGCGATTCCCCAGCGGTCGCCCTGCAGCGGAAGAAAATCGTAATAATCACCACCGATGCTCTGAGCGGGTTTATAGAAGATCTCGCAGACGAGGCCGGGAATGGAAAGGTTTTCTTGGGGAAAAAAGGCCTTTTGAACGAGCATGGCGTTCTCCAGATCCTTGGCGAGCGCTGTGTGAAAGCCAGAATCTGATTCTGATTTCTTGAGAACCTCCAACAATGCCTCGACATGATTGCGCAAGAGGAGTCCTGCTTCTCTCCCACGCCCTTTCTCCAGAGCGTCGACAATCGGTTGGTGTGATTCAACTACCTCAGGAAAATCTCTCGAAACTCTTCCGATTGCTCCTCGAATCCGCAGATCGACAGCCAAGCTCTCCCACACACGAAGTAAGACTTCGTTCCCGGACGCCTGCAGAATGCGTCGATGAAATGTTACGTCGTGTTCCACGAAGGAATCCAGATCGAGACTGGTGAATGCTGCGCGCATGGCTTCGAGTTCACGTTGTAACTCAAATGTGTTGCCTTTCAGAACTCGCGTCGCAGCGCGACCCCCGATTTCCTCCAATGCGGCCCGTATCTCATAAGCCTCTTGCATTTCTTTCGGGCACGGAGAGCGAACAACTGCCGACACGTTTCCCGAGAGCGTAACCATTCCAAGTGCTTGGAATTCCGCAAAAATCTTCAACACGGAGTCCTGATCGAGTTGAAATTTCGCTGCAATTTCGGAAAGCCGCACCGGCTCGCCAGTGCGACACCGGCCGTTCGATAGCTCTCCGGCCAGCCGAACCCGCGCGAATTTGCCCGCCGGGTAGTTGCGGACTGCCCCTGCATCCACTTCATTCTCATCTTGATGCCACAAAAACATTTGCATGCTCCGCGAGTTTGTGAGTGCTGCGATACTCTGTCGTGCGAGCGCCGCTATAATGCTAGTTTCTTTCCATGGTTGCGGTGGCTTGCCTCAACTCGATTCGTTCTGAGCCTTTCATTTCCGTGCTCCTCGCTCCGTTCCAATTTCTTACGACCTTACTTGGTCCCCTGCCTGAGTAAGCGACGCCACTCATTTCTATTGCCAGGTATGAGGCAGGCTCCGAGCGCATCTCTGAAATGAAGCCGTGAACCGTGTCCAGGTTGAGCCTGCCGACAAGTCTCACGACGTGGGTGTCGGCGAGATTGCGTGTCAAGTTCGTTTCGCAGCGGATGTATCTCCTTCATTGCTCCGTCTTCAGCACGAGGCACGATGTGGTTCCGGTGGCGTAGACCTTCCCATCCGGGCCAACGATGCGACCCTCGGCGGTTACAGTTCGGCTTCCAGCGTGGGTCACTTGTGCCTCGGCGCGTAATCGAGATACTGCCACGGTTACGGCGCGCACGAACCGAACATGCAAATCGAGCGTGGTGAAGCCGCGACCTGCGGGCAGCACGCTCTGGACCGCGTATCCGAGCGCTGAGTCGAGTAACGCGGAGAGCCATCCTCCATGCACGGTTGCGAGCTGATTGTATTGCCACTCGGCCGGCGAACCCTCGAAGACCGCGCGGCCCTCGGCCGCCTTTACAAGCGAGATGTCCAACGTGGCGATGATCGGTGGAGTCGGTAGCTTACCCTCCAAAGTAAGCTGCACCGTCTCAAGGCCGCTCGTCGTTCCAACTACGGCGGGGTGTGCACGTTGATACTCATAAGTGCGAGTTACGATATCGAGAAATTCAATCATGTTTACTCCTTAATTCGTTTGATCGCCGGTCTCGCTGCACGGCCAACCTGGTGACCCGATAGCCAGTAATCGTCCGCAAGATGTGGTCGGTGTCACGTGGGTTGCTCAACTGCTTCTCCTTCAGCCCATGGGATTTGCGGAAGCCGTTCTGATTGTCGCCACCTGCTGGCGGCTTCATCTCACATCCAGGTGATTTTTCCTTGGGTTGCTTGAACGATCTCGAAGTTTCCAGATTGCGTCTTGCCGTTAGGGTGAAATGCGTCGATTTGGCTGCATTCCACCTGACAGCCCCGTGAATTATTTTCGACGATTACTGGTCATTCCCTTTGGTCAACTCCGCCGACACCGCCGTCAAATAGCCAAACAATCCTCCTGAGCCGCGGTTCGGCCCGGCCGTGAAGTACACCTCTGCGGCGGGGGCGGCTGCGGCATCGCTGTTGGCCGGGCTGACATTTCCAGGGCTGAGTGACCAGATGCCATTGATGGCCAGCGGCTTACCGCTGGCGTCCTGCAGCAATCCGTCACATTTTCCGGTAGCCAGGTCGTAGGCGGCGATGAAGCCACTAGACTGGGTGTCGCCGCCTCCCGCGAACTGGCCAATGAGCAGGGCGTGGCTGAAGCGCCCGAAATCGAGCGGAGCCAGAGCTACGCCCCAGGGAGCGTTCAGCCAATCACCGTGCTCTAGACGCCGCAAGAGACGCCCCGTGGAATCATAGATGTCCACGAAGCCCAAACCCGGACCGTCTGTTTCAAAGCGTGCACCTTTCTCGAGGAGCACATAGGTGACGACAATGTCGTTACCGATAGCTTTCACATTGAAAGGCACGTAGGAGCGCGGGAGATCGTCATCCGCGAAAGCATTTTCAGAGTGGCCTTCGTGATCCGAGGAGTTCTCTTCGAAGTGCCGCTTGGATAGGTCTACAGGGCGAAATGCGTTGTCATAAACATCCACACGGCCATTGGCGAAGTTGGCTGCGTAGAGGTAAGGCTGGCCATCAATGAAAGCGCTGGTGAGGCCCGTATAGACTGATCCGTCGGTAGTTTTGACCACGGTCACAGCCTGGGTCGATGGCGGTGCAGCTCCTTGGGCTACACCAACAGTTGGGTTCCATCCGGCAATCGTCCCGTCAATTGTGGAGAACAGGAAAACGGCTGGTTTGCCAGGGGCCAACAAAAAATCTGTCTGACTGCCATTGAAGATGGTGCCGGTTGGCGAACCCGTTGGCTTGTTCTTGTTAGTCGGATCGGCGGGCGGAATGGTAACGATCAGCGACTGCTTAGCTCCTGCACCGTCGTAAAGTGTACTGAAGCCCGTCGCGTTGTCGGAGATCCACCAGGGTGAGCCGGAACCGCGGGATAGCCCCCACGGATTGACCAACTGAGGATCGGTCACAGGAGCGACTCCCGATGTATTGGAAACAAGATTGGTTTGGGTGTAGTGCTGCCCAAAGCAAACGACCCCCATAATCAGAGTCAATGCTGTTATGGTGCCGAAGCGTACTAAGGTCTTCATCTGCAACTCTCCTTTTATCTGTGCATCCGCTGTCGCGGGCACTCGGAGTAAGAACACCTCGCAAGACGAGTTATTCCCGAATGATGAAGCGTAAGAAGACAAACCCTAAGAGGGCATGATCTGCGCGCACGTCCAGTAGATTCCACTCGCAGGGCGCAAGTGTCGACTCCTACGGAAATTCCAGTGGTTGCCAGGGAGCATTTCATTGCGAGGACAATACCCCGGTTCTAATTCCTGTGACTTCATCTTCATGCCGATGCTCGGGCATTATTCTTCCATGGAGGATCGCCAGAGACTCGTCGAGGGCAAGCCGCACCAACCAATTGCGGAAAGCGCCCTCGTCATCAAATGTCGTGACATGGCGAGCAGCCGAGACCAGGCAATTTTCCACAGCAATAACTGCCCTGTCAGAATTGCCAAGCACGCGGTGTGAGACAAAATACAGCAAGCGGCGATATCGCGCCGCCCGAACATAAAAAGAGATGCGGTTGTCCGCTGAATTCTCCAAGACTGGAACAACTTCGCGCAACTGCAGTATCAAGGTCACTGTGGGCCGCCTTTTCACTTCTAGTTCTCTAAGTTTGGTGCTCTGCGTTAATTGGCTTTTCTCCGCTCAGCTGGGGCTGGAAACAAGACACCCGATGCGACGTTCTATTCCCTCCGGGTGCGCTCGATATAGACGTCGGCGATGTGCGGGCAGGCAAATACCTCGGACGAAACAGCACGAGGCAGTAATCGTCTTGCTCCGTTTCCTTTAGTGTTCGACTAGATTCTGGTCCGCCATGTTCTGATGGCAGACTAGACAGGAGTGTTGCGGGGAACCCGTTAAAGACGCCACCAACGCGTAGGCAAGACCGTGATTGGTCCAAGTGATCACCTCGAAGTTTGCTCCACTCCGATAGTGAAATATGAGACCGCCAGACCGTAATTCTTCTCCGCCTGCCACGGCCACTGATTTACTGGAGGCGACCAGAAGACTGATTTTCTCCGTACGCGTCTCGTAGGCGACGAGTGCGGCGGGGTTGCCCTTATAGCTCACTAAGCGTGCACCAGTCAGCCAGTAGCGAGCCTTGCCTTCTGGCACAGGCTGGGAGAGCGGCAGTTGAAAGTGGAATGCGGTTTTGCCCGCAAACCAGTCCGTCACTACCTCAGGCGAGCGGGATCGGCATTGTAGTGGCAAGGCCCCGTCCAGGTAATTTCGGTGAATCTCGGTAGCAGCTTCTACGAAGTTATTGGCGCGTACTCTCTGGACGGCAGCTGGAATGAACGCCAAACTTAGGGTGAGCACTAGCGTCATCGCCACCAGGGGCTTCCAACCAAAAACAGGCGGAGTAACGTCTCGCAACCATCGCGTCAACTTTTCCATGCGTGTTTCGCGGCTCCGATCACTTGGAGGAGAGCCAGCGAATGATTGCTGTGCGGCGGCCGCCGCTACACGGTCCCGAAGAGCTTGTGGCGCCAAATAGAGTGGCCGTGTTTCGCGCAAGAGCGACGTTAACGCCAGTTCTTCCTGCAAGCGCTCCCTGCAATTGGAGCAGCCTGCCAAGTGTGCGCGAAAGTCTTCAAGCTTTTGACCGGTCAATGCATTGTCAAGAAAAAGCAAAGTGTCGGTGCTGCGCTCACCGCAATAGCTCATTCCAGGACTCCCTTCGCTCTTCGATCAGTAGGGCCCAAGGTACTCGAGAGCAGCGATCGGAGTTTGGATCGCGCTCTCCCGAGGCGAGACATCACTGTGCCAGCCGGGCAGTCCAACAAAATGGCGATCTCCTGGTAGGACAACTCTTCATACTCTCTCAGCATAATGATCTCGCGAAACTCCTCGGGAAGTTGCTGGATCGCTTCTCGTACCTGATCGCGCTCCACTTTGCTCACATAAAGTGCATGTGGATCCTTCGATGCTTCCACGGCCATGCCTAGGGTGTTTTCGTCCACATCGAGTTCGACGATCTTGGGCGCGGCACGTCGTTGCCGAACCTGATTGAGCCAGATGTTTCGTAAGATCGTGAACAGCCAACTCTTCGCATTACTGCCAGGCTCTAAACTTTCAATCGCTTTAACGGCACGAAAACAGGTTTCCTGCACAAGATCCTCTGCTTCGGTCCGGTCACGGCTGAGAACCATGGCGTAACCATACAACCCATCGAACACTTCATCGAGAACCTGGCTGAGGAAGTGGCGTTTTTCGGCTGGAAACGTCATGACCAGGTAGCACACACCGAGGGCGGCCGGAATGAAAGAAATCGAACTTCGATGATCATATTGTCCATAAAAGCGAACGTTCCCTTGGGTGAAGAAATAGCTGCCCTTCGTTCTAGTTCGTATTGTGGAATTCCGTTTTGCCGCCATATTGGCGGCCGGCTCTTGGTCGCCGGGATCGGGACCGGACCTGTCGCCTGGGAGCGGTGTCTCAGAGCGGACCGCAAAAAGCGTGGAGGAACTTGCCATTGTTTGCGCACAGCTCCCTATCTCGCGTTCTTATGCTTCGGTAGGTATAACACCGCCCTTCAAAAAATATTCCCCTGCGAACACACATTATCTGGAATTTCGTATGGCCTTGCTTCAGATGCGCGCATATTTTCTTCCAAATGCGGAATAACCTGACTGGCTGTGTGTATTGCCTTCGTGCGCAAAATCGGGCGCATCTGCCTCGCGTTGGAGTTCTATCGTGCTTCCGCATCTGGGCCCAGAGATCATCGCTGTCATAAAAACAGGGTCTAGTATTGTTCCGAGCGATTCACGGAGTGGCCCTGGTCCGGCCTTCCGTAAAGGCGACGACAAAATCCCTCCTTCGGTGGTCTTGTCATCCATACTGAGTGACTCCAATTCAAGGATCGTGGGTGTCCTGAACGTTTGGCCACATTGGCCCCCTGATCCATCCACGCCCTCTCAGCGCATCTGATTTGGGCCTGAATAGAAAGCTTCTTGCTTTCATCGATGTACCTTCCGTAAGAAATGGAATGTGCCGCCCACGTGCCGCGCTGATAAGTGTGTCGACACACTCCCGCTTGTGCGCTTTCAAGAGCTCTTGTTCATGCGCAAGTTCCTTTTAGCGATTTCTGGCAACACAATCAGCAAACCATGTCACGGAGATTGAGTCGTGCCGGAAAGTGTGCCTGTGGACTGAATCTTGCGGAAATCTGGAGGGTCAAATGTGCAACTTCGGGACGAGAAATGCATCAAATCAAATGGCATGTAAAGACCCAAAGGTGATGGTCGCAGCGAATTGAATTGAGTTCTGACGAGGATCCGCGCATTCCTCTTCTGCAGGGCCAGGTTTTATTGAGGTGGTCTAACAGAGGAAAGCTCTATGGTATCCGATCCCAACATTTCATCTTCACGTCTCGCTCATCTAACTTGTCCTACTTCCGTTGCTAATTCAAGCGAAAGCAATTCCTGGGACGGCCTTCTCCTTGAGCATCATCGGATTCCCGAAGGCGAGAGAATAGAAACTGTAACCGATAAGCATGTTCTGTGGCTTTGGACAACCTCTTATTCCGGCGAATACGCGGGACAGGGCGGGCGCTTTGTTCGTTGTTCGAAGGGGCGCGGAGCAATTACTGTGACGCCGGTCGGGGTTATCCCAACGTTGCATACTTATACGCGCTCGGAAGTTATCCTCTGTGCCTTGGATTCACATTTCGTAGGAAGCATCTTGTCGGAGTTGGATCGACAGCCTAGGACTGAACCCATCATACGTCCCAAGTTTCAGGACTCGGCCATTCGAAGACTCATGACAGTTCTTTCGGATGAAGTTCGGGCTGGAGGCCCTTCAGGCAAGTTATATTCGGAGACGCTCGCTCACGCGCTCGCAATCCGATACCTTCTTTTGGGTGAACGTCCGAACCACCAAAAAGCGGATTCGTCCGTATCTGCCCTTCCACCCCATGCGTTAAAGCGTGTTCTAGAACGGATTGAGCATAGTTTTCAATCCGAGATCAGCCTCGCCTCGCTGGCAGACGAGGCGGGTTACAGCCGTGGACACTTTCTTAAAATGTTCCGCACATCTATGGGCATGACACCTCATCGATATCTGCTGAAGCGTCGTATCGACCACGCCCGATCCCTCTTGAAACGACGGGAAATAAGTATTATTGACGTTGCTGCGGATTCTGGCTTCTCCAGCCAGGCGCACCTGACGCAGGTCTTCCGCGAGCATGTCGGAGTCACCCCAGGCGACTATCGTCGCAATCAGTAACACAATCCTGAAAAAACCTCCCTTCTCTGTAAGACGCACGACCTCACAATGTCTATCGTTGGTCTGTGGCCCCACTTGAGTATACCGATGGACTGTTCACCTACGCGATGGCACTCACTCGCAACTTCTTCGAGGCTGAGGACTTGGTACAGGAAACGTACGTTCGTGCCATAGAGGCGATGGGACGGCTGCGCGAACACAGTAATGTAAAGGCGTGGTTGTACGCCATCCTGCGAAACATTTGGCTCAACCAAATACGGCAACGACGTACCAGGCCGAAGTTGGTCGAACTTGATGCGTTTGAGAATGCCGCAGACCTCGTCATAGACTCTGCCAGAGACCCTCACTCCCTTTATGTGAACAAAGTGGAGAAACAACAAGTGCGAGTAGCGCTACACCAACTCTCCGAGGAGTATCGCGAGATCATCGTGCTGCGAGAGTACGCAGATCTGTCGTACCAGCAGATCGCCACATTGTTGAACTGCCCGCTTGGGACCGTCATGTCTCGCCTTGCAAGAGCGCGATCCAAACTCGGAACCCTGCTTTCTGCCACACAGACACCCAGCGCACGCCAAGCCGAATTGCCAGAGGAGATTGTCGATCCATGGTCATAGTCACTTTCGATCAGACCACATCTCTGCAATTATCTTCCAGTCGGACGACAGAGATGGGAATAACAAGCACGTCGGCAAGCCGTCCGGCCGCGCAAAACCAGATTTGCAGGATCCAAAGCGAAGTGAGAGATCCTTATGAGAGTCACCCCGCCCGTGAACCCCAGAGATTGTCCGAAATAAAAAACGTTCTGGGCGGCTCATGGGAGCCTGAGGAATAAATAAAACGTTGACGTGTATTTCCTTTCGACCGAGGAGGAGCGTTCTATCATGTCACCACAACCCCGCATTGCGTTGGCCATCGTTGTCTTCGCACTCGTTTGTACAGTAAGTGTCTCTATTGCGGACGCCCAGCAGAAACCTCTCACCGCCGACCAGAGGCAAATCGTTTACACAGTCAGCACAATATTCGCTGCGGCCCGCACAGACAATGTTGCGAAGTTCGACTCTGTGATTGCATCGGACTTTTACATTTTTGATGGAGGCACCCGATTCAACGGACACGCCGTGATGGCCTTCATCAAGGCCCAACATGCCGCGGGCAAACGTTATGAATGGAACGTGGCGGAACCGGACGTTCACGTTAGCGGTAACACCGCTTGGATTGCCTACACCAATAAAGGCAGCATCACCGACGCCTCCGGCACCATCAACCAGAAATGGTTGGAATCGGCGTTCCTGGAAAGACAGGCAGGCGCCTGGAAGATCGTCTTCATGCACAGCACCCGTGTCCCCGCGCAGCCTGAAGAGAACCATGCAGCACTTAATGGACTGTCCAGTATTTTTGCGCAGTGAGGCCCCCGACCGGATGCCCTGTCGTCAGCGTTCGTGGCGTCATAACAGCGGGAAACGGATTGGCGGCAGCGGGCGCCTCCGTCGTGGTGAACTATGCCTCCAGCAAACGCGAGAGGAGAGCGAGAACATTCGTTGCAAGACTGGAACAATCACATGATTCTGCCTCCGAACTCACTACACGCTTTTTATAAAAAATCCTCGGAACTCTGCCGCCTGCTCGACATTTCGACGCAGTTGCACCAAACCTTCTTCGACGCGGTAGCAAGCGCGGATCAGGAAGAGCCGTTTTCAAGTTGCCCGCTCTCTGAAGCGATGGAACGCATTGCTCAAATCGGCCGGCACTACAATATGTACTTCGCTCCGCACGATGTGAATATCTCCGCAGAGGCCATCCATGAAAACGCGACAAGAATTTGATTACATCATCGTCGGGGCGGGTTCCGCCGGATGCGTGCTAGCGGCGCGACTCAGCCAGGATCCGAAAACCCGTGTGGCGTTGGTGGAAGCGGGAGGGCCCGACGACGCTCCCGAGATCAGTATGCCCATAGCCTTTCCGCAGCTGTTCAAGACCAAGTACGACTGGGACTTCGCGAGTGAGCCGGAGCCGGGGTTGGGGAATCGACGGATCTATTTGCCTCGGGGTAAAACACTGGGAGGAAGTTCTGCGATGAACGCCATGATCTACATCCGCGGAAACGCAGCGGATTTCGATGGCTGGGCGGACGAAGGAGCACCGGGATGGTCCTACCGCGAGATGCTGCCCTCCTTCATCAGGTCAGAGTGCAACGAGAGGGGCGACCCACGCTATCACGGACACTCGGGACCTCTGGCTGTGCAGGACAGCCGGTCCATGCATCCGCTCGTCGATCACCTGCTTGAGGCGGGTGCGAAATCGGGCTATCGCTCCAATGATGATTTCAACGGGGCCTCGCAAATGGGGATCGGACGCTTTCAGCTCACTCAACGCAATGGAGTTCGGTGCAGTAGCGCTTCTGCATATCTCCACCCCACGCGCGAACGGGCGAACCTCGAAGTTTTCACGGACAATCTCGTGCTGCGGTTGCTTCTGCAGGGGGACCGGGCAATCGGTGTGTCAATCCACCGGGACGGCCAGGAAAAAACTCTATTTTCCACCAGGGAAATCATCCTTGCGGCCGGAGCCTATGGCTCACCACAAATCCTCATGCTGTCAGGTATCGGGCCGGCCGAAGAACTGGCCCGGTTCGGCATTCCTACGACCGCCGACCTTCCGGTCGGAGCCAATCTTCAGGACCATCCGCTGCTGGCGATGAGCTATTTCACCGACGAGAAGTCACTCTTCGGCGCTGGCTCGCCGGAAGATGTGGCCCTCTACGAGGAAGGCCGCGGACCCTTGACCTCAAATGTCGCCGAGGGTGGCGTGTTTCTATCAACGCGTGGCGATGAGAAAGTGCCGGACTGCCAATTTGAAATGGCGCCTGCGATGTACTTCGATGAAGGGCTGTCGGCGCCCATCGATCACGCCTTAACTCTGACGACGTCCATCCTGAAGCCGACCAGCCGCGGCAAGGTGGCGTTGCGGTCGGCGCGCCCTGATGCGAAACCGCGCATCTATCACAACTATCTAGCGACCGAAAAAGATCGCGCGACAATGGTCGCGAGCGTCCGGCTGGCGATGGATCTCTTCGCTCAGCCCAATCTGTCGAAGGTGCGGCGCGCGCCCTTCTCGGTTCCGGCATCCGACGCGGAGACCGACATAATGGCTTTCATCGAGCAGCGAACCGGCACCAACTATCATCCGACCAGCACGTGCGCAATCGGCAGCGTCGTCGACCCTGATCTCCGGGTTTTCAATACTGAAGGTCTGCGTGTGGCTGACGCTTCAGTGATGCCGTCGATCATTCGCGGCAACACGAACGCCGCCGTCATCGCAATCGCGGAGAAGGCAGCGGACATTCTGCTCGCGAACGAGCCTGCAGAGGTGCGGTGATCAACCCGCGCTTCTAAGTCGCAACAAATCATCTCGGTTGGATGGAACATGTGTTGCTGTGGGTTGAGAGCCGCGGAGCGCGGCCATGGGAGAGAGAAAAAATTCACTCTGGAGCGAAGATTGTACCCCATGAAGAAATACAAAAGGGCACCTCGTCCAACCGACGATCTGATGAATGAGGAGCAGGGTATATGACGGGCGAACAGAGTGTAGTCGTAACTGGAGTTTCAACGGGAATCGGATGGGGCATCACGAAGGTCCTTATCGCGAACGGCTTCACGGTATTCGGTAGCGTGCGCCAGCAGAGTGATGCCGATCGGCTTCAGCGTGAATTCGGAGAGGCCTTCACTCCGCTGATCATGGATGTAACGGACAGACATGCCGTAGAGCGGGCTGCAGCTAAAGTGAGCGCACAACTTGGCTCTTCCAAGCTGGCCGGATTGGTCAACAATGCCGGTGTGGCAGTTCCCGGTCCACTTCTTTATCTGCCGCTGGAAGAGTATCGCCGTCAGCTCGAAGTAAACCTGACAGCCCCACTTTCTGTGACGCAGGTCTTTGCTCCTCTGTTGGGTGCAGACTTGGCCCGCAAAGGGGCACC
>Ga0210403_10001526_pt1 | contig 21878 bp, 16 predicted proteins | sample IncBWC19MmetaG_FD_150863 | JGI IMG/M metagenome (GOLD analysis project Ga0210403, IMG submission 150863) | Forest soil microbial communities from Barre Woods Harvard Forest LTER site, Petersham, Massachusetts, United States - Inc-BW-C-19-M | ecosystem: Environmental > Terrestrial > Soil >... | reverse complement strand
TGTTATTCAACGCAGAGGTGATCGCCGATTCGCTCAATGTGCGCAGCGAACCCAATGCCACCAGCCCCATCTTGGCCGCCCTGGCCCGTGGAGCAGGCGTACAGGTCTTCGAAGAGCGCGATGGCTGGGAGAGGATCGACCCCATCGAATCGCATTGGGTGAAAGGGAGCTTCTTGCGCAAGACATAGCTGGAGGGCAAACGAAGATTGGTAATCGGGTAATTGGTAATCGGGTAATTGAAAACCTGCGAGCTGCCGCTTCACGCGAGTGGCGGAGCGTGTCGAGATCGATGAGAATCGCAGCTCTTCAATTACCCGATTATCAATCTCAGTCTCTTTCCTTCGTTGTGCGTCGCCTCGAGTTGCACCATCCCCGGTGCAAAGTTCTCCCATAGGTTTCTTGGATGCCCCTCATTATCTCTTTTGATTGGCTGAGTGCGGTCTTCCGCGTTATGCTAGTCGGTACGCCAGCAGAGCGCCGGCCCCGGCCGGTTCATTCCCAAACACTTAGATTAGAGGAGACTTCATGTCCGAACTGCGCAATTTCCTGGCACTTTCGTATGACGAACTCGAAGAGCTGAACCTCAAAGCAAAAGACCAGCGATTGAAGCGTGTGGCCCTCGATAAGGTCCAGGAAGAGCGGCTGAAATATTTGACCGATGAAAAGAGCATCAAGGCCGTGACCGTCCTGTTTAGCGACCTGGAAGGGCGCTTGCACATGCTCGATTACGACAAGAAATTCCTCATGAAGAGCTGGGACAATCTCACCTTTGACGGGTCGTCGATTCGCGGCTTCACCGCGCAGCGCGAAAGCGACCTGCGTCTGGGCATCGACTGGGGAGCTTTTTATTGGGCGCCCGCCGACGTCTTCGGGTCGGGCAAAGTACTGGTCTTCGGCGACGTGATCGCCAAAGACGGTTCGCCTTACAGCGCCGACATCCGCGGCATTCTCAAGCTCTTTGCCGGCGAGATGCACAAGAAGGAAGGTTACACCCTCAACGCCGCCAATGAGATCGAGGGTTTCCTGTTCCAGGGAGAGAATGCAGAGCGCCGCTACCACGAGACCGGCAAGTTTGAATATGTCAACACCGGCGGCTACTACCATTCTCTGCCCGGCGATCCGCTGCGGACGTTTATTGACACCACCGCTGAGGTGCAGCGCGCCATGGGCTTCCAGAATGAAAAAGACCACCCGGAAGTCGCGCCCTCGCAGTTCGAGATCAACTACAGCTACGGCGAAGTGGTGGCGGCTGCCGACCAGATCCAGATCTACAAACTGATCTGCCGCCAGGTGGCGACCAAGATGGGCCTGACCGCCAGCTTTCTGCCCAAGCCGGTGGTGGGCGTGAACGGCAACGGCATGCACACCAATGTTTCCATCAGTAAAAACGGCAAGAACCTGTTCTGGGACCCCAAGGGCGAAGAGCAGCTCAGCGGCATGGGCTGGGAGTTTATCGACCGCATTCTGACCCATGCCAACGATATATGCCTGTTGCTGAACTCCAGCGTGAATGCCTATCGCCGGCTCGATCCGCACTTCGAGGCGCCCAACCAGATCAAGGCCTCGCCCACCGATCGCGGCTCCATGGTGCGTATCCCCATCGGCAACGAGAAGAGCATGCGCGTGGAAGTGCGCTCCGTGGCCCCGGACGCCAATCCGTATCTGGTCATGTATTCGGTCTTCAAGAGCGGATTGGATGGCGAGACGGCCAAGATCAAGAACCTGCGGCAGGCCGAGCGCTATTTGCCCGACAATGTCTACACCGCCCTCGAACACTTCCGCAAGGCCGAGTGGACGACCAAAATGCTGGGCGAGGATGTGAAGGGCCGTTACGCCGACTTGAAGCAGGCTTCCGCTGATCGTTGTCCGCGACTGCTGGGCACGTTCGTGAAGCCGCCCGAGGTGCAATTCCATCACGAGGTCTACAACCAGTTTTTGTGGAATGTGTTTTAGACCGGGAAGCCTGGAGAGATCGGGACATCGGAAAGAAACAGGGCGCGAACTAGTTCGCGCCCTGTTTGCGTGTGTCAGGTGGAGCATATTGTTTACCTTTGAGGGCGGCGGAGCAGGTTCCTCAATTCCTGCTGGCGGCTGGCGCCGCCAGCAGGAATTTTCGGGATGACATGGCTTAATGCGCCGACCTAATGCTGATCTGATGTCGACCTGCAATGCTGACCTGATGTCGACCTGCAATGTCGACCTGCAATGTCGACCTGCAATGCTGCCTTGCGGCGCTGCGTGCGCTATCATGCTTAACGTCGATCATTCATCGGGGGATTCATGAGATTTTGCGCGTTCGCATTCGTGCTGGCGGTGATGCTGGCCCTGTGTTCCTGCGAAGGCCCTACGCATGTAAGCGGGCCGGGCGTGACTACGGCTTCCGGACTTCAGTACTGGGACGTTAAGGCGGGTACCGGAGCGCTGGCCGAAAAGGGAAAGAAGGTCGTCGTCCATTACACCGGCTGGCTGGCCGATGGCAAGAAATTCGATAGTTCGGTGGAGAAGTACCGTCCATTTGTGTTCGTTCTGGGATCAGGCGCCGTGATTCATGGATGGGATGAAGGGGTGATCGGTATGAAGGCCGGCGGCAAACGCCAGTTGCGCATTCCTCCTGGCATTGGCTACGGCGCTCAAGGATCGCCCCCCGATATTCCCCCCAACGCAACGCTGGTCTTCGACATCGAACTGCTGGAAGTAAAGTGAAGGCAAAGATTTTAAATTTTTAAGTTTTAAATTTAAAATTTCAAATCTCACTATCTCACTTCACATACTTTGGACTGACACCCTTGCTCCACGGGTCGTACTCGTGTGCGAACTTTACGCGCTCGCCGATCGGCGGGTGATCGTAATACCAGAACACCATCCAGGCATCGGGCGTTGGGTAAGACAGGCTCTGCTCACCCAGGACCTGGAAAGCACGGGCTGCGGCTTCCTGTGAGTTAGCATTGATGCCGTGCGTGACTTCGAGGCCATAGATGTCGGCCTGGTGTTCAAGGCGGCGGCTGTAAGCGCTGCCCAGTGGCTGGCCCAGGAATTCGAGCGCGGCTATGATCAGAAACAGTACGGGCAGCGCGGCCCAATCGTCGGGCCCGCGCCACTGCCGGCGAAGCGGGAAGCGGCGCTCGATCCAGGCAGGGATGCGATAGAGCAGGTAAAAACCGAAGAAGGCCAGCACCGCCGCCAGCAACAGACCTTCATAAATGTGATTGAGCACATAGTGGCCCATTTCATGGCCGAAGACAAAGAGTGTTTCTTCCTGCGTCATTTTTTGGATGGTCGTGTCCCAGACCACCACCCGTTTGGAAGCGCCCAGGCCGGTGACATAGGCGTTGAGGGTGGTCACCTTGCTGCTGGCGTCCATTTCGTACATGCGGCTTCGGGGAATCTCCAGCCCTCCGTGCTGTATGACTCTTTCTATGGCTTCCACCAGTTGTGGCTGGCGCGCCTGCAGCGGCTGGAAGTGGTTGAACATGGGATCAAGCACCATGGGAACCAGGAAAATCACCAGCACCATCAGGGGCAGTGATAGTAGCCAGGCGTACAACCACCAGCGCCGCGGCGACCAGCGAATCAGAGTCAGCAGCAGCCATAGCAAAGGCGTTACGACCGCAACGGTCACCAATTCGCCCTTGAGTGTGTCCCCGATCCACGAACTCCAGCTTTGAACAGAGAGCCCGTATTGCAAACTCACGTGATGCTGGTAGAGGTCAAGCGGGAGCTGCAGCGCAGCCATCGTAAACAGCAGCAGAGGGACGGCGATCACCGCCTGTACGATGCGCCATCCGGAAACAGCTTCGGCCCAGTCGCGAAAACGCGCGGCCAGTCCGCTGAAGAGAATCCCCAGCAGCAGCAAGAAATCCCACACCGTGCCGGCGATCACCAGGCGCACGCGCAATGTATAGAGAGCCTGCGCCTGAGCGAACTTTTCCGGAGGCAGGGTGTAAGCCGTGGTCTGCGCCGTGGCCGACTGCATGGCGGCAGGAGTTTGCCCGCTGCCCTTCGGTTCAATCTGGGCTTGCACGGAAATGCAGCTTAGCCAGAGCAGAATCAGCGTTGCCGGCGTCATAAGGATGAACTTCATCATGATAATTTGTGTGCAGAGACAAGATAACAAAGGAGATTATTTGGTGTCGATTGTGTGTAAGCCCGTACAAATTGTGGCCACCGCACCGGCCACGGCCAGTACCGGCCCGCTGCATCTTTCAGCCGGGAAACCGGGGACGGGACGTTTCGACGCTTCCTCATGGGGTTCTCCTGTATGAGTATTTTGAGTCGGCCCTTGGAAGCCGCGTTCAGGATGATAATCTCTGGGAGGACCCTTCCTCATAATTTCTATACATCCAAATAGACGGGACATTTTCTGTTATTTTGTCACATGTGGCCCGTCTTCCACGCGTAATCGCTGTCGATGTTCCTCACCACGTTACGCAACGTGGGAATGCCCGGCAATTCATCTTGACTTCTGATAGTGAGAAGCTCGTCTATCTTGACTTGCTCCGGAACTATGCTGGCCTGTATCAACGCTCCTTGATCGGCTATTGCCTGATGTCAAATCACGTCCACCTGATTGTGATTCCGCGCAAATCCAATGCCCTGGCTCTGGCCATCAAAGACACACATGGGCGTTACGCGACCTATTGGAATATCCAGCACGCTTCTTCTTGCTGGGAGATTTCACTGGCGGCCTGCTTTCTGCGCAGAACCTTCAGCGGTTGAAATGTGGATGGTTAAATAGCGGAGGGTTGGGGTTATGGCGTGAGCGCAAACCTGCGGAGGTTGCGCCCGGAAGAGAGAGCGTTTAACTTGAGTGTCAGCCATCTTTGCCTTTCCTGAGGCAGATTTGGTCAGGGCACGTTCGGTGTTTCCGCACCGGGCGTGTCCGTTTTTGTGCAGTCTTGTTATAACCATTGTTGAAGAATAAAGCAAGAGAAAAGCGAAGGAAAGGCGGAATAGTCTTGGCCGTGTTATGGGCGCGAGAAATAGTAAAGCGCGGCAATATGTTCAATGCGCTTGCCCAGTGTTTTTGCGTTCACGGCCGCACGGCTGAAAGAGCTTGCAGAGAAATGCCGGAGCAGCCGTGCCGGAGGGCGGATTCACAGGCTGAGGAAAAATGTTGAATGAACCGTCAAAGAGGACAGCTTCAGCCGTCCGTAATGCTGCCACTCTGACAGCCGAACGACATCAAAAACTGACTTGGCCACCATCTTTCGTTCACACTAAAGATCGGAATGATTAGGTCCCCAGGGACCTCAGTAATGTCGGGTTCTTTGAAAACTGAATAGCCGTATCAGCCGGAAGCCAAGCGAATAGCGCAGGAGCGAATAAGCGTCCGCGTGCCGCAGGCAAGTACCCGTGATCGAGGAATAGAGTGACGGGTATTGATCGATGGGTGCCCCACCCTTCGCGCATTTTGCGAAGGGTGGGACGCGCTACGCTTGATCCGCGACTGATGCCAAATCGATAGTTACGATGAAAAACTCACCTGACGCCCCATGTGCAACGAAATGCCTTTAGATTTCAATGACTTGAGCAGATGAGCGGATTGAGCACATGATTTGCAAAGCCTTCAATCGGAGGCTAAAGGCAATACTGTTCATTTTAGGGTCCAATAAACGTGAAAAGGATAGTACCCAGGTCGCCAACCCCCACCCCCTGTATCACGTATATATCATGTATGTATCATCTTCAAAATGTCCCGAACATAGGCTACCGTTTGTTTCTAGCTGGTGCGCTCGTTGTTGCACAAATTCCCAAGTAGTCCGTCTTGGAATGCGAGATTCCGGGCGCAGATATTCTGGATTTCACAAGCCGCGATAATTTCCGCCATCGACCAGCAGGGTCTGCCCGGTGATGTAGGAGGCGCGCTCGGAAGCCAGCCAGACGATGGCGTCGGCGACTTCATTGGGAAGGCCCAGCCGACGGACTGGGGTTTCCGCCGTCCACTGGCCGTGGATGGCCTCGACCGTCGTTCCGCCAGCCAGAGCGCGCACGTTGGCGAGTTCCTGTAGCCGATCGGTCGCCGTGTATCCGGGGCCGACGTTATTCACCAGAATTCCATCCTTGCCGAATTCATTCGACAGGCTTTTCACCAGGCCAACGACACCGGCGCGCACTGAGTTTGACATGATCAGGTCGGTGACCGGCTGGCGCGCCGCGACCGAAGTGATGGTGATGATGCGTCCCCAGCGGTGGCGCTGCATATAGGGAATTACGGCTTTGGCCAGGTAGACGATGCTCATGAAATTCATGTCAATGGCCCGGCGCCACTCATCGGTGTGGATAGAAAGAAAATTCTTGGCCGGAGGGCCGCCGGCATTGGCCACGCAAACATCGATGCGTCCGAAGTGCTTGGAGACATTCTCGACAAAGCGCTGCACGGCGGCACTGTCGGTGACATCGACGGCTTCAGCGTAGATCTCGGCCCCGGTCGCCTGGCGAATCTGGTCAGCGGCCGCGCGCAGCGTAGCTTCGGTGCGGGCGCACATGGCCACCTGCGCGCCTTCGCGCGCAAAAAGTTCGGCCGCAGCCCGGCCAATGCCCTGGCTGGAAGCAGCGACGATCACGCCCCGGCCTTTGAGTCCAAGATCCATAGTTCCTCCAGTTCAATAAAATCAAGAACTTCCACCACGGAGTCACGGAGGTACGGAGAAAGAGCAGGCTCAGGTACTTGGTATTCGGTAGTTGGTATTTATTTGTTGGATGACCGGCGAGAGGCCTCAAATTCCGAGAAGCCTTGATCTGCCAGTGCCAAATACCAAGTACCAAATACCAAGTACCGAATACCAAATACCAGTTCTTGCTCTTCTCCGTGACTCCGTGCCTCCGTGGTAGATTTTGGTTTTGCCTGCGGCTAGGTGGCGCCTTGTCGCCTTGATGAAATGGTCCTACTTCGCAGGCGGCATCTGCCCGATATAGACCTGGGTGCCTGTGCCTGATTTGATGCCATTCTGCACCATGGCATTCTTGATGCGCAGCCGCAGTTCGCTGGCCACGGCCTGCTGCCGGCCTGGACGCACCTTGACCAGCATAAGATAGTCAACTTCGCTGCCGGTCATGCGTTCGATGCCCGGGACTTCCGGTTCGGCGACGATGGAATCGTGAAACGCCGGATCGGCGTGAAACTCGCGCGCTACGTCGTGCAGCGCCTGGATCACGCGCGCGCTGTCCTCAGAGTAGTCCACGGCCACACGCAATGAGACTTGCGCCCAGTCACGGGTAGCGTTACTGACAATCTGTATATTGCTGTTAGGAACGGTATGCACGGTTCCATCGGTATCCCGCAAGATGGTCCGGCGCATAGTGATTTCTTCCACGGTACCTTGCACCCCTGCGGTCTTCACGAAGTCGCCGACTTCGAACTGGTTTTCCGCGAGAATGAAGAAGCCGTTGATGACGTCTTTGACCAACGTCTGGGCCCCGAATCCGATGGCCAATCCAGCGATGCCGGCGCTGGCCAGCAGCGGCTCAATATGGATGCCAAAAATCGGCAGCACCTGCAATGCGGAAACGAAGGCGATGACGAAAACGCCGATGCTGTGAATCATCCCCACCAGAGTGCTGACCTGCTGCGCGCGGACTGTGCCGCCGGGACTGCTACGGCGGCCCATTTCAATCAGTTTGCGGGTAGTCCAGCCCAGGAGGCGGATGAGAATGAAAGCCAGCAGCAGAATGCCGATCAACTTGGGCGCGTCATAGCGCGTGAAACGCACCAAGTCGATCTGCCAGTCGCGCAATAGATTTTTCCAGGGTTCCATGCGTCTGTGCCGGATTATATCTGAGCCGGCGGAAACTGGTTATAATTCATGGAGCACGGAGCATCGAATCGGCTTGATCAAGAGGTTTATGTGCCCAAACACGTCCTATATATTTCTGTTTTCATTCTGGCTCTGGCCGGCGCCGGCTTCCGCATGGCTGCCATTACTACAGCGGCGCAACGGGAACGGCCATCGCCGGCCGAGCGCGATATAGAAGATCGCCAGATCAAGATGGCCAATAAGAAGCGCCAGGAAGACCTCCAGAAAGACACGCAGAAGCTATTCGTCTTGGCAGGAGAACTCAAAGAGGCTGTGGATAAGACCAACGAGAACATGCTGTCGCTGTCGGTGATCCGCAAGGCCGAAGAGGTGGAAAAGCTGGCCAAGAAGGTCAAGGAAAAGATGCGGGAAGGTGTAGGTAAGCCCTTGCATGTTGATCAGCCGCCGATCGAAGCCCCGCGCCGGTGAACCGTGCGCGAAATGCGGTTACAACAAAAAAGGCCCGCCTTCCGGCGGGCCTTTTGACCAGGGTTGAAACAAACTACTCTTTCTGGGCTCCGATGCGCATTCCGTAGAACGAGCGCCACACGAAGATGGTCGAGACCAGGAAGAAGACCACGGCCAGAATGTTGGTGGTCGCTGCTCCCTTTTCGGCCGTCATCTTTACCGCTAACTGCACGGCCAGCAGGCCGAACAGGGTGGTGAACTTGATGACCGGGTTCAGGGCCACCGAAGAGGTGTCTTTGAACGGGTCGCCCACGGTATCGCCCACCACGGTAGCATCGTGCAGGGGAGTGCCTTTTTGTTTGAGTTCGACTTCCACGATCTTCTTGGCGTTGTCCCATGCGCCGCCGGCGTTGGCCATGAAGATGGCCTGGTATAGACCGAAGACCGCGATGGAAATCAGATAGCCGATGAAGAAGAACGGCTCGATAAAGGCGAAGGCCAGGGTAGAGAAGAACACGGTCAGGAAGATGTTGAACATGCCTTTCTGCGCGTACTTGGTGCAGATCTCCACGACCTTCTTGCTGTCTTCGACCGAGGCCTTTTCCACGCCTTCGAGCTTGATGTTCTTCTTGATGAATTCGACCGCGCGGTATGCGCCTGTGGTCACGGCCTGCATGGAAGCGCCGGTGAACCAGTAGATGATGGCGCCGCCGGTGATCAGGCCCAGAACGAACGGCGCATGGAGCAGCGACAGGCTTTCTTTATGCTCCTGCAGTCCGTTGGTGAGGTTCATCATGATGGAGAAGATCATGGTGGTGGCGCCCACCACGGCCGTGCCGATCAGCACCGGCTTGGCAGTGGCTTTGAAGGTATTGCCGGCGCCGTCATTTTCTTCCAGCAGGTCTTTGGCGCGCTCGAAGTTTGCATCGAAGTTGAATTCTTTCTTGATTTCAGCGCGCACGTTCGGCGCCTGTTCGATCAGCGATAGCTCGTAGACCGATTGTGCGTTGTCGGTGACCGGACCGTAGGAGTCCACGGCGATCGTGACCGGGCCCATGCCCAGGAACCCGAAGGCCACCAGGCCGAAGGCGAACACCGCGGGCGCGAGCATCAGTTTTGCGCCCAAATATTGGGCGTCAAGTCCCTGGCCGCTGATGAAGTATCCGATGGCCATCAGGGCTACGATGCTGATGCCCAGCCAGTAGGCCGAGAAATTACCGGCTACCAGTCCGGAAAGGATGTTGAGCGAAGCGCCGCCTTCCCGTGAGGACGTGACCACTTCCTTGGTGTGGGTGGATTCCGTGGAGGTGAATACCTTGACCAGCTCAGGAATAATTGCTCCAGCCAGCGTTCCGCAGGAGATGATGGCCGATAGCTTCCACCACAGCGTATCGTTTCCGCCCAGGGTGGGAATGATCAGCTTGGAAACCACGAAGGTGAGGACAATGGAGACGATGGATGTGATCCAGACCAGGGAGGTCAGGGGCGATTCAAAATTCATGTGGTCAGAGTTACCGTACCGCGCCTTAGCGTACAGGTCGTTCACGAAGTAGGAACCGGCGCTGGAAACCAGCATCATGATGCGCATCACGAAGATCCATACCAGCAGTTGCACCTGGACTTTTGGATCATGCACGGCCAGCAGGATAAAGGTAATCAGTGCCACGCCGGTGACGCCGTAGGTTTCAAATCCGTCGGCGCTGGGGCCAACCGAGTCTCCGGCATTGTCGCCGGTGCAGTCGGCGATTACGCCGGGGTTGCGGGCGTCGTCTTCTTTGATCTTGAAGACGATCTTCATGAGGTCAGAGCCGATGTCGGCGATCTTGGTGAAGATGCCGCCGGCGATACGCAACGCGGCCGCGCCCAAGGATTCACCGATGGCGAAGCCGATGAAACAGGCCCCGGCCAACTGGCCAGGAATGAACAGCAGGATGCAGAGCATGATCAGCAGTTCCACGCTGATCAGCATCATGCCGATGCTCATGCCGGCTTTGAGTGGAATGGCATAAATAGGGAAGGGCTTGCCCCGGAGTCCGGCAAAGGCGGTGCGCGAGTTGGCGAAGGTGTTCACGCGGATGCCGAACCACGCCACGCCATAGCTGCCGGCGATGCCGACCAGGCTGAACAGCAAGATGATGACTACGCGGAAGGCGTCATTGTGCTGCAATACGCCGAAGTACAGCACGATGACAACGGCGATGAAGGCTTCCAGAATCAGGATGAACTTGCCCTGTGTGATCAGGTACGTTTTGCAGGTTTCATAAATCAGCTCGGAAATCTCGAGCATCGTCCGGTGTACGGGCGCGTTCTTCAACTGCATGTAGATGATCAGGCCGAACAGTCCGCCCAGGGCGCAGAAAAGCAGTCCGATGGCCAGCAGGCGGTGGCCGTTGATGGCGCCGTCGAAGAACGAAACGCTCTTCATGTCGGGCAGCACCAGCTTGTCTTCACCGCCGGCTTCCTGGACCGGGGCGGCCGCGGGTTTCTCCATGGCGGGCGCAGAGGTCTGGGGCGCTGGAGCAGCCGTGGCTGCCGGTTGGGTCTGCATGGTTTGCCCCGGCTGGGCCTGGGCAAAAGTAGCGGGCAGAATTACTGCCATCACGATGAACAAAGCGGCCAAGGCCAGCCGTCGCCGTGAGCCGGACATTCGGCGCGCAGACTCGACGACACGGCCCATGCGGCTCGATGGGAGCCAAGTGTGCATAGGGAATTCCTCCGAAAAATTAAGGTTAATAGTGTGGACGTTCAATGAGCTAACCGCAAATTCCGGAACCGCGCTTCCACATCAAGAATCGATGGTTGAGGTTTGGCCGCGTCGGAACTCAATCGCCTGCAGCAGGCCGCTTCAGCAAGGCCCGCCCAGATCAATGTTAAAACCAATCTTTATAACATGTTAGAGAGAGGGCGGTCAATGGAGGGACACGGGGAATCACTGGGAATTGGGGATGCACCTTACACCGTGTCGCTGGTCTCTGCCGGGACCAGCGAACTGACTACGGGGCAAAAGTCACCTGCTGGTAGGGTTCGCCTTTGTGGTGCCGGCTGACTTCGATTGTTACTTTCCTGTCGAGCCGTTTCAGGAAATCGAGGAGCTTGTCCGTTGTGAAGCGGCTGAAATGTCCGTTCATCAGGTGCGACACATCGGGCTGAGCAATACCCAAGACCCCGGCGATTTCACGTTGTTTCAGCTTCTTGCCGGAGAGGATCTTAAATACATGGAATCCAATTTGCGCGCGCGCCAGAAGTTGGTCAGCATCCGGGAGGCCCAGGTCCGCGAAAACATTGCCTGAGCCTTCTTCGAACTCAATTGGTTTTCGTTTTTTCGTACTCATTGGCCAACTCCTTCGCTTCTGTATATCGCCGCTTGATCAGATCAATATCCCCTTTCGGGGTTTTAATACCCTTCTTCGACTTTTTCTGGAAGGTGTGCAAGACATAAATCCTATTGCCGATTTGCACTGCCAGCACCACGCGGTAGGCGCCCGATTCGTAACGCAGAGCAATCTCAAGAACGCCGCTGCCAACCCCCTTGAAAGGTTTGGCATCCTTCGGCATGCCTCCAAACTGGATAAGCTGAAGTTCGTCCCCTAGTAGCTTTTGTGCGCCATCTGGAAAATCCTGAAGGTTCCTTTTCGAGTTTCCCAGCCAAACAACGGGCCTGAGCACCGGGGGCTTATGTTTGTCCAAACGCCACCTCTGATAGTGTATAGTAAATTTACTATATCAGCTACTCTTCGCGAATTTGGGGGTGCTTAACAGTTTTGGGGAATTGAACAAGAAATCAACTGGGGACTGGCACGCAAGTAGTTGAAAACCTTGGATCCGAAGTCCCTTCCAGCGCCGGCTCCTGTACGGTTTCCCCAAAACGGTTAAGCACCCCGAATTTGGCCATTCTTTCGGGCAGGACGCGCAAAAAAGCAGGGATGGGGCGCGAAACCCCATCCCTGCAACATGGAGTTATGAGGACGTTTTTTAGTCCACTTGAATGTGGCCGGAGCCGGTCTGGGCATCAACCGTTGGCCCGCCACTTCCAACTTTACCTTGCACGCGATTCTTCGTGGTAGAACCATCTATAGTTTTACGGTTTACCGTAACGGTACCGTGTTGCGAGCGGGCGTCGAGATTAAAGGAAGCGGCTGGCGGGAAGCGCAGCCCGATTTCTCCGTTGCCGGCCGCCAGCTCCCAGGTTGACTTGGGCTCGCCTTCCACTGAAATCTGTCCGGTGCCGGTGTGGATACGCAGTGAGCCACGCACATCTCGCAGCTTAACGGTCCCAGTTCCGGTGCGGGCTTCAATCGCGCTGGAGGAAGAAGCTTCTACGGAGATGGCGCCCGTGCCGGTATGAATCTTCAGATCGCCGGCTACGCCCGTGGCCTGGACTACGCCGGTGCCGGTTTCGGCTTCCGCCGCGCCTTTGATGCCGTTCAGGTGGACAGCGCCCGTCCCGGTGCGGACCATTACCCCCGACCCGGCATGGTCGATCGTCACTTCTATTGCAATACCACTTCGCTGCCTTCCTTTAATCCTGAGAGCAGCTCGGTCTTGGATCCGTTGGAAATTCCTACTTCCACTTTGATCTTCTTGCGGCCGTCCGGACCGCTCGGGTCCGGGACCTCAAGGGAGGCTTTGCGGTCTTTGTCGTAGATAAGCGCGCCCTCGGGAACCATGAGCACGTTCTTATGCTCTTCCAGAAGGATTTCCGCGTTGGCGGTCATCATCGACTTGAGCTCGCCTTTGGCGTTGTCAATCGAGACCCGCACTTCAAAGGTGGTGACGTTGTCTTTTTCAACGCCCATGGGGGAAATCTTGGTGATCTGTCCGTTGAAGACGCGGTCTTTGTAGGATTCGACCTTGATGCGCGCCGCTTGTCCCAGATAGACCTTGGCAATATCACTCTCATCGACCTTGCCCTTGACGTAGACCTCACGTGTATCGCCCAGGGTCATGAGCAGCGTGGCCGAAGAACCTAACACCAGAATCGAGCTGACGGCATCGCCCGCTTCCACGTTGCGGGAAAGCACCATGCCGTCAATGGGTGCGACGATGGTGGAGTTGCGGAACTCTTCTTCGGTCTGCGCCAAGTGGGCGCGCGACTGCGAAACCTGCGCTTGGGCCTCGCGTCCTTTGGCCTGGGCGACGGCTTCGTTGGCTTTGCCAAGCTTTTGTTTGTTCAGCGCGAGTTCATAGTTCCTCTCGGCGTCGTCGAGCTGGGCCTGGGAAATTACGCCTTCTTTCGCCATTTGCTGGGCACGCTCGAAGGCGCGCTTGAGCATAGGGATGTCCGGGCCTTCAGCATCGACTTTGGCGCGCAGCATATCGGCAGCGGCGGCGTGGGAGGCGGCTTCGGCGGCTTCCAGCGAGGCGCGCTCCTGATTCACCCGCGCCTGAATCTCTTCTTTATCCAGTTCGGCCAGCACTTGGCCTTTTTTCACAATCTGGCCGTAATCCACCAGTAGTTTTTTGACGATGCCACTGGCTTTCGACTTCACTTCCACCTGGGTGATGGCCTGGATTTTACCGGTGGCCACAACGTTCTTTGCCAGGTCGCCGCGCTCGACCTTCGCGAGCTTGCTGGCGTCGATCTTATTGCCGCCGCGCGACGCCGCCACCAGACCCAACACGATCAACAGGACTGCGGCTACCGGTCCAATGATGAAAAGCACCCTTTTTTTGTGATTCTTCCCGTTGCCGTTGGCCATGAATCTTCTCCCTGTTGTCCGGTTCATAGGGGAATACGCTGGGTGTGTGCGATAAGTTCCAGGAAATCTTCTGGCCGTCGATGTTGGAGCAGTCTTTATTAGACGAGGCCGCCTCTCGAAAAGAGAGCGAAATTTGTGGCCCAGCACTTGTGTGACGTGGTCTAACCAAACCTTTGAAACATAGCGCAAGGAGTTGCAACGAAAACCTTTGAAACACAGAGGAACAGAGGCAACAGAGGATTTGGGGTGGTGAGGCGGTTCTAGAGATCGTGTTGAACTTCGAGATTGCGATCATCCAAACAAGTACTGCGAGGAAAGCAAGGCGCCATTCCGGGTAGGGCGCCAGCTCACGACGATTCTCCAGACAACCTCAAAACCCAAATTTCCTTCTGATGACGCTGTTCCTCTGTATCGGTATTCATCCAATGCTTCTCAGCACCGCGATTTGCGGGCCCGTCTCACACCCCCAAATCCTCTGTTGCCTCTGTTCCTCTGTGTTTCAAAGGTTTTCGTTGCAACTCGTTGCGCTATGTTTCAAAGGTTTTGGTTGAGGCTTCGTCACCCTGCCTGGGTGGGTTTTTGGTTTTGGGGCATGTAATATTAGAACCCATGGTCACCCTTGTGCTGCTGCGGATCATTCTGGTGGTCTTGCTGGTGGCGGCCAATGCTTTTTTCGTTGCGGCTGAGTTTGCGATGGTCAGCCTTCGCGATACGCGCATCCAGCAACTGATTGACCAGGGACGCACCGGCGCCCGCACCGTCCGCCAGATTCAGAGGCGGCTCGACGAATTCCTGCCGGCCGTGCAGTTTGGCGTAACCCTGGCGAGCCTGGGCCTGGGTTGGGTGGGTGAAGCGACACTGGCCGGTCTGCTCCTGCCTTCCATGGAGGCCATCAAGTATGGCCACGCCTACGCGCACGCCACCGCCGCAACCCTGGCCTTCATCATTATCACTTTCATGCACGTGTTGCTGGGGGAACTGGTCCCCAAGTCGCTGGCCCTGCAGCGGGCCGAGCGCGTGGCACTGGCCGTGGCCGGCCCCATGGATTTCTTCATGACCCTGGCCCGGCCGTTTCTGCTGTTCATGAACAAGTCCGCCAACGTGGTGCTGCGCGGCTTCGGCTCGCACATGATGCGCGAAGGCGGCGTGCATTCGCCAGAGGAGCTGAAGCTGATTGTCACCGCCAGCCGCCGCGTGGGCCTGCTGCCGGAGTCGCAAGAGGAAATGATTCACCATGCGCTGGATTTCACCGATCTCACCGTGCGGGAAATCATGGTGCCCCGCCACAGCATCTTCTCTCTCTCGTCCGAGATGCCGATTGAGGAGGCCATGGCCCGGGTCGTGGAAGAACAACACTCCCGCGTTCCGGTCTTCGACCCGGAAAAAGGCAAGGAGAACATTATCGGCCTGCTGTATTCCAAGGACATTGCCCGTATCATGCACCTGCGGCTGACGGCCGCGCTCTCTCTTTCCGGGAACCCATCGCGGCTGAAGGTGCGGCACATCATGCGCGCGGTGCTGTTCGTGCCCGAGTCAAAGACGGTGGCCGGCCTGCTCCGTGAATTCCAGCAGCGCAAGCGCCACTTGGCCATTGTGGTCGATGAGTTTGGCTCCACTTCCGGCTTGGTCACGGTGGAAGATGTCTTGGAACAACTAGTGGGCGAATTAGAGGATGAGTTTGACATTGTCCAGCGGCCCATCGTGCCTCTGACTTCAGGCGCGGTGGTGCTTGATGGCTCCGCCAACCTGCGCGACCTGGAAGTGCAGTATGAAATCGCCCTGCCGCGCGATGAGGGCTTTGAAACCCTGGCAGGCTTCGTCATGGCGCAACTGGGTAGAATCCCCAAAGGCGGCGAGTCTTTTGAATTCGAATCCCGCCGCTATTCCGTGTTGCAGATGGAGGGCCACCGCATCGCTCGCGTCAAAATCGAGATGCTGGGCACATCGGCACCGCTGGAGTCGGCAGGCTAAAGTTTAAAGATGAGATTACCCATACTGCGCTACCTTTTAGTCCGCCTCCTCTATACGGTCCCGGTGTTGTGGCTGGTGGTCTCGGTGGTGTTTTTCCTGATCCACATGGTTCCGGGTGACCCGATTCAGCAGATGCTGGGCGAAGGGGCAGCCAGTACGGACGTGGCGGCCGCCCGTCACGCCTACGGCCTTGATGTTCCAGTAGGCCGGCAATACCTGAATTATTGGAAGGGCGTTCTGCATGGCGATCTGGGTCGCTCGCTGCGCGATAACCAGGCTGTGGAAGGCAAAGTAGCCGCAGCCTATCCGAAGACGCTGCGGCTAACGGTGGCCGCACTGCTGGTGGCACTACTGATTTCCATTCCTGCGGGCGTCCGGTCAGCCCGCCGTCGCAACCGCTGGGATGACCGTCTGCTCAGCTTCCTCAGCCTGCTGGGGCTGTCGTTTCCGAATTTTGCTCTGGGGCCGGTCCTGATTCTGCTATTTGCCATTCAACTCTCTCTGCTGCCGGTTTCCGGCTCAGGGACATTTGCCCACCTGGTGCTACCCGCTATTACGCTGGGCGGTTCACTGGCTGCAATCCTCACGCGCATGGTGCGCACGTCGATGCTCGAAGAGCTGGGGCAGGATTACATTCGCACCGCTCGCGCCAAAGGGCTTTCTGAGAATGCCGTGGTCTACCGGCACGCGTTGCGCAATGCCCTGGTGCCGGTTCTTACAGTGGTGGGACTACAATTTGGCGCGCTGCTCGCCGGGGCCATCGTCACGGAAACCATCTTCTCCTGGCCCGGTATCGGCAGGCTCACCATACAGGCCATCGGCAACCGCGATTACTATCTGGTGCAGGGATGCATCCTGACAATCGGGTTGACCTATGTGGTAGTGAACTTCGCGACAGATTTTTTGTATTCGATGGCGAATCCGAGGATTGGGAGCGGATAGCACTTAGCCGTTAGCCATTAGCATTCAGCCATGAAACAGATTGGTAATTGCCAAAATCGGGTAATCGGGAAATTGTAAGGCGAACCGGTGCTGCCAAAGTGGGCTAGCGGGCCTATCAGCGTTCATCTGCGGAAATCAGCGGCCAAAATTGTTCTTCAAATTTCCCGATTACCCGATTTTGGCAATTACCAATCTGTTTCAAGGCTGAATGCCAATTGCTGAGTGCTAATTGCTCCCATCAGATAAACATTTCCTCATCCTCTTCCATGGCCACGGGATGCACCTTGCGGATTTTGCGGCTGCGGCGGAAGAAGTTGAGGCCTGCGGCCACGGCCTGAATAATGGCCTGGACGCGGCGCACCGGCGCAAACACGGTGTTCTGCAGGAATTCAGTGGTCTGTTCGACTCTTTCCGCGGTGGTGCTGACCAGCTCGTCGAGGCGCACGGCTTGCAGGCGGGCGCGCTCAATGACTTCGCCGGCGGCCAGGCTGATCTGTTCCGCGCGTTCGCGCACGATCGCTGAAGTGTCAGCCAGGTTGGCGGTAATCTCACTGATTTTGGGCTGCGCGTCCTCAAGAATGGCGGCAGTGGAATCGAGAACAGGAATTGCCCGCTCTTGCACCTGGAGGACCATGCTTTCCACTTTACCCAGGCTCTGGCGGACCGCCTTGTAAAGCAGATACAGAATGACCATCTGTAGCGTGACCGCCACGGCGGTCGCGCCAACAAAAATTAGGAGCAAGGTATTCTGATTCACGGTCGTGTCAAACTCCTGTTAGAACTGCTCCTGGTTCGACAGCGCCACGGCTACCCATGGCGTCTGCTGCCGGCGGGAACTCCAGCCTTCCCGGATTGCTAGGTTTTGGGGGTCTTGCTGACTTCGCGGAAGTGCTGGCGGCCAGCGTCAATGGCTGAACTGATCTGGTCTTTCTTCTGCCGGACAGCTTCTTTGCTCTGGTCGACCCACTCGCCCATGGCTTCGCGCGCCTCGCGGCTGCGGTTCTTCAGGAACTCGCGCCCTTCATCGGCGGTGTTTTTCAGGGCTTCGCGGGTCTCACGGCCTGAACGCGGCGCATAGAGCACCCCGAGAAGCGCGCCAAAGCCCAGTCCGGCGAGAAACCACATAAAACTGTTGCTGTTTTCACGATCCGACATAAAATCAAGCCTCCAGAATTATAGAGCGATGGTAACACTCGATGTGGGTGAACACAAATTGGCGGACGGCGTGTACCGGAATTGGGAAAAGAGCGGGGAAAGAGCATTTACCGCAAAGGACGCGAAGGGCGCAAAGGAAAACCAAGAAGTTAAATATCAGCATTCCAGCGGTTCAATCTCTTTAGGTTTCCTTTGCGTCCTTCGCGCCCTTTGCGGTAAATGCTTTTTCTTGTCCTCAATTCGAATCGAAGACTGAGATTGACTTTCCGCTCTTGGTATTCTCTTCGGTGCGCACGCTTTTCATGGCCAGACCCAGCAGGGCGCGGGAAAGCATGATCGATTCCACCATACGCACTTCGGGGTCTTTGATTTCCTTGAGGATTTCGACGGCGCCCCGGTGTGAGAGTTTGGTCTCGACATCGATGAAGCGGCGGTATGCGTCGGCCGAGGGCCACCAGGCTTTCAGTGCCTTATTGGGATCGTCGGGATTCAGGTCATGATCAAGAATCTTGGCCGAGAGCTTGAAGCCTTCTTCCACCACTTTTCCGGCGCTCTCTTTTTCACCGAGCTGCAGGTAGAGATCGGCGGAGGAAGCCAGAAATTGCACCTGGGCCCTCAACGGTAAATCAACGACAGTCTTGCGCAATTCGTCGACCGCCTGCCGGGCCGCGCCGGGGCTGGTCTTTAAATTTTCACGGGCAATGCCTTCCAAAGCCTGTGCCCGGGGCGAGCTTCTTTGGTCAGCCACCGTCATCGGCAGTCCTTGGGCTTGGGCGATGGCCTGCAGAGGATTCTTGTTGGAATCGGCGATGATCTGAAAGGCCTTGCGCCGCGATTCCTCCAGCAGGTAGTTGGCGGAAACGGAGGAGGCCGCGGAATTTCCGGTAGTCACGCTGGACCCAATGCCGCCGTTCTGGCCGTCTTTCAGAGGCACATCGGTCATATTGGGGTCGAGCGATTGCATGCCGTTAGGGAGTTTCTCCAGGCTTGCATTGAGTGACGCATTTTCTTTAAGTAAGTTTTCCGCCCGGCCCTCATCGAGATTACGCAGCAGCGGTAGCAGGGCGAAGAGCTGGTATTCATAGATAGAGTTGAAGGCTGCGGTACCGCCTTGCCCACTGAGCACCACGCTGGCCTTTTCTTCAGATTTTTTTGCCTGGCTCAGGAGTTCGTCAATCGCCTCCAGCGCCAGCTTGGGCGGCATCTTGGCGCCGAAGCGCACCATCATTTGGGTCATCGTCCCTTGCCCGACTTGGACGCCTGGATGATCGTGGGCCTTGTAGCTGGCCACGGCCTGGGTGAGGAGGGTCATCTTTTCGGCCTGCATTTCCGCCGGCATGGCCATCAATAGAGAGGTCCCGCTGGCGTAGGGGAATTCATCCCAGCCGGTGACCTGGGTGATCAGGTCCATGGCCGGCCCGTACTGCTTCTTCTCGACGTAGCGCCGCACAATGGCCTCGGAAGTGCGCTTTCTCACCGGGGACTCGGCCTGCGCGAGCCGCTCTTCCACGTCGGCTTGTGAGAGGGGCAGCAAGCCTCGAAAGATTTCATCCTGCAGCGTTTCTTTTGTGCGATCGTCGTCGGCAATGCTCAGAGAAGCAGTGAAGGCATCGATGAATAAGGCTTTGGCTTTCGCCGGATCACTGGAGTTGAACGTCTGCCCCAGTTGCAGCATACCCCAGGTGCGCATAGGAGGCTCGAAACCGCGCGCGGTGCTGTCTGCGACCTCCAGCATTTGCAGGGCGAACTGGCGGTCTTCTTTGGCAATCTTCGTCGCAGGCTTCACCGCGGGCGGTGGCCCGTTCTTCTGGAGTTGTTCCTGCTGTTGTACTTGCTGGCTGTAGGCAACTGGCAGAAGCACCAGGGCGGCGATCAGTCCCCAGACCGGTCTGGCGATCTTCATAGCGCACGCTCCGCAGAAGTCATATTGATGGAATTGTAAATGGAACATCCTCTATATTGGTCAGGTACTTCTATCCGTCGCGCGCGTGGGATGAGTGTTATGGTCCGTGGTTACGGCTACGCAGCCAGAAGCCGCCACCCGCGATACAATATAAACTTAAAGCGGGAACCTGTGGAGGCTTGCAGGTCTCGACTTCCAGCCATGAAATCTTTTCTCGAAACAATTCGTGAACGGGTCGTCGTGTATGACGGCGCGATGGGCACCGAGATACAGGACCGCAATCCTTCGCTCGATGATTTCTGGGGCAAAGAGAACTGTTCTGAAGTCCTGGTACTGAGCCGCCCGGATATTATTAAGGACATCCACGACGCCTACTTCAAAGCCGGCGCCGACGTGGTGGAGACCAACACCTTCGGTGGCAGCAGCATTGTCCTGGGCGAATTTGATCTTCAAGATAAAGTCCATGAGATCAACAAGCGTGCCGCGGAATTGGCGCGTGAGGTAGCCGCTGGGTACTCGACCTCCGCGAGGCCGCGCTTTGTCGCCGGCTCCATTGGCCCCGGGACCAAGCTGCCTTCCCTTGGGCACATCGGATTTGAAGCGATGTGGAAGGCGTATTTCGACCAGGCGCTGGGGCTGATCGATGGCGGCGTAGACGTGCTGCTGATTGAGACCTGCCAGGACATCCTGCAAACCAAGATCACGTTGGCCGCCTGTTTTGACGCCATGAAGCAGGCGGGCAAGCGCCTGCCGATCCAGGCCCAGGTGACCTTGCAAGATAACGGCGCCATGCTGCTGGGAACGGAGATCGGCGCCGTGGAAACCACCCTTGAGCCTTATGACTGCGAGATCATCGGGCTGAACTGCGCTACCGGCCCTAAAGAGATGAACGACGCAGTCCGCTATCTGGCCCACAATGCGCCCAAGGAAATCTCCGTCCTTCCCAACGCGGGGATGCCGCATTCGAGCGGGCCGGTCTACCGTCTCACGCCGCGAGAGCTGGCCGAGTATCACAAGAAGTTCATCACCGAGTACGGTGTCCGCATCGTGGGCGGATGCTGCGGCACAACCCCGCTGCACATCAAGGCGGTGGCCGATCTGTGCAGCAACCTGGAGCCGGCGCGCCGTGATGTGAGGACCACGCCGGCGGCGGCCAGCGCCTACAGCATGGTGCCCCTCGATCTTGATCCCAAGCCGCTGATCGTGGCCGAAGAGATGAACACCACCACTCGCGTGGAGCACTTCAAGAACATGGTGCGCGAGGGCAAGTATGACGACATTCTGGCGCTGGCGAAGAAGCTGGTGAACGAAGGTTCGCACATGCTTGACCTGTGCTGCGCCATCGTGGGCGAAGACGAAAAGGGATATGTCAGTTCGATCCTCGAGAAGGTCGCTACCCGTGTGCCCGCGCCCATCCTGGTCGATTCCACCGAGGCCGACGTTATTGAAGAGGCGCTGAAGCGCATTCCGGGTAAGGCCATCATCAATTCGATCAATCTCGAAGATGGCGAAAAGCGCACCTCGAAAGTGCTGCCCATGGCCAAGCGCTACGGCGCGGCCGTGATCGCCCTGACCATCGATGAAGACGGCATGGCGCTGACCGCGGCCAAGAAGGCGGCCATCGCCCAGCGGATTTTCAAGCTGGCCACGGAGAAATATGGCATTCGTCCGCAGGACCTGATCTTTGATGCGCTCACGCTGCCGATTTCCACCGGGCAGGAAGAATACCGCAATGCCGGAATTGAAACGCTGAATGCCATCCGGCAGATCAAGCAGGAACTGCCCGAGGTCAAAACCATTCTGGGCGTGAGCAACATCTCGTTTGGGTTGAATCCCTATGCCCGGCGGGTGCTCAACAGCGTGTTCATGAAAGAGGCTGTGGATTACGGGCTCGATATGGCGATTGTGAACTATGCCAAGATCTATCCGCTGTATAAAATTCCCGAGGTGGAAGCCGATCTGGCCCGCAAGCTGATCTACCATGACCGCAGTGATGACGATCCGCTG
>Ga0210403_10001525_pt1 | contig 21879 bp, 21 predicted proteins | sample IncBWC19MmetaG_FD_150863 | JGI IMG/M metagenome (GOLD analysis project Ga0210403, IMG submission 150863) | Forest soil microbial communities from Barre Woods Harvard Forest LTER site, Petersham, Massachusetts, United States - Inc-BW-C-19-M | ecosystem: Environmental > Terrestrial > Soil >... | reverse complement strand
ATGAGGAGAGGGAGGTAATGGTTGAGGCTGGGCGGAGGGTGATTAGAGAGGCGGTCGATGTGGATGGATGGCACGATGTTAAAGTCCCTATCGTTCATTTGGGCTCTGGACGAGAGTATGTGTATGATCGGGAGGTACCGCTACGGTCGAGGAAAGGCAAGGTGGAAGTGTTGGATTGGGGTGCGCCTGTGAGTGTTGAGGAAGAGTATCGGGTTGAAGAGCTGGAAGAGTTTGCGAGTACTGAAATGAGGTCTGCGTTTGATATCATTCCGTTGGTGAGTTTTTGTGTTCATGAAAGTATTTATTCTTATATTTGCAGCCACACTCGTATGAATTCATAGAATCTACGACTATTGACGAACGATTGAAGCCGTATACGAAGAGTGCGAGTGAAAAGATTGGGGGGATCGAGGTTGATATGGATGGTTGGTATGAGTGGGTTGTGCCTATAAAAGGGGAGTTGGAATGGGAAGGTTGTTCTAGTGGTGAGATTACGACAATCGCTCGAGAGGTGGATAGGAATGGAAGGATAGGATGGGATGCACGATCGTTGGAATTATTTTGGAAGGATATGATTCGAATGGGAAGAAGAGGGAGAGTTGGAAGGATCGGAATAAGAGTTGAGAGAATATTTGGAGTTGAATGTTTTACGATAAAGGTGAGTGGAAATGGATCGATGTATGTCAGGAATGTGTTCGACGCGTGGTATACTGTTGATCGAATTAGATTACTTAAAAAGATCGATCAATTCCAATTATAGTATCTTGACAAACAATTTCCTTTTATGGTTACAATCTAACAACCAATCCAATACCTATCCTCAAAACGTATAAATACCCCCTCACTTTTTATTCCAACCCCCCTCACTCACTCACTCTCTCCCCACAATGCCTTCTCGTACAATCACCACAAAGCATCGTTCAGCTCCTTATAACACTTGTCGTGTACCCCTCGCACCCAAGAATATATTCGGCCCTCAACCTCAAAAACACGCCCTCCGTCTGCGCATACCTCGCGTATTGAGACGGCCAGTCGTAAAGGAGATCAATGTCACACCCATAGTATCCGCATTCCCAAATCTCGTCGGTGTACCACCAGAGTACATCCGTGAACATCTCCCTTCAAACCCGTACGTCTCTCCTCTCTCTTATATATCCCATACTCGTACCAACCTATGCACAGAATCCTACCAACAGAAACATGCCCGAACGCACATGCCCGTTCGGACGTTCTACCGACTGAACTCGACGTTATAATCGATACTTCCGTGGACGGGACGTCCCCGACCCACCTCCTCGCCGTTTATTCTTCCGCCGCTTCACCAACACCGCGCCGGAAAGTCGTGTTATACCCAGCACACAACCTCGTGCTCGCTGCGCACTGCGCACATCTCCATTTCCTTCCCGCCTCTCAACTGCGATGGTGTGGCCTGCTCTGTAAAGGTATTAACGTAGTGTATGAAATAGTAGTGTACCTCGAAGTACGGATTTATATAGCAAGCTCATTATATCAGACCCATCTACACATGAGATATATGATCTATGCAAAGGTGTAGGCTCCCATAGCCAGACAACTATTCCTGACTCTGCCATATCCTCAGTGTCCCCATCTGCACCGGCATTCAGATTTAGGTAGCCAGATGACTATTTCAGATCAATCCTGATGCATACAGAAGCAATTCTATTCCCCCATTATCCACGAATTAAATATACAAATAGATCCCAATACGAATAGGTTGGCTTCTACCACGAATGTGCCCACAGATGACGCCCAATAAGCCGGACTGGGTCCCAAGCATAGCTGGAACGCGTTCACTGATGAGCAATGGCAACAAGTTGCATTGATTAGCCCACCTGCGATCGATCCGTGATTAATAAATCCCCCGAAACCCCACAACGCGTACAGCGATGGGCCCCACCAATCCATGCCATTTGCGCTGCGTGGGGATGCTACGACCCAATGCCAAGTTACTATACAAGCAGAAGTCCCCTGGTAAGCGAAATAAGAGTTTAAAAATGAATACCTAGTGAAACTGAGGTATTAATACCTCAGTTTCACTAGGTACAAGACCCTCTACCTAAATGTTGTAAGAATACCAATGTGCGACCCACCTGCAACTACCCCATTTACCGCCGAGGCTAAAGCAGCAGGGCCTCATGTATGTACTCAGGTTATCTAGTAAAAAACATGTGATAGATAATATAAATTGGCAGAGAAATTGTATTTTCAAGCTTCTTTTCGCCTGTCAAAGTTAAATTTCGAGGTTCAGTATATGCCTTGCAGTGTAGAATGTCGGAGTTTGTCGGAGTTTTGTGTTGAATATGAATGACTAAGCAAGTCACATGCAGCAATCGTATACGATTGCTGCATGTGACTTGCTTAGTCATCATTTGACTTCGCCTCGACAGTCAACATCACTATTGACTAAAATTAAATCCTTTCTATTATTTAAACAATGGTCTATTTGATCGAAGGCACTAAGGCATGCACCATATTCTCAGAATGCAACACATGATTATTGATTGTGTTGACATAGGTGATCCATGTTAGGCCTATCAGGATGGTAGGCCCCAAGATGTTGATGTTTATGCTTCAGAGCATTCCATATAAGCTATACTTGTAGCATATACCTGTGTATACAGGTACATGGTCATGTCTTTGAGGAGAAGACAATGTAACGATAGCAACGGGCACGTGAAAACGCGTCGCGACGCGACGCGACGCGTTTATTGTTTAATGATGTGATGTTACCAAATACCACCAAATAATGTAGATAATATAAAGTGAAGCTTTTACTTTCAGCGCTTTCTTTTTACCCTAGTGATATGCCGGTGTCGTGCGCTCTAGCTGCAGATGGAGTGTGCGATGTCGGTGTATTGCGCCTTCCCCAACCCCCTCACCCCCTCACCCCCGTATGCTTACATCTTTACCGCTCTTAACCTTTCTTCAGCACAGGTATGCACGTATTAATCATTTCCCCTTTGCTGACCACTTTTGCTCAATAGTTATTGTTGGTTTTGACATGCACCTGGTGCATTATAGATGGGTGGATTTCGGTCCCCCATCTCAGCCCTTGGCTGTCAACCAGGGTCCAGGACCGGTTAGGCCCTGGACCCTTGGGTTTATTTATGGCAAGGATAGCATGTGCTGCGGCCTTGCTGGCTTGCCAAGGTACGTATCTGAAGGTCGGTCAATTTTTCTAGAATGAAGATACTCTATTCTTGTTTTGACTTCAGCTGACGGACTTTTCTTCTCTACAGGTCGCCCTTTTTTTTCTGGCTGAAATGCTCGCCTGGATACTGCTTACTGAAGTATTTTTTTTTATTTGAATTTTAGATGAACACTTATATTTTATTTGCAGTTTTATGTACGGGTTTCAGTTTGAAATTTAGGAGCTTAACCCAATCTGCTACTCTAGTGGCAGGTGTGTCAGAAGCGCACTGACGCACTTGTTACTAGAGTAGCAAATTGGTTAAATAGATATTTCGTAATGTATTAAAATGCTTGTAAAATCAATGCAGTGAATGTAAGAAGTAGTTTAACTAATATTTTCGGATTTTCCGTTCTTCTAACCCTAACCCTAAGTGCATTCTTTGACTGGGATGGATAGTTACTTATTTAAAACGACGTTTGAGACCTTGCAGAGCAAGGTATGTTTACACAACCAAATGGCTGCTAGTCAACAATATTCATACAATGTCTGGCATCCTTTCCATAATAAATTATTCTTACTAATATTCCAGCTGCTGAGAAATATAATTTCGTCAAGGCTCTGAGAACGAGTCTGAAATGAGAAGTTCGCCCTGTGCGAGGAGTCAGCCGGACTCGAGTAACCGGACTCACTGGACTGGTGGCTTGCTTGGGTGGTAATGTAACAGCATGCCTGGCTTGTATAGCTTGTAGACTGTAGACTTATTCAATGGCTGAATGAGACAGATTACTGTCACGACAATATCAAACATGCCAGCCACCACAAACAACCTCGCGATCACGATCCTATGGTCATTACTCTCGATCGCCGTTCACAGCTGTAATATATTTGTTGTATGTATGTGTGTAATGGGTGTCGTGGTGTCGCAGGTGTAGCAAATCGAAACAGATCAAGCAAATGTATACCTAGAATAAAAACGAAAGAGCGAAATGACTACGGCGTCTTCTTCCTTTCCCCTGTGTCGATGCGCCTCCGGGAACAACAACGTCGGTTTGCATGTCAACGGCGGCGAATAATTAGGTGTTCGAGCGGGAGACGTCCGCACATGCATATGGAGGGGGAGATTGGCAAATTCGGCTTTAACACTGTGGCTGCAAAACGAGATGAAGGGGTTAGTGTGCACATGCGAAATACTCTGCAGCATGTTACTTGCATAAAAATCTGCACACATAATTAACTATCTATAGATGTAAAAGAATCTGCACACATAATTAACTATCTATGCAAGACTCTATGTAAGACCTGAAAGTGGTCCTTAAATTCATCGCGGTTTTACCACTCCATACTTCATTTGCCAAAACATCACTCGTCAAATTTGACTTAAAAAAATACACCCCAATTTAGTGATTTTGCAATAATTGCATATTTTATGAGATACTTACTGCGATAAATTCCCTGCATTTGCTAGGGGATTCCAAAAAAATCTTAGTGAAGTGGATCACATAGTATCCACATTCACTTCCATTAGGTTGTTGTGGAACCTGAAAAGTAATCAGGTCAATATTCTCACAGTACTTTTATTACTCACAGGTACATTGTATATTGACGCAAGCTTAATTTTTTTGGTGACTTTCGTTTGGAACCTTGCGTAGCCATCTAGATATCCTTGCAAATCAATACCTACAGCGACTCTTGACCCACTTCTAAGCGAGTCAAGTATATAGACTTTGCTGTATTTAGGTGAGTATGTTTAGTGGTGGAGTAAGGCGTATGTATAACTTACGGTGTACGATCATCAGACTCAGCAGTTGCTGCCCCAGGATCATCAATTATGCCCAGTACCCAATGATCATTTCTAAATATGACTGTCAATACCAGTTTATTACGGAGGAGCATTGAACTTACTCTAAATTGCAAGGGATGAATAAAGTCTCCTTTTCAAGCAAATTATACGCCGATGCCCACTTTTTGACACCCTCAAATCCACTACAGATTTCATAAGTAACAATCTTCCTTTGGGGACAAATCATGACTTACTGTTCAGCGAGCTTGGTGTAAAAGAAAGTATTGAATGCGTGGCACCTTGAGTTTTTATCTCCGTGTTTCAAGCACCATCTACGACAAAAGTGTGAATATATCGTCTTGATCGCGTCTGATTTCACTCACTCCAATCCGGCGTTTAGGACATCATCATTTGCCCATCTTCCAGCATTGAAGAACTTGAGAGCGTATTTTGGGAACTGAATTCCACAAGTCGTAGTGATTATACCCGGATCTAGATTCTCGTCATCACCATCTGTCAATGATATAACTGATAGTGCCCCGGTGATTGACCTGTTGGAAAACTTAGATTATAAATAAGAACTTAATAGCTAATGCTTACATATTGTCATCATCCGTTATAGGGTTGCGGGAAAGATTCCAGAACCTGTCATTCACGCTACTTTAATGAATCGTCATATTATTGGTGCAGGGAGAAGGGCTACCATGCTACATCTGAAATCTCCTTTATCGATTTTATATTCCCATACTGCCTCAGCCATTTTGTGAGTTTGGAATATAATTCAACATTTTCTGCAGTTCCAAGACGAAATTTGATTGCTATTTTGTTCCCCGCCTCCGAACGCGCATCGAAACCGGAAACGAGTGCTGGTCGTGTCGGTATGACGAAAAAAATCATTATGCTAGATTCGGTACACACGCCGGCTTCCTTATCATGTAAACCCTGCTGATACTATATGCACTACTGTGAATCAATAGCTTGGAAGGATAATTTAAGACACTTTACCTCGACGTTAGTTACTTCCCGATCAACTCTGATTTCAATCTCGGCCATATCCTTACTAACGATGAAGATGGTTGATCCCGTTGGATGCCATTGGACTTGACTACCCGCAGGTTCTTCAGTCGAAGCGTTACGTATTTCGGGACCAACTTTTATCGATAGCCAGTTGATGTATAAGGTGTCTTTGTGCATGACGGTCAAATGTATGGTTGTTGTGCTGTGTTTCGGAATGTCCCAGTTTGGGGTTCAGTTGCCGGCAATTCCCGCTTTCTGATCTCAGCCCTGTATGGACGCAGGAAGCCCAAGATTCGGGTTCACTACGAGGATGTTGGACATTGTTTACTACGGACGCATTCTCCCAAAAATATGTACCATTGTTTTACTGATGTATAAACCACACAAATACACTCCTCTCATCCAGCCAGTTCAATGAAGCCACAAAAGCATATTACCATATCTCTTGCTCAGGTTCTCTTGATTGCAAGGCCTGTGGTTGAGAACTCGAAGAAAATGATATGTAATGAGAGGTTCTAAAATGTGTTACAATAAAGTGACCGGTGATTATGAACGGTAACGCAGCGACTTCAACGCAGTGGAAGCTTGGGAAATAGCGACAGCAATTGTCTTCAATAAAGAATTAGCATAAAGACTCTGGGAAGATATGACCATATCTCACCTCGGAATGGCTCAAAGAAATGAGGAGTTTCTAAATCTCTTTTGTTCTGTGTAGCTAATTTCGCATCCCTGTGCAATGTTCCCGAAGGGACTCCATTCTTATCTCTTTGCTAGTCCAACGAGCTGCAAATGATGGCAGACGATGGTCAGTGAGGTTTACAACAAAGAGATGGCATATCAAACTCTCACATTTCAATAGACACCTTATCAGCCTTCTTTTAGAGACTAATGGAGGCGAAGAAGCAATAGAGCAACAGAGTTATTGAACCAGAAGGGTGACGAGTTGTACCTAAAGCACAGCCACCAATTTCTATCCCGATAGAAATTGGTGGCTGTGCTTCGGACTTGGTTGGTTTGAAGCTCGATACATCTATTGTGAAATTGCGATCTGAGGTTTCATGTTGGCACTGATGAGATAAGATCTGCCAATCTCAATCAATTCTGGAAATTTCAGCAAATTATACATACAAGACGACTCAGGGTGATCAACCAATGTGCGCTGCAGACCTGGCTTCTGAGAGGATCTGCGACATCTCTGCGACTGCTTTGACGTCAACCGAGTCTACTGCAATCTTTGTCTTGAGCTTCTCTGTGCACAAGTAACTTCCTATCTTCGGGTCCAGGGTAGCCCGAGCCATAGAGTTAAATAAAACACGGTGCTCCATATCAGTACTGCACAGTCGTGCCTCCTTAATCTTGAAAAGCGAGTTGGCGATAATCATCTTGCTTGTTGCTTTATAGTAATGTAAAGTGCGAATGCGGTTGCAAGATTTATATGCTTCATAAGCTGAAGGCTCAAGAGAACCAAACAGGTAGCAAGGGGTGAATAACACGAGCAGTGCTGCCCATTAGCCAAAGCTGAAGGAAGACTGGGCGTTATTTGTAAGTGCTGAGAGAAGTTATAATGAACAAAAATAATACCATGACTCCGGTGCAGATACCATCAGTGTGAATAGACTTCGACAGGAACATGAGGAATTGGTGAGCTTGGAAGTGAGCATCAATATTGCTATAAACAACAATTGAGTAAGGGGGTTTGAGGATAATTATGATGGATACGCACTCATTATTTTGGTCATTTGCCAGGATGCAGAGCCTCCTTTCGAGTGACCGAGAAAACTCTTCTGCACCATGAATGGGACTGTATTACCAGGCGAGTGAGAAATGGATGTGAGGATATCGTTCCAGATGTGAGTCTCATTATCTTCCTATGGTTTCTTGTCAATAAATAATAAATGATATGGCATGAGCGACAATAACTCACATTGGCCCCTGTGCTGGTTCCGTGGATCAACAGAACACCAATATCATCCGCACTCAAGCTCCAGACCACAAGGGCATGTCGCAGCAGAAAAATTCATGGGTCAGACCCTTCAAGCATGCCGTACATGTCCAATGCGTCCTTCTCCTGTCAGCGTGCCTCCCTTTTGATGTCAGAAACCCTCGACGAGATGTAGTCGATCAGAGTAACGATATTGCATGCACCCTCCCTGGGTCATCTCACATCTCCACTCCACGTTCAGAGGTGCGTCATTTAACAGCTCATGGCTTGCCTTCTCAAACTGTTCTTCAGCAATGGTCAAGATGGGATAATGTCGGTATAATGGTTGGTCTGGTTTGCGATAGGGATTTGTAGCGTATGATCGGGTTGATGTCGCTGGGTAGATATCCGTGGGCAGTGGATGAATGTAGTTTTATTGTCGTTACAAACACGATCATAGTTTTACATCATTACAGACGCACCATTAAATTGTGTAGTGGTCCCTCATACCAGATGGTTGAGTGAACACCACTTGATGCGCCGCTGTCATACACCAGCATAGCATAGAGTAGTTTAATGTCATTTCGGACGATCTGGCTGCAGGCGCAACCTTCCAGGTTTGTTCGCTGATGGTCCCTCTCCATTGGACCTTAGTTTAGCGTCGTTACGGACGTTCTTGAATAGCTAGGACCAACGGCATCGGCGTATTGACTGGAGCCATTCGTGTCCGTCGTTGACGCTAGCTAGTAGAGTATTTTAGAGTCTTTTCGGACTGGAACGAACGCTGTATCGTAGTTTACCGTCATTGCGGACATGAGCTAGCGTATTCGGAATAGATTAAAGTCGTCTCAGACGGTCGTACATCGCGGGTGACGTGGCAAAGCCCCGTCGTACTTACGTCGATGTCAAACGTCGATGCCCGGCTCTTCCATATCTCTTCCTGCACCTTTACAGCCTCTTTCAACCCGCCTACAATCTGTCCGGTCATGCTCTCGATGTCCTCGTGCTCATGGCTCTGGATACTCTCTGGCTATGTCGTTGTTCGATGTCAGGTTCGTTTGTGGCCATTCTGGCACTAAAAAGAGAATGTGAACACAACGGCACACTTCAGCGAAGAGGTCACATTGTTGATGGCTCGAGGGGAATAAAAAGGTTTGTTTTCCCAATCTTATGTGGTCCCGATCAACAGTTGTTTTGGCTTAGTTGAGGAGGTAGGGATCGGTGATGAATGTAACAGCCACCGGAAATAGCCGGTAATATTTTCCGTCCCAGCTCACCTCATGAGCTGGACAGAAAAATATTACCGGCTATTTCCGGTCACGTCACAGTCACAAACCATTACTTCTCAACCAGCCCAAACCTAGTGCAGTTTTAATAAGTTTTATTTGACAATCCCAAAAAGGATAATTTTTAGGGTGGAAGAAACCTAGCTGCGCTAGGCGATGTTTGCTTTGATTGATCCTGGTTGGTGTCGCCCAGCAGCATTTCTAGCTTAAGTGGTGCCTTGGCGCAAGTCATGTGACACCTGACAAACTTTATACAAACTTGACCAAATAACCGCGTCGCGTTATTTTCTCTTTCACCACCATCGATAAAATAATTTTCATCATATCTATCATGAATCAAACCAACTCACAGCTTGCATATAAAATCCAGACGAATACTACGTCATTTATTCAGGCCTATCCATGGTACACTGGAGTTCCGTTGGCAAATAATTGCACCGAGTTTTTCAGTCAACAGTTGAACGTCAATGAGCATCCACAGCAACTTGTGAATTTACTCATGGTACGTTACAATCTAGTTTTTAATGGCATCCGCGTTAATCGGTCCAATAGACATTCGCACAGCAAGTCGACGCAACGGCCTTACAGTGCATTCACGACCATTTTGTCCGCAATTTCATTGGGGAATTTCTATTTGAAAACAGAGGACCAATGACGAGCCAAGAGCTAATGGCGGCGATCGTAACATCTGTTGGAACCACTAGGTCGAAAAGCTACCTGCTGCTAGCATCACAGATTGTTTTCCGTTATCGTCTACTTGACATAATGGCCGATGTTCTCGATTTCCCAAAGCACCCTGAATTCCGTGAAGTTCAACGAATGCCAAGGCCAGACTGCGGAGTGAAACTATTTTGGACGGTGAGTTTCTTCATTCTGACTTGATATTTTCCATTGCTCATCGTTTTATCAGACATTAGGATATCTGAGCAATTGGCCCAAGCTAGTCCACAAATTCGAAACTATATATAATTCGCAATCCAATAGCCAGTCACGCGCAATCATCAATTTGCAACCGCAAAGAGACCAGTCTGGTGCCCAATTCGGCGCACGAGAGCGACAACATTTCCATGCAGGCCTCGAGATTCTTGAACGTGTTTCGGATGCCTCGATTAACAAAGACTATGCAAAGATCGTGTTCAACTTCCAAATCTTAATCTTTTCGTTGTGGTGGTTTGGCCTGGTATGGGCAAACTCTCTTTCGTATATCCAATAACTCATGTCCTAATGCAGGGTTTTGTGGAATTCCCATCGGATGAAGAGGGATTATTATCGACATTGGAAGAGTAAGTGCTTAACGCCTTCGTTATCCACATATGTTTAAAGCTGCACACCAGACGTGCTAAACAGCTTCAAATGCCGACCCAGTTTACTGAACGTATGACAACTGTATTGCAAGAGACAGCCGATCTCACGAAGTTGATGCGCAACATTTCCTCTCTCGCGATTTTCGTTTCCCCTTTGCTTATGCTATACCCAAAGAAGCTTGAGGCAATTAGTTTAAGGAGAGATGCGCTCATTGCAGTAAGACTGGGTTGATTTATAATTTATCAGCACTTCCTTACGAAGTGTCAATGAATAGCAACACATCGCTCTCGGAAATATGAGGCCAGCACCTTTGAAACAAGTAGAGTCCGCGCTTTGGAGACTCTTCCTGGGAGCTGCTGCAGGTTTAGATCGGAGCAACGAGATTCCGAAATTCTTTGAAGCTATTAGTGGAATTCAATCGCTGGATCCGAGCGCCCTCGGGACTGATTGGTTTCACAGAAGTAAGCATTATATTCGCGTTTTTGCATCTTCAGCATATTAATTGATTCATGCAGTCGACATTGACTACGTACCACCATATATGTTAGAAGGCAAGCGAGCGATTATTTACTTTATTTGGCAATGTTTACTAATTATATAGAAGGTTCGGCAGCAGTAAACGCCACAATCTCGCTCCCATTGGACGCGTTAATGGATATCGTAACAGATGACGAAGAAACTGCGCCAACTAATGGTGCCACCGTGCAACCTCAGGCAAATGTCCAGCTTATTGACAGAATAGAGCCAGCTCCACGCTCATCGATAGACACTGTGTGGCACGATGCGCCCCCAATGCCCGATGCACCTACAACCATCAATCCACGCTTGGTAGAATTCTCGAGACCTACAGACGATCAAGAAAGCACCTTGACATCCTTCTTTTCTGAAAATGAAAGCTCAAGACAGGACGCTGCCGAGTCGATGGTTAATCATGGAAATTCCGCAATGCAGAAGCTGGGAGTGTCAAATGGAGGCGGTAATAAAGAGAGAGAGGTGGACGAGGAGGGCGAGGAGGAGAGAGAGGGGGACGAGGAGGGCGAGGAGGGTGAGGACGACGACCCAGAACGCGACGAAACGTGGTCAGTGAAGAAGAAAAAGCCCACTAGCCGTCACGGCAACATTGATCACATCGAGGAACAAGCCATGTCATCGAAACCATCTGGCAACAAAAAACATGGCAAATCAAAGGCAGGCAAAGCAAAAGTGAAAGCGAAGGAAATGAGGGAAGAAGAGAAGTTTCCCTATGCACCTGATCGGGAACCTGACATTTCAAATGTTCGGATTGTTTATCACGTTCCTGACGACTCCGACGACGAGGCTGTCAGCAAAATCAAGCTGGGGAAGCTCTCTAAAACCGGTATCACTGTCGATTTGCCGCGCATCAGCCCTATGGATGAAGACTTTACGTACACATACCATGCTTCAGCCAAGACCGTAAGCTGTTTTTACAGATTCAGAATTCGCATACTAATTCAAATTCATCTTTATTTAGCACAAGACCGACTATCCTCTCTTTAAAACAATCATCCAAAGCGTCCAGTCCCTCTATAAAGATGGGCAACCGCTGCACCATCTTCCATCTGCAAGCTCGCGAGTATACGACCCAACAGCATCCGAGTTCTTTGTAACTAGTAAGGATGAACTTGAGAGCATGTCCTCGCAGGAAGTGCAAGATATCTTCCGTCATCGGCATATTCTTATCCCTGGAAAACCATCCGGAAAAAAATTCGACCGCGCAGCTCTTAGGCTTCTGGGTAGCATGTCGCAAAAGCGTACCATCCAGGGTGAGTGCCATGCCATAGATTGATTATTATTTTCGGTTACTAATGACTTTATAAAGTAAATGAGCTTCGGACGGTTGCAAACCCAGATAGAATGCTCATGCCAGGAACCTTCGAAGATCTCCTGCGTGTGGATGAAAACGGAAAGCGACCTATTCTGAACATGCTCGACATCCCACTAGGAGGCGCTGCCATTGACATACCATGCAAATTCAAGTAAGGCTTTAAGCTGTTGAATAGTGACTCCAGACTGACCGTATTATTAGATCCTTATCATCGAGCCACCAAGCATGGCAGGAAACGAGGGGCAACCCAGCCGTCCAGCCAATCCCTCCCCCAAGCGATACTTTTCTTTGGGCAACAGCTGCAACAGCGAATGCCTCCTCTTGGTTCCATTTAGACGACCATGGGATGGCAACTACTGTCTATGTCGAGTCAGGTATGAAGCTATGGATTGTTGCTCGACCGAAAGCTGGTCACAAGAACACCGCATATACGAACTTTGGCGCTGCTCGCCCGTTCTCCGAATGGGAGCCTCATTTTGCAGGAGAAGACTTTTTTGACTTTGAAGCTGTCCTTATGACATCCGGTGATTCATTGTTAGTAGCCAGTTTTCATTCATCTCGCATAATTGACGGGTTGACTCTATCAGATACATGAAGCCAAATGCGCTACATTTTGTCGTGACAGTGGAAGATTCGATTACGATTGGTCGGCACTTCTATTGTGCCTCGACAACTTTGCTGAGCGTCATCGGCATCGTGCACACATTTTTGATGGACAATGGGATCACCAACGTCGTGCATGACAATGCCCTTCAATCAGTCCTTCGGCGCATGATGGGAATGTGGTCCATGCGATATAATGAAGATTCGTACTCGTTCGATGATCATCACACACCGGATGTTTCTACACCAGAGGGATTGCTCAACTTCACGATGCTAGGCTGCATGATGGAGTTTGGAAGGGTACTTGATCGGCGCACTTATACAGAAAGGGGTATCAGCAAGAAGGAAACCGCGGAAATCATTGCCTCTAGACAATGGTTCCGAACCACCCAGCCGAAGATCGCAAGCACAAGTGTGATTTTTGTCGGAAACCGGGCAACCAATGCTGCCAGCATATTCAAACGAGTCCTTGTGGAACTTGCAGCATCGGTCATCACATACAAACGCGAGTTGGACGCACCCAATGATGCACTCTTTACGGAGAGGGCCCTGATGGACGAAATGGAGAAATTCTTCAGAGCCAACTATAAGGAGCTTCTACCGTGTTTTTTGGAGCTTGTCAAGAATGAGCACAAGTTTCTTTCCTGGTCTGGCGATGCGATTAGTATCACGAAACGAACAAGTCAAGATTCATGGGACGAGTTTTTTAATTTCACAGATTTGAAGCTGTATGAAATTCCGTTAGAATCTATCCCTTCAGCCATCCGCGGCAGCATTCCGGAAGCATCTACCCGTTCATCCATCCTTAGCAGCATTCCGGAAGAAATGGACGTGGATGACTCCCCAGATACCGTTGCTGGACCCCGATTGAAGGCAGCAGCCAAACCACGTAGTCACGGACAGCCTGTTCGATCGTCAAGACGCATCCTGGAACGTGCAACTTCAGCTGGTGTGTTAAACAAGTGCAATCTTTATTTGAGATATTTTACTTATTTTTGATAAACAGAGCCGTCGGGTCCACAGAAACCACCGCCATCGAGCTCGCAGAAACCACCACCATCGAGCTCGCAGAAACCAAAATCCAATGCCAAGGGCAAGGGCAAGGTTATGCGAGGTAATTTTGTTGATTATTTATGTAACATCACTAACACTAAAGTCTTCGCAGATGATTCTGATTCCAGTGATGCAAGGCCCACGAAGAAACAACGCCATTAATTATGTGCCGACTTTCGCTTGCCAACTTTCGCTTCAGAATCTCCTCTGGTTTCGTCGTCCGATGTCTTGATTGTCTTCCGCTGCTTCTATGCTGTCTGCCGTGCCCCCCACTCCGTCTCTCCGTCTCTCCGTCATTCCGTCACTCCGTCTCCCTCCCTCGCTGCATATAATCCTCCCCTACATATATAATTTTTGATTAACGTAGATACTGTATTTTTATTCTGTTCATTTTGTATTTTTATTCTGTTCATTTTGTATTTTTATTGTTCATTTTGTATTTTTATTCATGCACAATACTACTTTTTACCATTAACTTAGTCGGTCTGAGCTTGGCAACGCTGCACAAATGATGACTAATCAGTCACATGCAGCAATCGTATACGATTGCTGCATGTGACTGATTAGTCATCAGCCTGCTACTATACATCCTAGCAATTACTCTACAAATTCAGTTTCCTCAACGACACCCTTACACTCCACAAGTTTACGAGTTGGCAGTTTAGCGCCCAGACAATTTATAATAAAAAACTGAGTAACAAATCCAGTTGGAAATTACACAGTCATCGTACCTCAATTGTCGCAGGTTTTACAAACCTCCATGCCTTGACATATGCATACCAATAGCGCCAAACCCATACTTGTGGCTATACAAGCGGCCTGAGTGAATCTCTTCCCGGTCGGGACCCTCGGGGTTGACAACCCGAGCGGTTTCGATACACAGAGGATATCGAACATCACGCCATCAAACAAAATTTTTGAAAGCTAAGGTGCCTTGTACCACTGGATTTCGAGACTTGTGCGGTCCGGCAGCAACTCATTCCATCTTATATGTTGATCTGGATTGCCGCAGAGCTCACCATCTCATAATCTCGGAGACGCTGGCCACAGTTTCCTTCAGCGAATTTATAGCATCTCGTTCTCTGACAAAAAACAACTGTCAGAATATAAAGCATTCCTGGCTGAGGCAGCCAAGCATGATCACCGCAAGATCGGAGAAGTATTAAACCGTTTCGCTGAATCTCTCCAGATTTACACTTGAAATAGTTCGAAGCATGGTTAACAAGAGGGTAAGTCCTGTCATTTCTGTTCACCCCCGGATATTCCTTGATCTTGTTATAGCTATTTCTCCGAATATTTGGCATTATCCACCGGAACAAGGCCTCTGTCACGCTGACAGGCTTGACCCGGAAGAGGTGTCTGTCACTTCACATCGATGTCAACCCGCGTGCAAGACTGTCTACATCCAAATTGCATATTCAGCCAACGTCATCCAACCGGTCATTCGTTCTTATACATACTCATCTAGCTCTCTCGCTGATTTTTACGTCTGCCGGGCTGTTGCTCGACACGGTGTCAAAGGTTCATTTCGTTCAAGACGACAAACACGCGATTTGCATGCTGTCCCGGGTGCGTGATCGGCCTGTGAGTTGCTAGCAGCAACGGGCTGGAGAAGGGTGCAGGTAGCGGGGGAGCGCGACGCGTAGTATATATATATACTACGTGTCGCGCTCCCCATGTAATTAGATAGCTTCGATTCATCCAACCACGCGTGTTTATTTGGGGTAATACCCCAATCTATTAGACATGTGTACCTAGTATAGAGATAATATGACTACATGTGTATTTCACAGTGAAGGTTGTAGGAAGAAAGGAATTGACACTGCACAGTGAGTGCCGCTATTTAAACGAGACCGAGACAAAGCATGTCTCTGGAAAAACCAGGGCAAACAACGTACAAACCGTAGCAGAAGGTTTTTGGCTGAAGACACAGTCACAAAACTTCGGTTTCAATACCTCAGTACAAGACCCACTACCTTTGGGTAGTGGGAATACAGTGGGAATACCTGAAGGTAGCGGGATGACTAATCAGTCACATGCAGCAATCGTATACGATTGCTGCACGTGACTCAAACCAATTTGCACACAATAATATGTCTTTATACACTAAATTTACATGCAAATAATTGTCCAGCCGAGGCCCTGCGTGTTGTAGAACTCGCAGAAGACAACTGTGACGTTCGCATCTACTCCGACGGATCACTCCGTGACGGAGGCATAGGAGCCGCAGCGTCCCTGTATGTGGGCAACACCATACGGAAAACCCTGAGATACTGCCTAGGAACAGACAAGGAACACATGGTCTATGAGGCAGAAATGGTAGGCGTCATCATGGGATTTCACCTACTAACAAACTCTTCCGCAAAGTAGAGAAAGTATTCCTAGGCTAGACAACCAGGCTGTTATCCAAGCACTCGATAACCAGCAATCCAAACCCAGTCAGTGCCTACTCAATAAAATCCACGACCTCACTGTCCACCTACAAGCACTAGAGGATAAGAAAATCAATGCCAGTGAAAGACAGGCCCGATAACACGGAGAGACATGGGTAGCATGCACAAGAGATGTCTTCGACCTCGGAGATCATCTGGGTACCGGGGGACTCCGGCATCCCCTAAAACGAGGCAATAGACGCAGAGGCCAAAGCCGCAGCTGAAGGCCAACCAAGCCCCTGCAGAGACCTACCACCCTTCCTGCGCAAACCACTACCCCTTAGCACCTCTGCACTGAAACAGCACCACACCGCCGTACTCAAGAACACCTGGAAAAGAGAATGGAAGCAGTCCAAACACTTCAAACCTATAGGAAAATTTGGAAATGTCCTTCCCTTGCCTGTGTTCATGAGACTAACCAGCACACTGACCCGAAGGCAAAGTATCTCTATTAACACAGCTCTGCATAGATTGTGTCCACCTCAATTGATACTTCCACTGCATCAAGGCAGCTCAATCACCAGCATGCCCCAACTGCATCACCGACAGTGATACTGCCCCTGAAGAGACGACCAAACACTTCTTGCTACAATGCCCCCACTTCCGCCAACAGCGCCTCCGCATGACCCTCCCATTGGGATGAGATGCCTACAATATTAACTATCTTCTCAAACCAAAAGGCACTACCTCACCCCATCAAATGCATACACAACACGGAACGACTGATGTCAACCTATGGAGGGGTTGAACCAGTCAGGTGACCCCCCACACCCATCTAGCTACTCCTCCCACTCATTACAGTGCACAAAGGCTAACCCCATTTGTTCACAGGTAATATAACTATCCAACCAGCCTACCCAGGGCTATGTCGCAAATACTCATCGAAAAGAGCACTTTGCTACCACCCAAAATAGACGAGATGAGATCAAATGCGAGAAGACAAGCATCCCAAAAATGGTACTCCCGGCCAGGCTACTTACGCTGCAGGTACAACGCAGGGCCCCTTCCCCTCTTAGGGACAGGGAGCCAGGATTTGACGGCTCGGAAATAATCAAATGCAGACTTAAATAAATTATTAACCCTTGACTATGACAGTAATGTGTAATATGGGCAACACCAGCCCCACCCCAGCACAATAAAAAGTCACACAAAAATAAAAAATAAAAAATAACTATCCAGCTGGGAAGATATATCTTCCATTGATGCAGAGCCTGAGCCCACAAATAGCTGTAGATCCAGTCATGGCAAGCAGAGAAAAAAGAATAGTAGCGAAACGATGCCAATAAGGACTGACAACGTAGTTAACGACGTCTTTCGACTGTAAATTGTCCTGATCAAGTCTACACGTGATCTATCTCTCATTCTCATCACATGACCAAGTACTTCTTTTCACCTATCAACCATCATCTAAAGCTAAACAACCTACTCACACAAACTCAATGCCATCTTGGATTAATGATGAACGTGCAACCATACTCAGGAAGTACAGGGATAGATATGAAGGGAGCCCAGCAAATGAACTTCGGAAATTGGTGAAGGATATTGAGAGAGAACTCCGGGGAACAGATGGGGAACCTCTCCCAGCCAAAATTAAAAAGGTGAAGTGTGCATATTATATATTATATTGTCAGCATCTATCTAATGTATGCACCAATAATAATGACAGGCTATTGGTGACTACTTCAGGGAACCACATGACCCACCCCAATACATAAATAAGTGGTCTTTAAGGAAGGTGGTCAAGTACAAAAAACAGGAGGCAATCAACAGCAAGATATCGGCACCAAAGGGGAGCACAGAATACTTGCAGAGTTATAACCTGGCAGTAACAGAGGTTAAGAAAGAATTGACAGAGGAAGAAGAAAAAGAGTACTTAGCTCTTGCAGGGGAGTGGAATAAAGCTCGACCTCCACATGAAGTGCAAAAAATGTGAGTACTTTGTTATTATTCATTGACAACAACCTTACTAATATATCAATCCAGGCAAGCAAAAAGAAATTTCATCTCAGCCACCCAAAAGTATATGGATGAAATGGAACGAGAGATGGGAGTCAAAGTTTGTATATTTGCTGCATTTCTGGGAGATGAGGACGTAAAAACAATAAGGTGAGTTGTAACATACTATCTAATTTATATCTAATTTATAAAGCCTTTTCAGCCTTGAGACAGACCCTGAAAGGGGATTCCAAAATGATAACAGCCATGCACATAAAAAGGCAATGGAAGCATTTGAATTATGGGCTGCTGATGCATTTGGTAAGTTTTATATATATTTATTCATCGTTAAAATCCATCACATATATATAGATGACAATGAAGATGACAAAAAAGACAATAAATCAGCCAATGAGGAAGTCAAGAGGAAGAAGGGTAAAAGAAAAGACCTTTGGGAGTTGAAGGTAGACAAGGATGGAAACCCAATGCTTCCCACATTGGACATATGTCCAAAGAGAGAGGAGCTGAAAAGCCTGATCAGGTCTATGGCAACAACGGCCTATAGCAAGTATTTTCTCAACATTATTGAACATACCATTAATCATAGTCATAGGGAAACATTCTGGGAATCCCCACTCATTAGTGCCATGGGGTTCACTCCAGAAAAATCCAGAGGGATTGATCGAAGCCCAATATTGGCCAAGATCAATTCCCATTCAGGATCCATCACACATGAGGCTGAAGCAAGCCAATGAGCTTTACAACTTCTGGCGACATCGACAGGACACCAATGAGGTTCCAATCAAATTCCAGAAGGTTACTGGTGATAAAACAGTACTTGCTAATGGGCTGAAACGAAAAAGGGATGTCGGAAGTGACCTGGATGGAAATCAAGCCTCAGCTTCAAGATTAAAGCTTGAACAAGTTGGGAAGAACAATATTACAGATATTGTTAAGATGGAGGTTGACGAGGGAGAAAGATTTGGTTTTGAGACAAGGGTTACAAAGGGAATGGGAAAGGATAAAGAGAAAAGGGGAGTGTATGAAAGGCCAACAACCATGGGGAAGGGTAGACAGGAGCCGAAAAAAGAAAAAGAAAAAGAAAAAGAAAAAGAGAAGGGGATCTCAAAGGGGACAGGAAGGGGAAACAAGGAGATGGTCAGTGTGGTCTCAGTAGTGGTGCCATGCCATGAACAGAAAAAGAAGTAGAATATCGAAAAAGTATATCTATGTTGGTCGATTCTAATGAGCTGGTGAGCTGGACATTTTTCCTTATATGGGAGGGGAGCTATTATGTAAATAGTGCCTCCCATTTACTATTGTCTCAGATTGGATCTCTATATTATTTTTATTGATCACAAGCAGTGAAGTAGTAAAGCACATGTAAGCTTCAATCATGTCTTTATACACTACGTTAGTCATAAACATTTGGTATTCATTTTGCAGTAGAAGTTGAGAATCATCCTGTCTCCTTATTCATGAAAGTGTGGTATACAGTTGCCCATGAGCAAAAAAATCAGCAGGTTGAGAACCATTTCACTGTATATAAGGTCAACCCGAGACAACCATTGAAAGTGCAAGCATATGCAAGGTGTAATGGAATCTGCACACAAACAACTGTCCAGCTTGCAGCTGCCTTTCCATAATAACACACAAACCCATTCCAAGACAGCAACAGCTGACAGAGGTTGTGTAATGGAGCAACGATACACTTGATTTGAGTGAGAAACAATTGAGTTCAAAATTTCACCTGCAGCTGCCATTATTAAAGTATTGGTTTGGCCAGCCTTACAGAACTGATTTATTTTCCTGCACACGAACCCATTCCGAATCTGGTTCATTCTGACAGTGGATGTGTCATGAGGTGAGGGTTAAAAATTAAACATCTCTGACTCTTATACTGTGATGCTGCTGTAAGTTACATTCATCTTTTACTTTTGAGATTGACCCCTCCCTGGACAAGAGACAGAGCAGGTCTGAAAGGGAAATGATCCTATGATATATGCTTGCAAATACGATTCTGAAGGTGATCATATTTCAATGAACTGCCAGCCTGGGTGAAGATGTCCAAAACTCACAGAGAGCTGCGACAAGCTGAACGAGAGCCAAATCATGAATGGCGTCATGCCACTCAATGAGCGCCTTGAGCTCCCTGCCGTCATCGATTTTTTTGCCGTACTGCCATGGGACCCGATCACACCGATCCAATACACCTTGTCCTTGGCGGTTCCCGAGAAAACAGAGTCTGTCTGCCTTGCCAACTGGTGCTTCAGGGATTGAATCCCTCCAGGCCAGTGCTGCGTGTTCTTGATTTCGTTGATCAAGACTGTCCGAAACGTAAGGGGTGTTGTGGATAGCTTGATGACTTCAATGATGAAGTCAGGAATGTGGGTCTGGTCCTCACTTGGGAGGCACTGTTGAGGGGTGACAATGTACCCTTGGGAAGAGGGGAAGAGGCCCATTAGGATAGTATTCCAAGGGCCATACCAGGCATCTTCTGTGAGTGGTGGCTCCGCTGTCAAATGTTCCAGTATGGTGCAGGTGATAGCGTCAAACAGCATAATGATGGGTCAACAAGTCATGCTCAGCAAATGTACAACTATTAATAACTTTTTTAATACTTTTCCATACTTTTACTTTTTTTTACTTTTGACATAAGTGGCAAAAAAAGATGACTAATCAGTCACATGCAGCAATCGTATACGATTGCTGCACGTGACTTAAACCAATCTGCACATACAATTACATGTATTTATATGCTACATTAGCTGTATTCTTTTGCAGGAGAAGTCAAGAATTACCTTGTCTCCTTATTTGCGCAAGCATGGTATACTGTTGCCCATGAGCAAAAATGGCATATGCAGGTTGAGAGCTGTTTTATCCAAGGTCAACCCCTGAGACAACCATTGAAATGCAAGGCATAGTGGAATTTGCATGCGAATATCTGTCCAGCTGGGAACATATCTCTGCCATTAGTGCAGAGTCTGAGCCCACAAATAGCTGAAGAATAATAGTAGTGAAACAATGCCAATAAGGACTGACAATGTAGTTAATGTAATTAATGATGTCTGGTCTTTCGACTGTATACTGTCCCAAGCAATGAACCCATTCCAAAAAGGTCTGGTCCCGAAGGAGGCAGTCAGCTGACGGTGGACGCATCACAGGGTAAAATTATATATCTCTGATATGCTGGTCAGATTGCTGCTGTATTCCCAAGCACCACCGACCTTGTACTTTAAGTGTAGCAATGGAATCTTGTTGGCTGAGACGGACGCCATGCTGGGGATATGAGGGCGAAGGAACTGAGAAGAGGATCGATGGCTCCTGGAGGTTCCAACGCGGCTGCGCCTTTCCGTAAATAATGGACAACACCTTCATATAGCGCTTTGATACGATTTTTTGCTTCTGGCTAATCCCAGGCTGAGACTTCACAGCCATCCAGAGTTTGAAAACACCGTCCTGAACCTTTTGAATCGTTCAGCAAGGGTCTCGATTGCTTTCCCTCTGAGTGTTGAAGAAGCACACAAACTCCTGTGCAATTAAAGCC
>Ga0210403_10001524_pt1 | contig 21879 bp, 11 predicted proteins | sample IncBWC19MmetaG_FD_150863 | JGI IMG/M metagenome (GOLD analysis project Ga0210403, IMG submission 150863) | Forest soil microbial communities from Barre Woods Harvard Forest LTER site, Petersham, Massachusetts, United States - Inc-BW-C-19-M | ecosystem: Environmental > Terrestrial > Soil >... | reverse complement strand
GACGCGGTGATGGTCGACATCGGGAAGCCGCGTGGGCAGGTCGAGATTGCGGCCACTCCAGGTGATCATCGCATTGCACTGCTGCCGGAGGTAACTATAGACGCCGCGGCACAGGCTGACGCCGCTGCTGCCCGAGACGGTTACCCGACCACCGCTGGCGGAGAGCTCGTAGACCTCGTGTCCGTCGACGGACGAGAGGATGTGCAGATCGAACTCCGCAGCCCGGTCGCCGAGCTGGCGCATGAGGACGCCGCGGCAGGCTTCAAGCGCCGTCTCGGAGGAGGATTTGGCTGGTTCCCTTCTCGGTTCTTTCATCGGAGTAGGGCTGGAAGAATCTTGGCTCTCGCCGGAGGCACCTATCCCTCCATGGGCAAGCGCAACCCCGGCGCATGAGAGTTCTATAAATTTACGTCGCGTCCACATCAGTTTCTCCGATTGCGAAACACTCGCACTCCATTGGGCGGACTGCCAAGCGTTTTCACCGTTTCGGCGCCGAATTTCACCGTGAAATTTGTCTTTGCCGCTCATTATAAAGGGGTTAATGGGAGAGTTCGAGCGCCGAAAGAGCGCGTTTTTGGCTCCCTCAAGGGCACGAAAGTTCTCCAATCACGCTTGGGCGGTGGGGTGTGAACTATTGCGAAGCGGTAAAGCTCCACTGGCGGCGCTCTATCCGCTCAGGGCTTGGTCAGTCGGTAGGCTACGATTCGAGCCTCTGGCGCGTTGCCGCCTACGCTGGAGGTCTCGAGCAGCACCTCAAAGTAGGGAATCCTGTCCCGGGTCGCCCCAATTGACCGGGCGAAGTTTGTAAACTCCGCGGAACTGAAGGGGAAATCCGCGGCTGACTCGGTACCAGCCATGCCCGTTCCTTGGAAAAGGAGAACTTCTCCATTCCCTTCGATTCCAGGAAGAAAGGCGAGGACACCATAACTGCGTCTTGACCCGTCCGTGACCGTGTCCCGATACAGCGAGGCCTCGCCAGGTTGTGGATGCTTGTTGAGGACATAGCCTCCCGACGCCTTCCAATCCCAGTTGACATCGAAGTTAAGCCTGTCTTTGAAGAGCCCGACCCACGGATTTGCAGCAACGCCGCCGATCAGAATGACATTACGGCTTTTGAGATCATCGATCCGAAGTACGTGGGCGTTGCGGCTCTCAACATCGGCCTTGCTTGCCTGGGGCAACCTGACCAATCGCAGAGCCAGGTTAAGATCTGCCGAGCTGGTCAGTTGGTGCGAGGCAAACCACGCGGCGCTGAGCGAAACCCCGCCTACACTCAGCAGATTCGCCGTGCTCAGATATGTGCCGCTGAGGTATTCGTCCAATTGGACGGGACGCTTCGTGAAGTCTTGGAAAAGCACCAGTGCGTCATCCGACGGAACAATCAACACCGGACGGTTGGAGGCAAAGATCTCCGACCAAAGAACATCGGCGGCGGCTCTGGGCTCGGAGGCGCGAGACCTCGCGTAAAACAAAGCAATTGCGGCCAGCACGGCTAACGCGGTGAGTACGCCCAGGGCTAAGATGAGGCGCCCTTGACGCTTATAAAGAGAGGAAGTTGGTGACTGTGAAACCTCCCGGGCTTCACCGTGGACCGCCTCTGGAGCCGATACCGTGCCTCTACCACTAGCCTGTTTGTCATTTCTAGGCTCGAAGACAGGGACGTAACCACCCTTAGGGATTGTGACAATCAGTGCACTGTGCGGACACTCGTGTTCAAAATACTCTTCCAACCGCTGACGCAACAAGCGTGCCTGACTTCTGACGATACTGTCATCCGAGGCACTGTAGTCCGCTGAGCGGCCGAAGACATGAATTCCGATCTGCTGCTCATTGATTTCGCGAGCGCGGCCTTCGATCAGCCATAGGCATATGAATTCGAGAAACTTCGTAAGACGAGGAGACTTTGCAAACGTCCGAGAGGCTGCGATCTGCTGCAGCAGCAGCAGCCGTCCGTCATCCCGATCTGGCGAACGTTCGGCGTCGGGTGACCCAGGCTTCGGAGTGGAATTGATTCCAATTCGTTAAACTTACCATCACTTTCTGCTGTGCTAACTTGCTAGGTACTTGGCCAGGTGGATCCGACTGTTGAGGCCGCAAGCTTATTTCCTTTCTATGAGTTAGCGCAATGCGGCAGACCTAGGGGTGTCATCAAATGAGCCAAATGCTTGCAGCGGCGAGGTGAAGTGCGACGAGGAGTTGCGAATCGCAGCTGGCTGGCCAGCTCGCGGATGAGGGGATCGATCTGACGCAGGCTTAGAGGGGCCTGCGGGCCGCTCTCGTGTCCTAGCCAATACGGACGGCATTGTCATGCCAGTTGTCGATTGTCATGCAAAAACGACGGAATTGAGGAGATTGTGGGGACTCTATAGACAGGATGGAAATAGAATATGTCTATTTGTTTCTCTACTTTACCTTTGAATTCCCAAATCAAATATAGAGCAGAGTGGGATGGGCAAACTCTCCGCAGGGCGGCCGACCCCTGATACCCCATATAGCTCGTCCCGCTCCACCTGCGATGGTAAGGTGTCGGTCAAATGGGAGATGCCGTCCTGACCTGGAGTTCTGCTCCGCTGAGTAGATCTTCCTTCTCTACTTCTTCTGGAGCGGGCAACCAAGGGCTCCCAGATGTGAGCTTCTGGGACCAGCCCTGTATATGCGGGATATATTTGGCCCGAGCTAGCGCACCTCCGAGACTGTTGGAGCGCCTGGAGCAACACGTATCCCAGGTAGATGCGCGAGGGGCGAGACAGATGTTCGTTGTTGCTGTTGTGACATCTTTGGTCGCGGCGTATTCTTCTGTCAAGTGAAGTATCTGCGCCAATTCGGAGCGATTCTGCTGTTGCTGGTGGCCTGTGTGGCCCCGGCTGTGGCGTGCATGGCTCCCGACGCACAGATGACGGCGGAAGAACGCGCGTGCTGCCGCATGATGAAGAGTCAATGCGGACAGATGGAGATGCCCGCCTCTCACGGCTGCTGCAAGACGGCTCCTGAGAATCTGCAGGGCAGCGCGTTGATGTCCGATACGGTGTCGCTGCATCCTGTCGTATTCGTCGCTCTCTGGGTTTCCTCTTTCGAGCTTTACGCGCCTCAATGGGCAAGCAACGGTTGGGCGGAACATCCCGAATCCGCGCCGCCGAAGACACCACCCTCCGCGATCGCCATTTTAAGAATCTAGTTCGCTCCTCTCTCGCTGAAGATTCGAGCCACGCAGCAGTGCGTGCTCATATCTGAACTGCTCTCGAGATAGGAGTTTCCCCCATGAAATGGGTCTTTTCCTGGACCGCCGCGCTGGCGATCGCCATGGGCGTCTCTGCGTACGCGCAGCAGCCGACCGCAATGCCGACGCGACTTGCTGTATTGATCTCTGAAGCACAGTTGAACAACCCACAGCTCTCAGTCGCAGACCACGCCTGGAAGGCGGCAACGCACGTTGCCCAGCAAGTGACGACCCTGCCTGATCCGCAGTTTACGGTTCAGTCGTTCAGCGTGGGCAGTCCCAAGCCCTTTGCGGGTTTCAGTAATAGTGACTTCGCCTATATAGGGTTCGGAGCCTCGCAGGAAGTTCCGTATGCCGGAAAACTGCGACTGAAAGGCGAGGTCGCGAACCGTGAGGCTGACGTGATGCAGTCTCAGACCGACCTACTACGCACCTCGATCACCGACCAGGTGAAGCTCCTCTATTTGCGGCTTGCTTATCTTGACGCGACGCTCTCGATCCTGGGACAGAACGATGCCGTTCTCAAGCCGCTGATCGAAACAGGTTTATCCCGCTACAGTCTGGGGCAAGGCAGTCAGGCAGACGTTCTGAAGGCCCAGATCGAGCATACGAAGATCCTGCGGGAGGTCACCATGCACCATGAAGCGATGGGGCAATTGCAGGCAAGCCTCAAGCAACTTCTGCATCGGTCACAAAGCTCTGCCGACATTATTCCAGAGCCGCTTTCGAGCACGCCGCTGCAACGTACCGCCGAGGAGTTGCAGAGTATGGTCCTCGCTCACAACCCAGCCATTTCGGTGAATGCCGCGGGTGTCCAGAAGCAGGATGCGCAATTGAAGTCGGCGCAGCGCGAAGGCAAGCCGGACTTCAACCTCGGCTATATGTTCCAGCAGACGGGTGGCGGCTACCGCGACTACTACATGTTGACCTTCAGCATGCGCCTGCCCCGACGCAAGCGCGTCGAGGCGGGTGTCGCGGAAGCGGCCGAGTTACTGGAGCAATCCAAACACGAGCTCGACTCCAAGGTGCAAGAGCAACTTGCGGAGGTACAAAAGCAATACATCGCTGTTTCCAGCACTGCGACGTTGTTGAAGGAGTATCAGGATGGTCTTATGCCGCAGGCCCAGGCGGCATTTCGTGCCGAGCAGGCAAGCTATGAATCCGGCAAAGAGACATTCGCGCCGGTGCTTTCCTCCCTGCTCGATGTACTGACGTTTGAGCATGACTATCAGCAGGCGCTGCTCGACCACGAAACTGGATTAGCGCGTCTCGAAACTCTGACGGGAGAACAACTGCGATGAATCGATACGTTGTCCGTACCTCATTGTTCTGGCTTCTGCTGTTCGCAGTCGCAGCCGCCGCCTATGTCTATCGCACCCGAGGGACGATTCCTTTGGCTGCCGTCCCCACAGGTGGCATTCAGCCTATTGCGGTCGGTCCGACGGAGGACGCGAGCAAGGCTGCGTCACAGCCTATGGCGAAGATGGACGCTCCGCTGGTGCCTGTGCAACTCACACAGGAGCAGATGACCAGCATCGGAGTGAAGACGGGTACAGTCGAATACAAGCAACTGAGTGAGGCGATTCGGGCCACTGGAACCGTCGATATCGACGAGCGGCTTGAGTCGTCGGTGCAGGTCCGGTTCGCTGGATACATCCGCAAGGTCTTCGCCAATGCCACTTACCAATACGTCCGCAAAGGCGATCCTCTCTTCACGATCTACAGCCCGGACCTGGTCGCTACGCAGGAAGAGTATTTGCTCGCGAGACGGAATCAAGCCGCTCTGAGTGGCAGCTCCATCGATGGTGTCGCGAGCGGCGCATCGTCTCTTGTCACTGCGGCGGAGCAGCGCTTACGCCAGTGGGAGATACCGAACAGCGAAATCGCCAAGCTGCAGGAGACAGGTAAGGCCATCACTGAGTTGACCTTCAACGCTCCTGCTTCCGGTTACATTATGGAGCGCATCGCGCTCCCCAATATGTACGTCGAACCCGCAACCAAGCTCTACATGCTTGCCGATCTGTCGCATGTTTGGGTAGACGCGCAGGTCTTTCAGAACGATGTGGGTCGCTTGAAGCGCGGAGACGGATCCTCCATTACAGTGGATGCATATCCAGGGCGCACCTTTCAGGGGCGCGTCGAAGAGATTCTGCCGCGGGTCGATACGACCACGCGCACGGTGAAGGTACGACTGACGGTCAACAATCCCGGCGTCTCGCTCAAGCCGGGGATGTTTGTGAATGTCGATCTGAAGTCCTCTCTGGGGCGACAACTCGTAGTCCCTGCCTCAGCGGTGTTCCAGACAGGCTTGCGTCAGGTCGTCTTTGTCGATCACGGGAATGGAAGCCTCGAGCCGAAGGACGTCCGGCTTGGTGCGCGGGTTGGGGACGACTTCATCGTGCTGCAGGGGCTCGCGGCTCATCAGCAGATTGTCACCGCGGCCAATTTCCTGCTCGATTCCGAGAGCCAGTTGCAGGCTGCCGCGGGGTCATATACTCCACCTGCTCCTGGCGCTGGGCAAGCGCAAAGCACATCAACAGAGCCGCAGTCTGCGATCGCGATTGACTTCACAACTGAACCGAGCCCGCCTCATATAGGATCGAACGCCTTCCACGTTCAACTCCGCGGAGCCAACGGAAAGCCCGTTGCCGGGGCGCAGATCACGGTTTCATTCTTCATGCCCGCTATGCCCGCGATGGGCATGGGGGCAATGACGACGACCACACCGCTTGCGGAGAAGAGCGTGGGCGTCTATGTCGGAACCGGGCAGATTGAGTCGGGCGGAACGTGGCATGTCACGGTGACGGCGAAGCAAAACGGCCAGACCATCGGCACAAAACAGTTTCGCGTCAATGCCGAAGGGGGGATGTAGCATGCTCTCCAGAATCATTGACCTTTGCGCTCGCAATCGCTTCCTGGTCTTCACCGCTGTCTTGATGCTGACGCTTGCAGGCATCTGGTCCTTACGGCATATTCCACTTGATGCGCTGCCGGACATCTCGGATGTGCAGGTGATCGTGCATACGAGTTGGACGGGACAACCACCGGACATCCTCGAAGATCAGGTCACGTACCCCATCGTGACCAGCCTTCTCGCTGCTCCTCACGTGAAGGCTGTGCGTGCGCAGACGATGTTTGGCGACTCGTACGTCTATGTCGTCTTTGAGGACGGAACAGATCTGTACTGGGCACGCTCTCGGGTCGTCGAATACCTGCAGCAGATCGGAGGCCGCCTGCCTGCGGAGGTCCATCCGGCCATCGGTCCGGATGCTACCGGTGCAGGCTGGGTCTTTGAGTATGCCCTCGTCGATAAGAGTGGGAGACATAGTCTGGCCGATCTGCGCAGTCTTCAGGATTGGCATCTACGCTATGCGCTGGAGACCGTGCCGGGAGTGTCGGAGGTCGCGAGTATCGGCGGCTACGTGAAGCAGTACCAGGTACGGCTCGATCCGAACACGCTGCTGGCATACAACATTCCTTTGTCGATGGTCATCGACCGGGTGAAGGCCAGCACGAATGAAGTGGGCGGCAGGGAGCTCGATCTCAGCGGCGCTCAGTACATGATTCGCGGTCTCGGCTACCTGAAGTCGCTTAACGATCTCGAGTCGCTTGCTGTGGGCAGCAAGAACGGCACTCCGGTCTTGCTACGGGATCTCGGCAGCGTTGCCTTCGGCCCGGACATTCGCGAGGGCATTGCCGAGTGGAACGGGGAAGGGGAGACAGTCGGAGGCATCGTCGTGATGCGCCAGGGCATGAATGCCCTGAGTGTCATCGAAGGAGTCAAGCAGAGGCTGCGTGAGATTGCTCCTTCGCTTCCAGCCGGGGTACAGGTCGTCGCGGGCTATGACCGTTCCGGACTGATCAACGACTCGATCGCCACGCTGCAGCGCGACCTGCTGGAAGAGGCGATCATTGTCAGTCTCGTCATCATCGTCTTCCTGTCTCATTTCCGCTCGGCTTTGATCGCAATCCTCGCGCTGCCGATCGCGGTTCTGGTCTCGTTCATCCCGATCTACTTCCTCGGCGTTACGTCGAACATCATGTCCCTCGGCGGCATCGCTCTTGCGATCGGCGTCTTGGTGGACGCCGCGATCGTGATGGTCGAGAACGGCTACCGTCACCTTTCGGAGCGGCAGGAGACGGATGCAACTCCGGTCTCGGAGCCGGAGCGCCGGGAGATTCTCATCAACGCGGCAAAGCAGGTGGGACCGGCGCTGTTCTTCTCGCTGCTCGTCATCGTCGTCTCGTTCCTGCCGGTCTTCCTGCTCGAAGCGCAGGAGGGCCGGATGTTTCGGCCGCTCGCTTGGACGAAGACGCTTGCGGTGGGCTCCTCCTCGATCATCGCCATTACGCTCGTGCCGGTGTTGATGGTGCTTCTGATTCGAGGGCGGCTCAAGCCGGAACGTGCGAATCCAATCTCCCGCTTCACGCAGGCGATCTACCTCCCGGTCCTGCGCTTCTGTCTGAAGTATCGGAAGCTGACGATTGCGATCAACTTGATCTTCCTGGTTGCCACGCTCCCGGTCGCATTCAAGCTCGGCAGTCAGTTCATGCCTCCTCTCTTTGAAGGCTCCGCGCTGTACATGCCGACGGCGCTCCCCGGAATCGCCATCGAACAGGCCAAGACGTTGCTGAAAAAACAGGATGCCATTCTCCGCGCGTTCCCCGAAGTGGAGAGCGTCTTCGGCACGGTCGGCCGGTCGGACAGTGCAACCGACAACGCCCCCCTGGATATGTATGACACGACGCTCATGCTCAAACCGCGCGAGCAGTGGCGCTCCGGAATGACCTACGCCAAGCTCATGCAGGAGATGGACGAAAAGCTGCAATTTCCGGGGCTCTCGAATACCTGGACCAGTCCGGTCGAAAACCGCCTGGACATGGAACTCACCGGCATCAAAACCCCGCTCGGTCTCAAGGTACAGGGGCCGACTGTGGACGGCATCGAGCAGCTCGCCGCGCAGATGCAGGGTGTACTATCGTCGATGCCACAGGTACGGTCGATCTTCGCGGAACGGATTTCGCGGGGGTTCTACGTCAATGTGGAGGTGAACCGCATGGAGGCCGCACGTTATGGTCTGAGCGTCGCCGATGTGCAAACCGCGGTCTCCTCCGGCATTGGCGGACAGAACATCGCAGAGAACATCGAGGGACGAGAGCGCTATCCCATCAACGTTCGCTACTCCCAAGACTTTCGGGACAGCGTGGAACGCATGCGGAGTGTCCTGATCGCCACGCCCTCGGGGGCGCAGATTCCTCTGGGTGAGGTCGCCCAGGTCAGCTTCTCTCATGGCCCGGCGATGATTCGGGATGAAGACGGACAGCTCACCGGCTACGTCTACATTGACCTCAAGGGGACGAACTACGGAGGCTTTGTAGATGAGGCCAATCGCAGGCTGCGCAGCCAGATCACGATCCCCGCGGGCTACGGCTACAAGTGGTCGGGAGAGTATGAGTTTGAACTGCGGGCGAAGCAGCGGCTCAAGCTCATTCTGCCCATCGTCTTCTTTATGATCTTCCTGCTGCTGTACCTGGTCTTCCGCTCCGCTGCCGAGGCCGTTGTGCTGATTCTCCCCACGGTCTATGCCCTCACCGGAGGCCTCCTGCTGCAATGGCTGCTGGGCTACAACTTCAGCGTCGCCGTGTGGGTGGGCTACATCGCTCTCTTCGGGATCGCGGTGGAAACCGGCGTGGTCATGGTCATTTATCTCCACGAATCGCTGGAGCGAAGGTTGCTGCGCGGAGATATCCAGACCCAGGCGGACATCGAAGAAGCCGTCATGGAAGGGGCTGTCAAGCGTCTTCGGCCCAAGTTGATGACCGTGGTTGCCGTGCTCGCCAGTCTCGCCCCGATCCTTTGGGAGTCCGGCATCGGCTCCGATGTCATGAAGCCGATCGCCGCCCCGATCGTAGGAGGCATGATCACTTCGACGATTCACGTACTCATTCTGGTGCCCGTCTTCTTCGTCATGATGAAGGAACGAGCGCTGCGAACCGGCAAGCTGCACGCGAGTCGCATAGCTGCCTGAACCCCAATCCAACCCACAAGGAGATTCCATGCGCTTTTCTTCCGCTGCGCCCTTTTTGCTTTTTCCATCACAGGCTTCAGCAATGCCCAATCGAGTCTCACGATACGCGGAACCGTTACCGATGCCATGTGCGGAGCCCATCACATGATGAAGAACGCCTCTGCCGCCGAGTGCATACGCGCCTGTGTCAAGAACGGTTCAGACCTTGCTCTGCTCAGTGGCGACAAACTGTACCCCCCTCAAGGGAGACAAGTCTTGTTCGACAAGTGGGCGGGTCAGACTGTCACCGTCCAGGGGAAGGTCTCAGGGACGACGATCACCGTGGACGCTATGACTGAAAAATAGAGGGAGGCAGCGATCGCAGTAAAGAGGTCTTGCACACCCTGTCTCGGGTCGTGCGCCGCTCGAAAGCAGATCTCGTCTTTGCTAGATGCCAAGCCATGCACGATGAGCTTGCGGACTCGATCGCGCAAGCTCATCGTGCTCCTAACGGAGTCCCTTTTTCTGTCAGCCCCATCGCTTGGCGATACTGGCCAGCCAAACTCAGCGTTGCGCGTACGCCGCTGATGCATGGTGGCCGGGCTCGTGCCTACCATCTTTTCAATGACTGAGATGGCTAGCCCTTTATTTTCCCACCCGCTCTGCACCCGGGAATAGAACTTTAGGTTGCGATCGTCTTGTCGGCTCTCTATGCGCCGCTATGGGCCTCGAGGTCACGAAGCCCACGAGACCTTCGCTCTCGGCCCGAATAACGATGTTCTCTGCGGTCCTCAGGCGGAGGCTATCTCGCAGAATCTGCAATTAGTCCTCAGCTCCGCACAGATAATCGAGACGTTCTGGGCTAAGCAGGAGAAGTGCTTGGCGACGTGGAACGACAAGACCGCATTCTTCCCACTTCGAAATCAGACGGCTCACAGTGAAGATCGTCGTGCCAGTCATTTGCGCAAGTTCCAGGCGTGAGATGGATATCTCTGTACCTCCATCCACGGACCTGCCAAACTGCTTGGTCAGTCGGATAAGCGTGGAAGCCAATCGTCGTCCCACCCTATCGGCAGATATCTCGTGATAGCGATTCTGGAGGTCGTACAGTTGTGTCGTGAGAATGCAGCAAATATTTCCAATGAGTGGTGGTGTTGTCCTCAGGAATTTCTCTGCGATGGATGAGCTCCAAGTCAGTGTGCTACATCGCGAAACTGCTCTAGCGGTGCACATATGGTTCCGGAAGGTGGGGCCGGCAGGCAAGTCAACCGCCTCCTGGGGTCCACGCATTGCCAGGATGACCTCACTACCGTTTGGATTGAGGTGGGTGAGCTTCACGCAACCTGATTCAACAAGTAATAGCTTTCGGAATGGTTCACCCTGCATGAAGAGGAGTTCATTCCGTGCAAAGACCCGAGGTCGAGCATGCTCGGCGAGCTGCGTGTATTCAGAGGGGGATAGGCCGGCAAAAAGACGCGATGCGCGCAGAAGTCTGGTGCGTTCTGCTGTTCCGAAGTCAGTAATCGGGCCTTCGCAGGCGACAGGTTTCCTCAAACATATGGGTGCTGTTTCCAAGGCAGTCCTCTCATAACGACATGTGCAGTCAGTCAGTTACGTTCAGGGCGCGATTCCTATTGTGAAATTCGGGGACCTGGTTTTTAGGTTGACGCTGGAGTATCGAATTAGGTTGTCAGACACAGTGGAAATCTCCCCCGTTTGTCCTCGCGGCGTCTGCATACTGCAGCAGGACCCCGTGGTGAGCGCGGACTGGGTGGCACCACGCTCCGGCCAAGAGCAAGGTGCTGGTGGGGAGAAGCGACAGGGGGAACGCCGGATCGAGTACAGTGACCGCCAGATGGGCTTCAATACCGGTGAGCCAGTTCGGGCGGATGTGCCCGCAGCTGGTGATAGGAATTGTGGCTGCGGGTTCCCCGCAGGCCAAGGGCCGGGTGGAGCACCCAGGACCGGCCCAACGCCCGCCACGTAGACGCGCTTCGGGCGGCGTGTCCCCGGGGCAGCCTGGAGTTCGCCAGCGCGAGGCCTACCGCCGGCGGCTCATTACGACGAGCTGGTCCAGATGGACGGTAGTCCTCGCAGCAACTCCCGATCGCTCAAGCTCGTGCGTCCCAAATCCGTTCCTCCCACTCCAATTGGCTCTGAGGAGACGAATAATTCCCTTCATGTTTGCGTTCAAGCAACGACGACTCTCTAATAACCGGTAATTATCGCCCTGTTCTCCACGTCCATCGCCCGAGGACGGTGTTGCGAAGACCACTCCCAGCAAAAAGCTAGGAATGCTCGAAGGTAAAGATGCACATTAGAACAGGTATGTGCGTTCGCAAAGCCGTAGTTGAAACGTAGTACTATCACCATCTTCTAGCGACCCTGCCCAGTTTTCTCACGCTGAATCCGAGGTCTCCCATTATGCGAAAGACGCTATACCTTATCCCGTTCGTGGCGGCCGTGGTTGTGGGATATGCACTGGCGCGTTTGAGCTTCAAGACGATGTCGGGTCAAGAGCGCATACCAATCTACTATGTGGACCCAATGCATCCCTCTTATCGCTCTCCCAAGCCGGGTATTGCTCCGGATTGCGGCATGCAATTGGTGCCGGTTTACGCTGAAGATCTGGGAAGATCGGTACCCACCTCGACACCCTCGCTCCCTTCCGGGGTAGCGCATGTCGATTCGGCGATCCGTCAGCTCTATGGAATCCGATTGGCCAAGACAGAATGGAGTTCCGGACATGAAATCCTCCGCGTGTATGGGAGGGTTGCCGCGGATGAAACTCGTGTCTATCGTGTCAACGTGGGAACAGATGGGTATGTGAAGAGTACGAGCGGTGACGCGGTCGGCAATCACGTCATGAAGAATCAGCATCTCGCAGTCATTTATTCTCCGGAGTTTCTGTCGGTCTCAGGAGGATACCTCTCGGCAAATGAACGTAGTCCTGGCACCAATCCAAAGGACAATGTAGCTCCGCCGCAGAATACGGCCAGTGCACAGGCGAGAGCCGATCGCCTTAGAAATCTTGGCATGAGCGATGTCCAGATTGATGAGATGAGCAATAGCCGCAAAATTCCGGAGGACGTATATGTAGTTTCGCCAACGGATGGTTTTATCATCTCGAGAGACATATCGCCGGGCCTGAGATTCGGGCAGCATGCAGAGCTATACCGCATAGCTGATCTAAGTCATGTGTGGATTAATGCGGAGGTCTTTGGCGAGGATGTCCAGGCATTCCGCCCCGGGACTATTGCCCGGGTCACCTTACCCGACACGGGTGAAAGCTACAAGGCGCACGTAAGCAATGTGCTGCCCGAGTTCGATCCTGTCACGCGTACCCTGAAGCCTAGGCTCGAGTTGATGAATCCAGGATTTCATTTGCGGCCAGGAATGTTTGTCGACATAGAATTATCCGCGCCAACCCGTGAAGGACTTAGCATCCCTTTGGATGCAATCGTGAATACCGGATTGGCCAAGCGAGTCTTTGTTGAGACCGACGAAGACACATTTGTGATGCGGGAGGTTGAGACCGGGTGGACCGTGGGTGATCGAGTGCAAATCGTGAGCGGTTTGCGGGAAGGGGAAACTGTTGTTTCCTCCGGCACGTTCCTGATGGACTCCGAAAGCTCAATGCATATGCCAGCGATGTCCTCACGCTAAACGAAGTGCTTCGACGATCAGGGCGAAGTTGAGGAAGCCAAGATTCAGCGGAAGCTCTTGAGGCGACGGAACAGCCCTAATCTCGTTGCGCTTTTTTGTAGACGGCTCGGTTGTAGTCCCAGGGGTCGATTCGATTGGCCTTGGGGGGGACCATTTGGAACCATGCTTAAGTTGAACACGAGTTGTCTGGTCGCACTCCCTTCGTTGTAAACGGTGTGTCAACGGCCCAACCGCTTCGGCAAGCTACGCCACTTGCAGCCCTGCTCGGCCACATACAGAACCGTAGTCAATACAGATTGCTCTGGCTGACGTTCCCCCGTTGCACCGGTAGCGCAAACGGGATCCGCTCGTACTGCGCTTCGCTTATCTCCATCGGCGAAACCACCGATTAACAAAAGCTAGTGAATACGCCCTAGATAGTAACAATTATTTCTTTACTACTTGCTCCATGACAATGTCCATGAGGCACTTTAGATAAATGATAAGCCTAACGATTGAGAGAGCAGCGCACCCAGTATCTGCGCTGCGAGATACGCAATTGGTACGCGCGTGGAGGAGAAGAAATGTCTAGCGTAGATATAAGCCGTGCCTTATGCGTGTTGGCGGTTATCATCGTTACGGTCAGGCCTGTAACATCACAGTCTTTCAGGGTTCAGTGCCCCGTAACCACAATCACACACCCGAACGCGGCCAACAATAACTCTGAGCCTGTATATGCCGGTCCTACAAATTTCACTCTTGGCAGCAAGGGATATCTGGCCCCGGGAAGTAATGTGAATGGGGCGATCAAGTGTCAGCAGATCTCTGGCGGAGACGGTTTTGCGACCATGGCGGATGGAACGCAGACGTTCATGTTTTCCTTCGGACCGCTCTCGGGACTTCATGATATCGCCAGCGGTCTTCCTGGCACGCAGTTTCCCTCTTTGTTCAACACTATATATCCGGGCACACTGGCGCCGGGCGATCCTGCTACCACCGATCTTCCAAGTTACACGACCTATCCTCCCAATAACGCCACCGGGGGGTTTATGTATAACGGTGCGGTGGGGCTAGCCCCCGATCTGGATGCCAACAATGGTACCGGAACAGCGAATGCCCCGATTGACGGCCATGTGGATCCCCGCCAGATTATGGACGTCGGCGTACTGAACGGAAATATTCCCGCCCCGTTGATGGCAATTGATGAGGATGATGAATTCTTCCTCACCCTCAGCAATGTGGGCATGATCATGCGGCCGGACCTTTTCGAGCAGCATACGGTCCACTTCCATGGTTATCCCAATGCTTCGTCGGTTTACGATGGCGTGCCCGACGCCTCGGTCGCGATCAACATCGGCGGAAGCTTTACCTACTACTATCTTGCGCCAGATGCCGGAACTTACTTCTGGCACTGTCATATCACGCCGCCCGAGCATTTGCAGATGGGCATGGTCGGACAGATCTACGTGCGCCCGCGGCAAAATCGCGTTCCGAACACTTCTACGCTTTATGCCTCACTAAAACTTCAGCAGAATGACTTGCGCACGGCTTGCAATGTGAATACAGATATCCTTTGCAGCAATCCGCTTCCAGCCGGCGGAGATAACCTCGAGACTGGGGGATTCGTCGGCGGCACAGCCTCTAAAACATACGCATACAACGATGGCGACGGATCGACGTACTACGACGTCGAATATCCGATTCAGATTCATGGCTTCGATCCAAACTTTCATTTTATTGGAATGACCTTCAATCCGGAGTCATTTGTCGACATGAAGGATAAGTACTTTCTCCTGAACGGGAGGAGTTATCCCGACACGATCACTCCGGGTCCTATGGCAACTCAGACTTCCGATGGCAGACAACATTTTTCACAGCCACTACCTTCAATTATCAACATTGTTGCAGGACAAAAGGCGCTTCTCCGTATCTCGGATCTCGACGTCACAGAGTACCAGACACTGGCTTCGCTTGGAATCCCTATGAAGGTGATCGCGCTGAATGCGAAACTGCTCCGGGATCAGGCCGGGAACAATATGTACTACAACACCAACTCTATTACGCTGGCCGGCGGCGAGTCGCTTGACGTGATCCTGGATGCGAGTAATACGACCCTGTACCCGAAGGGTAGCGTGTTTTATCTCTACACGCCGCAACTCGACCACCTGTCGAACGACGCTGAGAACTTTGGTGGGCTCATGACTGAGATTCACATCAATTAGGAGTTTGCAATGAACCATATGTCTAACAGGATAATGGTCGTGAAGATACCTCTGGCAGTAGCTGCGGTTGTCGTGGCGGTGTTGCTCGCAGTGACGGCCCGCGCTGCGGTTCCAGGAATTACTGGTCCAACTTTCAACCTTATCGCGCAGACCGGCTTCCTCAACCAACCAGATGGGTCTGCCGTGTACTCGTGGGGTTACGGCTGCAATGGAGCTCCCATAGGGTTCGCGCCAAAGGCGATTACCAATGCAACCTGCCCCTTGATGCAGATCCCAGCGCCTACTCTGATCGTCACTGAGGGACAGGTGGTCACGGTGACACTGACGAATGCTCTTCCCGCGGCCGCTGGCAACACGTCGATATTGTTTCCAGGTTTCAGCGTAAGTGCAGTGCCCGCGGCTACACAGCCTGCGACATGCACGTCTGCGACGCCTATGCAGCAGGGGCTACTGGTTGCCGAGGCTGCCAATGGTTGCGCAGTTACGTATTCGTTCACTGCGTCCTCACCAGGAACCCGTGCCTACTACAGCGGAACACAGAGTGACCTCCAAGTAGAGATGGGTATGTACGGCGCAGTCATTGTGCTTCCGGCTGCTGTCCCCTCCGCTTGCACAAGCGGACTTGCAGCAAGCAATCTCCTGGCGGAAGCACACTGGGGCGAGAAGGATTATCGGTTGGCAAATTCCGCCTACGACCACGCCAAGACATGCTATGACCGGGAGTATATCTTCCAGTTCTCCGAGATGGATCCTCATATCCACGGCGCGGCATTGGCGCAGGTAACGGCAACCGCTGGCTGTAAGGCTGGTAGTCCGGGATGCAGCCTGGAGGTTCCGACCGAGCCGTATCATCCAGCGTATTTCTTGGTGAACGGGCGCTCCATGCCTGATGACATGGACCCCAATTACGGGGTGGAGTATCCGAATCAGCCCTACAACGGCAATCCGCACATGCATCCTGGCGAACAAGTGTTGCTTCGCGTCATTGGTCAGGGCCGATGGCAGCATCCCTTCCACGAGCACGGAAACCATGTACGAATTCTTGGGCGCGACGGGAATTTGATTCTTAGCCAGACGGATCCGGGTAGCCTCGCGGGGCCTGCCCTGTTCACCACCACGACCACTCCCGGAATGGCCTTCGATGGCATCTTCTACTGGACCGGGAAAGGTTTGAACTGGGACGCGTACGGTCATAACCCGACCTCAGCTGACAGGAACGCCTTACTTCCTTGTACTGCCGATGCCAACGGCTACAACACGGGAGATCCAACCGTAATTAATTATTACGAATGGTGCCAGGACCACAACAGGCCGATCGAAGTTTCACCTTTCGGGGACGTCGCTGGTGGTGGCCCTGTAACTCTACCCGACCCAAACATACTTACGAACGGCAGCTGGTATAGCGGCAGTCCCTACCTTGGACCCGATGCGACTACACGTGCGACCGGGCCCAACAGTTCATACCAGCCAGCCAATACACAGGCAAACCCGAGTAACGAGCGCGGCTATGCATTTATGTGGCATTCGCACAATGAGCGCGAGATCACCACGAACAATGTATTCCCCGGCGGAATGATGATGATGATGCTGGTCGATTCAAGGGAATTTGTGATCGACGAATCCAACTAGGCAACAGGAGAGCTGCAATGCGATTGAACTTCGCCAAAATAACTATGAAGACTGTAGTGGTTGCTACAACTGCTCTCCTCCTTGGAGTGGGTATCGCAAGTGGGCAGCAGCAGATAAATCTGACCGCTGGTCCCGCCACTACTACGCTGCCGGACGGCTCAACTGTGCCGATGTGGGGCTACAGCTGCGGCATTGTGGTGAGCGGGTCGACGGCTACCTGCAAAGCCTCTAACCCGAACGCAGGCGGAGCGTGGTCTCCTGTCGTCATCACTGTTCCGACCGGTTCGCCCCTGCAGATCAATCTAACGAATACGCTTTCGTTTTCGCTCGGAAATGCGGTGCCGACCTCGTTGACGATCGTCGGCCAACTGGGCGGTGGTCTCGGAGCTCCAACAAAGGTCGCAAGTCCAATACACGCGGATCTAGGAGTGACGTGGCCCGTGGCTAGCTCGGCTGCGGCAGGCCCGACGTTTACGCCGCCGGCACAGGCGCCCCGTGTGCAGTCTTTCTCCACGGAGGTCGCGGTTGGCGCGACAACGGCTCTGACCTGGAGCGCCCCGCGACCGGGTACGTATCTGCTTGAATCAGGGACGCACCCATCGATCCAGGGTCCAATGGGCCTGTACGGAATCGTCGTGGTAACCAGCGCACCCACGTCGACAGCGGGCACTGAGAGCGGAGCGGGATCCGCGTATCCCGGGGTAAGTTACGATGCGGAAGTTCCGTTGATCTTCAGTGAGATCGATCCCGTGCAGAACAAAGCGGTCAGCGCCGCCGTGAACACTGCGGGATTTACTGAAACCGCGGTGTGGTCCGGTCAGCCGGGCGGTTGCGGTAATCCGGCCTCCACAACCTATCAGACGTGCTATCCGCCAGCGGTGAACTACACACCGCTGTATTACCTCATCAATGGGGTTGCGTTCAATAAGACGAGCGCTTCAGCTTCGTTGTTCCCGGTGTCTCCGGCGGTGCTGGCGCCAACTACCGGATCCGGGTCGGTCTTGGTACGTATGGTGAATGCGGGGTTGCGCATGCACGTGCCTTCGATCGTCGGATCGCTGACAGGCGCGACGCCAACTGGAGGATTCTCACTGATTGCGGAAGACGGCAACCCGCTGCCGGGCATTCCCCGTGTACAGAGCGAAGTCTTTATGGCTGCGGGTAAGACCTATGACGTGATGATCAATGGGCCTGGGCCTGTCTCCGGTGTACCCGCACCCGCCCTTGCGATATATGATCGCGAATTGAGCCTGTCGGCGAACGCCATCGGACGCGACGCCGGTATGCTAGCGTACATCAGCGTCAATGGCTCGGGTCTACCGAGTTCCCCCGCACTTGCGCCTGCGGTAGCGGTCGCCGACTCCTATGCCTCAGTGGTTCCAGGGCAGACATTTGTTGTTTCGGATCCTGCAAAGGGCGTAATTGCGAACGACCTGAATGTCTATGGCGTCAAGATTTACAGCCCGCCGAGTCAGGGGGCCTTGACCCTCAATGCGAACGGTACATTCACCTATGTTCCCAATACCGGTTGGACCGGAACAGATACATTCGTCTACCAGGCCAATGGTAATGGACCCACCGCGCTGGTGACACTGGGGGCAGCGCCGATTGAAGCGGCTGGCGGAATCACTATGAACCCCATCAGCTATACGTCGAATGTGGCTACGTACCTCAAGATTGCCCCCCCCGGCGTGCTGTCGGTCGACACCGACGGCAATGGGTATCCGCTTACCGTCGCGATGTCGAGTGTCGCGATTGCTAACGGATCAGGCCTTTCCCTTACAGTGGATCCGCAGGGCGGCTTCAATGCGTCTGTCCCGTCGCCTGGCATCTATACGTTCACCTACAAAGCACAGAACTCGCAAGGGACAGTGAGCGCGGCAGCCGCAACGGTGACCCTGAATTTCCCGGCAGGGAGTGGGCTCGCGGTGTCCGTTGTGGACGGAAAGACGAATGTTCCGCTGGTAGGACAGGACTATCGCTGGATTATTGAAGAAGACCGCACCTTCTACGTTGATCCGAAGAACACTACCAATACCGGCACCGCGATCGTGCCAACCTACGGCACTAACTTCCACACCAGCCACATGCCACTCGTAGCGCAGGGCTGCACCGGACCGAAGTCGTGCGAAGCGGGCCAGACTGTGTTGGGCAAGCCTGCGGTATGCGACGTAGGGAATGGTGTCTGCAGAACGAGTGCAGTCCAGCAGACGGCTGTGCTTCCCAGCGAGGTTGTTCTCGATCCAACAAAGCGCTACTACATCTCGGTTCTGCCAGGCGATGCGGGGGATCCCTTCGCGAGCAACTGTAGCACCGCCAACTGCGTCGGGGGAGGCCATATCGGCCACGGTATGGGAGGTGCTCCGATCGCCGCAGGGCAAACGTCCGTCACGGTGCTGGCCCAGCCCAGTCCCTATCCGCCTGGGAAACTCTCTGTGTTTGTGTTTGAGGACGACTTCCCGTTGAACGGGGAGCAGGATGGCGGGGGTGGGGTCGACGTGCTGGCGCCCCTGGAACCGGGCCTCGGGGGCTTTCAGATTCACCTCTGGGATGCCATGGGTGGCAACGGTGACTTCACTGGACAGATGACGTACGACATTTTCAACCAGCCTTTGACTAACAGTCTGGCAGGAACGAAAGATCCGGTCACAGGTTTTGACGCTTGCCCGATCTCCAAGCAGGACCTGACGCAGCCGGGCATCACCGGCATGATCGTGACCTGCCCGAAGTACGAATCGGACGGAAAGACCCTGTCTCCGCTGGCTGGCCAGGCTGTGATTGACAACCTGATGCCGGGACGGTTCGGTGTGATCGCGACGCCCGCGGCCGACCGTATCGCCAAAGGCGAGGAATGGCATCAGACCAACACCCTGGACGGTCAGAAGGCCCACGATTCGTTCATACGGATCGGCGAGCCGCAATACTTCCAGGAGTTCGGACCCGCGGGATATCACGTGACCATTGGTTTTGCGAACCCGAAGATCATCCAGAGCCGCCTGGCGGGTGTTTGCGCCGGCACGGACCAATTTCTTAGTCTTCCCTCTGGCAGTAGTTGCAACAATACGGTGAAAGGCAAGGTGACCACCGAACGCATGAGTCGAACTCCGGACGAGAGGCTTTATAGCAGCGGCTCCCACGATAGTTTTTACTGGACGCAGTGCTACGTGAGCCTTGGCGATCCAGACGGGGAAGACTTCGCGTTCACTAAGTGTGACGATAAAGGCAATTTCAGCTTATCGGGGATTCCTCCTGGAGACTGGAGGCTTACGGTGTTCGACCAGTGGAACGATATGCTCGTCGATGGCCTTTCAACACCTGTCGGGCTGACCAACAGCGCAGGTGGATCAACCGCTGACCTGGGCGACATCGCAATGAATCAGTGGCAGGCCAATGTCTATACCCGCACGTTTATCGATGACAACAAGGATGGCGTTTCCCAATCCAACGAGGGAGGAATCCCTCTCGTTCCTGTGGCGGTCAGGTACCGTGACGGAAGCCTGGCGAACTCGCTTACCACGGACTTCACGGGCACTGCCAACTTCAACGAGACGTTTCCGTTATTCAATTGGTATGTAGTTGAAACGGACACGACCCGGTATAAGAACACCGGCACGCACGTGGTGTACGACGCCGGTGGGCCTGCGGACGGTTCAACCTCGTGTGGTCAAGCAGGCTATCCGCCCTGCGGCACCTCCACGATAGGCAAATTCCTGGCGAACACCTACGAACAAAATCCGTTGCCTGCGAACCTGCAAATTCCTGGTGCGGTCTACTGCTCAACGGCTGATTGCACGGGAGCCTCGATTCAAAGTCCACCGACAGCCAGGACAGTCACCAATTCGACCGGCAGAATTGATCCGCCGTGGGTTGGTGGGGTGGAGGGTTGGCAGGGATTCTCGGGGCAGAACAACTTCATCGAGTTCGGCAAGGAGCCTTATCTGCCTGGCGAGACGGGGGGTATCAAGGGTCATGTGGTTTATGGGTCCACGCGTCCGTTCGACGATCCCCAGATGCTCGTTCAGACCCAGTGGGAGCCACTCGTCCCGCACGTCACCATCAACCTTTATCAGGAAGGAACCGCACCGGACGGTAGCCAATCCCTCACTCTAGTCGATACCACCCAGACAAGCAGTTGGGACGATTATGCCCAAGGGTTCCGGGCCGATGGGGTCACTCCCAACATGAACTGTCCCGGCCAATCCAAGGCTGATCTTTTCTACTTCACGCTTTATAACCAGCCGAACTATCTGAACGTGTATGACTCTCAGCACGGAGGGTCCCCTGCACCCGCGCTGCCAGATAACTCGCAGTTCAAGTGCTATGACGGCATGCACAACTGGAATCAGCTTCAGCCGGCGCCCTACGATGGCATGTATTCGTTCCCCAGCGTAACTGCCACAGACCCTTCAACCGGAAAACCGACGGCAACCAATTGCAGTATCTGCACACCTAATAAGGTTGTTCCCCCGACGGACTTGTATTATGGCCTTCCCATGCTGCCTGCAGGCAAGTATGTGGTTGAGGTGGTGCCTCCTCCGGGTCTCGAGATCGTCAAAGAAGAGGACAAGAATATCCTGATTGGCGACAACTTTATTGCCCCAGTCGCTCAACAGGGCCTAGGAAATATTTTCATTCTTCCAGACCAGGCTCAGGTTGCCAGCGCCTATAACGCAAACAACGCCCATAATCCCACGAACAGCCTCGGCGCCAGCCCGAATAATGGAACCGTTCCCGGATTTGTCCCAGAGCCTCTCTGGCCGTGTGTCGGCGAGGCGCGAATTGTACCCGATTTTATTAGTCTCTTCCCGCAGTCCCATGAAGTAGCTCCGTTCGCCGGAGCTACGCGCAACCTATGCGATCGCAAGGAGGTGACGCTTGGGGACCAGATGGGGGCGATCGCGAAGTTCTACATCTATAGCTCGACCCACATCGCATCAAAGTTCACCGGCGTCATCACCGACGACTTCACCTCCGAGTTCGATCCGTTCTCGCCGCAGTTTGGTGAGAAGTTCTCGCCACCAGATCTTCCAGTATCGGTCAGAGACTGGACTGGAGCCGAGATTAACCGAGTATATGCCGATCATTGGGGAATCTATGACGGCCTGAGTTATTCGACGTGGGAAGTCAATCCGCCTAACCCGACCGGGTATTCGCCCAC
>Ga0210403_10001522_pt1 | contig 21888 bp, 18 predicted proteins | sample IncBWC19MmetaG_FD_150863 | JGI IMG/M metagenome (GOLD analysis project Ga0210403, IMG submission 150863) | Forest soil microbial communities from Barre Woods Harvard Forest LTER site, Petersham, Massachusetts, United States - Inc-BW-C-19-M | ecosystem: Environmental > Terrestrial > Soil >... | reverse complement strand
AGTTAAGATAAAGAGCAATCAATATGATTTAATTCTTCTGGATGTCATGCTACCGAAGCTTTCAGGGTTCGATGTGTGCAAGGCGGCACGTACAGCCGGCATCGCCACACCCATTATACTCTTAACAGCCCGTGGCGAAGAAATGGATAAAGTGTTAGGCCTTGAATTCGGAGCTGATGATTACATCACCAAGCCTTTTGGCCTTCGCGAGTTACTGGCAAGAGTCAGGGCATTGTTGAGAAGGAGCCAGCCAGGTGTTGCCAAAGAGAATGGCGCCATTACGATCGGCCGATTGAGCATTAACTTTAGTGCCTTTAGCGCTGACGAGGCCGGTGCTGAAATAAAACTATCGCACAAAGAATTTGAAATCCTTTCCTTTCTTCACCACCATAAAAACCAGGTAGTCAGTCGCTATGACCTGTTAGAAAAAGTGTGGGGCTACGAAGAGCAACCCACCACGCGCACAGTAGATAATTTTATCGTTCGTTTACGTCAAAAAGTCGAAATAGATCCCAATCATCCCAAAATCATCCTGACCGTGCACGGCACAGGGTACAAACTCGTGATTTAAGGTTTCCTTTCCTGTTACATCTTGTTACAATCGTTTACCGGGCGGTGACATCTTCTGCCGGGAGGAGGTCGTTATTTGCATAGTGAATCGAACAATGCAAAACTTAATAACAATAAATAGTATGAAAACAAAAGCAATTATTTGTGGGGTGGTCGTAGCGGCTATCAGCACATTCGTCATGAGCCAGGCGCACGCCCAGGTGCAGGATATCCCTGCTGTCAAAATTATATCGACGGATCAAACCGATGTAATCAAAGTTATTTATGCCTATAGCACGAATTCTCCGGTGACCGTAAAATTTCTGAATTCAGAAGGAATAGCCTATGAAGAGCGATTATCCGGCAGGGACGTAGAAAAAGGGTTCTCAAAAAAATATGACGTGGAGAAAATGAAGGGCGATGATTTATGGGTTGAAATAAATGGTCAGGAGATATCGGCCACCTTCAGGATGACGTCTACCAAAAACGGAAAGTGGTCAGCGCAACTTGAAAAAGTCACTCATAATTTCCCTGTATTAGCCTTGAACTAGGGTTCGTTCGAGGAAGGTGGTGTAACTTTTGGTCAGGTTACTCACCTTCACTCGAACATTTGTTATTTTTGAACGCGACGACCTAAACCTAAACCTTGAAATACCTACATTCATTTATATTGGCAATGCTTTTTGCAGGCACCCTCGGGCAGGCCCAGGACATTAATCTACGCGGCAGTTGGAAATTTCACATCGGTGATAAAAAAATTTGGTCAACTTCCCATTTTGATGACAGCGACTGGGAGGCGATCTATGCGCCATCTCCATGGGAAGACGAAGGATTCAATGGGTACGACGGGTTCGCCTGGTACCGTAAAAAGTTTGATGGGCACAAATTGAGTAAAGGTGAAAATTATTATCTCAACATCGGTTATATCGACGATGCTGACGAAGTGTACATCAACGAAAAGTTGATTGGTTTCTCTGGTTCAATGCCTCCAAGATTTAAAACGGCTTACAATTCGGAACGTAAGTATCCCATTCCCAGTGATGTGATCAACTTTGAAGGAGATAACATCATCGCCATACGCGTATTTGATGTAACCCTGGGCGGAGGCATCATAGATGGTGATTTGGGTATTTACCAGTCGGCCAAAAGCAGAATGCTGGTGGACCTCCAGGGGCTTTGGGACTTTGTTATCGTTGGAGACCGGGATGAAAAAGACGAAGCTGAATGGAAAAAGATAATAGTACCTTCTCCGTGGGAACATCAAGGTTACAGATACGATGGGTTAGCCTGGTATAAAAGATCGTTCACGATCGATTCTAAAATAATTGACAAAGAAGAAGACCTTGTCTTGCTACTTGGAAAAATTGACGACTTTGATAAAACGTATCTGAACGGAAAACTAATTGGCAGAACCAACGATGGTGAATCCTACGGGCACAGTGGATCATACGATAAACTCCGTGCTTATGCTATCCCTCTTAACTTGCTCAAAAAAAATGCTCCTAATACCATCGAGGTCCTGGTGGAAGATATGGGCAATGTGGGTGGTATCTATGAAGGCCCTGTGGGAATTGCCACAAGAACGGTTTATGAGCGATATTATAAGTAACCGTGATTATTGCCCTTCAAAGGAAAAGTATTTTTTCGTAATTGCATTTTTTCTCTTGTGTACGAATTCCAAAAAAGCTAATGCCGCAGGCGAATACTTTTTTCCCTCGAGCCAGATCAACCGCCAGGTGGTTTTAGTAGGAAACTCGATCACAGGAATGATCTGAAGATAATTCTGATCCTCCAATCTCTTTACCGTTTGAATGGCCACGCAATTATAAAGTGAGCTAATACAAATCAAATTATATGGATAATACGGTCGACTGGAATTCCAGTGATCGGAAGAAAGGCAGTAAAGTTCAACTATTGGTACCTCTCGAACATGTTAAGGCCGTATTTATTCCGACAGTAATTAATACCTCTACGCACAAAACTGTTAAGGTTAAAGTTTCATGTCAAAATAAGGACAATGAAGAACTGCTTATCGTAAATGCCGGTGATTCCACTTATTTGCGTAAGGGTGATCGGTATCAAGTATCGGCCAGCAGCAGTAAGTGGACGCACAGAAATCAACTTTCGTCAAAGTTACTTACATATTAACTTAGCACCTATTTAGCGTCAAATGACTCAAAAAGTCACTGATCAATGCAAACGATATCGTACTTTTCGATGTCCATTTACGTTATAACGGTATTCTTAAAAAGAGTCAATTGACCATGCCTTTCATTCCAGATGCTCTAAAGACCTCCGCGCCGGATAGAAACGTTATTGCGCTTAGTCGGATAACATTCGGAGCTACACCTGCTGAATTGAATCGGGTGAATAAGAGCGGTCTACACGGCTTTATAGAAGAACAATTATACCCTTCGGATGCAAGCGATGATAGCGTCATTCAGAAAATTGCTTCATCGACGCTTCATATCAAATACGACTCGAAAGAGAACGAATATCCGGCAGTAGACGAGGACCGACCGCTTAAGGCTTGGAATTTACCCCTGGACAAACTCTGGCCACTGAGAGATTACAAAACTCCAATGGCCGGTCAGGAGCGAACGCGTCCCCTCGAAGAAGTGAGAGTTGTTTCATGGATCAGGGCCGTATACAGTAAGTGGCAACTTCAGGAAATCATGACGGAGTTTTGGCACAACCACTTTAATGTAAATCCCGACAGCGACACGAAGATCGCAGTCTCTTTTCCAGAGTATGACCGGGAAGTGATCCGCAAGAACTGTTTCGGCAACTTCCGAACATTCCTTGAAGACGTGGCCAAAAGTACGGCTATGCAATATTACCTGGATAATGCTTCGAGCAAGGCAAGTCCCGCAAATGAAAACTATGCCCGTGAGCTTTTCGAACTTCATACTTTCGGCTCAGACAACTATCTCAATAATTTATATAACCGCTGGCGCGAAGTTCCGGGCGCAACGCTGGGCAAACCAATCGGATACATTGATCAGGATGTTTATGAAGCAGCCCGCGCATTCACGGGCTGGACTATTGCGGATGGAGCAACCACAGGAAAGGGAGAAAGCCTTCCTAACACCGGTGCATTTTATTATCACGATGGATGGCATGACAATTACCAAAAGCGAGTGCTAGGCACCGAGTTTGACCCCAATACACCACCATTGGCAGATGGAAAAAAAGTACTCGACCTGGTCGCATTTCATCCAGCGACTGCAAAACACATCTGCCAAAAAATTTGCAAAAGACTGATATCAGACGTGCCGCCCCCAGGCGTGGTTAACGGCGCAACTGATGTCTGGATCAAGAACAAGGACAATCCATTCCAGATCCGCGAAACATTACGGTTTATTCTTTCAAGCCAGGAAATCGCACAAGGTTGGGGAGGTAAGGTGAAGACCCCTTTTGAATTGATGACGTCAATCCTCAGGGTTACTGAAGCAGACTTCACACCCAACCAGTCTTTGACCGGGCAAATGAATCAGATGGGGTATTTACATTATCGTTGGCCAACGCCAACTGGGCATCCCGACCGTTCTGATTACTGGCTTAGTTCAAACACGTTGTTAGCAAGATGGAACCTCGCCTTTGGTTTATTAAATAACCCGCAGAACAAACTGGCCTCATTCGATTTCAAAACAAAAACGGAATTGAAAACCATTAAGGATGTGGTAAAGTACTGGACCGAAAAGATTCTCCAACGAACTAAACCGGATGAATATATCGAGGCACTTACCCGGTCCTTGTTGAATGGTAAAGATACAGGCAGTTCACTTTTTTCGATGGACTTAGAGAAAAAAATTCCAGCCCTCATTAGCATGTTGACCATGACACCTGACTTTCAACTAAAATAGATTGATCGTATGCAACGAAGAGAGTTTTTAGTGGGTTGTTCCGCAGCCATTGCTGCCATGGCGGGCAGCCGCATAACCGGGTTTTCTTTCTCGCAAGACGAAAGTCAAAATAAAGATATTTTCATTTACATCTTTCTTAGGGGCGGATGTGATGGGCTCCACTTGGTCGGTCCAGCCAATGATCGAGCTTATGCTGCGGAAAGACCTCTAGAACTGAGGGTATCTGATTCGGGTGATAATGCAGGGTTAATGCTACAGAATGGTCTTGCGGGATTGGATTTCAGACTTCACCCGAAAGCTGCCGAATTAAAGGAGCTGTATGATGCGAATGCGTTGGCGATCATTCACGGTGCCGGGTTAACGAACGGCACACGAAGTCATTTTGATGCGCAGGATTTTATTGAACGCGGTTCGCTCAATGACAAAAATCTTCCAGAGGGCTGGTTCACGAGGTTCTTAACCAGTTCAGGCAGATCAACGGATTCAATGGTCAGATCATTGGCTGTAAGCGCCGTTGTTCCTTCGTCATTTTTGGGAAGCAATGGCACGATTGCTTTAACTAATGTCAAAGACTATAAACTTCGTGGTGATGACAAGTTGCCGGATTTACTTCGGTCTTTTTATAATGGTGGTAAATTGATTGATCAAGTTGCCAACCACACCTTGGATTCCCTTCAATATTTCAAAAAGCAATTAGTAAATAATAGTGTAGATGTCGTTGATGCAGCTTATCTAAAAAAGGCAGGCTACATGGAGAATAATCCCTTCAGTCGCTCGCTTGCGAATTTAGCCCAGGTAATAAAAATGGATGTTGGTTTGCAAATTGCGTCAGTAGACTATGGTGGCTGGGATACGCATGAACGGCAGGCAAACATCTTCAATAATCTTACGGAAGGCCTTTCAAAATCACTGGGCGCATTTTACAATGACATTGCCAGTTACCACAACAGGGTTACCGTGTTGGTGATGAGTGAATTCGGAAGAAGGTTGAAGGCAAACAAAAGCGGCGGTACTGATCACGGTCACGGAAATGTGATGCTTGTGCTTGGTGGAAATGTAAATGGAGGAAGGATGTATGGAAAATGGCCAGGGCTTTCCAATGAGCAACTGGACAACAATGTGGACCTGGCCGTAACGACAGACTACAGGACAGTTCTGAGTGAGGTCGTGGTAAGAAGATTAAAAAACAAAAAATTAGGATATATCTTTCCCGGTTTTAAAGAATACAAGCCACTGAATTTCCTGCAGGGCCAGGATTTGTTAATTGATTTTGCGAAAGGTTGACCCGATAGCAAATCAATATGGTTCCTGTAACCATCGAGTAACGATGCCAGATCAAAAGTTCCAGTTACCGCTGATATACTCTATAATAACAAACAAAAAGACATAGTTCGAATTTCCAGGGTTGACCGATCATCCTGGAGTGGCAGAACATACGCCAACACATTTACTCAAGAAGATTTAGTCTTTCCAAAACAAAGGTTTCTTTGTTGTTGAGTATGGGAAATCAAGGCAGCTACCCTGACTAATCTTGTTAGGATATGGATAGGAAACGTCTTGGGGTATAAGAACCAGGAAGGGTATATCCAAAGGCCTAACATAGATTGCTTTGCTATTGATGCCCGCTGCAAAAAAAGTGCCCTCCACCATCCCGGATGGCCCAGCTACCTGAACAAAATTTGTTGGAATCTTACCGGTCACGGGTTGAAACAAACTACCTATTGCTAGCTTCTGGTCTTTGATGGCCTTCCAAAATAGGAACGCATTGCGGGATACCCTCATTTGCTGAATCTCTAAATGCATCTTGAACATAACCATGTACTGAGTAACTATGATGTGTGCAGCATTTACGGCATTGAATTGGCCATGATCGGCAATTTTATCATCACTTACCAGAGGAGTGCTGTTAAAAATGTTGACCCAGCAGATACTGCAAGTGGATGGCTTAACATACACCAAATCATAAATTGTTTTACCGAATACATAGCCACTGCAGGGCAGGGGCGACGGGCATCCGCAATTGACTGGCGTTGGGCAGTCATCGGCGACCCCAGCGCATTGGACACGATGGAATTGCGGTTGAGTCTTAACCTGATATGTCCCTACGAAACGCCATAGATAATAATAATCACTTTCAATCGATTCAGTGGATGAGTTAAACAAAACATCAAGAGCATACCGATCGGGACCACCAGAGAAATCTTTATCAGTGGTATAGTGGACATATACACTGTCTACGTTGCCCCCCGCTTTTAATGTGTCCGGAACCGATTCGTAAACGCGACCTGTTTTGAGTTCTACGCGAAGTTTGTACGCCCTTCCCACGATTCCACGTATTCCAGCCGAATCAGTGCTATAAACACCATTTCTGATCTCAGATAGTTCTTCGCTGACGCCATGATCATCCGACATCACGACGCTTTGAATAGAAATCGGGGTCCTGTTTCCAAGGGATTCTATATCATATCCCCGTTGCACAAGAATTGTGTAAGGCCCTGGTTGGTCTGTAATATACCCACTTATCACAAGGGCAAAAGGAGTGTTAGGGTCAATGTTAATATTAATCCTGTCAACGCAGGCTATCATTGTAAACAAGATTAGAATCTTCACGCTCACCCTCATGCGAAACTAGTTATTAAATTCTGATCATCTTTTCAAACTTTATGGCACTGAATTTCCTCCTTGCAGGTTGGGAGAAATTGAATGATTTGAAGAGGATAAAACACAAAAAGCCAGAATCCATACGATTACTGGCTCTTGTATTTCTTCGAGAGAGAAAAAGTGGAGCAGGTAGGCATACCTGCAGCATGTTCAACTACGTAATGTCTTTTGATTTTTTATAACAGTCAATCGCTGCTTTTGGGTTGCCCCAAACCCCATGGAACTTCTAGGCGTTTATTGTCTGATGAATCATAATTACACTCCATATCTATATCGTTTGTTACAATAACTTCATTTCACTTAAACTCGGAATGCGTGACGCACTTTGGAACAATCTAAAAAGGTCTTTTCTATTCCTTTAAAATTTTTGTGCTTGGCATTGAATGAGTGGATGCAAAAATCCAAAATTCAGAATAGGGGGAGCTTTATTCCAATGTTAAAAGGATTCCAAGTAATTAGAAAAAGTACTAACTTTAACTATGCTCAAAAGAGTTCTTATGGTCTCAGGTTTAGCATCATTGCTTTGCAGTTGCAGTTACAACAATGTGGAGTCGGTCAAATCACAATCACCTATCTTCACATTGCTTTCAAACGCTAGTGTTGGCAAAGGGAAGGTAAATTGGTTACTGATTCATAATCTTGAGGGTAACATTCTTTTCTCAAAAGAATTTACGCCGGGTGATGTTGTTGTTGCTACCAGTGATGCAGTAAAGGAAGGCGACTTCATGACTGTCACCTTTATGCAGTATGACGTTCTTTTTGGCACACAAGTTAAATACGATCTCCATAGTTATTTAAACATTCGGGTTAATGATACCTGGGTAATTCAAAATGATTCTACTTTGCCAAAGGACGAAATATATCTTGGTGATTTCCAAGTCACTGTTAGCGGATTTCAGCAAAATTCAAAACTAAATATCTCTGACAGATATGGGAGAAATTCTAATATCACTTATGATGGAACAGCTAATACGTTTGAAAATGCCCTATATTCTGATGCCAAAAAATATCTGTTCACTTGTCGAGATCCACAAGGCAACTTGTGGTATAAATTTCTTCAAGATCCGCTAATAAATACGAACTACACTTTTCAACCTATTGATCTGCAATCAGCGGATTATTCGGTTAAGGTACCACTTGACAAGATTAACAATTATTCGTTGACAGTTGTGGGGGGCCAAAACTCTGACTCCCTTAATTCTAACGGCTACATTGTTCATTACGAGGCCGACCAAAGCCCCTTGCCCGCTAATCTGTCGATTTCGTATCCTTCCATATTCACGGCCTTTAAAACTACGCTCTCTTTAAGCAATGAGAACGGTACTTATGTTTATAGCAGTCTAGGGTCTAAAGCTGATAATATCACTCTCCCAACTAGTCAGGTTTTCAAGGTGTACAACAAAACGATTCAAAATTTTCAACTCATTAATACCGGAGATTTTCAGAAAAGAGCTTCACTTTGGGAATTCAATAATTATTTTGGTGGAAGTCCTCAAGTTTATACAAATGTCAGTTGGACGGTGAATGCTCCGGCAAATGCTGTCCAGAAGTTTTTGCAACTGCCTGCCGGCTTCAACCGTTTATCCAGAATTGAAACTTGAAAACTTAACTCATATTGTCACTAAGCTAGGTCTGCAAGGATCAGCCAGTTACGCGGACCTAATCAATAGTACATTCAAAGGGCAGCATTTACAGAAAAATCAAACTTTTTACTCTGTCAATTTGAACTAAGTTGGCTCAGTTACCGCCAGCGCCTTCTCTACACATCCTCCAATCTTCTTCGCCAATTTTTTCACTTCCTCATTCGTCCACTTGCAGCGAATCCCGAATGAAATCAATCGTCCCGCCACTTCCTGTGATTTTGGCAAGTAAAGATTTTTATAATCTTGCGGAGCACCCAACACATGAATAGGAAGTTTCGCGGCAGCCTTCAATTCTTTAATATGATCCCACTGATTGATGAAATGATACACATTCAAAAACCAGTAGTTGAAACTGGCCACACCTGCTTTGTTAAGCGCTTCAACAATCAGCACAATGTCTATGTCCTTTGTTGCGCGGGAAGTTAATGCGGCTGCATCCATGATTATGTCACATGCCGTGCCTCCTATGATGACGTAATTGTCTTCATACCCTTTAAAATATTCGCGGAATTTATCGAGGCCCCTTACCGTATGTTTTGTTCGATGATTTTATCCAATGCCATCTGAATGCGCTCGTCCGCGTTTTCTTTCAAACACAGATATAAGGACAATGGATCAACGCTGGAGTCTTCTGCAAGAAGTGCTGGATTGTATTTCCAGACTTCTATGCAATAGCGTCCTTCGAGTGCATTCTCATTGACCAATTCTTTTGCTTTGTGAAGATCGTAATACAATCCTTTTTCCACTGCTATGAATTCCTGCCGGCTCGCATTCATTTCTGTGTACAGCGGCAACGCCGATTCGTTTGCCTTCATCGGCTTGATCCTGAGTGGAAGTTCATCCACAAAAATTTGTTTCATGACGGGATCAATCAGGAGAGGTAGCGCCAGTCGCCAAAGCTCAGGAACCGGCCCTTTGAAGTGAATGCATTTTTCTCTGGTTCCCGCCACCTCACAAAGCCCATGCACTTTTAGCTGATCGGCGGCCTGGCTCACCGCCATGGCTGTATAGTTTAATTTAGCGGCCCACTGTTTTAAAGGATACTCTCCTATCTTTTCATTCCGTTTTAGAATACCATATAACAATACAACCTGTGCAGACGGGGTGAGCGTTTCATTTCGTGTGGTTGGCCTTTCGAATGTTTCATTCAGATCCAACAGCAGGGCAGGCAGATACATTTGTCTTCGGGGTGCTATGAAATTGATGCCCTTCTCGACCAACCTCCTTCTGCTGATCGCATTAAGTTCGTTTACCACGAGGACCGGGATGATGTGTTGTGTATTCCTGATGGTATCAAAGTGCTTATCGATCTGCCCGACGCTTAGACCGTGATCTGTTGGTGCCAAGGCAAATAGCAGTTCTCTTCCTACAAGGCTTCCTTGGTAGAAGTCGAATGCACCTCTTATATATATGGGCAGCGTCTCCTTCCCTTTGACTTTGTTGAGCCGAAGGTCGTAGCCAAGTGCGTTTCCAATATATCCCCTCAGGTTTTCCACTGCATTCATTAGTAAATCTAATTATGTATACTAAAGTTGATTACTTTATTATACAATAACAGCTTTATTATATTGATAATCAATACTATACAGCAAAATATATTTCTGCCAAAATTTAGATGTTCATTTTACCTCACATAGCCAAATTGATTGGTACTCAACCTCGTCGTGCCAACGGGAAATTCCGGTACGAACTGGTGATGGTGACCGTAAATTCAGTAATCAGCGTTGAGTCGTATCCGACAAACTCCAGCAAATTTACCATTGAAGACTTCGAAAAGGCAACGGCGGATTATTTAGAATTGGCTCAAGCGACGCTGGGCAAAGTGACCAAAAAAGAAAAGGGATAAGCGCGAACGTCCAACAGTGGTTAGGCCAGTTTTGGAGTGTTTAGTGAGTTTGAAGTGTTCGTTTCTTTTTTTAGTTTCGTCACAGCCGACAGTTACGCTTCGAAAACCCAAGCCGTCATATGCACGGAACGTTGTGTGCAAGGCGGTAAAAAAAAATATGAAACATTCGACATTTTTAATTTTCTCGATCTTGGCCTTAACCTCATTGGGGCAGATCTGAGATACCCAGGGCAACTAGAAAAAAGAGAATATAAAATTGGAGACAAGGTAAAAATATAAGGACTTTGTGAGTTACAAGTGTAGAGAGGTAAAATAAGAACATAAACACAGGCCGTTCTGTGCAATTATACCCGGACAACGAGACAATCTGATGAAAGACAACAAACTAGAAATTGACTGTAAACACGGAAAGGGAATTGCATCCGTAATTTGTTGTCATCAATTGAATTCCGTTGACCCAGTTGGATTCATTGAAAATAGTTCTGCCCCGGACGATCTACAAGCGTGGTGTTATGCATGTGAGTACTTCTTTCAACAAGAGGGGGACAAGACAGAAAAATTTAAAAAATTCAGCAATTCAAGAGTCGTTTGTGAAAAGTGTTATGAGAAGTTTAAGTCGCTTCATTCGATTGACTAACGATCTGACTGAGGGGAGTGGAAGGCATAACTGCACACAACAATGCATGTGCCATTTTATGAGAAGGATTGTATTCATTTTATTATCACTTTCTTCATTGACTCTCTTGGGACAGTCAAAGATGGAAGTATGTGAATGGGGAAAGAGGGAAGCACAAAATAAATTGGAAAAGGGCCAGATATATTTTCCACGATATATTTTTCATTCGAGTGTAACACTAAGAAAAATGCTAGAAATGGACTATGGAATTATTGACGAGTCTTACAGCGACTCTGATATTTTGTACCAGCCCCAAGATGATTGTTTTGACTCAGTAATGATAAAAGCAATTAGTGATAAATGGGGAGCAGACTTCTTAAATAAACAGAGACAACTCGCGGACAAATTGGAAAAGGAGGGCAAAGGTTATGTGACACCTTCCAATCCTACTGCGGAAAAAGGAATTGACCAGTTGATGCGGCAAGGTTACAAAGACAACGGGATTAGATATAAGCGATTCAGGATAACCGTTGTTATTTCAACAACTGGAAAAATTGTAAAGCACGAGATTCATGCCTTGAGTGAGGGTGAGGTAACAGCTAAAGAAATTGAAATAATAGACGAAGCAATATCAAAATATTCTGACAACTGGACTCCTGGAGGAATAAAGGGAAACCCACTTGAGATGGGCGCTTGGTTTGACATTGGAAAATATGTGACAGGCCCGAGATAAAATCAGTTCAAAGTCCATGAAGTATAATTTTATATTTTCGCATTTTTCAAAATTCTTTTTGATGTGAGCATCCTTTGGCTGGTCGATACAAATCAATGATGCGGTTTCATTTAGAACATAGCTTTCGTCCAATTGAGGTTCACTTATTTACCAAAGTATCATTTTTAAATTTGTCGGTTAATGTCAATCTGCCAGTACTATCAAACGTTTTCCATTCTCCGTTTTTCAAATTGTTCAAGTAATATCCTTTTACTTTTAGGTTTCCATTACCAAAATATTCTTCAAATGTTCCCTGCTTAATTCTGTATCCGATATTTCTGCTGCACATGTAAGGAACTTCACCTTTGTATTGCGTCTTTAGATGAACTTTACCCGATGGTAAATACTCTTCTTCTAAAAGAATGTTAAACGAATTATCATGATAGGTCTTAATGGTCAGATGACCAAGGCTGTCATACTCAGACCAAATATTGACTGGAAAGGACATTTTTCCTTCGGCAAATGTGTGTTCGTATTTTTTCATTACCAACTTTTCCTTTGCCCCAATTGATAACGAATAATATCTGGTGCTTTTTGGTTTTCCATTTCTATAATATTCTTTCCACGTGCCTATTTGATATCCATTAATAAACCCCCCAACTTCATCAAGTTCTCCGTTTTCATAGTATTGTCTGTACAACCCATTTGATTTTCCTTCTTTATTTTCGTAGGAAAAATGCAAATTCCCATTTTTATGATAATGAAATTCTTCGCCATCTATCTTTCCATCTTTATACCAAGTTTTACTTCTGATGGTGTTGTAGTTCCACCATGTATAATGACATCCTTCTAATTTGTCATTTTCCCTTACACCACATTCATCTAAAGTGCCAGATTTATCCCAATATGTAAAAGGTCCGTTTTGTAACCCATCTTCATATATTTTTGTAGCCTTAAGTTCTCCTGTCGAATAATAATAATAGAACAAACCCGTAGGTTTATTATTCTTAAAATTCCCCGTAAAGGCAATCGAAGTATCTTGGAAAATTCCAACGTAGTTTCCGTCAGCAATTAAATCCTCAGTTGACAAATTGATATAAATATCATCACTGTATATTCTCGGAAAAATATGATTACTCTTTAATTTTTCTACGTTGATTTTATGTTTCAATTTTCTTTGACTCTTCTTCGCATTTGGGTTACACGAAACAGAAAAAATCAACACAATAAGGTAAATTTCTCTCATGCTTAAATTATGAAAACACGGTTAAAGTTCTTCTTAAATCATAAGACTTTATCGTCATTAATGATTACTATTCTTCTCGCTCATCCTTGCCACACAATGGTTAAATAAATACAGTTATCCATGTATCCGCATTGGTTTCCCGAATGTAGATTGTTGTGGAGCATTATCCAAAAGAAACAAAGCTGAGTGTAGATAATTCGAAGATAAGTTTTTTATTTACATTTAGTCATGAAGACAATCATTGCGGGACTTGCGGCTGCTGCATTTGTAATATCAATTTGGATTTGGGGTTGGAATCACCGAATTGAAAGCCCAACGATATTTGAAAATATCAACGTTTTATTTTCTGGACTTGCGTTTGCCGTTTTAATTATAACCGTGCTCATGCAAAAAGAAGAACTTGAGTTGCAGCGGAACGAATTAAAAGAAACACGAGGTGAATTTGAAGTTCAGAATAACACAATGAAACGACAACGGTTTGAAAATACGTTTTTTAACCTTGTGTCTATTATGAACCTGAATAGGCGAAGGGCTGATGACATTGTTGGATTCATAAAATTTCACGAAGAATTTAAATCTCAACTTCTTGAAAATAAGGTAATACAATCTTTGAGTAACGCCGTTACAAATAACGAGTTAGACCTCTACTTGAATACTGGAATGAATATTTATGATAGCGTCTATACAGGAACAGTTCGAGGAACTATGAATTTGTATTATAAAAATCTATTTGCTATTCAAACTTATATCGATGCGTCCGAATTGATCTCAGCGGAAGAAAAGCTATTCTACATGAATGTTTTTTATTCTCAAATGTCAAATTATGAGGTGAGCCTCACGGCTTATCATCTTTTGTTTTTAAGAGATGGATTGTTAAAACAGGAATTATCAAAGCCGACTGACGTGGCAAAGAAATATGGGCTGACCAAAAACTTTGATATTGGGCTACAATTTACCGATGTAATGCCGAGACTGCTACAGCACAATAAATTTGATCTATTTTAGACTCTTTTTCATTTTGCTTGGAGTGTACTTGGTTGAAGAGAGTAAACGTATGTGATTGGAGCATTTGCCCTTTTAAGAATTATTGAAATAATATTCTATGTCCACAATTTCCTCAGATAATCCGCTAAGCAAAAAAAAAGACGATCAGTTCAATCGCTATCCCTTTGCGCAGAGAATTGCCCAAACTATTCTAAGCAGAAAAGACCCTGACGGACTGGTGATTGGAATCTATGGTTCATGGGGTGAAGGAAAGACAACAGTTTTGAATTTTATCAATGACGAGTTAGCCTCCCATTATCCAGAATTTGTAGTTGTGAGGTTTAATCCATGGAGGTTTTCGGAGGAAGACGTTCTTATCCGAGAATTTTATAACTCGGTGGCGATTGAGGTCGTTAAATCCTTGCCAAAGCATGAAATTGAAAAAAAATCTCTATGGCAACGGTACGTAAAGGATAAAGTACATGACAAAGATAAAGAGCCTTTAAAAAAAGGGAGTGAATCCATAGGCGAAAAACTAAAGTATTTGGGCTTATTGCTTGATTCTACTGGATTTGGCGGAGTTGTAAAAGGAGTGGGTGAAAAGCTATCATCTACAAGATTAGATGAAGTAAAGGGTAGATTAAACAGCCTCCTTAAAAAGAGTAATCGCAGACTGACGATCATTATTGATGATATAGATCGTCTTGATAAAGACGAAGTTCATTCCATTTTCAGATTGGTTAAACTTAATGCCGACTTTCAGAACACGGTTTATGTTTTATCGTTTGATGAAGAGATGGTTTCCAAAATGGTTGGAGGGAAGTATGGTGATGATTCCGAGTCAGGTTTATATTTTTTGGAGAAAATCATTCAAATTCCGTTGTACCTACCTAAAGCACATCCGAATGATTTAAGGTTGTTCACACTAACAAGGATTTCTGACGCTTTAACTGATTTGAATTTAATGCCTCAGGACAGTGACCAACGGGAGTTTGCTCAGGCATTTGACAAGGGTTTAATGATTAAAATTGATACACCAAGAATTGCATTAAGGTATGCGAATGCCCTTAATTACACTCTCCCCATCCTTAAAGGTGAAACAAATATTGTAGACTTAATGCTTATTGAAGGGATTAGGCTTCTGTACCCAAACCATTATGAATTTATTAAGTTGAATTCAGATTTGTTCGCTGATGGCTTTAAAGGAGCAAATGTTGTAATCAATTTGGATTTAGACAAAAAGAAAATTCTTACTGATGGATTGAAGGATTTAAGTGCTGGATACAGTGAAAAAGAAACCTTAGCAATCAAACGTCTTTTGATTCATTTGTTCCCAAGAATTAGAGAGGCATTTGAAAATTACGAACATTCGGACAGGAATTTGCAAACATGGTATCGAGAAAAAAGAATTTGTTCACCTAAGCACTTTCATCGCTACTTTAGTTTTTCAATAGTCAAAGGAGATTTGTCAGACAGAGAATTTGATGATTTGATAAACAATCTTGATAGGCTGAACAACCAGCAGGGCTTTGAGGAGTTCGTAAGAATAACAAAAGACGTTGACCATGAAAATCTGGTCACCAAACTGCGAATAAATGAAGATTTGATAGAATGGGAAAAGGGGAAAAAAGTGTGCGTGTTTTTATGCCAGATAATAGATTCATTCGAATCAAAAAAGAATTTCTTTGCATTCTTTACTCGCCCGTTTGATCAAGCAGCGATTTTTATAAAAAGATTCATAGCTAACAATAGTACTCGACCTGATAAGTATTTTTTCGCAGAAGAGATAATCGACAAATCGGTTAGTTTTGAATTCAAATATGAGGTCTTCAAATGGTTAGTGGAGAAACCAAAGGATTCACAAGACGAATTATTTACTCAGGATGAAAAGAATCGACTTTTTATTAAAGTTAGGGATCATGCATTACAAGCAAGCAATGGACGCCCCATATATATGACTCTACACGATGAATTGCCATATAACATCCTTTCTCTTTGGGGAGAATGGATTAACATTCAAGAAGTAAATGATTATCTGAAAAAGGCTCTTGATTCTGAGCCAAGCAATGTATTACAATTAATAAAGGCTTTCGCTCCTACTCAGTATACCACTGCATACCCTGAGCCATTAAAAGGAGATTTATTGGAATTGAACTACCAACAACTAAAAAAGGTTTGTGATGTAGAGTTAATAATGAGATGTTTAAAAGAATCATTTGATAAAAATATTATTGAAGGAGTAGCTGACTTTAAGGGTGATGATCAAGGAATATTGAATAAGAATGAAGACAATGACTTGATTAAGCAATTTAACCATTGGTATAAGATAGATATTAAAAATTCGAACTCGTCAAAAGGCACACCTACCAATTAAATATCTTTTTTTAAACCTACACAACCTACATCTGCTACACGATTCTGAACTGATGTAGGAGATGTAGAATGTGTACCTCCAAACAATCATTTTTTTTCGGATTGGTATTGAACATAACCTTGAGTTACAGGTTAACCAGACTGGCAACGGTCTTTTTTTGAAACCCGAAAAATTCCAAAATAAAAAAATTTCGAAAACTGAAGGTTTGACTTCGAAAACCTTGCCCAAAAGAAAACGGTTTTTTTCGAATAGGCTATGCCCATAAATGTTTCGAATGTAGTACCAGCAGCCACCCCCGGTGAGCCCGGAGGGGGGAGTACCGTTTACGGGATACCCTACCACTGGGGGACAGGTCGATATTCCTACTCCGCATCCGGTAACGGCTAAACGTCTGCCATACAAAAGAAGATTACGGTCGAAATTTCTTTTTGAAACTCTGCGATTATAAAAAAGTATAACGGGTAATGCCGACAACGGAATCACTAAATCGGAAATGCCGAAGACCGGCACACTATATATATAACTCCGTACACGGATCGACAACGGAGTGCAATGCAGAAACGTAACGGGTGATGATATTCCGAAAACGGATCACAGTGATCTCGACAACACTGATTATCTTGAACTATAATTCCGAAAACGGAAACCTCCTGTCAGACCACCCGTTTAGACGAAAACGGGTCGAATTAGTACCCAATTTGAATACCCTCTTTGAAATTTTGGGATTTATAGGCGAATACGGCACAGAAACAGCGATTGTTTATGGTCTAATCTGCTCCACTTTGAACTATAAACGACTATTCCGTAGCCGTTGACAGTTTTCCGTTGCCGACCGTAAAAGGTGGCAGATCGCATTAAAATCCCATGATTTCAAAAAGGAGCGTGGGATTTTTTTTTGTAGAGTTATGGGAAATCAGGCATAGCTACGTTGTTTACATTACCTTCCGTGTTCTAAAAAATTGACACATCCTTATCATGCTGATCGCATTATTCCCAAAAGTCTCTTGGTCAAAGGAAAAGATAGTAAGTGCATTTAAAGCACAGGGGCATGAAATAAAATCAAGTGAACTGAGGATTGGGTTTAGCCACTTGGCTTTAATTAAATCTGATGAAGTAGATTTTTCGCAATTCAAATCTCAGGAGAAGATAATTCTCGTCCGATATGACCAAGAAAAACAGGAACTCCAAAGAGTAGGGTTCATAATTGAGAACAATGAATTCAAAAATTTGGACGTTGAATACGAAATAAATAACGACCAGACAAATTTTGTATTTGACATCAAAAATTTTGGGTATAAACCACAAGGAACGGGAGATTTTAAGAAGACAATTGAAAACGTAAATAACAGTATGCAGGGAAAATTCCTTGAATTGCTTAAAACGTTTGACTGTGAGGACTTACTGGAAAAGGAAAACATTCCCCCTCAGGCAAAGAAGTTGATTGTTGATATTTATGCTTTGATCGCTACTAATTTTGAATTGCAGTTTACCCTTCAGACCAGTTTTTACCCCGATGACTCAAAAAATTTTATTAAGTTCTATTCATCAATTCTTTCATGCACATTTATAACAAGGGCGGAAATCGAAAAAATAATACAACTAATTTCGGTTATCGATCCTGCCATCGACTATTCTACACTTCAGGGAAGCAAAAGTATCCGCAGGACGTTCCAAAAACTTGCGGAAAAAACTGAATTTGAACTTACTAAAGAATTTGCTCGATCAATTTCAAATATTGAAATCCTTGATGACAACTTCAGAACACCCGAAGCCCATAAGATGAGTCGAATTTTGGGAGTACTAAATAATTTGTCAAAAGAGACCTACGGATCATTGATAAATGAGGTGCTTGCATCCATGAATGGGACGAATCAATTTTATAAGAAACTGTGCGACTATCTGCGGAAATAATCCTGATCTAAGTAAACCGCCAACCCATAAACTTCTCCCTGAAATCTTATAAGGAATTATGCTTTCTTCTTTTTCTTCATCACCCTATTACGAATCACCAGTCACTTCCGAAGGTCTTTGAAATCCTTAGAAATCTTTTCATCCGTTATACTTGCATAGGCTTGTAACGTAACGGCAACAGAAGCATGTCCAAGCATTCTGGATAAGGACTCGATGGGAACATCGTTAGCCAGAGCAATAGAAACTGAAAAACTCTTTCTGGCAAGGTGATGGTGCAATTTCTTTTTGATACCACAAATATTCCCCACTTCCTGAATGTAACCATTGAACCGTTGGTTGGAAGGGATAGGCAGTAACTTTCTTCTCTTGATGGATAACGGATGATCCCGATACTTTTCAATGATCTTCAATGCCTTGGGTAACAACGGTACTTTAAACTCTTTTTTAGTTTTCTGTCGAACCATCTTTAACCAGACTTCACCATCGTTACCAATATAAAGGTTATCCTCAGTTAAGTTGGAAACCTCCATGAAAGCAAGACCACTATAACAGCTAAAAATAAAAAGGTCTTTGGTGATTTCAAGCCGTTCAATGTCAAAATGAGTATTCTCGATCTTATTGATTTCCTCAATGGTCAGGAACTCCACATCCTTCTTGGGTAGCTTTATTTTGTAATCATCGAAGGGATATTTTTGAAGGTATCCTTTCTGCATGGCATATTTTACCATGCGGTGAACCGTTGAAAATGTTTGTAGCATGTCGTTTGACTGTTGGTAAACTCTTGTTTCAAGAATAGTTCAAATCCCCTAATGAAATCAACATCAAGTTCATACAAATAAAGGTCTGCCCTATTGAATTTAGCCTTCATGAATTCCGACAAACAGAGTTTGGTATTGGTGTACTTGATCAAAGTCGTCTTGGCATATTCTAACGGCAAACCCTTCATCATTTCCAAATACAGGTCACAGGCACGAAGAAGGGTAATATTCTTATGTTCCTTCCCACTTAGCTTATCCTTGATTGTATGAACATTGAAGGGGATACCATCCAGCACCAGTTTATTGACCACCATGATCACTTGTGCCCTGAGCGAGTTCAGGCTTTCGTTAATGGCATGGGCTTCATCTGTGCTTCCCCTCACCTTTTTCTTTTTCTTATCCCAATCCCGTGCATGGATATAGTGACCTGTTGAAATCCTTGTCCCTTTTTTGTTGAAATACAACTTCATGTAAAGTGGATTTTGCCGGAGAGGATTGGTCTTGGACAGGAATAACTGATAGGAGATTTTCACATTGTTTCTCATGGTTTTCAAGGGTTTTTGACTGTTGTAAAAAAGTTTACTCAGGTCAAGCAGTACCCAATCAGTACCCTAAGAGATTTTGGAACTTGGTAGGTGTTAAAAAAAGGGTACTAATTTTTCGCCCTTTCTAACCGTTTTCGAGAAGCCTACAAAAAAAATCCCACGATCTCTTTTTTGAAATCATGGGATTTAAATGCGATCTGCCACCTTTTACGGTCGGCAACGGAAGAACGTCAACGGCTGCGGAATAGTCGTTTATAGTTCAAAGTGGAGCTGCAGGGAATTGTATCTTGAGCTAACGCGCTGTTTATCAGTTGCAAATTTAGAGATACATTTCGAAATGCACCGAATTTCCTCCTCACCAAATCAAATCACATTCTTTCAATCCGTATTCCTAAAGATAATACATTCATGGAAAGCAGGCTAAGAAATGAACTACTTTTTTATGCAAGTAAACGCTGAGTTACTTGTTTATATTTAGGTCAATATTTCTCATTCTTTATTACTTGTTTCTATTTCTCTAAAGTAATAATGAATGCACTCGACCATTCTTCCCGACAAGCCGCCAATTGCGCTCGTTGTGAAGTCCTTGTCAAGGGTGTCGATACCAAAAGTAAAATCAAACAACAATCGACACTTGCCTTGCCCTTGACAAGGACTTTGCACGGGCCTACCTTTGGCTTGGCGGATGAAATGGTCTGATACATCCTTTGACTTATGTAGTCTTAAAAAAGCTCTTGCTGAAATTCTGATGCCGCCAGCGTGGAAACACCAAATCAGGATTTCAACAAGGGCTTTTGACATCTTCATCAAATCAGGGACCCGACACCTTGAAAGGAGTGGTGCCAAAGAGGTTGACTTGTCAGAAAGAAAATACCAACTTCTTTGGCACGGCTCCGAAGCTATCTTGTATTTCAACTGGTCACAAGATTCCCTCAATACTTCTTTGTGTAAAACAAATGTCTTTTAGCGATATTTGGCAAATTTATTCCTTGAACAAAGCATTAATCATTGACGATGAGGCCAACCTTCGCGGCCTGCTGGCGCGGATCATTCAACTGGAAGGATATTCGGTTACAGAAGCTGGCAACGGCAAAGCTGCATTGAAGATTTTGGAGCACGCGCTGTTTCAAGTAATTATCACGGACGTAAAATTGCCGGATGCAAATGGAGTAGACTTGACCACCAAAATAAAATCACTCTATCCGTCAACGGAAATAATTGTTCTTACGGCTTACGGCACGATTGAGGATGGGGTAAAAGCGATAAAGAACGGAGCCTTCGATTATCTCACGAAGGGCGACCACCAAAGCAAAATCATTCCGCTATTGAGCAAGGCAACTGAGAAAGCATTGCTTCAGCAAAAAGTAAGCGATCTCGAAAAACGATTGACTAAAAAATTCGGGTTCGATCATATTATAGGTACATCCCATACTATTCTTCATGCCATTGACCTTGCCAAAAAAGTGGCCACTACCGACACAACGGTTTTAATTTTGGGCGAAACCGGTGTAGGCAAGGAAGTATTTGCGGAAGCCATTCACTACGAAAGCGCGCGAAAAGCAAAACCCCTTGTCGCACTCAACTGTAGCGCATTTGCCAAAGACCTTTTGGAAAGCGAATTGTTCGGCCATGCCGAAGGGTCATTCACAGGAGCAACGAAAACAAAAAAAGGATTGCTGGAAGAAGCGCATGATGGGACTTTATTTCTAGATGAGATTGGTGAAATGAATATCGATTTGCAAGCCAAAATTCTAAGAGTGCTCGAGACTGGCGAATTTTACAGAGTGGGTGAGTCAAAACCGCGCAAGGTAAATATTAGGCTGATTGCCGCTACCAACCGTGATCTTGATCAGGAAATAAAGAATGGAAAGTTTCGGGAGGACTTGTACTATCGTCTTTCGGTTTTTACTATTCACATTCCACCCTTGCGCGAAAGGTCTGAAGACATTGAAGCGATGGCCGATCAATTTATTCAATTATTTTCAGCTAAAACGAATAAGCATGTGACTGGAGCAAATGAAAATTTTCTCAAGACATTAAAGCTTCATCCCTGGAAAGGAAATATTCGTGAATTAAAAAATGTGATTGAGCGTTGTGTGATCCTTGTGGACGGAAATAAATTGAGCACCGATCTCCTTCCATTCGATTTCAATATATCTTCTGATCCAAATAATTTT